>VFQN01001304.1_pt1 | contig 42222 bp, 44 predicted proteins | sample 3512371 | NCBI WGS metagenome assembly VFQN01 (sample SAMN10412370, study PRJNA504923) | tailings metagenome | isolation source: Replicate 2 from Balatoc abandoned mine | place: Philippines: Itogon, Benguet | collected 2017-08-28 | reverse complement strand
GAGCAGCGGCGCGAGAACGGCCGATGGCAGTTGCGGTTGGTTGTGCGGCCAGTGTCGGGGCGCTCGGTCAAGCCTCGTCGCCGGGACCGGCGCCGCATACGCGAGCCGGTCGACGAGCAGATGAACATGGGCGCTGGTCCCGTCCGATTCATGATCGGTATCGGGCGCATCGCTAGGGCTATGGCCATGCCCGGCATGATGATGTTCGGCCGTGAGCGCGTGATCGTGGCTGATCGACGCGATCGGACCGCCGTGGGAGAAAGCCAGCGTCAGCACGAACAGCAAGGAAAGTAGCCGGACGATCAACATAGCAAGGTCGAGAGGCCTTTCCTTCCAAAGTGTTCTTAAGCCCGAATCCTGCGAACTTCGCAATTCCTGACCGCGCTTATCTGCGAATTATTCGCAAAAAGGAAGCTCTGGATCAATCCTGGAGCAATTGCAGCTTCTGCGCTTGCCCAATCACCCGCCGCACGCCCTCGGGCGACCATGCCAATCCGCCGCGCGGCGTTGGCTCACGCAGATCTCGGGTCAGCTAGGACGCAATGTCCCGTAACGAGGAATCCGGATGCGTTTTCAGGCGATCGGCGACAAGCCGCGCGACCCGCGTATCAGGCGGCAGGCGCGGTGCCTGGTCAAGGATGATTGCATCGGCATAGCCGGCCTTTACCAGGGCTCGGCACGCTTTCACCAGAGTTCGCTCGCTGAACGAGCGCACGGGTGGCGTGATGGCGCGGATTTGCCGTAGGACTAGTGCCCAAGGCAGATGCGGCCGCAATCTGGCAACCGTCGGCAACCAGCGGTGCCGATCGTCGATCAACTCATTGAGATAGCGTTCCTTGAGGCTGTAGCGGATATCGGCGATCGCCGCCGGATCGCGTGCGCGCATCTTCGGGTTTCCAGGTTTAGCTCCTCGTGCAACGGCCGCCTTAAGACCGGCGCGGGTCCGCTCGCGGATCAGCGCACGCTCGAACTCCGCGAAGGCGCCGAGCATTTGCGTCATCAGCATGCCCTGCGCGCTCGATGTATCGATCGGATCGTTGATCGAGCGAAAATAGGCGCCCTTCCCCCTCAGGGTCTCCACGATCTCGAGCAGATGCGAAAGCGATCGTGCCAAACGGTCGATCCGAACCACCAGCAACGTATCGCCATGCCCGACGCGTGCGAGCGCACGCGCGAGGTTCGGACGATCGCGGCTGCCCCCGCTCGCCTTGTCCTCGAGGATCACCGTGCAGCCTTCGGCGCGCAGCGCACTGAGCTGGATGGCCGTGTCCTGCTCGTCGGTCGAGACCCGCGCGTAGCCGATCAAAGCCATTTGTCACATTCCATATAACGGGGTCAAACGACCGGTTGCCCCCATATGATATGAATTCGAGGACCTTATGGCCAGCTTTGATTGAGGTGGTCGAGTTCGATCGGCCCATCTCGACGGCCACAGAACCCGCTGTCAGCCCGGCTCTCCCGCGCGGACAGGCAGCGTCGGCTTTCACATCCTGGCGAGCTCGAAAATGCGGGCAGTCTGCGGGGTTTTCTCGGCAGAGGCCGCACCAGTCCGGGGGTTTGCTACCCAGAATCCGGCGGTTTGGGGACAATCTGGCGCGCTACGTCGCGCGGTAAGCCAGAGTCCGGTCGTATGGGGAAACCGACACCTTGCGCTGACATAACCCCGGCGACCTTTAATGTATATAGTGTCGATAACGATCCATTATCAACACTGCGCGTCAGGGCATACTTTACTGAAATGTTTTTTGGGTTCACTATTGGGCATGGAGAACGCCCCCTCCCCAACGCGGTATGGCCCGAATTATACCCCAAGAATGGTGGCAGCCCTAGCCTCTTGTATGGCATCCATTTCGCGTTTGGATGCCCGGTTTTCCGTCAGTTCCGTCGCTTCGGCTTGGCGACGACGTGGTGCCTGGTCAGGCTACGCCCGGGCGCTGCAGCTACAATCCGCGGAGATCGATGAGATCGACGTATTTTCCTGGGGCTGCGGGCTCCAGATTCCCGGCCGGACGCGGCGAGCGACGACAATCGACCTATTCGATCGCTTCGGGGCCTGGACCGACGCGCTGATCGATCGCGACCAGCACGCCTGGCGTGACGCCCTGCCGACCACCGTCGGCGAGCCGCAGGCTGCCACCGAGCACCCCGCCCTCATTCGGGCGCTCGACCAGGTGCGCCAGCTCGCACGGATTGACGGCACGGTCTTGCCCTGGCTCGGTCTTCCCTTTGCCTTGCGCGACATGGGGGTCACAGCGAACCCCCTCCCCTGCCTCGTCGGCGGAGCCAAGGCATTCCGCCTAAAGCGCAAGCTCGACGACGCTGACTGGCTGGCGACCGTTCGGGCCATAGAAGCAGCAGCACGCGCTGGCCTCGAGCGTCTCGATGAGCTTGAACGCTTCCATCGCGATGCCCAGCGAGCGATCATTGCCGAATTCCGGACCGGCGCCCTAGCGAAACTTTTGGCTCTGGTAACTCATCAGCCGCTGCTCTCGCCGCAGGCGGTTGCCAGGCAGTTGGAGATTACCGTTACCGGGGCAAGCAAGCTGTTGGGACGAGCGACCGCGGCGGGGCTCCTCGTGTCGATTACCCAACGGCGAAGCTGGAAGCTGTTCCTGCCGGTCGATCTGGCCATTGAGTTTGGTTACGCCGCGCCCAAGCGGGGCCGCCCGGCGCAGGAGCCCCCTCCCCTTCCCGCCAGTCGTGCGCTCGCCGATATATTCGCCGACTTTGATGGGCAGATGGCGGATATCGATCGACTTCTTGATCGACGCTAAGGGAGCCCTAGCGGGCGGCGACGGCAAATTTGGCTGCGCTCATTTCGCAGATTTCCGCCCTTTTTTGATGTGCCGCGATATGTGCCGCGCCATGTAATGCGCTGGGTGCCGCGATGTCGCTTTGTAATGCGACCGCGCTGGGCCACGCGATTGCGAGCGCGCCATCGCAAGCGCGCTCGCGTTGTATAGCGGAGCTACACGCGCACATACCGGCGTGTCACCACGCGCATGTATATGCGAGGGCGCTATGACGCGCGCGGCTAGACGCGACTGCGCGTTGCACCGCGCATCAGAAAGCGCTATGTGACGCGCACCCCAATTGTGCCGCGCTACCTGTCTTACGCTACAAAGGTGCCGCGCCCTTGACCCACAGGGAGCTGTTTCGTGCCAGTCATCACAATCGCGCAGAGTAAGGGCGGAGCCGGCAAGACGACGCTTGCGCTCGCCCTGGCATCGGAATTCGAGGCGCTCGGCGGCTCGGTCTTCATGCTCGATGCCGACCGCCAGAATAGCCTGTTGAACTGGCACCGCGATCGGATCGCCGCAGGGAGGGGAGGGGACTCGCGCATTACGGTCGAAGACGCATCGCAGCTTCGGGACTCCGATATCGGCGCTGCAATTGCACGAGCCCGCGAGACAGCCCAGCTTGTGGTTGTCGACTCCGAGGGCACCTCGAACTTCAAGACCGCCTATTCCGCAATGGACTCCGACTTCGTCGTCATCCCGACGCGCTCATCGCGCCTCGACCTCGAACGAACCGTCGAGACCAGCGATATGCTCGAAAAAATGTGCCGCGGCGTCCCATACCGCGTCCTCATCACACAGACGGGGCAGGTGGCCCGTTCGAAAGCCGAATGGGAAATCGACGGACAAATCCGCAAGGCACTTCCGACCTTCACCGACCAGATGTTCACCCTCGACGCCTTTCGCGCCATGTCGAACTACCGAATGACCCTAGGTGAAGTCGAGACCGCCAACCTTGCCAAAACTGAAAAGGCGCGCCGCATCGCACAAACCGTCCTGGCCGATATTCTCAGCGAAATTCAGAGCAAGGAGGCCGTGGATGCCTGACGACAAGCCCACCGCCAGCAGCATGGGCGACATCATCGGATCGACCCGCCAACGCCTGGAACAACCCGAGGCGCCTGCTGATCGCCTCAAGAACCTCGTGGCAGCGACGGCGACCCCAAAGCCCTCCGGCGCGCCGGCGATCCATCGTGAACCTTCCGGATCGGCGCTGCCCGCCAACTATTTCCCGCAGATCGCCACTGACCTCTCTGTCACGCCAAAGCGCAAGCCTCAGCGCGGACCGGCGCGATCTCTCCATATAAGCATGCGCCTGTCGCCGCCTGAACGCGACCGCCTCGTGCGCTGGTGCGATGACCGCAATCTCAGTCTTCCGGACGGGATCATGGCGCTGATCGACCAGGCCGAGGGGAGGGCGCTCGAATAGGCCCGTCTCGCTTTATGTGAGGAAACGGGGGAGGGGCCTGCGGCTAAGGCCGCCCACGAAGTCCGACAAAGCTTTTGCAGAAGCCTTCCCAGGACTTGTATAGCGGCGCGCCCGTCAAGGTCTGCAGCCGGCTTCCCATCTTCTCGCGGAACGCGTCGGCAATCAGATCCTTGTCCCAACCGCCCCCGAAATCGGCCACGATCGTCAGGAGACGCTGATCCGGGCAGTAGTGCAGGGAGCTGGTGGGAAAGGGCTTGCTCGACGGCAGCGCCACAACGGGGACAGCTGCAATCTCTTCCACGCTGCCATCGCGCCTCGCGCGCCTTCCAACCTTTGGCCGGTCGAGTTCCTTCGCCGTCTCTTCCTGGTCGACAGGCGTCTTGGGACTGAAAGTCAACTTGACCGACTCAACCGGCCGACCACGCCCCGAACCCCGGATTTCTTCCCATTCCACGATAAAATCGGCGAGCTGGTCGATCTCGGCTTTCGATTTGGCCAACACGTCGCGCCGAAATTCGGCAAAATTTTTGAAGCTCCCCTCGGGTACACCCAAGCGTCGGCGCAACTCTTCCACGTTCATTTTGACGACACGGTTCTGTCGATTAATGATCAGGCACCCAAGATCGTACAGTGTGAGCGAATAGCGCGACTGCAACGCGAGCATAACGCCCAGGTTTACGCGCGCATAATAATCTGAGCGCTGAATCACACGCTTGAAGCTTTCGGAGAACTGATACTCCACCACGCTCATGCCGTCCTCGGAGATTTCCTCCACACAGCTCGACAGCAACGACTGCGACATGATCGCAGGTTTGCCTTTCTTCGAAGTGGTCCGAATGCGGACAATGACCCGCAGCAGTTCATCCATCACTGGCTGAATGCGCTCATTGCCCTTATGCGAGCCTCGCAACTCCTTCTTCGTGATCGTGAACGTCTTGCTGTCCTCACCGGCTTCCGGACCGGCCTTGCGCAACATCAACGCAAAAGCCTTTCTTCCTGCCGCGCTCAACGACCCGGTCTCGAACTCGGATTCGACTAGTTCGCCAGGTTTGCTTACAAAATCGAGGTCGCGTCGCCGAATCACGTCAGCAACCCGCAACGTCCGGCTCAGACCCTCCAGGTCAGGCGGAACCTCGATTTCTACCGTGTCCGAATCGAGTTTCATGTGAGTTGCATACCATCAGCTTGTCATAAAGAGAACAGCCCCCCGTTCACTCACATAAACGTACCCCCGGGCGCTCATCTAGATGTCGCTGGGTCCGTTCGATCATCAGCCCCCAAACACTCATATAAAGCTGCCGAGCTCCCAACCCACGACTCGCGTTCCGACGCCGAGTCGCGATACCTCCCCCGAAAGCTCACATAAAAGATCCGACTGAACCCAGACGGGCCGGGGAGGTTTTGATCCACGCTCGACCGAGCCCCCCGGCGACTCACATATAGATCACATCATCATATTGATTTTATTATCTTTTATTGAGTAACCCCGATCGCTCACATAAAGGTGGAGAGTTTCCCCATTTCGAACGGCCGGGTCCTGCTGCCCGCCCCCCGGGGCTCACACAGAGGTCAGAGGGGCAGGGATACGATCCCCCAATTCCTCACATAGAAGACGCTCCCTGGCGTCACCTATCATTTGTGGATCAAAAAACGCACTGATTCATGCCTTTCTCGGCGACTCCTAAGCCTGCTTCGCTTCTGTCCCCCGAAAACTCACATTATCCCCCGATCGCTCAGGTTTGAGCCCCCGTTACCTCGCTTAGACGCCCCCGAGACCTCACGCAAAAGCCCCCGCATCCTCATAAAGAGGAGTATCAAGCTATTGGTATCTCGACGATAATTGCCCTCGAATCTTAGAATCCATGAATCTAAGAAGCTCCCGCGCTCCGCTTGGGCGTTTTTAAAAATATGATTCTTTAAGAAGGACAGATCCACCGTCCCATAAGCCGGATAGGCCGTCCCAGGATAAGGCCGGGCAGTAGAGAGGCAAGGGGGAGCATAGGCTGCGAAAGGAGCAGTCATGGCCCTTGTTGCGCTCAAACCCTCCCAGGAACTCATTGACCTCGTCGGCTCCCTAGGCGGAACCTGGCACGGGCGAACCGCCATGTGCTTGTGCCCCGCCCACGCCGACAACACGCCCAGTCTTTCCATCAGGCAAGGCGACCGAAGCCTCCTCGTGACCTGTTTTGCCGGTTGCGCTCGCGACGACATCCTACGCGAATTGCGGCGTGTGCCGCTCCGGGGGCACTTCGCTTATACCGACAGTCCGCCTCTGCAATCCGGCAATGCAAACCGGCTGTGGGACGAAGCTGTATCCGTCAGGAACACGTTAGCCGAGCGCTATCTCGGCATCCGATACCTCTGGCCGATAGCCGATGATCTCCGATTCCACCCGCGTTGCCCATACCGACCGAAGCCCTGGACCACATATCACCCGGCCCTGCTCGTCGCGGTACGCGAAGGTCGGCGTCTGACGGCAATCCAGCGGATATTCCTCGATCCAGTAACCGCTACCTACCGCATGAAGTTGATGCTCGGACGGCCCGCGCGCGGCGCATGGCAAGGCGGAGGGAAGGGGGCAACCATATTGGCTCTGGCCGAGGGCTTTGAGACAGCGCGCGCTTTCACCATCCTCAATGGGATCCCCTGCTGGGCAAGTCTCGGCGCCCGTCGGCTCGACCAAATTCTGCTTCCCGACCAGCTCCAAACGCTCATCCTTGCCCAGGACAACGACGCGGAAGGCATCAGAGCCGCTGATCGCGCCGAACTGGTCTATGCCCGTCCTGGTCTCACGATCGAGCGTATGCCCCCACTTCGCGGCACTAAAGACTGGGCCAAGGCCCTCGAACGGCAAATGCTCGCATCGTCCGGCTGCACCTGCTGACCCGGGCGCGCCGCGAGAAGAGAGGAGGGGGATCAAAGGGGTGATGCTGCCAACGGGGCAGCCAGTCCGGAGACCCCATCATGTCCGATCTCTTCGATGCCGCGACCGCGGCCGAACGCCGCGCGACCACGCTTCTTTGCGACCGCCTTCGCTCGACCGAACCGATTACCCGCGCCGACCTCAATGCCGCGATGGTTGAGGGCTATGGCGGCACGGATGCAGATGGGCTCTGGACCCAACGTGACAGTTTCGAGATTCTCGAACATGCGCTTGCGCACCACCTGCAGTTCGACCCGTATCCTCTCCTGACGCTCTCCGACGCCGGCGCAGCCTGCGACCTGCTGGAACGTCTGCCGACCCAGACCGTGCGCAGCGAAGACCAGATCGAATGGCAGCAGTTCTCGTCGCCCGTCGATCTCGCGGCGGTCGCCGTGCTGCTGGCCAATCTCCAGAGCGATGACATCGTTCTGGAGCCCAGCGCGGGCAACGGTCTCCTTGTAGCGCATTGCCGTGGTTATGCCGCGCTCCAGCTCAATGAATACGCTCCCGTGCGCCGGGGCCGCCTTCACCATGTGTTTCCCGATGCAACCATAACCGGACACGATGGCGCGACGATCAATTCGACGCTCGCGAATGCGCCACGTCCCAGCCTCATCCTTATGAATCCGCCATTCTCGCGCTCGGTCGGGCTTGGCGCTGACGCCCATGCTGCCGTTCGCCATCTTCAAGCGGCGCTTCGTCGCCTTCGGAGCGGCGGTCGGCTCGTCGCCATCATGCCCGACTGGTTCGGCCCGAGCGCGAGAATGCGCGACCTATTCGAGACCACCTTGCGCGATGTCAGCGTCCGGACCTCGGTGCGGCTCGAGAAATGCTATCTCAAACATGGCACCTCAATCGCAGTCAGGCTCTTCGTCATCGACAAGGTCCCTGGCGCGGCAGTGCCGGCGACGATCCAACGGGGTTCGATTCGTGAACTGATCAAGGCGCTGACAATTCACGAACGCGCAGACCTCGTCGTGACGCCGCCGGTCACGCCGAAGCGATCCAGCAGCCCTTCGCTCTTCCGCGCCATGAAGAGCAGCCGGGCAGAGCCGCGCCCCTATCACGCACCGGCACGCAACAATGTGCTCCCCGTCAGTTACACCCCGTTGGACACAGCAGCGCCGCTGCTCGACCAAGTCGGCGTCTATCTCCCTTACAGGCCCAGCCGCATCGTCTTCGACGCAGCCGGCGAACACCCGACCGCGCTCGTGGAATCGGTTGCGATGGGCTCGATCGCGGCGCCGGTGCCAGGCTATGTCCCGCAGCTTCCCGAGCGAACCGTCAGCGAGCGGTTGCTCTCCGCCTCCCAGCTCGAAACCGTCGTCTATGCCGGTCACGCCTGGACCCAGTTCCTGCCCGGCCGCTTCAGGCCCAGCAAGGAGGGCGTCGGGCTCGACGAGGCTGAGGACGGAAGGGCCTATCGCAAGGGCTATTTCCTCGGTGACGGCACCGGCGCGGGGAAGGGGAGGCAGGTCGCGGCCTGCATTCTCGATAACTGGCTCGCGGGTCGGCGCCGCAACATCTGGATCTCGAAGAACGAGGCGCTGCTCGAAGACGCACGCCGGGACTGGACGGCGCTCGGAGGGCTTGCGGCCGATATCCAGCCACTTTCCAACTGGAAGATCGATCAACCGATACCGCTCGATCAGGGTGTGCTCTTCGTCACCTATCCGACGCTTCGTTCGGCCCGTGGCGATCATAGCCGTCTGCAACAACTCATCGACTGGGCGGGTGATGATTTCGAAGGGGTCATCGGGTTTGACGAGGCCCATGAGATGGGCGGCGTGGCCGGCGGTGAGGGCGCGCTCGGCAAAAAGGAGGGCTCGCAGCAGGGTATTTGCGGCGTGCTGCTCCAGAATAATCTGCCTGGCGCCCGCGTCCTCTATGCTTCGGCAACAGGAGCGTCCGAAGTCAACAATCTCGCCTACGCAGTCCGTCTAGGCCTCTGGGGGCCGGAGACCGCGTTCAGCAACCGGGAGCAATTCATCGCGGAAATCCGCAAGGGTGGCATCGCCGCGATGGAACTGGTCGCCCGCGACCTCAAGGCTCTCGGTCTCTACACCGCGCGGGCGCTGAGCTTCGCCGGCGTCGAATATGAAATTCTGCGCCACGAGCTGACGCCCCAGCAGATCGCGATCTACGACGCCTATGCCGATGCTTGGGCGATCATCCACCGAAATATGGAGCGGGCGCTCGAACTGACGGCCGTCGTCGACGGGCTCGAGAACGCGACTCTCAACAGCGGCGCCAAGGCCGCAGCCCGATCGCGTTTCGAGTCCACCAAGCAGCGCTTCTTTGGTCAGCTCCTTCTCTCAATGAAGCTGCCGACGGTGATCGCCGCGGTGGAATATCATCTTGCTCAGGGCCAATCGGTTGTCCTGCAGTTGGTCACGACAGCGGAATCGATCCTCAATCGACGCCTTGGCGACCTCAACCCGGATGAACGCGCCGATCTCGAAATCGACCTCTCTCCCCGCGAATATATCATCGACTATCTCGAGCGAGCTTTCCCGACCCGGCAGATGCAGGTGTTCAAGGATGACACCGGCACGCCGCGTTCGCTGCCGATGGTCGATGAGCATGGTCATCCCGTCTATAATCCGGAAGCAGAGGCCGCGCGCGGTGCCCTGATCGAGAAGCTCTGCGCGATGCCGCCGATCATGTCGGCGCTCGACGCGCTGCTCGAGCATTTCGGACATGACAATGTCGCCGAGGTTACCGGCCGCACCAAACGGCTCATCACCACGAGCGATGGCCGACAGAAGCTTGAAAGTCGGTCTGCCCGGACCAGTCAGGCGGAGGCCGCCGCCTTCATGGCCGGCAAGAAGCGCAACCTCGTCTTCTCGGATGCGGGCGGCACGGGGCGCAGCTACCATGCTTCGCTCGACGCCATAAACCAGGAGCAGCGTGTGCATCTGCTCCTCGAACCGGGCTGGCGCGCCGACCGCGCGATCCAGGGGCTCGGCCGGACCCACCGCACGCATCAGGCGACGACGCCGTTGTTCAGGCCCGTGACCACGGATTGCAAAGGCGAGCTCCGTTTCACGAGCACGATCGCGCGGCGTCTCGACAGCCTCGGCGCGCTCACCCGTGGCCAACGGCAGACCGGAGGACAGGGGCTCTTCGACCCCGCGGACAATCTCGAGAGCGAGTATGCCTGCGCCGCGCTGTTGAGCTGGTTCGACCTGCTGGCGGCCGGCAAGCTATCGAGCACAACCCTCGACGATTTCCAGCATCGCACCGGTCTGGAGCTTTGCGACAAGGATGGCGTCCTCAAGGACGAGATGCCGCCTATCCAGCGATGGCTCAACCGCATTCTCGCACTGCCGATCGCGCTTCAGAACAGCATCTTCGACGAGTTCTTGGCGCTTATCGAGACGCGTGTTTCCGCCGCACGCGAAGCGGGCCGGCTCGATGTCGGCGTCGAAACGATTCTGGTCGACAAGGCTACGCTCATTGATGACGTGGTGCTGCGCACCGATACCCTCACGGGCGCGACCTCGCACTTGCTGACCATCGAGATCGCCCGGCGCCGGAACCCGGTCTCCCTTGAGCGTATCCTCCGGATCGCCGACGGCGATGGCAGCGCGGGGTTCATGATCAATCGCAAGTCCGGCATGGTTGCACTGCGGACCAGGGCGAGGGCGCTTATGGAGGAGAAGGAAGGCACGCCGATCCCGCGCGTCGAGATGATGCGCCCCACGCGCAACGAATATATGCGCGAGAACGACCTTTATGAATCCGCTTGGGAGGAACTCGACCGAGAAACCTTCAGCGCGATCTGGTCAGCAGAAGTGGAGGCCGCGCGGCAGAATGTCGACAGCGAGACAATCCGGCTCGCAACGGGTCTGCTCCTACCGATCTGGTCGGCGCTTCCGAGCGATCACCTAGCGGTCAATCGCATCGTCGATGGAGAAGGTCGATCCTGGTTGGGACGTCTCGTGTTCGACGACCATGTGCCTCGACTCTTCACCAAGCTGGGAGTCGATCGTTCCGAGAGCCTGCCGGCAGATGCCGTGGTCAGGGCGGTGACGGCCGGGCGGAGCATCGATGTCTCTCATCCGTTCCCGCTCACGATCAAGCGATCCGTCGTCAACGGATCGCCTCGGATTGAACTGGTCGGTTGCCCACACGACCGGCTGCCTTGGCTGAAAGCCATCGGCTGCTTTACCGAGGTGATCCAGTATCGGACGCGGATCTTCGTGCCATTGGCCACGGCGCAGGAAATCCTCGAAAAGGCGTTCGTTGGGGAGGCTGGCTAGGTCAGGTCAGCCTTTGTTGACGAGCTCAAGGGTGTGTCCGTCCGGGACGTGGACGTTGGCGGCGTAATACCCATCGCTAAAGTAATGACGGATCGCAGGATGGCCCGCATCGGTTATGGTCGATCTCTCTAGTTCTCCTTGGGTGATTGCGGATGCGGCCTCGTACGGACTTTCATCTTCTATCCGCCGCCGACTAGCTCCATCCGCATTTGCTCGTCGCGAGAATCCCGAAACCCGCGACAGACACAACAGCTGCCTGCGAACTCCGCTCAGGGCGTTCTCGTCTTCTTGCAGGAACGGGAGAATGAAGAGGGTCAAGCGGTCATCATAGGACCGTGACATTACCCTCAAAAAAGGCCTGCCTGGCGGTGCAGGCAGGCCTCGAAGTTAAGAGGCCGATCAAAGCCCCTCGGGTCGCTAAGCGACAATATCGTCAGAAACGCATATAGACTTGTATGGAACCGACGTGCCCCTGGCTATAGCTGCCCACATTCAAAGAGCAGGCTGATCGCGGTTTCGAGGCGATCCGGGGTCGGCTCGGGCGGATTGCCCTGGCGTGTTGTCCCCGGTGTCAGCGTCCAGCCACCTTCGTCCATGACGATGCGCAGGCGCAGGATCGTTTTTCCGCGGTTGCGGGCGTCGGCCAGGCCCCGGCCTACCGACCAATATGCGTGCTGGGCCATGATCCAGATTTCGAGCACGCGCGCGATAAAGCCGGAGGGGGACAGCGTGCGCCAGCCATCCGCTTCCTTCCTCGCTCGGGCAAGCGGCAGGCGATCAGGATTCTCGAACGGATGCGCCTTGCTCGGCGCCTCGCGCAGGCAGAGTGCCAGCGCGGTCACGATTGCAGATGGCAACCGGGCCTGAGCTCGTAAGGCGGCCTGCAGCGAACGAAGATGCTCCACCGGATTACTGGTGTCTTCCGAAGCGAGAATCCATGCGTCGGCGGTATCCGGCAATGCCGATTCATCCAGCGCCGCGAGAAAGGCTTCCGCCAGCTGGGCGGTCGATAACGGACCGGGCAGGAGCTTTCCGATCGTCCAGTAGAACAGGCCTTCAAGCGAGAGCCGAAATAGCTGGCGAATCTGCACCGCGCGCCACTCGTCCGCTACGGCAGGTCGATCCTTCTCCGCGCGCCATGCCTCCGGGCGATCAGCCATGCGCCTCCGGATGGATTCATCGTCCGCATCCGCCTCATCAAGGTCGGCATAAGCGGCCTGGACCAGCCCGATGCCCTTTTGCCGAGCGCCCGGAGCGCGTTCGCCGCCGAGCCGTCCGAACATGGCTTTGGCCTCAGCCGCTCTGGGCTTCTCCAGTGCCCAGAGCTTCCCCCACCGCTCCGCATCCGCGCGCCTGACCGTGACGCTGCCGAACCGGTTGAACGCCTCATGCTCCAACTCCTTCTCGAAGCGCTTCTCGAAAGCGTCGAGGACCGCATCGAGCGACGGATCGGGCTGGAAAATGCCGGATGCTCCTTCGACGGGAATGAGCCATCCCATGGTGCGCAGGCTGGGCCCGTAGTTCAGCGGCGAGATAAAGCCCGTCGAATAACGTCGCATATTGCGTCGGGCATCCCACTCCTCGCCACCGAACCGATACCTGGAAATATCGAGCATCGATCGCATCGCCTGGCCGCCCGGTATGTCGGCGCGCGGATCGATCAGAAACTGGGACCAGGCATAGATGGCCTCGATCCGATCTACGAAGTCCCGCATTTCCTCGGGCGAGGCGGCTTTCCGCTTGCCCATCTCCAGCACATGGCGGACGCGGCGCCAGGCCCATGCCATGAGGGTATAGGGCCGGATATGGCTGGCCACGTTGTTGAGGTCAGGCAGCACGCGGTCCATGAGGCCGAAATTGATCTGCCTCAGCCCCAGTGGATCCACCCCACCGAAATCCACTTTGCGTCTGTCGACCGCGCGGGGCTCTGCAGCCTCGCGCGCGATTTCCAGCAGTTCGCCTAGGTCCGCCATCGTCAACAATCCCGATTGATAAGAATGCGGCCGCAGCAACTGGTCACGCCCCGGACACGCAGATCCTCCGCAGAGGCGAGAGGCAGCCGCATGTGGCAGCGAGGACAGGCGGCTTGGAAGCGATCGAGCACCATCAGCTTGGCGAAGGCGGCCCGGTCCGTGAACGCGCGCTCCAGTGTCGGCCAATGCTGCGACGCGGTGAGGCTATCGAACCCGGTGCTCGGTCCCCGATCTGCAGCCGCCTTCAGATAGGCGTCAAGCTGTTCCCCCATGGTCCGGGCGCCGATCACTTCGACAAGGAAGCTTTCGAGGGCGATGCCTGATCCAAGCAGTGCAGCGAATGCGGGGATGACGGTAGGTACAACCGACAGCGATACAGGAACGACGCCGCGCCGCAGGAAATAGCGGCGTGCCCGGAGGGCGCCTTCGCCGCGTTGGTCGGCGGCATGATGGAGGAGGACAGAGGCGATCGCGAGATCGCTCTCCGGCCCATCGAACGACGCGATCTGAGGAAGCACCTTGTCGAGCCAGAGCTGCACCTTTTGGGGGGCGGGCCTGATCCGGTCGGCCAGGAAATGCGACAGCGATAACGCCATCAATGCATTGCGCCCTTCGGCTTCCGGGGCGAGCATTGCCGTCAGCAGTTCGTCGAACAGCTGAAGCGAGCGGTGGTTCGCCGCTTCCTCCGATCTTGCTCGCTTTTCGCGATCCTTCTCGTCTTCGACATCGTCGTCGTCGGTTTCACCGCCGCCGCCCCAGGGGCCGCGTGCCTGGGTGAAGGCGGCACGGATCAACGCCATCGCGTGTCGCCAGACCGACGATGTCTCGCCGCTTTCCGCATCGCGCTCCATGCTTGCGCCCAGACCTGCAGCTCTCAGGTCGTCGAGTGTCACAAGGCCTTCCGCGGCGCCGGACCGCTCGGACTCCCCGCCACCGCCGATGGTCAGCGAGGCCGGTAGGCGGCTTGGATCCTCACGGAACCAGGCCAGAATGGCGGCGACGTCGGTGGGGGTTTCCGTGCCGGCGAGCATCGCCATCAGCCGGGGCGCGATCGATCCGGTCCGCCGGATGAGTTCGAGCGCGGCGGAGATCGAGACGAAACCCTCCCACTGCTTGCCGCCCCGTTCGAAGACAAGAATCAGACGGCCACTCTCCCAACTTTCGAACTCGATGCCCGGCGCAGCCAATTGGAAGCTTCCGTCGTCCGAAATCCGCACCGACCCCAACGCATGGGTTGAGCGTGGCGTCCGCAGAAATGCCGTGGCTTCCCCGGTCAGACGCGGCGCCAGCGTTCGGCCCCTTATCGTTTCCCCTTCGAGCGACGCGCTCAGGATGCCGAGCGTGGGCAAGGCGACATCCGTCTCGTCCAGCTCGTCTGTAGCGTGCCGGACCGGCGCAGTTCCCTTTTTTGTGACCCAATGCGATTTACTGTCACGCTGGATGCGAAGCACGCCGGCTTCGATATTTCGTCCGAAAAGCCCGGCATCGGTCACATTGGCGCTGCCGCTGAGAACGATGCGCCCTTTGCGGCAAACCAATTCGATCGACTTTGCGTGGAGCGGCCGGTCGTCATGCCCGAACGCTTCCGCCGCATTCACCGCTCTCCACCTGGGGCCACCCTCGAATGGCCAGGCGTTCGACCCCTGGCCGCGCACCGTGCCGGCCGGATGAGCATGGAGGTCGGCCTTGTCGACGGCCAACAGGGTGGCCAGCGCCTCAAGGCCCTCCGCGCGAAGGTCATAATAGGGTGAGATTGCGGTCAGCCTGGTCACACCGCCCAGGTCGTCGGCATAGAGGGCGAGCTGTTCGGCGATTCCGCCATCGAGGCTGTGCAGCAAGTGGATATTACCCGGCCGGGCATGTCCCTGCACGACCCGCCGCAGGGATTCTGCAATGGATTCGCATGCTTTCCCGGCGCTCGTGATGAGCTGGTGCGATCCGGCAATCTGCTCGAAAAATCCTGCTGCATCGTCGAAGGCGTCGGCCGCGAAACTGGGATGCAGGTGTTCGACAAGCTCAAGATTGCCACCCCATCCGGCAAAGGTCAGATTGCCGGAGCCGACGAGCAGATGAGCGTCGTCATCGGCAAACAGCGCGCCGATTTTCGCATGGAAGACACCATGATTGATGCACGCGATCGGCTCGATCTCGTAATCGCGACCGACCCTGCGGGCCCCTTCTTCGCTCAAACCGGCACGGATACCTTCTGGATCGGCCAATATGAGGGCGTTGCGTCCGCCGCCCCGGAGCAGGGCGTCAAGAAGCACGGCCTCGAAGAAAGACAGTGACAAAGCATAGGTCGTAAAGGCGGCCCGCTTCCATGGCGCGGCCGAGATCAGGTCTAGCGGATTCACGAACTCCCCCTTGGGCTGCAAGGTTAACCAGCAACCGGTTCATCGAAAGTAAAAATTGAGAAGGGGCGGTGAAGCCTGCCTTCATCGGAGCAACATCACCAGATCGGATCTGGTCTCAGCCCCAGCGATCCCAGGACAGTCCCGCGAGCCGGAGTTCGAGAAAGAGAAGGGGGAGCGGGGCTGGTGTCCGGGCTGATCCGGGCGCCAGCAGGAGCTCCTCCGATGACCACAACCGTTAAGCTCGCGAAGCTTACGCTTTCCCCAATCAATGTTCGCAAACGGCCTGACGAATTGCTCGAGATTCCGCAGATGGCTGCCGATATCGAAGCCCGCGGCGTTCTGCAGAATCTGCTCGTTACGCCGGTCAAGAAACCGCGTGGAACCTTCGAGGTGTTCGACGGCGGCCGCCGCCTGCGCGGGCTTTTCCTGCTCGCCGAGCGCGGCGTGATCGATGCCAACGCCTACGACGTGCCCGTCAAGGTGCTCGTTGGCGATGAGGCGACGCTGTCGGAGACCTCGACCGCTGCCAATTTCCACCAGCTCAAGATGACGCCGGCGGAGGAATGCCGTGCATTTCAATATTTCATCGGTCTCAACAACGACATCGACGGCGTCGCCAAGCGTTTCGGCCTCACCCGTCGGTTCGTCGAAGGGCGGCTGCGCCTCGCTACGCTGGCCGAGCCGATCTTCGAGGCGCTGAGCGCCAGTGCGATCACGCTCGACGTCGCCAAGGCCTATGCCTCGACCGAGAATCAGGAGAAGCAGCTTCTCGTCTGGAACAGCTATGGCACGAGCTATTCCAACGCCGACACCATCCGCCGCGTCATCGCCAACGAGACCATGAACTCGACCGACCCGGTGGCGATCCTGGTCGGCGAGGACCGCTATGTCGATGCCAACGGCAAGATCGACCGCGACCTGTTCAGCGACAGCGGCGACAAGTGGGTCAATCCCGAGATCGCCCAGCGTCTCGCGGCCGACATCATGGAAGCCGAGGCCAAACGGGTCGGTGAGGAATTGGGGCTCGCCTGGATTCGACCGATCGCCTCGAACTATACGCACAGCGCGGCGGCCGGCCTCTACCGGGTGATCCTCCCGCCGCCCGACCTCACCGAGGAGCAACTGACCCGCCTCGATGCGATCTCGCAGCGTCAGGAAGCCATCATTTCGGAGATGGACGACGAGTCCATCGGCGAGGAAACCTACAAGGCGCTCGACCAGGAGTATGACGCGCTGACCGAGGAACAGCACGCGCTCCATAACATCTCGCCGGTGCTGCCCGACGAGCTCAAGCCGCTCGTGGGCGCCTTCCTCAAGCTGACGCCGAAGGGCGAAATGGTCCTCGACACCGAATATTACAGCGAGGAGCCGCTCCGGGTCGCCGACACCGGCGGCGGGGGCGGCAGCGATGACGCCCGTGACACCAACGAAGCGGGCGGCCCCGGTACCGGCAAATCGGGACGGGCCTACACGCCGCCATCGCCCCCGCCCGCGGCGATCGCGCCGGGGGGCAAGCCTCTCAGCGCTCGCCTTTATGATGAACTGGCGATGCAGCGACGCGATGTTCTCGCCGCGGCGCTGCTCAGTTACCCCGCGCTCGCTCTCGACTATGCTCTGTTCGTCATGATCGATGATCGCATGAGCTCGTTCAGCGCCTATGGTTCGACCATTCGCGCCACGTTGCCGCAGGATCCGGTGAGCGGAGAGCAGCCGTCGACGCGCGCGCGGAGCTATCTCGCCGAAGCTCATGATGGTCTCGAAGCAAACTGGCTCGAGCACAAATCCGAGACCGAGAGGTTCGAGGCGTTCCGGGCGCTCGACGATGACGGCAAGGCGGCCTGGCTCGCCTATATCGTCGCGATTTCACTCGAGGCGAAGGGAAGCCGGTCCGAGCAGTGTCTGCTGCACAACCGTCTCGCGTCGATCATGGAGATCGATGTCGCGGGCTGGTGGCGTCCGACTTCGGAGAATTTCTTCGACCGGATCAGCAAGGGTTCGATCCTGACCCTCCTTTCCGAGATTGGCGGTGCCGCGCTCACCGCCCGTCACGCGACGATGAAGAAATCGGAAATTTCGAAATCGTGCGCCCTGCTTTTCGCTGGGGAGGCGATCGTCGAGCCGGAGATTCGCGACGCAGCCCTGGCTTGGGTGCCGAACGCCATGCGCTTCGTCGATCGGCCTGAAGCGGACGACCTCGAGCCGGCCACGGACGATCCGGACGAACTGACCACTGTAGTCGACGACCTGGACCCGCAGCCGGCGGACGCCCGTGGCGCGGAGGCGTCTTCGGCCAATAGCGGACCGACGGATCAGGACGCTCTCGCAGCCTGAAGTCCTCGCTCCTGATGTCTTGCCGTCGGCGCCTTCACGCGCCGGCGGCACTTTCTCATTCAGCCTGGAGATATTCCATGTCCGTTCCGAAACGCTCCAGTCGCGACGTCGCTGCGGAAATCACCAATCTCATCATCCGCAAGCTTGAAGAGGGCGTTCCTCCTTGGTCGCGGCCTTGGCGATGGAACGGGGCAGGGGGGCGTCCCTTACGCCATTGCGGAACGCCTTATCAGGGCATCAACGTGCTCTATCTTTGGGCGATCGGCGATGCCCAGGGTTATCGCTCGCGCTACTGGATGACTTCTCGACAGGCGGAAACGCTGGGAGGACATGTCCGCAAAGGCGCAGCCGGCTCGATTTCGGTCTATTATTCCTCCTTCAAGAAGCGCGAAGAACATCCCGAAACTGGCCAGGAGGTCGAGCGTAGCATTCGGTTCCTTCGCCACTACATCGTATTCAATGCGGATCAGATCGATGGGCTTCCCGCCTATTTCTATCCTCCTGTCGAGCCTGAGCAGCCCATAGTTCCATCCGAGCGGCAGGCGGCAATCGATGCTTTCTTCGCAGCGATCCCCGCGGACGTCCGGCACGGCGGGAACCGGGCGTACTTCACGCCGACCTTCGACCATATCCAGCTTCCGAACCGCACCGCGTTTCGCAGTATGGATCATTACGCCTCCACCAGATGTCACGAAACCGTCCACTGGTCGGGACATGCGAGCAGGCTCGCGCGCACATTCGGCAAGCGCTTTGGCGACAAAGCTTACGCGTTCGAGGAACTTGTCGCCGAGATCGGGGCAGGGCTGTGCTGCGCCGATCTCGGGCTTCCGAACGTCCTGCATGATAGCCATGCGAGCTATGTCGGCCACTGGCTCGGGATTCTGCGCGGCGACAAGTCCGCGATCATCCATGCCGCCGCCAAGGCCGAACAGGCCTTCACCTATCTGAAGAGCTTCGGCGTGGATGCCAATCTGGCGGATTCAATGCCTGGGGAGAGCGCAATCCCCTCCGAGCCGGCCATTGCGGCCTGACCAATTTCCCACCGGTTTCCAAGGAGAACCACCATGGGTTGGCTCTTTATGCCTCGCAGTTCGATGGGCGGCCATGCCTCGGCCAAAGCCTATCTCGATGCCCAATTCACCTATGAGCGCCCCCAGGAGGATGGCTCGTCGCGCGGCCTGAAGGTCCTCGCTTCAGCCTGCCCAGGCAACCGAGTCTACTATGCGGCGACGCAAGTCATCGCAGACGGAAAGCCGGGGGAGGTGTTTGCCATCGTGTGTCTCGTTCGCTGGAATCCGCGCGACAAGGAAGGCTATATCTTCGGATACAAGGACATGGAGGAATCCATGGGACCGTGCGAAGCCGAGTGTCCTGCTCGCATCCTCGACCTGCTCACGCCGACCGACAAGGAATATGCGCTCGATTGGCGCAAGCGCTGTCGCGCAAATCTCGAGCGCCGGGGCCGCAAGCTCTCCGACGGCGACCGTCTGCGGTTGCCGGAGCCGATGAAGTTCAGCGACGGCCATATCGGCCAGGAATTCATCGTGGCCAGGCGCGGACGCCGGCTCTTATTGCGAGATCCGGACACCGGCGGTTACTACCGCATCACCCGGCTGATGGAGCGGGCCTGGTCGATCGTCCCTACCACCAGGGTGCATAAGACCGTCTTCGCCTAGGCTCTCTATCCGTCCCATCCAGCGATGAAGTGGACCCCTCATGTTGAACGCTACCGAGAGGAACGGCCTGTCCTTGAAGCGGCTAGAGTTATGCAGCCGGGAAAATGCGGTGCGCGTGGCAAACCGCATTTTCGACGATCAGACCAGGAAAGTCAGCATCCTTCGCACGGGCAATCCGCTCCAACCGTTCCGAGTATCGCTCGGCCCAGCGGACCCGCGGCGTGTCGTTCTGGAGATCGTGGCGTGAGACGTTTGGCGATATATCTGGCCATGGGCTTGGCGACATGCGGTATGGCCGATGCCCAGGGCGTGCCGAGCGAACAATCCTTTACAGCGCGGGCGAGGGCGCTCGACGGCGATACCATCGCCGCCGATTTTCGCCTTCTCGGCGTCGATGCCTTCGAACGGCGGCAAATGTGCGTGCGAGCAGGATCCTGCTGGGCTTGCGGCAAGGCCGCACAAGACCTCGCTGCTCGTGTCCTGGGAGAAACCGACGCCCAAATCCAGCTCACCCGGCAGGCCAGCTACGGGCGACCGGTCGCAACCGTCACCGTTAACGGTCGCGATCTCGGAGAGACGTTGATCAGGGCAGGGCTGGCTATTCCCCAACCCCAATTCCTGAAAGCCGATCCGGGACGCGCGAAACGCTACGCGCAGGTCTATGCCACCGCCCGGCAAGCCAAGGCCGGAGCCTTTGCCGGCCAGTGGATCGAACCGGCGCGCTGGCGCCGCGGAGAACGTCTCGCCTGCGAGCGGTAACTTTCAACGAAGACCGCCCATCAGGCGAGAAGACCTGGATCAGCCCACCAGGAACGGCCTTGCCTGAAGTCGTCATTCACAGCGACAATCGGTCCATCCGGTTCATCCGCCACATAAGGCGCCACCAGCGGTTGCACCCTGATCCTGCGACGATGGATGTCGCCGGCAACGCGACCGCGTGCTTCGAGCAGATCCTCCAGCCACATGAGATCGTCGAGCATTTCGACGACACCACGTCCCGCCAAGCAGAAGTAGATGCAGCGCTGGAAATCGTCGCACAGGCGATTGCCCAGGATCGACAGGAGCTTTCGCTTGCCCCCCGTCTCCCCCACATGGATCCAGCTTACCGCCTCCCGCAGTTCGCGGACCGAATAATAGGCATCCTCGATGTGCATGCCGATCGCCGCATTGGCGATCATCCGCTGCGTAGGACGATTCTGTTCATCGAGCGCCGCGTCGCGCAGCGTCACATCAAGGTCGAATGGCTCCACATAGGCAGCCGGAAAACTGGGCATTGAAATCTCCTCTTCGGGAGGAACCTATCATGAACACGTCGTCGAGCAATCCGGCGTCGATTTCAATCATCGTTGGATTGCCGCATCTGGCTGATGGCGCGCTCCTTCGACGCGCGCGTGAGCTCCGGCAGCCTGTCCTCGTCTCGGCAAACGCCCTGTCCCGCTGGTCGAAGAAACGCGGCGTGCGCGAATGGGTCGGCTGGAACACGAGGCCGCTTGAGAACGCCCATGGTCTTCATAGCCTCTGCCTCGACAGCGCCGGTTTCAGCGCGATGGCCACCTACGGGAGCTATCCTTGGACGATCGACGACTATATTCGCCTCGCCAGCTCCTACCCATTCCATTGGTGGGCAGCTCTCGACTATTGCGTTGAGCAGGAAGTCGCCGGCGATCGCGACGAAGTTCTCGACCGCATCTCGCGTACCATCCGCGCGAATATCGAATGCCGGCTGCGGGCGGAAGATGCCGGCATCGTCCATAGCTTCATGCCGGTTATCCAGGGGCGGCATCCTCGTGATTATCAGCGCTGCGCGGAAGCTCTTTCGCTCACCATCGAGCGGGCGCGACTCGTCGGCGTCGGGAGCATGTGTCGTCGGCCGATCCACGGGTCCGACGGCCTGATTGCTGTCGTCGATCATCTCGACCGAGTGCTTCCGAGGTTCGTTCGCTTGCACCTTTTCGGCGTGAAGGGCGACGCCATTCCCTATCTCACCGCCTTCACCCATCGGATCGTCTCGCTCGATAGCCAGGCCTATGGCGTGGGTGCCCGAAATGCCGCGCGGCGTCAGGGGCAACCGAAGACGGATCGGTTGGTGGCGGACCATATGGCGCACTGGCTGCAGCGGCAGCACAGCCGCCTCGGGGAGCGCCCGAGATTCTTACCGGTCCAGCCCGAAATCCTGCCGCAGCCCCAACCGGCTGATCGTTGGGAATTGGCCATTGCTCAGGCTCGTGCCGAGATGCGCGACCTCATTGAAACCGGCGACCTGGATCATGACGAAATGACTATCGGTTGGATCGAGCAATGGGCGGCTGACATCTACCGCGAAGCGCTGGCGGACTGAAAGGAGGGGAGGGGGATCGGGGTTGCGAGCAGTCGATCCGCTCGAATCCCGGAGACCCATCATGAGCTATGATCTTGCCTTCCGATACCAGCAGGCCCTTGATCCCAGCGCGCTGATCGCCATCGGCACGACGCTGCACGCGATCCAGGCCGCCATTACCGATTGCCGTAACGCGGGCCTTGAGCTCGAGAAGGATCCGGCGGTCATTCTTCTCGCACGCCATTTGGGAATTGTCTGCGCAACGCGTGGATCGGATACGGATCTGCGGCGCGACTGCATCGCACGTATTGCCGCCTTGCGGAACCAGCCCGTCCTGAAGACGCTCGCCTATCGCGGCGTCGCACATGATGAGCCAGCCAAGCGGCTGTTCCACTCGCAGGGGCGTGCGGCTATGCGTCGTCTTGCCGATGCGCTCGCGCTCGATGAGGGCAGTTTCGATATCCGGTCCTCCAAGGGCGGACCCGCCGTATCGGGCGAAGTGACGCTCCACGGCCAAGCGATATGGGTGCAATTGTCGCTCGATATTGGCGGTCCCGATCGGGAAGTGTGCTTCCGCAAAGTGCGCGGCCGCAACGACCATCTCGGTGATCGCAATCTCTGGGCGTCGATCCGCGAACTGATGGACCCGGATCGCTTCGCTGCTCGGATCCACCGGGAGCTTCGCTTGCCCACGGCTGAACCCGAAGCACCCCGCCTCGTGGCTTAATGGGGGCGGTCATGCGCGTTCTCCTGTCCCGCGTCAGGATCGGTGTTCGGGAACCGACCTACTCTTACCGCCTCTATGTTCCCTTCACGGAAATTTCGCCTGAACGGCAGGCCCTGATCCCGATGCACTCCGACTACGGGCATAGTGCCGGCCTGCTGGCGCGCGTTTCGGATGTCATAGCGCCCATGACTCATCTCGAGAGCGCGCCCGGCGTTGAGAAGCATAAGCGCGGCCGTCTCATCGACGATGTCGCGGACCGGGTCGGTGCCTTGCTTCTCCAGGCGGCATTTCCGGAGATGGGGGAGCCGACGGAGCCTTTCCGGCTCATGATCCCGGCCGCTCCGTCGAATGCAAGGGTCTTCGGGTCGATCGAGAACCTTTCGGGTCGATACCCTGAACTTGCAACTCGTCTGCCGACTGTCACCGCCACTTCCCTCGGCTTTCGCCTCGAAGGAGACCGATGATGTCCGAGCCATTCGATCCGGCGAACCCTTCCGCATGGATCGCCCGTGGGCGTGATCCTGAGTGTGCAGCGGCCATCGCCGATGCCTGGCGCCGCTATCCGGATTTGCCAAACCACTTTCCCGCCGATCAGCGCATGGCGCGCCTGGGCGAACGAGGCAGGGCGCTACGGCCTGTGTTCGACTCCATGACCCGCAAGGCCAATGAAGAGCGCCAGGCCCGTAATTTCGCCTTTACGACAAACCGCGTCGCCGCAGGTGAAGGCGATGATCGTGAACATGCAATCCTGCGTGCCCGTGACCTCCATGGGTATGATTGGGATCGAGCGGTCCGCTATGCCTCGGGCTGGTATGCTGCGCATGCTGGCTGGGATCCGGAATGTCGCAGGCCCGGCCAAATCGACAGCAGCGCCAAGGCCTATGATCATGGCTTTCGTGACGGTGGCGGCAATCGCGATGACCTGTTCGACACCGCACGCCGCGCGCTGACCGTTGATCAAACGGCTATACCATCGCCCGCTCTATCCGCACGTCTCCGACCCAGCGACTGGACCAAGCCAACCGACGCGCCGCGGCCCACCCGCTGGGGACGACGACTCCTTCTCATCGGTGCACCGGAGGCTGGCCTGATCGATTGTCCGGCTGAGACAGCAGTTCTTCTTCCGGTTCTCGATGCGTATCCTGCCAGTGACGAAGCGACTGTCATCGTCATTTCCGGGGCGGGATTTCATGCCCGCGATGATGCCGAAAACGCGACCCTCCCCCTTGTCGGCACAGCCGCCGTGGCGCGGCTCGCATCCGACCGGACGCAACGGGATCTCTTGCGGACGCTGATCGGCGCCCGTGATTTTGACGACATCCTTGTCGCTGCCCAGGGCGACTATCTCGCTTTGCTCGACGCTCATGCCGCTGTTCTCCCCCTTTGTCGCACGATGGAGCGAACGCGCAACACGGTGCTCCAGCAGCGAGCGCATTTCCGGACCTGGCTGGATCGAGGTCTTATCGCCGGTCAGACGGTCGGCGCCGGACATATCCGCTGGGGCAAAGCCGTGAAGGGGCTGACGGGTCGCCTCGGAGAATTCACTGCACGCTATGGCGGCAAACTGCCCAAACGAGGCCACCGCATCATTGTCGAAATGGCTGACGGCGCTCCCGCAGAGGGCTTCGTCACGGCGGCGGGTGAACCGCTTGCCTGGGAAACGGTGATCACCAATCGCGCGCACCTACGCAGCGCAATGGCCGCCCGCCTCCGCGCGTTCGGCGGTGCGACGCGCATGGCATGGGCGAAGGAGGTCATCAACGAAAGGAATGACCATGAAGATACGCAAGATCACCATTTGCGTCACGCTATTGATGCATGAAAGCGACGAGGATCGCCTTTCGACTATGAGCCTGGCCCGGATCGGCGAAGAGATCGACTTCGGCGATATGGTCGGCACTTTTGCGATCGCGTCGTCGGAATCGCTGTCGTCGGATGGCGTTGCCCAGGAACTGCTCGCACTTGGGAATGACGGGACTTTTTTCGGCGAACCTGAGTCAGACGACGCAGCACTCGACCTTGCGCGTGGCGACAGCGCTGCGCTCCCCGTCAAAAACGCCGTTGCAGATGACGTCAGCGATAGCCTCCAACCCGAAATCGGCACACGCGTTCGCATCCGCCCGCGCCAGCGCATCGGCGGTGACCGCTATGCGAACCGCGAAGGCATAATCGTGCGCCAGCACTTCGCGGGCTTCTACGTGCGCCTCGACATGACCGCCCGCGAACGCAGCCAGAAAACCGAGCTGGTGGAAACCGGCTATATCGAGGTCCTTTCGGCGCCCGAACAGCCTTGCCCCTAATCCCATCCAGGGAGCCCGAAAATGTCCGATCCTACCAATCGGCGAGCGAGTACGCTCGTCCGAAATCCCGTGCTGGCGTTGCCCGCGGTCCGAGCACTCCAGGCGCTTGCGCCCGGGCAGCGCGCTCTGCTTGCGGTATTGCTCCTCGATCTGCGACGCGACGCTCGCGAGCGCTCGGAGAAGAACTGGAAAGCCCGCAAGGCATTCATGGCCGCCTATTGGTCGGTGGTCGCCGTCTATGCGGGGCATATCGCCGGCGCACTATCCAATCAGCAAAGCGGGCGCCGGACTCCCAAAATGATCGTCCGCCAGGACGGCTATCCTGATCTTGCGGCACGCGACTGGACCGAGGCCTCTGATTTCTATGCCGCGCGTCGGGATCATTCGGGTCTTGGCGCCAGCCGGTTTCCCGATGCGTCTGTTCTTCTCGCGGACATCCCGGTTGGACGCATCAGCTACAACGGCCGGATTTGGCCGCCGACCCCTTGGCAGCCGGACGTGCAGCCGATCCATGACAACCGCATCGCCACGCCGGACCGCCCCCAGACGCGACAGCTTTAATGAGGTGCCCCATGTCCCCGACCGATTTCTATGCCGTCATCGAGGATAACATCCGCCATGATGGCCAGCACCTGCAGGCAGTCTTCTCCGATGAGGCTGGTCCTGGCTTCGTCTACACGATCGGCAACGCCCTTCAGGGTCTCCCCGAGCTGCTGATCCTCGGCAACTTCAATCCCCGCGCGGTGGGGCCGATCCTGAACCTGCTTGGCGACATGATGCGGGACGCCAAGGCGCCTCTGGAAGGCGATATCGACTTTGGCGCCCGTTTCCCGGTCCGTGTCCGCCGCGCCTCCGCCGCCGCGCGGACTCGGTACACGATACAGGTGGGCCGGTATCTCCGGCACGAGGAATATGAAGTCCTCCAACTCCTCCTATGTGATCCGGCCGGCATCTATCCGGGTGAGCCGGGCTGCGATTCGGGCTTCGACGTGCCGCTCATCTAGGCAGCACGATCGCCACGTATGTACGCGCACGACAGGGGCTGTCTCGCAATCCCCGTTCGGACCAGCGACCGCCCAGGAAAGATGAGGGGGATTGGACAAGGGGATGGCCAGTCAGGCCGAGTCCAGGAGATCCCATCATGGCAACTGTCGTCTCGATCGATCCGGGTGCGGATCAATGGTCGGTGCCCATCGGCAACCATAGCCGCGGCGCCCTCATGCTCAATCTCGAACGCCTGCTCGCGGGACGCCTTCTCATTCAGGGGAGCAGCGGCGCCGGCAAGAGCAGAACATTGCGCAAGATCATCGAGGAGGCATTCGATTTCACGACGATCGTCCTTGTCGACCCGGAGGGCGAATTCGGCAACCTAGCAGAGCATATCGGCGCTACGACACTCCGCGCCTGCGAACTGACCGCAGACGGGCTCACGGCCGCCGCCGCGCGAGCGCGGCATCATCGACTGTCGCTGCATGTCGATCTCACCGACCTCGACCCCGACCAACGCATCGTCAAGGCCGCCGCGCTCTTCGCCGGCCTCATCGGCGTACCGCGCGAACACTGGGGGAACACCGTCCTCGTCTGCATCGACGAAGGCCACCTGCTCGCGCCGCATCACGCCGGTTCCGCTCGCGACGCGGAAACCCGCCGGCTCGGCGTCGCGACCCTCACCGATCTATGCGCGCGCGGCCGCAAGCGCGGCATCGCCCCCATCATCGCGACCCAGCGCCTCGCCAAGCTCTCCTCTTCGGTTATCTCCGAACTGCAGAACTTCCTGGTCGGCCTCAATGTTTTCGACCGGGACATTGCGCGTGCCGCCGATCTGCTCGGCTTCTCGGCGAAGGAGGCTGATCAGCTCCGCAAATTGGCCCCTGGCGAATTCTACGCGATGGGTCCGGCGATCGCGCCGCTGCCGGTCCTGGCCCACATAGACGAGACCGTTACTGTCCATCTCGGCGTCACGCCGAAGCTGACGGCGGCCGCCGCTGTCGATGCGAGCGAAGCCGAGACGTTGCTCGATCTGGCCGCGCTGCGGGAAGTGTCGGGTGCATCGCGAAGCACGGTACTGACCATGAAAGGCACGCGCGCGCTCGACGCATTTTTGCTCGATCCGGCTGCGCCCGAGGCCGCGGCTATTGTCGGCGCGCTCAAGCGCATCGCGCCCAATGCGACGACCGCCAGCGACCTTACCGCACATCTCGGCTATGCCCGGGAGACGGTGGACCAGGCGCTCGATGTGCTGTCGGCACTGGCGGCCATAGACACCATGCCGCGAGGGAACGACCGCATCGCTCGACTACATGCGCGCCTGCGCGCGAAGATCAGCGACATTCCCGTGGTGGCACTGGCGTGAAACCATTCGACCTCGATGCTGATCTCGTCGAACTGGTTCCCGCACCGGTCAGCGAGCAGATTTTGGCCCCACTCCGCGAAATGCCCTTTCGTGCCGATGCTTGGACCCCTGTCGAAAACGACCGACTGCGACAGCTCTTCAGTTCCGACATACCCATCGCCGATATTGCTTTGGCCATTGGGCGTGGCCGCGCCGCGATCGCCGAGCGCGTCTCGGTGCTCGGCCTGCGCAGGAACTCCGCCAAATCGTGGACCGAGCTGGACGATGCCGAGCTTACGCGCCGCTATGGAGAGGACGCGACCGCCGCCATCGCTTCGGACCTGGGGCGTTCCTGCTCAGCCGTTTATGCGCGTGCCCGGCTGCTCGACCTGAGCGAAAGCAACCCTTCCGAGTGGACGGCCTGGGAAGATGCGCAACTTCGCGAGGGCTACCGCAGGGGTGTTCCCTTGAAGCAGCTCGCGACCTTGATCGGCCGTCCTATCGGGGGCCTCTCCGCGCGCGCAGGGCATCTCGGCATCGTTCATGCGAACCATCCGCCGGGCTGGGCGGCAGCGGAGACAGCCCGCGCGCTGGAGTTCGCCGAGGCCGGCCATCGCTACACGGCGATCGTAGAGATGCTCGCCAAAGAGGGTTTTCCTCCGCGCTCGCTCCGCGGCTTCGGCCTAGCGATCCGCAAGCTGGGCTATGGGCGGGGCTGGGGACGACCATGGACGGATGAGGAGGACGCCCTTCTGATTCAAGCCTATCAAAATGGAGCCAGCTTATCGCCGCTGCGGCAGCAGCTCGGTCGTACCGCTGGTTCGCTCAGGCACCGCTCGGAATATCTGAAGCTTCGGGGCAGTCATGCCAACCGCAACGGCTGGCGTCTCGGTCCCGACTGGACCGAGTCCGATGAGGACCTGCTGCGGGCGGAATATGGCCGCATGCCGACAAAGGCGCTTGCTGCGAAACTGGGCCGGACCAAAGCCGCGATCACCTCTCGGGCGAACAGCCTCGGCCTCGTTCACGGCTATATCCGACCCTTCAGCGACGATGAAACGAAAGGGCTCGAGATCGCCTTCCGCACAGGCGTCTCGATCGCGGATCTGGCAGATGCCCTCGGCCGCAGGCCCATGTCGCTCAGCAAATATGCGACCAAACACGGCTATCATTTTGGCCGACGTCTCCGTCGAGCCGTAACCCTCGCTGAATTGCTCGCAGCCGTGCCGGAAAACGGCTGACGAACGCGCTGCGGCGACCACATCCGGCCCCTTCGACCGCATGAAAGAGGAGAAGGATGCCCGCGGTGATCATGGCCAAATGGCTGAGCCATTGGCCGCACACTCTCCCGCAAGGAGGTCGAGCACATGGAAACCACCCGCAGCCAGCGGTGGCGGGAACGGCGCGCGCATTGGGCCACAGACTTTCGGATCATCAATCCTCGAGCCTATGCGGTCGACGTCATCGACCATCGCATCGCAAAAGCGTTCATTGCCGAGCACCATTATCTGCCGACCTACCCTGCGGCACATCTGGCGGTTGGCCTCTTCGGGCGCCGCGCGATGCTCGAGGGAGTCGCCGTCTTTGCCGTGCCCGCGACGAATGCGGTGATTTCCCGTCACACGGGATTTACCGACCCCGCCAAAGGATGTGTCCTGGCCCGGTTGATCCTGCTCGACCGCGTGCCGCAGAACGGAGAAAGTTTCTTCTGCGCTCGCGCTTTCCGCCTGTTGAGGCAGGCTCGACCGTCGATCGAAGCCGTGGTTTCCTATAGTGACCCTGAAGTCGGCCATATCGGTCGCGTTTACGCGGCTCTTTCGGGAGCCCACCGGGGTATCAGCCGCCCGCGCAAGATATTGCGGCTCGGCGATCGCACGCTCTCCGAAAGGACTCTCTCGAAGATCAGGCTGGGCGAGCGCGGCATGGACGGCGCCATCGACCAGATTGTTCGGCTTGGGGCCCCTGCTCCCACGCATGGCGAACGTCCTGCCAACTGGCTGACGCGGCTCGAACGCGAGCGCTTTCTGACATCCCACCGGCATTCCGGGCTCTACACCTACTGTTTCGAGTTGACGCGCGACGCTCGCCGGAGGGGCAAGTCGTTGCCGCGGCTTCCCTATCCCAAGCTGCTTCCCAGCGCCTCGGCCTCTCGACTGCTTTTCGAACCTGGTCCGGCCACCAGCAGCACGCGCGCCTAGGCCTGTCCCACTGCGCCTATCGACCACCAGGCCGGCGTCCAGCGTGGACGAAGGAGTTCTCCGCATGTCCCAACACGATCGTCACATCAAAACGGTTCTCAAGCTCTTCCGCCAATGCGGCCAGCGCTATGATCGCTACTCCCTGTTTTCGGACTGCATGGAGCTGATCGCCCTTGCCATTTCGAACAGCGTTGATGGCGCAGCGCGCGCTCGACGGGAAACCCGCTACCTTGAGATCATCAAGCGCTATGATCGCAACGCTGTCGAAATGTTCCCCCAAATCCTCGCGGAAATCACCATGGCACTCGAAGTCGGGCCGAACGATGTCCTCGGCCGGATCTTTGCCGAACTCGAGATTCACAACAGTCAGCGCGGCCAATTTTTCACGCCCTATTCGGTATGTCGTCTGATGGCGCAGGCCACGCTCGGCGACGTCGCGACCGCCCGCGCGATCATGGCCGAGAAGGGCTATGTAACGGCGATGGAACCCGCCTGTGGCTCCGGGGCGATGGTCATCGCGCTCGCTGAGGCAATGATCGAGGCCAATATCAACTACCAGCGGCATCTCCATGTGACAGCAGTCGATATCGACCCGCGTGCTGTCCACATGGCCTATGCTCAATTCTCGCTGCTTCACATTCCGGCCGAAGTCATCGTCGGCAACTCGTTGTCCATGGAGATGCACGAACGCTGGTTCACGCCATCGCATGTTCTCGGCGGCTGGAGCGCGCGTCTGGCGGCTGACCGCCCGACGGTGAATGTCAGGAGCGGCACGGAGTCGGTACCCGCAGTAATCAACAGCGCCGTTAAGCAGCCTGTCCAGCCGAGCCCGAAACCGGGACCTGCGCTGCAATTGTCGCTGTTCTGAAATCCCGGGATCGACACCCTACCCACCCAACGCGCCAGCATTCCAACGACCGCACGCTGCACAGCCCACCCCTCAAGGAGATCTGCATGCCCAGTCTGACCAAGCACGATCATGTGCAACTGATCACCCGCGCGCGCGCAGCCCTTGAGACGCCAGCGGACCTGAGCCCCGACGATATGGTCTGCCTGATCGAGGATCTTGCGGGTGCTGCGGAGCGCCTGCAAGCCTTTGCCGTTCCCTGGTCCCTCGACATCCATGTCGGCACCATCGCGCACAGCGACGGTCTCCACCTCTATGCCGCGCTGTCCCATGTGGATCTCGTTGCCGAAATGGCGAAATTCTGCCGCGACCGGTGGAGTCTGACCGGCAGCACATTGGACCCGGCGGAACTTTCGGACAGCGAGGTCACGCGCATTTACAACAATCGACACGACGAGGACGATCTCGCCGAGGTGCTTATCTCGCTGGACGGCCCCGCCAGCGTGGCGCGTCCTCCCTTCGTGGTCCGGCGCATGATCGTAGTCTCGAACGGGCATATCCACCCGACGACGGCCGAGCTTCTCACCCAATGGGCTCAGGATTTGCCGAGTGCCCGCCCGATCGAAGTTACCGACACCGAATTTGGCTGGATCATCGGCGTGTTCGGCCCGCGGCCGGATTCGTCCGTGAACCTTCCCCCCGACCTGATCGCCGCGCTCACCTTCGCGCGTCTTCAGGGCTACGAACATATCCTCTTCGATCGGGATGCGGTCCCCGTCGATGGGCTCGATACTTTCGACTGGTAGCGACCGAAGAACTCTCGCTTCGGCGCGACCTTCAAACAGTCGGGATTGATAGGGAGGCCATCAGCTTATCCAATCGGTTGGCCTCGCCAGGGAAACACCGCCAAAATTCGTCGAGATCGACGGGTCTGTGTTTGCCCTCGAGCAAATGGAAATTTCCGACATCGAAATCGAGCAGCCGCTCTTCGATGGACGGTCCCTCCGGTCCGTTCTCGAAGACCCAGGAAAGCGCACCGCCCGAACAATATTTTGCCACCCGCGCCGAGGCCGTTTCGCTTTCCGGCGCGATCGCGGCGCGCAGCGCATCCAATGACCGATCCGCAGGCGGCAGCTCCAGCACTTCCTCGAGACCGTGCTCGACGGCCTGTTTCTCCGTATCCGAGAGCGGACCGTCGGGCGCGCTGGCGAGCTGCAGAACCACGCGCCGCAACTTCTCCCTGTGCAGCGGCTCCGCATTCGCTTCGCGGAACAGCACGAACCGGCCGGGCACGATCCCGGCTGCCTGCGCGCTATCCTTGTCTCGCTCCAACCCGTCCTCCGTCTCGTACCATTGCCCAATATCGCCCGGTTTGATCGTGGAAGCTACCCCCCTCTCGCGGTCGCGCGTCACCGCCGGACCGTGCTGGCGTCGGCGAACAGCGTCGTTTCACACGTCCAATAGCACCAAAGCCGGTCCCTCAACCCCTCCTGGCCATGAGCGGGAAGGAAAGGGGGAAGGAAGGGGTGAGCATTCGGCTCGAAGGCGCTCGGCGCAGCCGGTCGCGCCTGCCGCATCCCACCAGGAGACCCGCCTTGACCACCCCGCAACCGCGCGACGCGATCATGGTGTCGCTTGCCAAGATCAAGCCAGGCTATAACCCCCGCCGATATTTCGATCGGCGCAAGCATGAGGAACTCGTAGGGTCGATCCGACTGCGCGGCATCATCCAGCCGATGCTCGTACGTCCATCATCCGCACGCGATGGCACATACTCCATCGTTGTCGGCGGACGCCGCTATCGGGCCTCTATCGAGGTCTACGGTCCCGATGCCGAGGTACCTGTCATCATCCGCGAAATGACGGATCTGGAGGCCCTCGAAGCGGCGATCGACGAAAACGAAGTGCGTGACGATACGTCCGAGACTGAGCAGGCCGACGCCGCCGTTCGCGCCCTCGCCGCATATGATGGCGATCGGCAGGCCGCCTCGGCCCGTCTGGGCTGGTCCCGGTCGAAGCTCGATCGCCGCCTCGCCCTCGCCAATCTCTCCGACGCCGCTAAGTTTGCGCTCGATGAACGCCGGATCAAGATCGGTCACGCTGAGCTGCTGGCGGCCATTCCCGCCGACAAGCAGGACAAGGCACTCGAAACGATCCTGGCCTCGGGACTCGACGTCGCCAAGACGCGCGACCTGCTCATGCGCGTCACGCAGAATCTCGCGAACGCCTGCTTCGACAAGAGCGATTGCATGACCTGTCCATTCAACTCGGGGACGCAGCGGGCTCTCTTCGAGACGCACGTCGACGATGGGCATTGCACCAATCCGGGCTGCTTCGGCCTGAAGACCGAAGCCTTCGAAAAAGTTCGCCTGGAAGAGCAGGAGCGTGCCGCCGAGGCGGCGCGCGCGGCGGCCCCGCCCGCCGACGATGACGATGATGACGGCGATGAGCAGGACGACGCTGCCGATGAAGGCGCGGCCGCCGCCGACCCTCAGCCTCAATCACCGGGCAACGCCAAGCCTTCCGGCAACAACGGGAAACCTTCACCCTCGGCCAATGTCACGAGCAGCACCGCACACAAGGCCACCGTCACCGTCAAATCGATCGCCCAACGGACCGCCGAACTTCGCGAGGCGACCTGGCGAACCGCACTTGCCCGAGCGCTCGCGGGCAACAGCTCGCACGCCCACACAGCGATCCTCGTCGCGGCGATGTCCGGCACGCTCTCGCAAATCAAGGCGGAAACCCTGACAGGGCGTGCTGGCTTGCTGGTCGGCGCATCCTTCACCGAGCTCGACTACAAGAGCAAGATCGCGGCGATCCGCGGCCTGTCCGGTCCGCAGGCGGCCAAGGCGCTTTCCGCCATCGGCGCGGCTTATGCGCGGGACGTGCATAGCTTCGCCCATGTCGCCGACCTTGCAACCGTCTTCAACATCGACCTCCGCGATAGCTGGCAAGTCGATAAGACGTTCCTGGATCGCTACACCAAGGACGAACTCAAATTCGTCGCCCAGGAATGCGGCCTCATTGGCCACATGGGCGAGAAGGCCTTCGCCAAGCTCCTCGGCGCCAAGAAGGCCGACCTCATTGCTGGCATGCTCAATCGTATCGGCTTCGATTGGGCCGGACGCCTACCGAGTTCCATGACGCTCGACGGCCAATATGGCTCGCCCCTGGCCGGCGCCGCCCGCCGCGCCGAGCCCCCGATCACGGAAATGGCGGCCTGATCCGCTTCACCTCGCTCCCAGACAAGGATCGATCACCATGCTGATTACCAGCCTGCTCCCCCTGCTCGCCCGCTATTCGCTCCGTTTTGACCTCGTTGCCGGTCCCGATGACACCGTCACCCTGACCATCATTCCCCGCAAGGCCGAAAACGCCGGTCCCGCTCTCGAAGCCCAGGAAACCCGGCCGATATCGATCACGGCGCCCGCCGCGCAAATCGATGATGAACTTGCCAGGGGCGCGCAGGGCGCGCTCGGGCAGCTGATCGCCACGCGCAGAGAGCTTGCAGACCAGCTTGCTGAACAGCGGCAAGCCGCCGAGGCCGCGAAAGCCGCTGCCGCCGAGGCGGCAAAAGCGAAGGCCGCCCAGACGACAAAGGCAACGACGTCGACCACGGCGATGAAAACACCGGCCCCAAGCAGCCCGCCGGCGGATGCCAAGTCGGAGGAACCAGCCAGCCTCTGGTGATGAGCTGGGATCGAATCTCTTTACGACCACCGCCCAGGAGGCCCCCATGCAGATAACCAAACTCACCCGCGCTTATCGCTATGACGGCATCGACCTTCCGGTGCCGCCCCATCTCGCCGAGGACCAACAGGGCCTGCGCGCCTATCATTCCACCCTCTATCCGGCGATCCTCACCGCCGAGCTGGTCGATGCCGGGGTGATGGGGACGGCCCATGTCACCGAGTATCGCCGCGCCGTCGGCACCAAGGGCTGAGCCGTGCCGCGCGGCAAGCGGAACGCCATTCCGGCCACACCCCGCAAACCCCTCATCGAATGGATCGAGCTAGACCATGGCGACACAACCGGCTTCACCCAGCCTGCCTGCAGCTCCCAGGCCCAGGCCCTTCACGCGCGGCTCTTCCTCCCGGACGGCGACGACAAGGCGGGTGGCCCAGAACCGCTCGCACCGCCCCCCGGCCTGCGGCTCGCCCCTCTCGGCTGACCTTGCGGGGCGCGCGGTCAGGTTGTCCGACGACATCCCCGTGCTCTTCGATGGCCCGCTCGCCCAGCACCATAAGCTGATGGGCCGATGGGCCCTGACCCGGGAGCCCTCGACGCGGTCGTTCAGCCGCGTCGAAGCCCGGCGCCATATCGAAAGGGCCTTCAACAGCGCCGTCCACGAAATCCTGGACGCGATCGATCTCGCCGAGCTGCGGATCACCGTCCTTCAGGGCGAGGGGGGCAGGGCCCCGGCGATCGCCATCGTGTGCGAAAGCATGGGCCAACTCGACCTCGGCTGGATCGAGACCAGCGAGGGCCCCATCGGCTGGCGCGCCGCCGCCTACCGCGCGCTCGAGCAAACCATCGGCCGGATCCTGCCGATCTTCGGATACCAAGACCTCTTCGAGGAAATCTCGATGTATTACTGGGAGGGGGAGTCCGACGACGAGAGCGCGCTCGAGCACCTCGTCGACCTTCACGGCGCGGACCCCGACAATCTCGAGGACCTGCTCCTCCCGTCCATGCTGAACGAGCGCAGGCCCGACTGGATGATCGCCGCGAACGCCACTCCCTGGACCCAACTCCCGCGCCGCCTGCGCAGGATGATCCGGGCCCTGCGCGAAGCCCATGATGCGTTCGGTGCCGTTTCCGACGAGCAGGACGCCTGGCACTTCGACTCCGACACAGTCTACAACTACGTTCCCGAGTTCGAGGAATGCTCTTCCCTGCCACCGCTGACCCTCGTGCCCTTCGATCACTTCTCCCGTGAGCTTGACGACATCGGCCGTCCCGGCATGGAGATGGGGTTCATGGACGTGGCCGGCCTCTGTGTGCTGCCCGACGCGGCCCGCATCGACGACTGGTTCGCCACCCTACGCCTCGGCGCGCGCCTCCTGCTCGCCGCCCAGGACCTCATCCGCTTCGACCCAACCAACCCGCGAGGCCGTCATGATCGCTCATAGCACCCATTTCGAGGCCACCGGCGGTAATGTCGCCCTCACCAACGCCATCCTACTCTACAGCGCGCAGCCGGCTCGCGCGTCGGCGTCCCACAGCGGGCCGCGGCGCAACGAGGCCGCCTTCGCCAGCATCCACGCGATCGAGGAGGATGCCGAGGGCCGCCCGACGATCGCCGCGGGTGTTCCGCTTCTGCGTGCGCATTTGCGCCAATGGACCGAAGCGCTCAGCCGGTCTGCCCCGCCAGAGATGCTTCCTGCCAACGTGCTGGTCGCCCACCCCGACATGCTGGCATGGTGGATCCCCGAGCAGGTCCGCACGGGCTTCTTCAATCTGTCGTCACCTCCGGCAGGCCTGCGCGCGCTTTCACAACAGACAACCGCGCCGGTGCCTTATCCCGCGCATCTCTTCATCGCCACGCGCTCGCACCTTGGCGTTTATGCGCTCCCGGCCAACGAACGACCCACCGCCGACACCCCGGTCCTGCATTCCCCGATCCTCAATGTCTTCGCCGACGGGAAACTCTGCTGGGGCAACATCTCGATGCCCGGGGCGCTCACCATCGCATCGATCCCCGACTATGAGCGCGCAGTCTTCGATTCCTGGTCGACGCATCCCAATCAGGGGCAGGAACTGACCGTCACGGGGAAAGGCGGGCTCGTTCGGCTCTGGGACGATCTTGCGGCCCGCAGGGCGACGCGCTTTCCCGTCAAGCGGCTTAAGCCCTTCTATCCGGGCCTGCGCCGACGAGGCGCTCACCCGTCGCGCACGGCCCAGCCGGTCACGGTAGAACGCCTCATTGCCGCGAGCTCGCGGCGATGAACGCGCTCGCCGACGATCCGACTGCCGCCGCGCTCCTTGCCGCCGTGCCCTGCTATCCAGTGCCGCTCTGCGGCCAATCGCCCGCCATCGACACGCTGCGCGCCGCCCGCGCGGGTCACGGCCTTGCCATCGGCCATGACGGTGTGATGCTGATCCTGCGCCGGCCTTGGCTTGCGCTTGATGTCCCCGTGGCGCCTGCACTCGGCGCCCATATTCCTTATGGCACCATCGGCGGGCAACGGGCGGACCTGCGCTGCGGGCTCATCCCCTCCGAGCATCTCGACGAGATTCTTGCCCATTTCCGGGCGGCGCTTCCCAATGAGGCTGCCGCATTCATCCTGTGGCACGAGCCCACCGGCAACTTCGCCGTCCATCTGCCGGAGATCGACATGGCGACCCCGTCGCGGCTCGTCTATCGGACGCCGGCCCTTCCGCCCGACTGGCACATGGTCTGCGACTTCCACAGCCACGCTGACGGACCGGCCTATTTCAGCGCGACCGACGACGACGATGACGTCCACGCAACGAAGATCGCGATCGTCTTCGGTCGGCTTGCCGAGCCCGAAGGCCCGCAGGTCGCATCGCGGCTCTGCGCCAATGGCCTGTTCCTGCCCGTGCCCCGCAGCCCCTTCAAAGGAGACAGCCATGCAGCCGTTCACCCATGAACGCCATTACCTGCCGGCCAGCCTCGACCATCGCATCATCCGGATCCTGCTCGTAGGCTGCGGCGGCAACGGTGCCCAGATGCTGATGGGCCTCGCCGCGCTCGACACCGCATTGCGCGCCATCTCCTCGCGATCGCTCGACGTGACCGCGGTCGACGATGATGTCGTCACCGAGGCCAATCTCGGCCGTCAGCCCTTTTACCAGTGCGATATTGGCAATTCGAAAGCCCGCACACTTACCGAACGGATCAATCTTGCCTACGGCCTAACCTGGAAAGCAGTGCACGGTCGCGCGCCCGGCGCGATCAACTGCGAAGCCACCGATATCCTGATTTCCTGCGTCGATACCGCTTCGACAAGGCGCGCGCTTGGCACGGCGCTGGGCGAGGGAAGGGCGACTCCTTCCTACTGGATGGACCTCGGCAATCGCGCGAACGATGGACAATATCTCATCGGCAACCCTTGCCACGCGACCGACCGGAATCGTCCACGCCTTCCGACCGTGCTCGAGCATTTTCCCGAACTCGCCGACGAGAACGTTCCCGACGATGATGCCCCCTCCTGCTCGGTGGCCGAGGCGCTCGAGCGCCAGTCACTTTTCATCAATCGTGTCCTAGCGAGCCACGCTCTCGCCCTGCTTTTCCAGCTTCTCGGGCGCGGCTCCATCGGGCACGCGGGAGCCTTCATCAATCTTACCAGCGACCAGGTCGTCCCGATCCCGCTGCCGTGCGGCGCCTCACCGACTGAATAGGCGGCTGCCCTCATCGCCAACCCGATCCTTCCAGCGGCCTTCAATGCCGAGCCCGGTATCCGCCACTGCCCAGGAGCTTGTCCCTATGCGCATCGATCCGACCTTCACCAAGATTGCCGCAGGGGTTGCCTCGCATTCGTTCATGTTCGAGCTGCTCAATCTTCAGCCCGATTGCCCCGACTCCGATCGCATCTCAGGCGCAGCTTATGCCGGCCGATGGTTCGAGATTCACGAGCAATCCTACGAGGCGATGCTCGACATACTGCCGCCACTTTTCATGCGCCCCGGCATGTTCGCCATATCAGAGCTTCAGGCTGGCAATGTCGGCTCCGTCTTTTTCGAAATCATGATCGCGGGCAGGCGGCGCTGGTTCCACGGCTATTGCGACCTTTCCGACCCCGCCGCGCCCGACGTCATGCGTGCCGCGATCCGTCTTTGGGAAACCGGCGACTCCTCTGGTATGTCGCGCGCGGAAAAGCTGCAAGCCATCTGGTCGTTCACCCGTTCCGACTTTCGCGGAACCGCAGGCAGTTCCATCGCCAGCGACTGTGCGGAAGAGCATCGCGGCAAGCCCGTGATCCTGATCTGGGAACCGGGAGCAGGCACTGTCTCCAAACTTCTCGACGCGCTGACAGACGAAGAGATCGCTGCGAAACTACCGCCCCGTCGGCCATTGCCCACCGCAGTCCAGGTCGAAGGGACGTCAGACCGCACCTCAAACCACTGACCCGATCAGAAACGACGGATCGAAGGCCCCCGGCCCGGACGGACCAGGGCGCCGTATCCATGCGCTCATTCAAATGGAGATCACGATGTTCAATAGATTCCAGCGACGGTGCGCGGACGTCTATGGCAATGGCGATTGCGCCCATGTGACTTCTGTCAGCGAAGCTCAATTATTCGGTGATACGCTATTCACTTTCCTCATCATCGAACTCTCTGACCAGGAGGGCTGCACATCCCAACAGGAAGCGGCACGGCGTCTCGAGCAGGCGCAATGCGACATCCAATCCGTTCTGGACAGCCTCGACGACGAACCCGACTGAAACCAAGCACGAGCATTCCAATCATCGACTTCCATCTGGGCGATGAAGAGCGAAACTGCTGCCGTGCAAATCATAAAGAGCTGGTCGATCTGTTCCTCTTCATGGGCACGGACGGACATGTCTCGGAGACATGGAGATAAGGATGCACGCTCTCGAAGCGATCCGCGCCAAAATCGCCGATGACTTCGCCACGATCCACACGGATCTCCGTGGCATCACGCCGCCAGCAGGGCACCGATGGGAAATCTGCCCGTCGGAGTTGATCTGGTTTGCCGGCGACGTGCTGGAATCGACACGCCATGGCGCTTCGATCTTTTTGCGCCGCTTTCCTCGCAATGAGCGGGATGGATGCCAAATCCACATCGAAGTCCGCCTTTTCTGGAGCGAAAATTCGGACCCGAGGCCGAAGGCAGGCGCTATGAGAGCCATTTTGTGGGCACAGCACGGCGAACCCGCCGGGTTTCGGTCGCAATCTCTACTGGATGCTTCTCCAGCCTTCATTCGCGAAGACGGTCGCGAGGCTCTTCTTCGCACCGTGCGTCACTGCATCAAACTGGCCTTCGCTCGTGCCGGTCATTTGGCAGGCGCACGCTAGCGGACAAACAGTCCATCGGGGCTGCTCGGAGAAAAGAGGGGGTATTCTGATTGCGCAGGTTGGCTGCCCGAGAAACGGAGAACCCTATGCTCGCCATCCAACCCGCTACCGCGAGCCCGGCTGACCGCGGGATCGATTATATCCGTTGCGGCGAGTCCGCGCCGGTGGTGCTGGTCTATCCGAGCGGCGCGTGTCGTTACGTCCGGACAGCTCGCTGCCCCATCTTTATATGGTCCGACTAACGAGTCTGATCATCTGATTTTCATTGGATCTTACAATTCCGAGGAAGGAAACATGTCTAAAGAACCTGACCCGCGCATCAACGCAAGATCGTTCTCGCTCGGCCTGCCGAACACCAGGATCGACTATCTCTATCGTGACGTGAATAACTATAAACAAGAGTCACGGGCTGTTTTTCCTGGCGCCCTAACTTTGCAGCAAGCTCAGTCTATGGTTGATGCGCTTGATGAAGATGATGGCTTTGTGCCGTCGGCCGTTGGGCTACCTGATCTTCAGGACGAGACGGTGAATGGCTGGAATGCCGATGAAGATCAACCGTTCCATGAGATCATCTCAATCTCGCTCGTAGCCACAGAGCCAACGGAAGCGCAAATAGCCGATGACTTCCTGGCTCGCTTTGTAGCTGCCGATTGGGCGCTTGAAGGAGAGCGGGTCGAGCGCGAACACGCGACGGAGCAGGAGTAATATCAGAGCAGCTTTCGACCATCGAGCCGGAATGCGCCGATATGCCGCGGATCTCACACACGACGGAACCCGGCCATAATGTTATTAGAACACTTCTCAAACTCCATTAGTGGAGGGGAGACGCGCAATGGTCTCGATCATCCGCGCTGCTGCTGGCGTGCCGGGAATATCCGCCTAACGCCGAAGCGCCCGATCCCTCCGCCGCGTGAAGGCGGTCACGCCCTAATCGGGCGTCTTGGAAGGGGAGGAGGACTGGGGATGGCGGAAATCCGGGCTTTGCGGAGCCAATAAGACAGCTCGATGCAGACCTAATGCAGCCTAAAACGGAAGGTCGCGCCGCAAGACGCCTTTCTCAAGGAATGGGCACCAGCAAAAGCGGCCTGGGCGCGTGGCCAGAAGGTGATCCGGCTGGTCGTCTATGACGCATCGCTAGCGGACTCGCGACGCTATACGCATGCCGCGACCATCGCGGACGATCTTTTCGAGTGCCGTTATCCTCTACGCGAATGGGAGCGGGATCGCGATGCTTGCGTTGCTCGCATTGAAGCGGCGGATCTGCCGGTGCCGCCCAAATCGAGCTGCTTTATCTGCGGCGCAATGAAGCCCGATGAAGTTCGCGCACTGCCCATCTGGTGCCTGCGCCTCATCGTGCTGGTGGAAGCGCGGGCCGCCCCGCGGCTTCGGATGGTCGAGGGCCTCTGGCGCAGATCGACACAATCCCGGCCAGGCCGAATGACCGATTTCATCTGTGCCGACAAGCTGCTGCCGGCAGCGGATATCGACGCGATCATCCACGACGCACCTGCCGACCTCATCCGCTTCCAGGATGATCGCGGCGCATATCCCACTCCCTGATCGGCCGACGATGACGGAGTTGCTTGAGCAGTTCAACGCCGGCCTGATGGAGGCAGCATGACCAGCGCGACCACCGAAACAATAGCGCGGCTCAACGATCGTTGCCGGCACGGCTTCGATCCCACCGCGCGGATCGTCGTCACCCGAACCTGCCTTGCGCGGCTCGCCGGCGACGGCGAGGGCATTCAGGAAGTCATCGCCCAGGCCAACCTTCTGGCGGCCGTCCGGCGCTACAATTTCGCGCCCGGCGACGGACCGGAACGCGACTTCGGCGCATTCGATCTCCAGGGCCAGCGCATCTTTTTCAAGATTGACTATTACGACCCCGACCTCCTCGCCGGGTCAGAAAATCCTGCGGATGCGGCAATCACGCGCCGCGTCCTCACGATCATGCTCGCCGAGGACTATTAAGCCGTTGACGCTCGTAGTCCGCCAACCGACATTCAAGACAACGACAAAGCCGGCAAAATCACCCTGCCGCCGGCATGGAGGCAATCATGCACGCACTCCTCATAGACAAAGACGCCCCCGCCGGCCGGCCCGTTCGCCTCGAAATCGAAGGCGATATGCTCAAGCTGACTCCGCTCGATCCCGAGACCGAGATCGCGTCTCCCGCCGTGACGTTGCTCCGCGGCGAGGATGAGCAATACCAGATCATCACGGGCTATCGCCGCTTCGCGGCGCTGCTCGAGCTGTCCCGCACGCGGCTGATCAACGTCTTGTGAGCCGCCATGATCTTCAACCCAAACAAGATCGGTCGGATGTCGTCCGCGTGGCCATCGGCTGGGACCGGCCCCTTCAGACCTTCTTCGCGCAGATCTTCTTCCGGACCGACGAAGCGCCGGACGAAGGCCAAGCCCTGATCTGGGTCGGCACCGAACCTGGCGAACTGCTCACGGCCGAGGCCGCGATCGCCATTGTCGCGCCATATGCACACATCCCGGACGATCTCGCCGCCAGGCTATCGGCCGACATGAACGCGACGCGCGGGGTCAAGGACGGTGCCTATCAAATAGAGGCCAAAAAGCGCCTGTTCGGGTCGATCCACTGACTGTTCAAGGTGGTCCAACGGCAGTTCCCGCATAGCAGCCCGACTCTCACTCCATTTTTATGGAGGCTCCCATGATTGTATTTTCTGGCCTGGCGCGTGTTTTCAGGATCATGAGCGCTCACGCCCCTGCAT
>VFQN01001303.1_pt1 | contig 42236 bp, 39 predicted proteins | sample 3512371 | NCBI WGS metagenome assembly VFQN01 (sample SAMN10412370, study PRJNA504923) | tailings metagenome | isolation source: Replicate 2 from Balatoc abandoned mine | place: Philippines: Itogon, Benguet | collected 2017-08-28 | reverse complement strand
ACCGGCCGCCCGGTCGTGACGACCGTCGCCAGCACCTGCAGCGCCGCGACTAGGCCATCACCCGTCGTCGCGAAATCCGACAGCACGATGTGGCCCGACTGCTCGCCACCGACGTTGTAGCCGTGCTTGCGCATGTGCTCGACGACGTGGCGGTCGCCGACCGCAGTGCGAACGAGGCCCAGGCCCAGCGTCGCGAGGTAGCGCTCGAGACCGATATTCGACATCACTGTCGCGACCACGCCGTCGCCCATCAGGCGGCCGCGACGCCGCCAGCTCTCCGCGATCACCGCGAGCAGCTGATCGCCGTCGACCAGATGCCCCTTCTCATCGACCAGCACCACGCGATCCGCATCGCCGTCGAGCGCGATACCGATGTCGGCGCGCAGCTCGCGCACCTTGTCCTGCAGCATCTCGGGCGCCGTCGAGCCGCACTTCTCGTTGATGTTCATGCCGTTCGGCTCGACGCCGATGCGGATCACCTCGGCGCCGAGCTCCCACAGCGCCTGCGGTGCCACCTTGTAGCCGGCTCCGTTCGCGCAATCGACGACGATACGCAGGCCGTCGAGACGCAGGTTCTTCGGCAGCGTCCGCTTGGCGAACTCGATGTAGCGCTCCTGCGCGCTCTCGATGCGCGTCGCCCGTCCGATCCGAGCCGACGGCACGATCAGCTCCGAAGATGGCGCGTCGATCAGCTCCTCGATCTCCAGCTCGATCTCGTCGGAGAGCTTGAACCCGTTCGAGTCGAACAGCTTGATGCCATTGTCGGCAAACGGATTGTGCGAAGCGGAAATCATCACGCCGATGTCCGCGCGCAGCGACCGCGTCAGCATCGCGACCGCCGGTGTCGGCATTGGCCCGAGCTGGAACACGTCGACGCCGACCGCCGTGAAGCCCGACACCAGCGCGTTCTCGATCATGTAGCCGGACAGCCGCGTGTCCTTGCCGATCACGGCGCGGTGCCGGTGCGTCCCGTGCCGTGACAGCATCTTGCCGGCCGCCATGCCGACCTTGAGCGCGATCTCGGCGGTCATCGGCGGCGTGTTCGCGAGCCCCCGGATTCCGTCGGTGCCAAAGTACTGCCGCACCATATTCTCACCTCTCCTTGCCCACCGGACGCCGGCCCGCGGCATCCCGTGGATTTACTCCCGACCTCAGAGCCATACATCCCCTCGGCGGCGAGATGGAGACTTATCCAAGATATTTCTTGTACGCCAGAATGGCTGTCTGTCGAAGTGGGTCACGGGTTGTCGAATCAACCGGATTACGTGCCGAGCCCCGTTCCGGGCCAGATCCATGGCCAGAGCCGCCCGGCTGGTGTATGGACCGGACGCCCTTTTCCCCATGCCGAGACCTCCATCATGCCCACGCTCCCCGTCACCATCGAGATGATCCGCGCCGCCGCCGCTCGTCTCGCGCCCCACATCGTCCAGACGCCCGTGCTCGAGCACACGGCCCTCAACGAGCGCGTCGGCGGCCGCGTGTTCCTCAAATGCGAAAATCTCCAGCGCGTCGGCGCCTTCAAGTTCCGCGGCGCCTACAACAAGATTTCGCAGGTCGACAAGAAGGCCTACCCCGGCGGCGTCGTCGCCTCCTCGTCCGGCAACCACGCCCAGGGCGTCGCCGCCGCCGCCACGCTGTGCGGCCTCCGCTCGGCGATCGTGATGCCGAAGGACGCGCCGCCAATCAAGGTCGCCCGCACCAGGGCGTTCGGCGGCGAGGTCGTCCCCTACGACCGCGAGCGCGACGACCGTGACGCCATCGCCAAGGCGCTGTGCGCCGAGCGCCAGGCGCTCTTCGTGCCACCCTTCGACGACGCCGACGTGATCTCCGGTCAGGGCACCGCCGGCCTCGAGCTGATGGCACAGGTCGCACGCCGCGGCGTCACGCTCGATGCCGTCCTCGTCAACGTCTCCGGCGGCGGCCTCGCGAGCGGCATCACCATCGCCGTCAAGGACGCGAGCCCGTCGACGGAGATGTGGACCGTAGAGCCTGCGGGCTTCGACGACTTCGCCCGTTCCCTCGCCAGCGGCAAGCCCGAGCGCAACGCCCGCCTCTCCGGCTCGATCTGCGACGCGCTGATGGCCGAGAGCCCCGGCAAGCTCACCCTCGCCATCGGCACCGCGCTCATGAAGGGCGGCGTGTCCGTCACCGACGACGAGGTGCGCGATGCCATGCGCTTCGCCTTCGAGGAGCTGAAGCTCGTCGTCGAGCCGGGCGGCGCCGCCAGCCTCGCCGCGATCCTCACGGGCAAGGTGCCGGTCAAGGGCCGCAACGTGGCCGCCCTCCTCTCCGGCGGCAACGCCGATCCGGCGCAGTACGCCCGCATCATCACGCGGCAGGACTAGGACCTGCCGACCCCGACGGCGCACCGCTGAGTGCCAATCGCTGGAGCGCTTTTCATCCAAGCAGAACCGCTCTTTTTCCCCTCCCCCAGCGCCGACGGCGCGCCTTCGGCGCGAATGTGGGGAGGGGTTAGGGGTGGGGGAAATCCCGGCGCTGGCGAATGGAACTCCAGCGCTCATATTCTGCGGTCGCGCTCCGCATCTCTCTCGCGATGGAGAGCAACACGATTGCCTTGTTGGAGCGGAGCGCTTCGATCTGCAATGAACAAGCTCTAGCGCTATGCTCGCCGCCCGCATCTCCCACTTCTACTGGGCGATCTTCCTGATCGTCGGGTTGCAGACGCCGTTCCTCCCGATTTGGCTCGACGCGCGTGGCCTCACCCTCGCCGAGATCGCCATCGCCGGCGCGATCCCGCTGTTCGTGCGCATCGTCGCGACGCCCATGGTCGCCTATCTCGCCGACCGTTCCGGCGACCATCGGCGCATGGTCATCATCCTCGCCTGGAGCGGCCTCGCCTGCACCGTGCTCCTGTCCCAGAGCTCGCGTGTGTGGCCGATCATCCTGCTCACCGCGCTGATGATGCTGACGACCTCGACCATCATGCCGCTAACCGAGACCATCGCGATGCGCGCCGTGCGCGGCCACGGCCTCGACTACGGGCGCCTGCGGCTCTGGGGCTCGATCAGCTTCATCGTCGCGACCATGATCGGCGGCGCTGTGATCGAGCGCTGGGGCGGCGCCAGCGTGATCTGGCTGATCATCGCTGCCATCGCCTGGACCGCGCTCGCCGCTCACGTCCTGCCGCGACCCGACCACGCCGCCTCCGCCATGGACGCGACGCGGCCGCGCATCTCGCGCGCCGACGTCGCCGAGCTCGTCACGTCGCCGCTGTTCCTGCTGTTTCTCGCCGCCGCCGGTCTCGTGCAGGCGAGCCACGCGCTGTTCTACGTCTACGGTACGCTGCACTGGCGCGGCCTCGGCCTTTCCGCGACCTGGACCGGCGCGCTGTGGTCGATCGCCGTGATCGCCGAGATCGCCCTGTTCGCGCGCTCGGGCGCCGTGCTGAGACTGCTGAGCCCGCTCGGACTGATCGCGCTCGGCGCGATAGCCGCGATCGCCCGCTGGATCGCGATGGCGTTCGATCCCCCGCTCGCCGCGCTGATCGTGCTGCAGTGTCTGCACGCGTTGACCTTCGGCGCCACCCACATCGGCACCGTGCACTTCATCGCGCAGAACATTCCGGCCGAGCGCGCCGGCACCGCGCAGGCCCTGCAGGCGAGTGTCACCGCCGGCATCGCCATGGGTGGCGCGACCTTGCTCGCTGGCCAGCTCTACGGGCCCCTCGGCGCCAAGGCCTATCTCGCGATGGCGGTGCTAGGCGCGGTTGGCTTGGCGGCAGCGCTGCTCGCAAAGCGACGCCTCAGCCCGTAGCTACGTCGCTCCTCTAGTACGGGTCGCTTCGCGACGCGGGGCCTTAGCCCCGCACCCCAACCGGGGAGACCCCGGATCCCCTTCTTTTTTAAATTTATTCCGTAGCGGTCGAAGACCGCGAGGCAGTAACGCCAACAGGCGAGGCAGCGGCCGCGGCGCCAGTAGCCGTCATGCCGGAGGCGTGCTTCCAGCACGAAGGCGTTGGCGCCCGCGACAAAGAAAAAAACAGCCTCACACTCAAGCGATGGCGTTTACCGCTGCCCTCACCTACTCTTCAACATCCTACTCGCCGCATCCACGTACACGCGCGCGCCCATCACGATATCGGCGTCACACGTATTCTCCGTCCAGTGATGCGAGATGCCGCCGATCGACGGCACGAACACCATCCCCGCTGGCATATGCCGCGAGAACACCATCGCATCATGCCCGGCGCCGCTCGGCATCTCGACGTGACGCCCCGGCACCTGCACTTCCGCCGCCGCCGACAGCGCCGCCATGAACTGCGGCGCCATCGCCGCCGGCTCGGTCCGCCGCGTGCGCTCGACGCGGACGCGGCACGGCCCCTTGGCGTCGGCCGTCTCGGCGAGCTTGTAGAGCGCCTTCTCGAGCCGATCGAGCACATCGTTCTCCGGATCGCGCATCTGGAACACCATCACGGCGTTGCCCGGAATGACGCTCGGCGCGCCGGGATCGAGGTCGATGCGCCCCGTCGTCCACACCGTCCGATCGCCGGCGATGGTGGGGAAGGAATCGTCGATCGCGGTCGCCAGCCGCACCAGCGCAACGCCAGCATCGCGGCGCTGGCTCATTCGCGTCGTGCCGGCATGGTTCTGAAAGCCCTCGAACATGACGCGGTACTGGCGGATGCCAACGATGCGCGAGACGACGCCGATCGAGAGATCGTTGGCGACCAGCCAGTCGCCCTGCTCGATGTGCGCCTCCAGAAAGCCGACGTAGCGCTTGGGATCGATCTGGTAGCGCGGCACGCCCGCGAGCCCCGCTTCCGCCAGCGCCTCCGTCAGCCGCCGCCCCGTCGTGCGATCGACCGCCGCCGCGACGGCCGCATCGTCGACCTCGCCGACCGCGGACCGGCTGCCGAGGAAGTTGCCGAAATGGCCTTCTTCATCGCAACACGAGACGACATCGACGCCGCAGCCTGCAAACGCCTCGTCTGCCGCGATCGCCCGCGCCGCCTCCAGCGCGTAGACGACGCCGAGCGGCCCGTCGAGCCATCCGGCATGGTTCTGGCTTTCCAGATGCGAGCCGCCGAGCAGCTTCTTGCCCGCCACCGGCGCGATGCCGAACACGTTGGCGATGCCGTCGATCTTTGTCTCGTGACCGATCGCCTTCAGCTCTCCTTCCAGCCACTTGAGCGAGGCAACGTGCTCGGGCGACAGCGTCGGGCGATGGACGCCGGTCTTGTAGGACGCGAGGGACTTGAGCGCACGCAGGTCGGCGAGCACGCGCTCAGCGTTGATTTCCGGCATTGTCGGTCGGGCTCCTTCAGCCGTTCTTCTTGATCGCGTCGAAATCTGCTGAGTATTCCGCCGCGCAGAATGTCCCGCCCTGGTAGTGCTCGGCAACCGGGCTCTTGCCGTCCTTCGGCTCGGCCGCGATGACGGCTGCAGCATAAGGCTCGCTCTGGCTTTGCGGCGCGTAGCCGAGCGCGCGTGCGTGGCTGTTGTCATACCAGGCGCGCGCGTTGTCGGAGACACCGTACATGACCTCGTACACGATCCCCGGCCGTTCGAGACCGATGCGGATCAGGCGCACCAGATCATCCGGCGCCAGCCAGATCGCGAGGCGGCGCACGTCGATCGGCTTGTCTGCGAAGTTGCCGATCCGCAAGCTCGTCACGCCGATCCCGTGCTTGTAGGCGTAGAGCGCGCCGAGCCCTTCGCCGAACACCTTCGAGAGGCCGTAGCGGCTGTCGGGACGCGGCACCACGTCGGGCGGAATAGTCGTCGTACGTGGATAGAAACCGACGGCATGGTTCGACGAGGCGAACACGATCCGCTTCACGCCCGCCTTGCGCGCGCCCTCGAACAAATTGTACGCGCCGACGATGTTCGAGCCGAGGATCTCGTCCCACTCCCCCTCGATCGACTTGCCGCCGAGGTGAACGATGCCGTCTATGCCGCGGCAGAGGTCATCGACCGCGGCGGCATCGGCGAGGTTGGCCGCGATGAACGTCTCGTCGCTCGCAAGATCCGCCGGGCGGCGCATGTCGCTCAGCACCAGCTCCGGATAGACCGGCTTCAACAGCACCCGCAGCCGCGAGCCGATCTCGCCCGCCGCGCCGGTAATCAACACACGCTTCATCCCAGGGCACTCCAGAAACTTCCCCGCGCGGGTCCCCGATGGACCCGGCAACAGCCGCGAAATGCATTTTATAACCCAACCCGCCGCAGGGCCCAACTGCCGCGGCCGCCAATCTCCTGTGCGCCACTATTTCTCCGTAGTCGTAGCGTCATACCCACGCCACTCTTTGCACGCGCCCTTGGGCTGGCCCGGCGAGCGGAACGGTACCTCAATCGCGGATTTCTCCGAGGGCCCGGAAGGAATAAATAAGCATATGATAATCAATCGTTACTCGAGTGCGACAGGTATTGCGCCGCGCGTCATGGCCCGAGGAGACACAATGCAGCTGATCGGATGCGATTTTGCCGGGTATCGTTCGTTGCGCGCCGTCACGCTGCCGCTCCAGAAGGTCAGCGTGCTGGTTGGCGAGAACGGCGTCGGCAAATCGAACATGTTGCGCGCGCTGGAGCTGATCCAGGCAGCCGCGACGGGAACGGTGTGTCGCCTGCTCGCCGACGAGGGTGGCTTGGAGCGCGTGCTATGGGCCGGAAAGCCGACGGCGGCTGACGGCGCCGCTCCGACCAGCATCCGCCTCACCGCGCGTTTCGACGGCCTGCGCTATGCGATCGAGATCGCGGCGCCCGTGCCGGGCGAGGCGGCGCTACCCAACGAGCCGACGGTGCGCGAGGAGCTTCTCGCACACACCGGCATCGGCGACGATGGTGCCGGCGAGCGCGTCGTCATGCATCGCCAGGGCACCGACGCGAAGCTGCGCGATGCCCGCGGCCAGCGCCAGCACTTCAAGCAGCACCTTCTGCCCTCCGAAACCGCGCTCCATGCGTTCCGCGACAGCGCCAGCTATCCGGAGATCGCCTACGTCCGCCAGCTCCTCGAAGGCTGGCGGATCTACCATCGCTTCGACCTCTCGGCCAATGCGCCATCACGCGCGGCCGCGCTCGCCCAGGCGACTCCCGCGCTCGCGACTGACGGCAGTGACCTCGCCTCCGCTATCGCCACCGTCTTCGGCGTCATGCGAAACCCGGACCTGCTCCTCGCTCCGCTCCGCGAGGCGTTTCCCGGCGCCGACCTCGAGTCGACCGTCGTCGACGGGCGCGCGCGTTTCCAGGTGCGGCTGCCGGACATTGCCCGGCCGCTGCAGGCTGGCGAGCTGTCAGAGGGCGCGCTCAAGTACATCTGCCTGCTGGCTGTCCTTTCGGCCTATCGCAAGCCGGCTCTGATCGCCATCAACGAGCCCGAGGCGGGGCTGCACGAGAGCTTCCTGCCGCCGCTGGCGCGCCTGATTGCGCGGGCATCGGCCGAAAGCCAGATCTGCGTCGTCACGCAATCGTCGGTGCTCGCTCAGGAGATCGCGAAGGCGTCCGCCGTCACGCCGCTCAGGGTCCAGCGCAAGGATGCCCGAACGACGATCGACGGTGTCGCCGTTCACGCAGCACTCGCGCCGACGCCGGCCAGCGCATCGAAACCCGCCGTGGATGCGCCGAAGCGGCGCACCACCATTCCCGCGACGGCAGCCGTCCCGATCGCCCCTGCGGCGCCGCCCGCAACCGCGACAACCGGTGACGAGGAAGCGACGGTCGTGATCAAGACCGCGCTCGGCAAGCCCGGCGAGCCCGAGATCGACGCCCAGATCGAGGAGGTACGTAGCCTCACCGCTGCCCGTGCCGTCCTCGCCGAGATCCGCAAGCTGATCGCGCGTCTGCGCGAGCATCCAGAGGAGCTCGCCGAAATTCATCCCAAGATCGAGGCCCGCCTCGCCAGGCTCCGCGACACCGCCGTGACCTTGCCGCCGGAATTCTCGGCCCTGACCAGCCGGCTCGACGAGGAGTTGCGCACGATGGTCGCGCAGCCCGCCACCGAGAAGGAAAAGGGCGTGGTTTAGCGCTTTACCTGCCAGCGCCCATCGCGCCAGACGTGGGGCACGAACGACCGCACGACCGCATCGCCCTTGTCGTCGAAAGTGATCGGGCCGGCGACCGTCGGCCACGATCGCGAGCGCAGCGCTGCCACAACCGCCTCCGTCGCCACGCTTCGTGCCGCGATGGCCGCCTGCTCCCACACTTCCGTGGCGGCGAGTGCGAGGCGGACGTCCACTGGAGAGGCATCACTGAACGATGCGGCACGGGAACCCGCATCCGGCGCCTCGCCCGGCCACGGCAGCATCACCAGGAACTCGCCCGTCGCCGCGAGCAGCCGCTTCGGTGGCGCATCCGCCGCCAGGACATCGGTGCCGATCACCGTCGCAATGCGCGCACCCGCGCCGTGCGCCTGATCCATGATGATCGACGCTTCGAACGCCTGCCCCGGAGCGATGACGAGATCGATCTTCGCCTCGACGAGCTGGCCGACGAGCGCGGCGTGGTCCTTGACGCCGGACGGATAGCTCGCGACCAGGGCCGGCGGCACTTTCGCCGCCTCCGCGCTGCGCCGGATCTCTTCGGCCATGCCGCGCGCCTGCAGGCTTTGGTCGTGGACGATCGCCACCCGCGCCGCGGGAAACGTGCCCGCGATCAGCGCCGCAATAGCATCGGCCTGGTGGTCGTCGCGACCCGCGAGACGCAGGATGCCGGCCCGGCCTGCACCTGCCGTCAAACGTGGATGGCGCGGGCCCGGCGCGATCATCAGGAGGCCGGCTTCGGCATAGATTGCCGCCGCGCGGATGGCCCCGCCCGAGCAGGCATGTCCGATCACCACGTGCGGCTTCAACGCGACGGTACGCCGTGCCACGGCTTCGGCTTCCTTGGCCGAGCATTCGTCGTTGTCATGAAGGACGACGACACGCCGGCGGAGCACGCCGCCGAGCGTGTTGAGAGTATGCGCCGATGAGGCGACCGCATCACCCAGGGGTCGCGGCAGCGGCTTGCTGAGGTCGGGATCATCGAGCGAGCGCGGCCAGCTTGAATCCACGGCGACGATCCGAATCTCGTCGTCCGGGTTCTCAGCCCATGCGGGACCGCACGCGAGACTTGCAAGCGCCGCCGCTGCCAGCGCTGTCCGCCAGCCCGAAAAAACAGAAGGCAGCCGCGAGGGCTGCCTTCCATTTGCGAGCACGCGTGATGCCACGCCGCGCCTCAGTTCTGGACGTAGGTGATCTTGTCGCCCTCGACCTTCTTCCACGTGTACATCACGTAATCCGGCCGCGTGATGTCACCCTTCTTGTCGAACGAGAGCGAGCCGATCACCGTCGAGAACGGCTTGCCACCGGCGATGGCCGCGGCCATCTTCTTGGGATCGGTCGACTTCGTCTGCGCCGCCGCCGCCGCCATCACCTGGATGGTCGCGTAGGCATAGAGCGTATAGGCCTCCGGCTTGAAGTTAGCCGCGATGAACGTCTTCACGACGGCCGCCGCCTCGGGGCGCTTCTGCGGATCGGGCGCGAACGTCATCAGCGTGCCTTCGACGCCAGGACCGCCGATCGCGGCGAACTCGTCGGTCGCGATGCCGTCACCCGACATCATCGGCGCCTTCACGCCCTGGTCGCGCATCTGGCGAACGATCAGCCCGCCCTCGGTGTGCAGACCGCCCCAGTAGACGACATCGGCGCCCGAAACCTTGATCTTGGAGACCAGCGCCGAGAAATCTTTCTCGCCGATGTTCACGCCTTCGTAGAGCACTTCCTTGAGGCCGCCGGCATTCATCGCCTTCTTCGTCTCGTCGGCGAGACCCTTGCCGTACGTCGTCTTGTCGTGGACGATCGCGACCTTCTTGCCTTTGAAGCTCTTGAGCAGGTAGGCGCCGGCGACGATGCCCTGCTGATCGTCACGTCCGCAGGTGCGGAACGTGTTCCACAGCTTGCGCTCGGTCAGGCGCGGGTTCGTCGACGCGGGGGAGATCATCAGCACGCCGTTCTCGGCGTACACTTCCGAGGCCGGGATCGATACGCCCGAGTTGAAGTGGCCGAGGACCAGCTTGACGCCGTCGCCGACGAACTTGTTCGCGACCGAGACGCCTTCCTTCGGATCGGAGCGATCGTCACCGATCACCAGCTCGACCTTCTGGCCGTTGATGCCGCCCTTCGCATTGATGTCGGCGACGGCCTGCTCGGCGCCCTTGCGCATCTGAGCGCCGAAGGTAGCATTCGAGCCGGTCATAGGACCGCCGACGCCGATCTTGATCTGCGCGCTCGCAACTCCCGTCATCGCCAGCAGCGCCGTAACGGCTACGCCCGACCACATGAGCTTCTTCATCAATGCTCTCCCTTCCCGCCGAACGGCAGTTCAAACTGGGAACCGGCGCGGACCATCCGCCGCCGGCGCAGGCGACAACCGCGCCCCGGATGGCAGGATTCCCCGAAAGTGCGGCAAAGTCACGCCCAATCCACAGTCGTCGCCGGGCTGCGATTCCGGGCAACGACCGACCAACGGTCAACGGTCAGCACGCTCGGCGACGAGCTTCGCCGGACCTGCGAGCCAGTCGTACTGCTCGCGCATCTGGCGCCTGCGCGTGATCCGGAAACCGGTCAGCGCGGCGGCAATCAGTACAACGAGATCAACCACATAACTGCGTGGCGCGATGAACGGCTCGTGGAACAGCGCGAAATGGATGAAGCGCACCGCGGCCGCGATCAGCAGGCCGTAGACCACGAGCTGCCAGCGCGGCCGCCAGGTCGACGCGATGGCGCTGCCGGTCGCGTACGCCGCCAGCCCGCCCATGACGACCGTCACCAGCAGGAACACCCAGTCGCCGTTCGGTCCGGCGTCGTACATCCAATCGGGCATCGTCGTTCCCAGCCCTATGCTTTCGCACCCATCAGTGCCTGCCGCCCTCGAGGTAGGCCGCGCGGATCTCCGGCCGCTCGAGCAGTTCCTTCCCCGTCCCCTGCATGGTGATCAAACCGTTGACCATCACGTAGCCGCGGTCGGCGAGCTTCAGAGCGTGATAGGCGTTCTGCTCGACCAGAAAGATCGTCATCCCCTCGCGCTTGTTGAGCTCGCGGATGGCGTCGAAGATCTGCCGCACGATGATTGGCGCGAGGCCGAGCGACGGCTCGTCGAGCATCAGCAGCCGCGGCCGGCTCATCAGCGCGCGGGCAATCGCCAGCATCTGCTGCTCGCCGCCCGACAGCGTGCCGCCGCGCTGCGCCAGCCGCTCCTTGATGCGCGGAAAGAGCTGCGTCACCTTTGCGAGGTCATCCTCGAAATGGCGGGCGCGATCGATCTCGGCGCCCATCTGCAGGTTCTCGAGCACCGTCATGCGCGGAAAGATGCGCCGTCCCTCCGGCGATTGCGCGATCCGCAGGCGCGCGATCTCGTGCGTGTCGAGCCTCGTGATGTCGCGGCCGTCGAACGTGATCGCGCCCTCGCGCGCCCGCGGGCTGCCGCAGATCGTCATCATCAGCGTCGACTTGCCGGCACCGTTGGCGCCGATCAGCGACACGATCTCGCCTTCCGCGATCTCGATATCGACACCCTTCAGCGCCATGATGCTGCCGTAGAAGCTCTTGACGCCGCTGACGCGAAGGAGGGGTGTGCGCATGGCGGTGCTCATGGCAGCTCTCCGCTCTCCACGGCGGCGACCTCGTCGTCCTCCACGCCGAGATAGGCGGCGATGACCTTCGGGTCGTTGCGCACGAACTCCGGCGGGCCGTCCGAGATCTTGATGCCGTACTCGAGCACGATCACGTGGTCCGAGATCTCCATCACCACCGACATGTCGTGCTCGATCAGCAGGATCGACGTGCCATGCTCGCGCTGGATGGTCTTGAGCAGCGCGCTGAGCTCGCCGCTCTCGCGCGGATTGAGCCCCGCCGCGGGCTCGTCGAGGCACAGCAGCAGCGGATCGCTGCACATCGCCCGCGCGATCTCCAGTCGGCGCTGGTCGCCGTAGGGCAGGCTGCCGGCCGGATCATCGGCCCTGCCGACCAGCCCGATCAGGTCGAGCCAATAGCGCGCCCGCTCGATCGCTTGCTTCTCGGCGCGGGCGTAGCGCGGCAGGCCGATCAGGCCGAGCACCGTCCATCCCGAGGCCGCCATCAGCACGTTGTGCTGCGCGACGATCAGGTTTTCTAGCGCCGTCATGCCGGTGAACAGGCGGATGTTCTGGAACGTCCGCGCGACGCGCGCCTTGGCCGCGATCTCGTAGTCGGGCATCCGCTCGAGCAGGAACAGCCCGTTCTCGCCGCGGTGCGCATGGCGCGCGTCGCTCCGCGTCAGGGCGGCAACTTCGTAGGGAACAGAATTGCCGGCATGGCTCATCACCATGCGGCCGGACGTCGGCTTGTAGAAGCCGGTGATGCAGTTGAAGACGGTCGTCTTGCCGGCACCGTTCGGCCCGATGATCGCAGTGATGTCGCCGCGCCCGGCGACCAGCGAGACGTCGTTGACCGCGATCAGGCCGCCGAACCGCATCGTCAGGTGCTCGATCTCGAGAAGCGGCGCCGTCTCCCAGCGCATCAGCCGTGGCCCTCCTTGACGAGATCGCCGGAGATCGCCCGACGCGATGCCAGGAACACCGTCGGTTGGCGGTTGGATATGAGCCCGCGCGGCCGCCAGATCATGATCACCACCATGGCGAGGCCGAACAGCAGCATCCGGTATTGCGTCGGATCGAAGTCGCTGCCGAAGATGTGCTTCAGCCAGTCCAGCTCGCGTAAGAGCTCGGTGCCACCGATCATCGCGATCGCCGCGATGGCGACGCCGATCTGACTGCCCATCCCGCCGAGCACGACGATCGCGAGGATCACCGCGCTCTCGAGGAAGGTGAACGACTCCGGGCTGATGAAATTCTGCCGCGCGGCGAAGAACGCGCCGGCGAATCCGCCGAACCCGGCGCCGATCGCGAATGCGGTCAGCTTGGTGTTGGTCGTGTTGATGCCGAGCGAGCGGCACGCGATCTCGTCCTCCCGCAGCGCCTCCCACGCGCGCCCGACCGGCAATCGCCTCAGCCGCAGCGTCACGAAGTTGGTGAGCAGCGCCAGCACCAGGATCAGATAGAAGAGGAAGATCGTGCGATGGAGCGGTGAGAACTCGAGCCCGAACGTCGCCGCGAATCCTTCCTCGGTCGCGTTGAACGGAAACCCGAAGAAGCTCGGTCGCGGTATGCCCGAGATGCCGGCATAACCGCCCGTCACGTCCACCCAATTGATGAGCACCAGCCGGATGATCTCGCCGAACGCGAGCGTCACGATCGCGAGATAGTCGCCGCGCAAACGCAGCACCGGGAAGCCGAGGATGATGCCCCAGAACGCGGCGAGGATGCCGGCCACGGGCAGGCAGATCCAGAACGCCCACGCCGACCAGAATCCGGGGCCGATCAGCTCGGCCATGAAATCCTTCACCGGATCGCTGGCGGCGAGCAGCGCGTACGAATACGCGCCGACCGCGTAGAACGCGACGTAGCCGAGATCGAGCAGACCTGCGAGCCCGACAACGATGTTGAGACCCCAGCCGAGCATCACGTAGATCAGGATCTGGATGCCGAAGTTGTCGATCCACTTGATCGATCCCGCCGCTCCGGCGATCCACAGCGACAGCATCGGATAGGCGAACAGGAACAGGACGCCAGCGATCGCCAGCGCGCGTGCGGATTCGGAGCTCAGCGTCCATCCCGCGAGTACTGGAACCCGAGCCGCGGGCGCCGGGCGGCTCGCCTGCCACTCCGCGACCAGCAGCCAGATCAAGCGCGCCGCGAACGCGACGCCGACCAGCGCCAGCGTCAGCCGGACGCGCGGCTCGAGGATGAGCTGGTTCGAGAAGTCCTGCTCGGCGCGCAGCAGTACGATCGGAATGCAGAGGCCGAGCGCGAGGATCGCCGTCTTGGCCGCGTCCCAGAACATGGCGAGAGGGCCCATCGACTGGTGCGGTCCGCCGCCGTTGCCCGCGCCTGCCATGCGATCAGACCTTCTCGACTTCGGGTCTGCCGAGCAGTCCCGAGGGCATGAAGATGAGCGTGATCGCGAGGATCGAGAACACCGCGACATCCTTGTAGTCGATCGAGAAGTAGGCCGACCACAGCGCCTCGATGAGGCCGATCAGCAGGCCGCCGAGCACCGCGCCCGGCAGCGAGCCGATGCCGCCGAGCACCGCCGCCGTGAACGCCTTGATCCCCGGCACGAAGCCGTCGGCGAAGTTCACGACGCCGTAATAGAGCAGGTACAGCACGCCCGCGACCGCGGCGAGCGCGCCGCCCATGACGAACGTGATCGAGATCGTGCGGTCGACGTTGATGCCGAGCAGCGCCGCCATGCGCCGGTCCTGCTCGCACGCCCGCTGCGCACGCCCGAGCGGCGTGTGCTGCACCACCCACCAGAACACCGACAGCAGCACCACCGTCACCACCATGATCAGCATCTGCTTATAGGACAGCGTCACCGCGTAGTCGGCGCCCTGCTTCAGCGTGACGACATCGTTGAGCAGCGGTGCGATCGGCTTGTTGCGCGGCCCCTGGACGACCTGCACGAGGTTCATGAGGAAGATCGACATGCCGATCGCCGAGATCAGCGGCGCCAGCCGGAACGAGCCACGCAATGGCCGATAGGCCAGCCGCTCGATCGCCCAGCTCCACAGCGACGTCAGGAACATCGCCGCGAACAGCACTACCAGCAGCGCGATCGCCACCGATCCGATGCCGAGCACCGCTGTCAGGAACAGGAACGAGATGAGCGCGATGAAGGTCGACACCATGAACAGGTCGCCGTGGGCGAAGTTCACCATCCCGATGATGCCGAACACCATCGTGTATCCGATGGCGATGAGGCCGTAGATCGACCCGAGCGTGACGCCGTTGATGATCTGCTGGAGGAAATATTCCAACCCTGATCTCCCGTTCGCCGCCCCAGCCCCCGCCGGACAACCATGAACGACTTGCCGAAGCAGCGGAACGAGCACTGGCGCACTTCACGCGGGAAAAGTGCGCTCGGGCCCGCCCTTCAAGCAAAATCTGCGGGGAAGCGAGCCCGGTGTAAAGCGCGGTTGGTGTGCAACTCGGCGGCGAATGGCGGATCGGCGGGCATTCCGTGACGCTTCCGTCACAGAATTCCGTCGCAGCCCCGGCCCTCTGCAGCGCCCCTACATCATATTGTGGGCGCCGTCACAGAACGGCGCGTCGTCGGTGCTCTTGCAGCCGCAGAGATTGAACGTGCCAGTGCTCTCGGCGACGAACCGCAGCGGCAGGATCGACGTCCCCTTGTGGCCTGCTGTATCGCAGAACGGCTGGCGGCTCGACCGGCCGCAGCGGCACCACAGGTACGCTTTCCCCTCCTCGAGCTCGACCTGATAGGGCCCCAGCTGGGCCACGATGGGTTCATCGGTCATCGATCGCAGTCCTTGTCTTGACCTCGACGGCGCGCATCTGGCCACGGCCCGCCACGGCAGGCAAGAGCACCGTGTAAATTGCGCGACAACGGCGCAGGGCAAATACCCGACTGCCGCGGTCGGGCCATCACGGCGACTTGGCGATCGCTATTCGATGAGCTGAAGACGATCGCGCTCGACCCGCGGCGCCTCGTGCTTGCTCGGCTCGTCCGCCCAGCGCTCAAAGCGTATGCCGGGGAAGATCACGATCTCCGCCGAGTTGCTGCCGCGACGCACCTTGCGCGGCCTTGGGGCGGATTGCATTTCCGGGAAATCCAGTATCGTTGCCATCGCTCGCCTCCAACCGAGATGCGGCCATTCGAGGTTACGCAGCACGGCCGGCGAATCCCGGCGCTCCCATATGAGTGATTGGAGCGCAGACATAGTTAATCAAAAGTTAATTTCGGCCCGGAGCGACGGCCGGGCGCACCGATGAGCGCCGACTTGATGCGAGGACGCCACAACTTTCAGGCCACCTCGACGCCCTGACCGATACCTGAGGATTATTGATGTCGCTAATAATCTAAATTACCTGAGAGCCCACATCCGTAGTCCTCACCTCCAGCCTGCCAGGAGACACCAATGCCCGAGAAGCTACCCGCGGTCCTGATCACCGGCGCCTCGACCGGGATCGGCGCAACCTATGCCGACCGGTTCGCCCGGCGCGGCCACGACCTCGTCCTCGTCGCGCGCGATGCAGGGCGGATGGAAGCGCTCGCGGCCGGGCTACGCAAGGAGACCGGCGTCGCCGTCGACATCCTGCCCGCCGACCTGATCGACCCCGTACAGCGCGCCCGCGTCGAGTCCCGGCTCCGCGATGACGCCCGCATCGGTATCCTCGTCAACAACGCCGGCGCGGCCCTGGGCGGCAGCTTCGCCGCTTTCGACGTCGAGGCATCAGACCGCCTGATCCAGCTCAACGTCACCGCGCTCACGCGGCTCACCGGCGCGGTGGTGCCACGTTTCCTCGCCCAGGGCGGCGGCGCGATCATCAACGTCGCCTCAGCCCTCGCGGTGGCGCCGGAGATTCCGATGGGCATCTACAGCGCGACAAAGGCCTTCGTCCTCTCGCTCTCGCAGAGCCTGCAGGCAGAGCTCGGCGCCCGTGGCCTCTATGTGCAGGCGGTCCTGCCCGCCGCGACGCGCACCGAGATCTGGGAGCGCGCGGGTCGTGACGCGAGCCAGATCCCGAACATGATGGACGTCGGCGATATGGTCGACGCTTCCCTCGTGGGCTTCGACCGCCGCGAGCCGGTGACGCTGCCCTCGCTCCCCGATGCCGGCCAATGGGAGGCCTTCGAGACGGCGCGCAAGGCGATGCTGCCCAACTTCCGCAACAAGGAGCCGGCGCCCCGCTATCGCACCTGAAGACGCGGGCCGATCAGCCGCTGCCGCCGGCGGGCGCCTTCGCCTTCAGCCGCGCCGCAACTTCCGGCGGCAACGCGCCGCTCTCGACCAGCTCGTCCAGCACCTCGCGTTGGTGCTGGCCTTGGCGCGGGCCGGCGTGGCGGATGCGGCCGGGCGTCCGCAGCATCCGCGGAAACACGTTCTGCATCTTCAGCGGCCCGAGGTCGGGATCGTCGACGGTCGTGATGCTCTCGCGCGCGAGATATTGGGGATCCTCACAGATCTGGCCGATGTCGTAGACCGGTCCGATCGCCGCCTCCGCCTTCTCGAACGCGTCCAGCACCTCCTTCAGCGTGTGGCGCGCGATCCACCCGCCGACGAGCGCATCGATCTCCTCGATGTGCTTAACGCGATCGGCGTTGGTGCGAAAGCGGGGATCATCCGCCGTGCCTGGCCCGCCGGTCAGCTCCAGCACGCGACGGGTGATGCTCGGCGCCGCCGCCGATAGCGCGACCCAGCGCCCGTCACTGGTCACGTAAGCGTTGCGCGGCGCGTTGTTCGCCGAGCGATTGCCCGAACGCCCCTGGATGATGCCGAGCTGGTCGTACGTCGAGGTCTGCCCGCCGAGCAGTGAGAACAGCGGCTCGTACAGCGACAGGTCGATCGCCTGTCCCTTGCCGCTCCCCTGCACGTCGCGCTCGTAGATCGCGAACATCACCGCGAATGCACCATGATAGGCCGCGACACCATCGGCGAGCCCGAACGGGGGCAGAGTCGGCGGCCCGCTCGCCTCGCCGGTGATATGGGCGAAGCCCGAGAACGCCTCCGCGATCGTCCCGAACCCGGCACGATGGCGATACGGCCCGGTCTGTCCGAAGCCGGTCACGCGCAGCATGACGAGCCGCGGATTGAGCGCCGACAGCACGTCCCAGCCGAGCCCCCAGCGCTCCAACGTGCCGGTGCGGAAATTCTCGACCAGCACATCGGCGTCCTTAACAAGCGCCAGGAACGCGGCCTTCCCGTCCTCCTCGTGCAGGTCGAGCGTCACGCAGCGCTTGTTGCGCCCCGTCACCTTGAACCACAAGCCGTGGCCGTCCTTCGCCTTGCCCATCTTGCGCAGCGCATCACCATCGGGATGCTCGATCTTCACGACGTCGGCGCCGAAATCGGCGAGCACCATCGCCGTCAGCGGCCCCGCGAACACCGTCGCGCAATCGATCACCTTGAGGCCCGCAAGCGGTCCCTCGCGCTCCGTATCGTGCTTCATCTGGCCGCTCTCCTTTGAACCGCCAGCGCCTTCAGCTTGCGCTCGCGCATGAACGTATAGAGTCCTGCCGCGACTACGATCCCCGTCCCGACCAGTGCCTGCGCGTCGGGCCACTCGCCCCAGATCAAGATCCCGACCAGGATCGCCCACAGGATCACCGAGTAGCGGAACGGAGAGACGACCGCCACCTCGCCGTAGCGCATGGCGTCGACCATGAAATAGTAGCCGCACAGCAAGAACAGCGCCGCCCCGGCCAGCAGCGCCAGGCTCTTCGGTGACGGCACGATCCAGGTCTCGAACAGCGCAAAACCTGTTGCCGCGGTTGTCACCACCGCCGCCGATATCGCCATCAGCAGGATCGCCGGCACTTGCCTGCTGATCCGCCGCGTGGAGAGATCACGCAGCACCGAGGACGCCACGCCGAGCAGCGCCAGTATCGAGTAAATGCTGAAGCCCTCGGTCCCCGGCCTGATTATGATCAGGACGCCAACAAACCCCACCGCCGTCGCGAGCCAGCGCCGCCACCCGACCGGCTCCGCGAGAAAGATCGCGGCGCCCGCCGTGATCGCGAGCGGGATGAACTGGAGGATGGCTGTCGTCGTGGCGATCGGCATGTGGAACAGCGCCGTCAGATAGAAAAACGTCGAACCGATCTCGCCGATATTGCGCAGCGTCAGGATGCGCCCCTGCCCGCGCAGCGTTGCTGGTTTGAATGCGCCCGTCGCCACGCACAGCGTGAAGGCGACCGCGCACGCCATCAAACCGCGAATGAAGATCGCCTGCCCGCCGGGCATTCCCTCGGCCGCGAGCTTGATCAGGGCGTCGTTGATGGTGAAGGTCGCCTGGCCGCTCAACATCGCCGCGATGGCGCGCGTGTTCGACGTCGCGTGATCGGTCGCCGTGATCATCACACTAGCGCCCCCCGCCCGCAGCGCGTCGCGCCGCCAGACGCCGCTCGCGCGCCAGCATCACCAGACCTGGCACGATGACGACAACGATCCCGATGACCGCGAGTAGGTTCGGCACCTCGCCCCACACGATCATGGCGACCAGCAGCGCCCACAGCACCGTGCCATAGCGGAACGGCGCCACCGCCGAGACCTCGCCGAGCCGCATCGCCTGCACCATGCAGAAAAACCCCGCCGCCACCAGCGCCCCCGCCAGCACGACGAGGCCCGCCCCCTCGACCGACGGCATCCGCCATGGTGCCAGCGGCAGCAGCGCCAAGCCGCCGACTGCGACCCCCGCCGCCGAAACGGCGCCGATCATCAGCGCCGGCACGCTCCTGTCGATCCGCGTCGTCGCGAGGTCGCGGATCGACATGCACAGCATCGCGGCCACCGCAAGCAGCGACCACCAGGTGAAGTCGCTCGTGCCCGGCTGCAGCACCATCAGCACGCCGACGAGACCGATCGCGCCCGCGCACCAGCGCTGCCAGCCGACGCGCTCGGCGAACAGCAGCGCCGCCGCAACGGTCGTAACGAGCGGTATGAACTGGAGCACCGCAGCGGCATTCGCGAACGGCATCCGCAATATCGCGGCGACGAACAGCAGCGCGGCTCCGGCCTCGGCGACGATGCGTATTCCGGTCGCCGTCGAAGCGAGCCCCCGATGCCAGCGCAGCGCCCCCTGCGCCCACGCCGCGACGCCGAGCAGAACGCAGGCCACCGTATTGCGCATCGCGATCGACTGTCCGATCGGCATCTCGCTTGCCACCGCGCGCAGACAGGCGTCGCCGCAGATGAGGAAGAAGCCCGCGCCGATGACGGAGCCGATCGCGAGCAGATTGTTATGTCCGCTCCTGGCCGCGGACGCGTCCGCAGCCGATCCTGCATTGCCGCGCGCAACGTCGGTCACGCTCGTCGCGCGGCCCTCCAACCGTCCAGGTCCCACTTCCGGCCTCCCTGTGCCCGACCAGGTCTGGAAACCAGGTTCGGGCTTGTGTCTGCTTGTTGGGGGCCACGCTTTCCGCGCGGTCCCTTCAGGATGATCGTCGACGCAGCGTCTGCTCGCGGTAGAAAGTGTAGAGTCCGGCACAGACCACGATCGTAATGCCGAGCAGCGTCAGCCCATCGGGAAGATAGCCGAACACCAGCACGCTCGAGACGATCGAGAACAGGATGATCGTATAGCGGAAAGGCACGACCGCCGACACCTCGCCGGTTCGAATGGCAATGATGATGCCGAGCTGACCGAGCAGGCTGAAAAGTGCCGCACCGCTGAGCTTGAGCATCAGCATCTCGCTCGGCCGCTGCCAGTCGGAGAACGGCGCCACCGCAAGTGCGGCAACGGCAACCGCGCCGGCTGAGATCGTCATGATCAGGATAGGGGTCGCCCGCCGATTGATGCGACGCGTGGAGAGGTCGCGAAGGGTCGTGCACATCACCGACGCGATTCCGACCAGCGCCCACCAGCCGAAGGTCGACCCGCCGGGCCGCACGATGATCAGGATGCCCAACAGGCCGACCGCTGTGGCGGTCCATCGCCGCCAGCCGACTCGCTCGCCGAGAAAGATCGCGGAAGCTGCGGTGAGCATCATCGGGCTCAGCTGCCCGATCGCGGTCAGATCCGCGTAGGGCAACCGGGCGAGCGCGCTCTGGAACAGCCACCCGCTGCTCACATCGCCCACGATCCGGCCTGCCATCGCCCGTTCGATGATGTGGCGGAGTTCGCGCAGCGCACCCGTGTAGAACGCGACGCTCAGCGCGACGACGAAGATGAGCGCACCGCGTATGAAAAGAAGCTCGCTGGTCGGCAGCGAGGTCGAGGCGAGCTTCATCAGGGTATCGCCACACGCGAAAGACGCCATGGCGAGGCACATGGCCAATATGGCCTTGACGTTGGCTGCAGCGACGCGCGCGCTCTCAGCGCCATCGTCCCCACGCTCGTCCGCCCCTTGGCGCGGATCGCGCCCCCCGGGCTCGTTCACCCCTTGGCCTCCCAGCCACTTCCCCCCTCTCCCCGCAAACGGGGAGCGGGCATCACCCGGCTCGTTCCGCTGTTGCTGTCTTCAGCCGCCGGAGTTCAGCCGCCGGTCACGCTCATGTGCCGCTGGACCGCCGGCCGACGCGTGCGCCGATCGATCACGAAGTCATGCCCCTTCGGTTTGCGCCCGATCGCCTCGTCGATCGCCGCCTGCAGGAGCGCGTTGTCGTCCGACCCCCGCAGCGGCGCCCTGAGGTCCGCCGCATCGTCCTGCCCGAGACACATATAGAGCGTCCCCGTGCAGGTCACCCGCACACGGTTGCAGCTCTCACAGAAGTTGTGGGTCATCGGCGTGATGAAGCCGAGCCGGCCGCCCGTCTCGGCAACGTCCACGTAGCGCGCCGGGCCGCCGGTCCGATAGGGGATGTCGGTGAGTGTGAACTCTTCCATCAGCCGCGCCCGCACGATCGACAGCGGCAGATACTGATCGGTGCGGTCCCCGTCGATATCGCCGAGCGGCATGGTCTCGATCAAGGTCAGGTCGGCGCCGCGGCCATGCGCGAAGCGGACGAGGTCGGAGATCTCGTGCTCGTTCACACCCTTGAGCGCGACCGCGTTGATCTTGACCTTGAGGCCGGCCGCCTCCGCCGCCTCGATGCCCGCCATGACGTTGCCGACGTCGCCCCACCGCGTGATCGCCTGGAACGTCTTGGGATCGAGGGTGTCGAGCGAGATATTGATGCGCTTGACCCCGCAATCCGACAGCGCGCGAGCGTACTTCGGTAGCTGGCTGCCGTTGGTCGTCAGCGTCAGCTCCTCGAGCGCGCCGCTCGCGAGATGCCGCGACAGCGCCTCGAACAGCCACATGATGTTCTTGCGAACCAGCGGCTCGCCGCCGGTAATCCTGAGTTTGCGCACGCCGCGATCGACGAACGCCGTGCACAACCGGTCCAGTTCTTCCAGCGTCAGCAGATCCCGCTTCGGCAGGAACGTCATGTGCTCCGACATGCAGTAGACACACCGGAAGTCGCAGCGGTCCGTCACTGACACGCGGAGGTAGCTGACATGGCGACCGAACGGGTCGATCAGCTCGCTGCCGGCCGGCCGCGCCAGCTTGTCCATCGCTTCCATGCCGCCTCGATCCTGCATTCCGTCCCGCCTTCACCGGCAGAAAAGGAGTAAAATTCCGCCATTAAGCGGACCATGCCACCGAACTGACGGAATTATTAGCATAGATGGGTATTCGTCACGAGCCATGCCATGGCTCGGCAGACCGTCGGATTTGGCCTGCCGAGGGGAACCGGCGCCGCTCTCGGGGCATTTCCCGAGACGGTAACACAGCCTTGAAAGGGGACTGTCATGAAACGTGCACTTGCTGTCGGAGTGCTGACTGTCGCGTCGATCGGCTTTGGAGCGATGAGCGCCTCAGCGGCGCCCCTTCCGCGGCCATCGGCGCCTACCGAGGCCGCATCAACGGCCGACAAGGTCGAGTATCGCCGCCATTATCACCGTCGCTACTATGCCCCGCGCGCCTACTACGCGCCGCGCCGCTATTACGGTCCCCGGTACTACGGATACGCCCCGTACTACCGTGACTACTACTACGGTGGGCCAGGCGTGACGGTCGGCCTGCCGTTCGTCGGCGTTCACATCGGCCCGCGGCCGCGCCGTTACTACTACGGCTATTGGTGAGCGCCCACCAAAGTTGACACTGCATCGAATGGCAAGAGGCCGCCCATGACCGGGCGGCCTCATTGTCATTGCACCTGCGCCGTTGCGGGCAAAGCGTCGCACAGATTGCCGTATGTGATGTGGATTCCGGACACTCATGCTCCCTGGCACTTCGCAAGAGTAATCATGAGCTGATTGGTTCGGGCGTCGGTATCTGAGCGAACTAGCCTGACGAAAGCTCACCCAGGGGTCAGATCAGTCGTTGGCACTTCTCGCCCTTGAAGAACTCTTCGCCCGTGGCGTTGAACGTGTACGGCTTGAGGTCACATACGTAGATAACATTGCCCTTCTTCAATACGACCGCTGCTCCACCCATCGACGCGATGACCGAAAGCACTTCGTATCCTTCCATTCGGAGTTTCTCGGAGGTCGGGTAGTTAAAGCCCGGCACTGGAGGCGGAGTCTGTGCGGCCACGAAACCTGCTTGGGCAACAATATAAAATATGCCAATAACCAATCGCATTTGCGTTTCCCGTGTTTGCAAGAGATCGGTAGAAAAGGCCCTGAAGAAACAACTATCTCAGCGGACGCAGGTACAGCCAAGCACTTGGCGAGGCCCACCGCCGGATGATCCTACGGTCATGCACTGCCTTCGCATCGGCGGATCACAGCCGCCGTTGGCATCGCGCCACGCTTTCACCCGTTGCGCCCGGGCGTACATCTCGGCTTCCGCGCGTTGGCGTTGCTGTTGACGCGTGGCTTCCACTTCGGCGGCAGCGCGTTCGGCTTCCAGCCGCTGCCGGTTCGCCTCGGCGGTGGCGCGGGCTTCTGCCTCCTGGCGACGGATCGCAGCCAACTGCTCATCATGCCGTCGCTTCTCCTCGGCGGCACGTCGCGCGTTCTCCTGCGCCGGGTCCGGCTTCGATGCCGACGGCGTGTTTATGTAAATGTTGGGACTGAAATTGAACAGCGGGTGGTTGATGCCGAAGGCATACTTGCCGATCATCGCAAGTACTAGACCAATAAGGGCGGTAGCGATCAATTTGCCCATTTGCAACTCCGACCAATATTAGCGAAGCCTACAAACGGTCTTGGTGACTGTCTAGGGGTTGAACTAGTCCCTTAGCACCGTCAACGTGTCCAGATCCTTCTTCAAAAAATGCGATACACCGAACAATCGCGCATCGTGTAGTCGAGATGCCCTGGCATGATCTCGGCACAGAAAGTCATGTTTCGCGAGGCGTCGCCCCAGTCACGAAGCTTCAGTCGAAATGTAAATAAACTGTTACCGCGACAACGCTTAAGTCTGCGCAACACACTGCTCCGTTTCCCCCGTTTTGTTTACCGATGCTTATGCTCTAGCCAATATTGTTGATCAGAGATTGATCAGGTGAGGGGCTCCTCCGCGATGTTGAACGCGGTTATTGGTGTCGGGCAGACGAACACTCTCATGGGGACCTACGCGGTCAGCCTCAGCGAGGCCGTCCTGCGGCAGCGGACCCGCGACGCCGAACGCACCGCCAAGCTCGAAGCCCAGCTCGCCAACAAGATCCAATCCGAATTCATCTCGAACATGAGCCATGAGCTGCGCACGCCGCTCAACTCCGTGCTCGGCTTCTCCAAACTGCTCTCCGAGCACGAGAACCGCCGGCTCAGCGACGACGACATCGTCGAGTACGCCTCGCTGGTCCAGGACGCGGCGACGCACCTGCTGACCGTGATCAACAACATCCTCGACATCTCGAAGCTCCACAGCGGCAGCTTCATCCTCGACCCGTCCGACGTGCAGGTCACCGACGCCATCGACGACAGCCTCACGCACTTCGCCCGTCCAATCAACGAGAGCGGTCTGATCGTCACCTGCAACGTCGCTAACGAGTTGCCGGTGATCCAGGGCGACGAGCAGAAACTGCGCCAGGTGTTCATCAATCTCATCGGCAACGCCGTCAAGTTCACGCCACCGGGCGGAAGCATCACCATCGACGCGGTCTTCGAGCCGCGTGGCGACATCGTCGTCGCCGTGCGCGACACGGGCGTCGGCATGACGGAGGAGGAGATCCGAGTCGCGCTCGCCCCTTTCGGCCAGGTCGATGCCAGCCGCTCGCGCTGGCGTGAAGGTTCCGGCCTCGGTCTGCCGATAGCGAAAGCGCTCGTCGAGCTTCACGGCGGCACCATCACGATCTCCAGCCACAAGGGGCAAGGCACGGAAGTCCTGGTCCGCCTGCCGAGTACGCGTGACGACGATTTGAGCCCGTTCTGATAAGCGACGCACCATAGACCGACGAACCAATTTCGACCGAAACATCCGATCAAGGCAACTCCGATGGCGCTGACGACCAGTCTAATCAAGCAGGCCGCACCGGCGGCAGACTCCTCGATCGGCCGCATTGTCTCGGTCACGGGCGCGAAGGCGATCGTGCTGCTCGACAACGACAAGAGCACGCTGCACGAGACGTCCTCGCGGCCGGACATGGGCACACTGCTCGCGATCGAGACACCGGAGACGATCGTCCTCTCGATCGTCTCGGCGCTCAGCGTCCCGGTCCCAGCGCAGCGCGAGGGTGAGGGCGAGATCTGGATCGCCGAGCTCGGCCTCGTCGGCGAGCTGCGGCGCACTACCGACGGCTCGCCCGGCTCCTTCAACCGCGGCGTCACGCTCTATCCCGGCCTCGGTGACCGGGTCCGCGTCGCCTCCAAGGAAGAGCTGCGCCAGGCCTTTTGCGGCGATATGAGTCGCTCGGTCCGCGTCGGCTGCATCCGCCAGGACACCTCCATCCCCGCCATGGTCCGCGTCGACGACCTGCTCGGCAAGCACTTCGCCGTCCTCGGCACCACCGGCACCGGCAAGTCCTGCACGACGGCGCTGCTGCTGCGCGCGATCCTCGAGCAGAACCCGCAGGCCCACATCGTCTTGCTCGACCCGCACAACGAATACGCGACCGCGTTCCCCGAGTGGGGCGAGGTCATCTCGCCGCGCAACATGCAGCTTCCGTTCTGGCTCCTCACCTTCGAGGAGCTGATGGAGGTCGTGATCGGCGATCCGACCGAGCGCAAGCACGAGATCGAGATCCTGCAGGAGCTGATCCCGATCGCGAAGAGCCGCTACAGCGCCGGCCGCAGCAAGGACGGGCTCCGCAGCCGCGCCATCGACTCGAGCCGCTTCACCGTCGACACGCCCGTCCCCTACCGCCTGTCCGACCTGACCTCGCTCTTCGACGAGCGCATGGGCAAGCTCGAGAACAAGCGCGACGTCACCCCCTACCGCAACTTGAAGACGCGCATCGAGACGCTATCGCTCGACCCGCGCTACTCGTTCATGTTCGGCTCGCTCACCGTTTACGACGGCATGGCGCAGATCCTCGGCCGCATCTTCCGCGTGCCGGTCGAAGGCAAGCCGATCACCATCCTCGAGCTGACCGGCCTGCCGACCGAGATCGTCAACGTCGTCGTCTCCGTGCTGTGCCGCATGACCTTCGACTTCGCGCTCTGGGGCGAGGGCAAGGTACCCGTGACGATCGTCTGCGAGGAAGCGCACCGCTACGTGCCGGCAAACCCGGCGATGGGCTTCGAGCCGTGCAAGCGCGCCATCGCCAAGATTGCCAAGGAAGGCCGCAAGTATGGCGCATCGCTCGCGATCGTGACCCAGCGTCCGGCCGAGATCGACCCGACCATCCTTTCCCAGTGCAACACCGTGTTCGCGCTGCGCATGTCCAACGATCGCGACCAGGAGATCGTCAAGTCGGCGATCTCGGATACCGGTTCCGGCCTCCTCGAATTCCTTTCGGCGCTCGGCCAGCGCGAAGCGATCGCGTTCGGCGACGGCGTCACGCTCCCGGTCCGCATTCGCTTCGACGAGTTGCCGCGCCATGCCATGCCGCGCAGCTCCTCGGCGATGTTCACGACGATGTGGCAGCAGGTGACCACCGACACCGGCTTCCTCGAGCAGATCGTGGACAAGTGGCGCTATTCGCTGAGCGGCTCAGGCGATGGCAACCAAGCGGCGCAGATGTTTGCGGATGCCATGGGCCTGACGGCCCCGGCGTCGGAGCAGGCTGCAGCCCAGCGCGCGCCTGCGGTTGCCGCCCCCGCGGCCGCCGCTGATCCGTCGGCGCGCCGCTACGCCACGCCGTCTGAATCCCGCCCGCGGCCGACGCCCGAGCCGCCCGTCCAGCAGGCGACCGCCGCGCCAGCGCCGGTGCAAGGCTCAAGCGCGCTGCGCTCACTACGCGACCGCCTGAATCAGCGAGGCACTCGCTGAGTCCTTTATTTTGCGCGGACGGCAACGGCTGTTTTTTGTGGCGCCGGTCGCCAACGGCTTCGCCTACTGGCGCCGGCGCGGCCATTTACCCGGTCGCATCCGCCAATGCGCTCTTCGAGCGCTTCTGATAGGCGACGACCTGTTTGGTGGCGGTCGAAGACCGCGAGGTGAGAACGCCAACCGGCGAGGCAGCGGCGGCGCCAGTAGCCGGAGGCGTTGGCGTCCGCGGAAAAGTATTATTGACTCACCACTAGACAATCATAGCCGCTGCTGCGGAGCGTATCGCAAAGTGCCTTCGGCTCGTCGGCCGCCGCAAAGGGCCCGAGACGAACGCGATAGAACGTGCCCATGTTGCCGAACACGGTCTCGTCGACCTCGAGCTTGCGCGCACCGATCACGCGCGCATAGTCCTGCTTCACGCGCGCCGCCACCGTCTCTGCTTCCTTGCGGCTACGCACGGCCGCGATCTGGAGACGAAACCGCCCATCGGCGGCGGCAGCAACCGGCTCCCGCGGCGTCGAGTTCGTCACGATGCGATCCGGCTTCGACACCGCCTTCTTGTCCGTCGACGTCGACCAGGCGGACACCTCTGCCGTCTTCTTGGCTGGCCCGGCCTGAGACGAAGAGCCGGGCGGGGTGTTGCCGGTGAAGAAGCCCGAGAAGAACTCACCGATCCCGCCGCCAGGTGCGGCGCTCGGCGCGGAACTGGGCGCTGGCGGGCTCGCCTGCGGCGATGCCGGTTGCTGTGGCGCGGCCGCGTAGCTGCGCGGAAAGCCGCCTTCCGTGAGATCGGACGACGATGCGGCTCGACGTGGCGACGTCGCAACGGCCGGCGCGGGCCGGGCCGGAGCCCCAGCCCGCGGAAATCCACCCTCCGACAGATCGGCAGACTGTGACGGTGGTGGCGATGCGAGCAATCCCGTCGGCGCCGGCGCCTGCGACACAGGTAGCGGCGCTGAGATGACGCGGGGTGACGCGGCAGGCGCCGCTGGCGGCGCGCCGGCCGGCTCCGCACGCGCGACCACCGCTGGCCGCGCGCCCTCGGCCCGTGCGGGCCCCTCGGGCGCCGTCGTATCGGCCACACCGACCTCGCGCGAGACTTCGTTGCGCGCTGCCAACGCCGCATTGCGATCCGCGTCGTTGAGCCCGTCCTTCAGCCAGATGGCACTGGTCAGATCGGCGATCGCCTGAGCCGGCCGCCCTTTGCGCCGATGCGCGACACCGCGCAGGTAGAGCGCGCGCGCCATGTGCTTGTTGGCGAGGTTCCCACCCGCAAGGACACCATCGAGCGCCGTCATCGCGGCATCCGGGTTGCCATCGCTGATCGACTTGGCGGCGCTATCGAGGATGCGGTCGGTCTCGGCCGGCGACCGTGCGGACTTGCCGTCCGGCGTGTCCTTGGCCTTGGCGGACGACTTCTTGGCCTTCTGGGGTCCAACGGTCTGAGCCGCGGCCGGGCCGACGGCACTCGAGGCGATCGGCATCCCGATCGCCACGGCCAAAGCAACCCCCACAAGCCCGAAGCCCAGGTTCAAGCGCATAACAACTCTCCGGGACCCCCCTCGTTCCGGGTCCGATTCGCGCATCATCCGGCCAACTATGACAAACCCCGTCCCCCCGGCAAATGTATGGCGGCCCTTATCCCCCGCCGGAGCATTAATCCACTGACATTATTCGACCGTCACCGACTTCGCCAGATTCCGCGGCTGGTCGACGTCGGTCCCCATGAACGTCGCCGTATGGTAGGCGATGAGTTGCATCGGCAGGGCATAGACCAGCGGCGCCACGAACGGATGCACGTGCGGCACGCTCAGATGAGCCGCGATCCGACACCCGACCTTGTCCGAATTGGCGTCCGACACCAGGATGATCTGGCCGCCGCGCGCCGCCACCTCCTGCATGTTGGAGACGGTCTTCTCGAACAGGTCGTCCTCCGGCGCCACCACCACGACGGGCACTTTCTCGTCGATCAAGGCGATCGGCCCGTGCTTCATCTCGCCCGCCGCGTAGCCTTCGGCGTGGATGTAGGAAATCTCCTTGAGCTTGAGCGCGCCCTCCATGGCGATCGGGAACGCCGTCCCTCGCCCGAGATAGAGCACGTCGCGCGCCTTCGAAAGCCAGTGCGCCAGTTCCTCGTACGGCTGCTCCTCGCGCAGCAGCTCGACGAGGTGGCGCGGCACCGTCGTCAGCGCTTCGATGAGCTCACGCTCCATCGCCTCGCTGATCGTGCCTCGCGCCCGACCGATCGCCAGCGCGAAGCACGCGAGCGTCGCGAGCTGGCAGGTGAACGCCTTCGTCGACGCGACGCCGATCTCCGGCCCCGCAAGCGTCGGCAGAACCGCATCGCTTTCGCGCGCGATCGTCGACGTCCGCACGTTGACGACCGACAGGATGCGCTGGCCCTGCGCCTTGCAGTAGCGCAGCGTCGCGAGCGTATCGGCCGTCTCGCCCGACTGCGAGATGAACAGCGCCACCCCGCCCGGCGGCATCGGCGCCTCGCGGTAGCGCATCTCCGACGCGACATCGATCTCGACCGGCACCCGCGCATAGCGCTCGAGCCAGTATTTCGCGACCATGCCGGCGAGATAGGCCGTTCCGCACGCCGATATCGTCACCCGCGGTATCTTCGCGAGATCGACGCCGATGTCGGGAAACGCGGTCTTGCCCGATGTGAGATCTATGTAGTTGGTCAGCGTGTGTGAGATCACTTCCGGCTGCTCGTGGATTTCCTTGAGCATGAAGTGCTTGTGGTTGCCCTTGTCGACGAGGAAGCCGGACGCCGACGACGTGATCGACTTGCGCTTCACGACCTTGCCGTTGCGGTCCCGGAACTCGGCGCCGCCGCGATGCAGCACCACCCAGTCGCCTTCCTCGAGATAGGTGATCTTGCTGGTGAACGGCGCCAGCGCGATCGCATCCGAGCCGAGGTACATCTCGCCGTCGCCGTGACCGACCGCCAGCGGGCTCCCCTCGCGCGCGCCGATCATGAGGTCGTCCTGGCCGGAGAAGATGATCGCCAGCGCGAATGCCCCCTTGAGACGCGCCAGCGCGCGGCCGGTCGCCTCGACTGGATCGGCGCCCTTGCGCATCTCCGACGTGATGAGGTGGGCGACCACCTCGGTGTCGGTCTCGGAGCTGAACCGCGCCCCCTTGGCGCGCAGCTCGTCCCGGATCTCGCGGAAATTCTCGATGATGCCATTGTGGACGACCGACACCTGCTCGGTCATGTGCGGATGGGCATTGCGCTCGTTCGGCGCGCCGTGCGTTGCCCAGCGCGTGTGACCGATGCCGGCGCGGCCCTTCAGCGGCTCGCGGGACAGCCGCTCGGCGAGGTTCTTGAGCTTGCCCTCGGCACGGCGGCGGTCCAGGCGACCGTTCTCGACCGTCGCCACGCCGGCCGAGTCATACCCGCGGTACTCGAGCCGGCGCAGTGCATCGACGAGACCGTCGGCGACCTGCTTGGTACCAAGAATTCCAACGATCCCGCACATTCGGTGATCCCCACGAATCGGTTGGCAACTGTTGCTCCCTTGCTACGGGCAAGCGAACCAACCGCTCAATTCACGTTCGATTACTTTGGTTTGCAGGCAATTCCTGCACCAACTTCGGCGCCGGCCAAAGGCGGCGTTGCCGAAGGGTAAACGGCTTTTGGTTGTAGCAGCGGACGGAACGATGCAATAGTCTCAAACTACTTGCATTTCATCATCCATTTGCTTGCTACGGGGACATTTCTCCCATGACCATTCGCGAAGCCGACTACAAGGCGTTTGTCGAGTTCGAGACTGACGCCTGGATCAAGCTGTCCGAAAACTACGAGGTACTGGCCGGGCAAATGACCCGGCAGGTTGTAACGGCCGTTCTCGACGCGGCAGACCTGAAACCCGGCGACCGCATGCTCGACGTCGCGACCGGCCCCGGATATGTGGCCGCCGAGGCACGCCGTCGGGGCGCCGACGTGCTCGGTGTCGATTTCTCGACCGACATGATCGCCGTCGCGAACCAGCTGTTCCCCGGCCTCACCGTAGATCAGGGCGACGCCGAAAACCTGCGCTATCCCGACGAAAGCTTCGATGCGGTCGTCTGCGCGTTCGGAATGCTGCACTTTCCGCGCCCGGGCCGGGCTCTCGCCGAGGCGCATCGCGTGCTCCGGCGCGGCCGCCGTCATGCCTTCACCGTCTGGTGCCCACCCGCCAAGAACGACTTCTTCCGCACGGTCGGCGACACCATAGCGGCACACGCCGACATCTCGGTCGCGCTCCAGGGCGTGCCGAGCCAGTACATGCTCAGCGATCCCCTGGTCAGCGCCGCGCTCCTCGACGCCGCCTCGTTTGTCGACGTCAGGGTGGATGAGATCCCCTGTCACTTCACCGTGCGCACACCCGGTGACGTGTTCTCCTTCATGAGCAAATGCTCGCCGCGCGGGATGTACATCTACGATCGCCAGCCGGCCGACGTGCAGGCCAGGATCAGACAGGCGCTGATCGAGGCCGGCACGAAGATACTGCAGGACGGCGGCCGGATTTCCTGTCCCGTGGTGCTGGCCTCCGGCGCCAAGCGATGACTGCGCCCGCCGCCGGCTACTCTATTCCCTGACGTCGGCGCGGAAGGTCTTCGACACGATCTTCCAGCCGCCGTCGAGCTTCAGGAGCTGGAGGTAGTCCGTGAAGTAGCGCGGATGGATCGAGCACTCGACCTTCACGTGCGCCGTCTCCGGTCCCGCGAAATCGATCGACACGATCCGATCGGTCCGCTTCAGCCCCTTGGATTTGGCCGAAGGGCGGCTCTTGACCATCTCGAACCACTTCTCGCGCGGCAGGTCGCTGACCTTGCCCTCGCTGGTCGCGGAATAGAGGTGGCTGCCCTCGTGGAACGCCTGCGCGAGCTTGTTGACATCGCCCTCGTGCAGGCCGTCGAAGTAGGTCCAGATCACCGCCTCGACCGCTTTGATATCGCTGCTGCTCATGGTGCGTTCCTCCACTGACTGGGAATGGCGGTAGTCTACTTCCGCGCGCGCTGGCCGAACAGGATCTTCTGCGCGTCCTTGTCCTGGCCGAGGCTGTAGGTCGCCGACCGCAGATCGGCGCCCGCCGCCACGCCTCGCGCCACCGCCGGTCGCGCGTTCATGCGGTCGACCCACTTGGCGATATTGGGGAACTCCGCGAGATCCTGTCCCTGCACCTCGTAGCGGCGTACCCACGGGAAGCTCATCATGTCGGCAATCGTATACTCGCCGCAGATGTAGTCGCGTCCCTCGAGCCGCTTGTTGAGCACACCGTAGAGGCGATTGACCTCGTCCGTATAGCGGTTGATGCCGTAGGGAACCTTCTCCGGTGCGTAGTTGCGGAAGTGGTTGGCCTGGCCCGCCATCGGCCCGAGCCCCGCCATCTGCCAGAACACCCACTCGTCGACGGCGACGCGCTTGCGCTCGTCGCTCGGATAGAACTTGCCCGTCTTGCGTCCGAGATACTGGAGGATCGCGCCGGACTCGAAGACCGAGATCGGCTTTCCATCCGGCCCATCCGGATCGACGATCGCCGGCATCCGGTTGTTCGGCGCGATCGCGAGGAACTCCGGCTTGAACTGGTCGCCCTTGCCGATGTTGACCGGGATCAGCTTGTACGGCAGGCCGCACTCCTCGAGCATGATCGTGACCTTGACCCCGTTCGGGGTCGGCCAGAAATGGACGTCGATTGTGGCGCTCATGTCGGATTCCTCACAGCTATGCGCGCGCCAACTCTGTGGTCGCGGCCATCCTTCGTGGCGACCATAGCAGGCCCGAGGACCTGACGGTCAAGCGGCTCGGAAATCCATTGGATCAGCCTTGCGTGATCGGGGCAGGAGCGCGCTCAGACCTTCGCGCCTTCCATCGCCTGCTTCAGCACGCGCGCGTAGTTGCCGATCGCGATCTTGCGGACGCGGGCGGCCGACGCGTTCTGCTCCAGGTGGCGCACCACGCGGCGCATGTCGGCGTAGGTCGCGACCGGCGAGTTCGCCACCGCATTCATGTCGGAGCCGAACGCGACGTGATCGTCGCCGATCCATTTCGCCATCTCGAGGACGCGGTCGCCGTAGGATTCGACCGTTCCGCCGACGTCCGACCGGAGCCCCCACAGCCCGACCACGCCTCCCTTGGCTGCGATCGCCTTCGCGTCGTCGAAGCCGAGCTGGCGCATCTGCCAGCCGCCCTTCGCTCGTCCGGCCTGCTTGGTGATCGAGCTGTGCGACCACACCATCGGCGCTGACGAGGCATCGAGCGCCTGCTTCACCGCCGCGCTCGTGCAGTGCGCGAGATCGACCAGGATGCCGAGCCGGTTGCACTCGGCGATCACCTTGCGTCCGCTCTCCGTGAGGCCGTTGTGCGTCGGCGGCTCCGTCTGGAAGTCACCGATCGTATTCCTCACGAAATGCACGAGCTGGATGTGGCGTACGCCGGCCGCGTGCGCCATCGCGACCCCATCCATGCCGTCGTCGAGGAAACTCGCGCCCTCGACCGACAGCACGATGTGCGGCTCGCCGCCTGCCGCACGCTCGATATCAGCGGGCGTCGTCGCGATCTTGAGCTTCTGCTCCTTGGCGTGCTCTCTGACGCGGGCGATCTCCTCCTTGAACCACTTGGTCGACTCGCCCGACTTCGGCGCCCCCTTCTGCCGCAGTCCCTGTGGGGTCGGCCGTATCCACGGCATGTCGCCGACCAGCGACCACGACACCAGCGTCGCGTTGCCGGCCGCCATTGTCCGCGCGAACGGATAGCGCGAGGCCGGTTTCGGACCGATGAAAAAGAGATGCGCGTGCATGTCGCCGATCGGGATCGACGACGAGCTGTCACCCGCGAGCGAAACCGCAAGAGGCGCCATCGCCGTCGCCGTGGCGCCGAGGATCAGTCCCCGGCGGTCGAGATGAAACCGTGCTGACATCGCTAGCGATCCTATTCGCTGCCCTACTCGAACATCACCGTCGCGACGTAATCCATCGTGCGGAAATTGTTGTTCGCCGGCAGCAGCGTGTTGATCAGGTAGGACGTCGGCGAATAGTTGTCGGGCACGGCGCTGCGGATGATCGCGCTGTTGAGATAGGCGGTCGCGCGCTGCACGCCGCCCGCCGTCGCCCGCGTGTAGTAATCCTTCAGCGGCGCAAACCGCGGGCTCATGGTCTGCGCGACCTCGCGGTGTCCTTCCGACATCTTCGCGATGATCTTCGGATCGTCGACGAACATGCTCTCGATCAGCGGAATGCGCTTGTCGTTCGGCAGCTTCATCGCATCGAGCACCAGCAGCGGCCCCTCCGCGAGACCGGGGTAGGAGCCATGCGTGCGCAGCGACGTAATGTTGCCGGTCGCCCGCATCGGCGTCATGATCTCCTTCACGCACGACGGCACGCCACCGCCGCTGAACGCCTCGGTCGTCTTCGCCGGATCGCAGTTGCGCAGCGCCAGCAGCGACCACGCGAACTCCGAGCAGAACATGCTGATCGTCCCCTGCGGGTTCAGCCCCAGCCCGGCCCGCGCCAGGTGCTTGACGAAATCGAGCGGCTTGCCGGACTCGTACTTCGGCGCGTTGTAGTCATCGTTGAAGCTGATCTGGCTCGGGTAGATCTTGCGCGCCGAGCCATTCAAGCGCGTCGCCCAGGCGATGATCGCGGCGCGCTGCGCGTCCGTTAGCCCGCGCGGCCGGATGATGTGCATCGCTTTGAGCGTGCGATAGTGCTCGCTGTCGAAGTTGCCGCCGAAGTTCGCGCCGAGGTACTCGGCGTTGAGCGGATTGTCGATCTGATGCATGGCGCCATCCTTGTAGTAGGCGACGCCGGTGTGGCTGATGCCCATCTGGATGTTCGGGTAGGCGCCGCCGCCGCCCCACTCGGGACGGAACGTCAGGATGATGTCACCGGTCTGGATGAGACCGCTCTTCGCCATGCGCGAGCCGAACCCGCCGCGCTTCGCCACGATCACGCGCAGGCCGACCTCGCCCGATGCCCCTTTCGCATCGGGATGCCGGTAGTCGATCAGCCGATCGGTCGTCGTGATGTTCTTCGGCAGCGCGATGCGCGCCGTCGCCGGCACCGCGAAATACACCGGCATCTTGAGCTTCTTCGTGATCTCGTCGTTGATCTTCTCGCTGTAGGTGAACTCGGCAGCCTTGAGCGAGCCCCCCGTCAGCACGAGACCGCCGACGGTAGCGATGGCCGCGGCGCTGAGGCCGGCCCTGATCGTGTTCATCCCGTACATGGTGCGGTTCCCTCCCGACTGACATGGTCCGCCGCATTGTTCTCGAGCGCGTGCCGCGATCACGCGGCCGACCTCGTATCCGGCGGCAATGATTCGCCCGGGCAACCAGGAAGCGGCCACCCGGGCGGATGAGAACGCCACCGTGTGGCGCGATCCGTCGAAGCCCGCAGCTGGCGTCCCACAGCCGCCGCGGTCCAGCAAGCGCGCCCCGCGCCTTTTCCACACGCATGGACCGGCATCCAGCCGGCTTAGAGCTGGTCGGAGCCTACTGCATTAAGGCCTTGGGCGTCACCAGCCTCCGGCCTCCGCACACAATCTGGCGAGACCGCTGTGGTGTGGGCGATACGCTTGATCCGCTCGCGCTCTATCGCCCTTCGAGGCGCCGGATACGCTCGGCCGCCTCGGCCGCACCTAGCTTGCGCGCGGTATCGTACCAGCGGCGCGCCGCCGCGACGTCGGGTTGCAACCCCATCACCTTCAGCTTGCCGAGCTCCACGGGATCGTAGGTGCCACCAAGCGCCAGCGCGCTTTCGGCGAGGCCCTGCTCGGCCGCGCGGCGAAACAGCATCCGCGCGGGCTGGATGTTGCCCTGCTCGAGCAGCTCCCTCCCCTTGGAATGTAGACCGAGCGCGCGTTCGCGCTCCGACGAGCTCGGCTGCGGTCCCGGCGCATTGGGAACCGGCGCCGGCGTCTGGCCGAGCGAGGCGACGCTGGTCTGCGCAGGCTCCTTCGCCTGCTGCTGCGGCGCGATGAGCTGCACCGGCCCGACGACGACGGTCGTTTTGCTTTCCGTCAGCACCGTTCCTTCGATGGTGACCAGCGCCACGATCGCATCCCACCGCCCCTGCACGCCGACCGGCAGCGTGATGTTGAGACTGCCGAGACCGGTCAGCGGCACCGCCCACGCGCCGGGGCTGATCGAATGCCCCTCCGACAGCACCGCCGCCGTGGGCAGGCCGCGAATGCGCACGAAACTGTTGCGGAGGAGAGCGTCCTGCGGCCCGACCTGGATCGGGAAGGGACTGCGTGCCGCGGGCTCCGCGAGCATGACCGGCGCGACGTTGAGGACGAACTGCTGCTGCGCCTGCGCCGGCGTCGCGAGCGTCAGGGCATCCATGCTGTTGTACCTCAGCGCTCCGGTCGTCAAGATCGTCACGAGCGCGGCGAGCACGCAGCTCCATCTCGCCCGGCCGCGATCCGGATCCACGCTGTCGGGCTGCATCCGCCGTTTACCGGATGCGCATCCCCGATCCGTGGACCGACGCTGTTGCCCCGTCCCCACCATCGCCTCCCTCCTCCCCCGCCGCGATTCCGGCGGCCAGGCTCTTTCACCTGGGGCTTATCTCCTTTGCCGGCTCCACTCGAGGAACTGACGGAACAATCGATCCTGCTCGGCCGGATCCAGCGGTGCCGCACGCGCCGCCTGCGCCCTCGCCAGCGATGGATCGATGCTGCCCGTTCTCGCCGCTGCCGACGCCGTCATGACCTTGTCGATCAATTCCTGAGCCGGCGGGAAGCGCGTCCAGCCGGGGATCGTGCCGGCGATATTCATCTCTTTCCACTGCGGCTGATAGGGCGGGTGGCGCAGCGTGTCGAAGCGCTCGAAGAGATACTCGATGAAGCGCACGACGCGGCGATAGCGGTCGCCGTTCGTGTTCGGATTCCAATTGAACACAGCCAGCAGCGCTGTAACCGAGATGGTCTGAACCGGCTCGCCCTTGGGCACGAGGTTCGGATAGTCGGCATTCGTCAGCTCGGCCGGCACATAGTAGTCCTCGAACTTATCGCTGAACTCGAGGGGCAGGAACTTGTAGCCTGGCTCCGGCTTGATCGCCGTAAACAGCGAATTCGGCTTGCCGACGACATGCACGATCGCCGCGATCTCGCCCTTGCGCATCTGCTCGAGCGCGATGGCGTTGTTGAGGAATAGCCGCTCGGCCTTGATTCCGAGCCGGTCGAAAACGATCCCGCCGGTGTAGTTGGCGGCGCTGCCGACCGTATTGAAGTTGACCTTCTTGCCTTCGAGGTCCTGCAACGAGTTGATCTCGGGCCGCGCGTAGACGTGCAGCTCGCCCTGGAACATCGGCATCACGTAGTGGATGCGCTTCTCGATCCCCGGAATTTTCAGCACGTTCTTGAAGTGATCGAGCACGTCCGAGTAGGTGATCGCGAAGTCGACGCCCTTGAGGTAGATCAGGTCGCTGACGTTGCCGACGGCGCCGTAGCTGACGATCGGCAACACCCGCAGATTGTCACCATCGTCGAGAGCGCGACCGAGGTCGGCAGCGTAGCGCACGAACGTGCCTTCGAGCAGTCCACCCGCAAGACCCACCGTCCAGTTGTTGATCGTCGCCGCCCGCTCCGTCTCGTCCTGCGCGACCGGCTTCGGCGGTACCGGCAGTGCCGCACGCCGCGGACCGCCCTTGTTTTGCGCTTGCGCCACCACGATCGACTGCGATTGGCCTTGCGCGAATGTCGGGGACGCCCACGTTAGTCCGCCGATGAGAAAAGCACCTACGCCAAATAGCAAAGCACGCACGCTCGTACCCCCTTTGATTTCCCGCTACCGCGACGGGCGTCACCCCGCAGGCGACAATATGCGCCGCTCACAACTTCGTTAGCGGCGATGTCAAAGCCTCAATGTGGCGATGATATGTTTCGTGCGTCATTTTCGCCGCCTCAAACGCAGACGCGCGCCCCTTTCGGTGACGCGCGTTCCAGAATGAAACGATTGATCTCAGAATCCCGCGAGAACGTTCTTGCCGATGGCGGTACCGCTCTCCACGGCGCCAGGCGCGCGCCGCAGAGGGGCGGCGTTTATGACGCCGAAGCTCGCGCGCGCGGTCGCGGGCAGCACGCCGCTGGCGACCAGTGCCGCCACCTCGCTCAGAATCCGATGCTGCGCAGCAATGTCCGGCGTCGAGAATAGCGGGCGTGTGAACATCAGCTCCCAATGGATCGACACACTCTTGCGCTTGAACGGCACGACGTCGAGCACCTTCGGATCGTCGATGAAGCCCACCGCACCCTGCGGCGCGATCACCTCGACGATCGACTTCAGATGCTGCTCGGTGCCGGTGAGGCCCGCGACGTACCGCACCTGCGGGATGCCGATCGCCTTGAGCCCGTCCTCGAGCGGCTTGCGGTGATCGATCGTATGGTGTGCGCCCATTTTCAGGCACCATTCGCGCGTCTCCGGCCGCGACGCCGTCGCGATCACGGTGAGGCCGGTGAGCCGGCGCGCGATCTGCGTCAGGATCGAGCCGACGCCGCCGGCACCGTTGATGATGAGTATGGCGCCGCCCGTCGTCATGCTGCCGTAGGGTACGCGGAGGCGGTCGAACAGCAGCTCCCACGCCGTGAGCGAGGTCAACGGCAGCGCTACCGCGTCGGCGAACGACAGGCTGTTCGGCTTCGGCCCGACGATCCGCTCGTCGACGGCCTGCAGTTGCGCGTTGCTGCCCTGCCGGTCGATCGAGCCGGCATAGAAGACGGCGTCGCCCTTCTTGAACCGCGTGACCGACGGACCGACCGCCTCGACGACGCCCGCTGAATCGAAGCCCAGCACCGTCACCTGTCCCTCGGGCGGCGCCGCCCGCATCCGCACCTTCACGTCAACGGGATTGACCGACACGGCCTCGACGCGGACGAGCAGGTCATGCGGCCTCAGCTCCGGCGTCGGAAGCTCGACATCGACGAGCGAGGCATTGTCCGTGACGGGCAACGAGCGGCGATAGCCGACGGCTTTCATGAGCGTTCTCCAGGGCAGCGGGTTGTTCTTTGCCGCGCACGTTAGCGCAAGCCCGCCTGACCGGAAAAGCACGTCGGCGTGAATCAGCGCTCGGGGCTGTCAGCCCCCGGCCGCGCGCTCACTCGTGGCCGCCGTAGACCAGCGGCGAGATGTCGAGATCCGACCGCTTGCCCCAGTCGAGCTGGCGGACCTGCGGCAAGCCCCGCTGCTGCGCCTCGTGCAACTCAGCGGCAGCGGCCCTGTAGTCCATGGTCGTCACGGCGCCATCCTGCACCACCTGCCGGCCGTCGACGAACACGTGCCGCACCGCCCGATCGGCGGCGACATAGATGAGGCTGCGCAGCGGATCGCGCAGCGGCTGCATGGCCGGATGCGTCGTATCGACCAGCACCAAGTCCGCCTTGGCGCCGACCGCGAGGCGGCCGATATCGCTGCGGCCGAGCGCACTCGCGCCCCCAAGCGTCGCCGCATTGAACACGTCCGCCGTCCGCAAATCGAACGGATCCTCGGCAACGACCCGCGACGCATAGAGCGCGTGGCGCAGCTCCTCCAGCATGTTGTGCGGATAGGTATCGGTACCGATCGCCATCCGCGCGCCACGGCGAAAATACTTGCCGAGTGTCTGCAGCGTGATGCCGCGACGGATGAACACTGTCGGGCAATGCGCGACGATGGTGCCCCGCTCGATGATCGTGCCGAGATCGTCGCGCTTCGGCCAGTGCGCCGACGAATGGTGGTCGAGGAAGATGCCATGACCGATCAGCGACGTCGGCCCGAGCACGCCGAGCGAGTCGAGCCACTCGATTGGCGTCATGCCGTGCCGCCGCGTCATCTCGTGGAACTCGACGACCGACTGCGCCGCGTGGATCTGGAACGGCACCTTCAGCCGCAACGCCTCCGCGTAGCTGTCGCGGATCAGCTCGGCCGAGCAGGTGTCGATCTGCGATGGCGCGACCATGCCGGACAATCGTCCGCTCGGATGGCGGCTCGCGGCGGCGATCGTCGACATCGCCACTTCCATCGCGCGCCGGCCCGCGACCTCATCCCACTCGTACTTCACGAGATATCCGTTGTCGGTGTACCAGCGCGCATCGCGATACATCGGGGCGAGCACGGCCCGCATGCCGCTCTCGGCCATTATGTCGATCCAGCCGTCATGCGCGACCGAAAGATCGACGAGCGTCGTGACGCCGGACATCAGCGCTTCGCTGAGCGCGAACTTTAGCGCTGCGTGCTGTCCCGGCGCGTCGGGCCGCAGCAGCGGCATGATCTCGTAGAGCGACGAGTTGTAGAGCTTCTTGGACCCGATCTCGTCGTTCCAGCCCTTGTTGATCGGTTCGTAGGCTGGGTGCGAGTGGATGTCGACGAGGCCCGGCATCACCATGAAGCCGCGGCCGTCGATCTCGCGATCTCCCTTGCCCGCGAACGTCCTGCCGACGTGCGTGAGCGTGCCGCCGTCGAATGCGACGTCGCCTTTCGCGTAGGTGTGCGATTTGCCGTCGAAAGCGACGACCCAATCGGCGTTACGAACGACTGTCGTGCCCATGCGTACCATCGCTGTCAGTTCGGAATAGCTTATCGACTGCATGTGGCCGGAGCGGTGCGACCCGCGTCCGCTCCGGCGCCTTCGTACCTTTGACGAACATCAGCTCGGCCGTCGCGATCAGCGCCAGCGACAGCTCCTCGACCACCGACGTGTTGTAGATCATCGAGCGGCCGAGATCACCCTGCGCCACGCGCGAGATGTACTTCTTTTCCGGTCAGCCCGCTCGGCGATTGTGCAGCGGCCGCGCCGCCATAACAGGCGCGACGGCGACACCGGGCATCCGAGCCCGGCATCGCAGTCGCATAGGTTGCCAATTCACACGCTCGGCAGGCGGCCTCGTGTGCCGCCCAAGTCATCTCTCGTCAGGCCGCCGCCTTGAGCTCCCGGCCCTGGATGAAGGCCAGCAGATCAGCGTTGAACGCATCCTGATGCGTCTGCGCGTAGCCGTGGTCGCCGCCCGCGTAGATCTTGAGCGTCGCATTCTTGAGCAGCTTCGCCGACATCAGCGCAGAGGCCCCAATCGGCACGATCTGGTCATCGTCGCCATGCGCGACCAGCACCGGCACGTCGCTTTTATTGAGGTCCGCGGTGAAATCCGTCTCCGAGAACTGCTTGATGCAGTCGAGCTGCCCCTTGATGCCGCCCATCATGCCTTGCAGCCAGAACGACTCGCGCACGCCCTCCGAGACCACCGCGCCGGGCCGGTTGTACCCGTAGAACGGGATCGTCAGGTCCTTGAAGAACTGCGAGCGATTGCCGTACGTCCCCTTGCGGATGCCGTCGAACACCTCGATCGGAAGACCGCCGGGAGTGGCCTCCGTCTTAAGCATCAGCGGCGACACGGCGCCGAGCAGCACCGCTTTCGCCACGCGGCTCGTCCCGTGACGACCCATGTAGCGAGTCACCTCGCCGCCGTCGGTCGAATGGCCGACGATGATGATGTCCTTGAGATCTAGCGCGCTGATCAGCTCGGCGAGATCGTCGGCGTACTGGTCCATGTGGTTGCCGTCCCACGTCTGGCTCGAGCGGCCGTGGCTGCGGCGGTCGTGCGCGATGACGCGATGGCCGCGCTCGCCGAGGTAAACCATCTGCGCGTCCCAGGCGTCCGCCGTCAGCGGCCAGCCGTGCGAGAACAGCACCGGCTGTCCTTTGCCCCAATCCTTGTAGAAGATCGTCGTGCCGTCTTTCGTTGTGATTGTGCTCATGATCATCTCCTGCTGCTTCTTGTGTTGTGGCCTCGCGTACGAGGTGTGTGGGCCGGACCTGCGTGCGTGTTGGGAGATGATGCCGGGATGGGCCGCCGGCAGCCATTGTACGCGCGGCTGCGCGCATCAAACGTTGGTATAGTTGGACCTGAATCGGCCGAGAGATTCCGTGCGGTCCGATGATGCTCTATTGCACGCCCGGCAGCGTGAACGAGAACCGCGCGCCGCCGATCGAGCTGGAGTTGTCGCCCGCAATACGGCCGCCGTGCGCCTCGATGATCGAACGGCAGAGCGGCAGGCTCATGCCGATGCCGCCATCCTTGGTCTTGAAGAAGCTTTCGAACAGCCGCGCCGGACCCTCATCGCCAATGCCGCGACCGCTGTCCTCGATGCTGCAGTCCGCAATGGATCATTCGTCATTCAGCGACGGCCTCTAGGCGATCGCGATGAGCCAGCCGACGAGTGTCCCCACGATAAATCCCGAGCAGGCCACAAGGCAGTACGCGAGCAAAATCGCGGGTGCGTGTTCGATCTCTCTGCTGTCCATCGGGTATTTGGCTCCAGTCCCGCGCAATTCATTCTCTCCACCTAACACAACTTCTGATTGCATTTCAAGTCAAACGCCACAACCTGAATTTCCACACAATTGGTTGGATTTG
>VFQN01001302.1_pt1 | contig 42265 bp, 70 predicted proteins | sample 3512371 | NCBI WGS metagenome assembly VFQN01 (sample SAMN10412370, study PRJNA504923) | tailings metagenome | isolation source: Replicate 2 from Balatoc abandoned mine | place: Philippines: Itogon, Benguet | collected 2017-08-28 | reverse complement strand
ACTATCAGAATTATGACTCCGAAGGCCGAAAATTATGAGCGGTCAGAATTTTCCGCGAAATAAGACCGGAACACTGCTGTACACCAAATAGCATCTTCTAGCATCGCCATTTGCATTGCTTTGCTGTCCAAAGGCGATGACCCACGGGTCCGAGACCACGGGAGGGCGATGCTTCACGCTGATAGACCCAGCCACGAATGCACTGCAGCACCCAACAAAACCATTGTACCGGTATACAGTTGGACAGCTTACACTCTTAGCCTTGCTCGTTATAACCTTTTGCAGTGCAGCTCACCCCTTACGCCCTCGCTCAGTCGCAGCGCTCAGACTTCTGCACGCCGCGCGAAGCCATGACCCGCAGCATTACCACCAAGGCCGAGAAGGCCGGAGAGAAGACGGCAGAATGCGCGCATGTAAGTACATATTGGGGACAAGCGCTGCAACGCCAGAGTCAGCGACCGCAGGCGACCGGCACCGAGGCGCCTCTGGCTCGGCTGCCCTGGGGCCCTGCTGTATGCTGGGTTGGCTGCACAGCCCTGAGCGTTCAGCTGGCATCCAACGCCCTTACGAGTGATAGGATGGGTCGACCTCGGGCGTTGCCATCGCAACGCCCCCAGTCCACAGCTTGCAAAGAGCGCCGCTGCGGTAGTAAATTGTTGCTGAAGCGTTGTGCTGGAAATGGGCAAGGCTGAGGCCTGGGCGAAACTGTTGGGCCTGCAACGCAAGGGGCCGGAACATTCGACCTGCACACAACCAACTTGTCAGCTTTCCTGCTGGTTGAGCTTAATAGTGTTGGTCAAGTTTCTGATCTTGACCAACGGCCAACGTCATGCTTCTGTGCTTGCAGGAGAAGGCGCAGCGCGTGCGGCGGCGGCTGCAGGTTGACGACGAGCTGCGCGGCCGGCTGCTGCTGGGGGCGGCGGTGGCGGCGGGCGCGGCGCTGGTGGGCGCCACGGGCTGGTTCCTGTTCAAGCGCCGAGGTGGGGGAGGGGACAGGGTTGGGCGGGCAGGATGCTGTGCAGCAAGGTTGTGGATGGGGGCAGTGGATGGCAGGGGAGGGCACCGAAGTAGCACGCTGCTGCAGACATGCATAAGCCGTCCCAGTCAATGAACGCTGTCCACTGAGGCCCTTGCTCTGCTCAGATCTGTTCCTTTGACACGGGCAACAACAGGGGGCACGGCCAAGCACACAGGCACCGCGTCCTCTCTGCACGCTCCACCACACTCCCCTGTCTCCCACCTGCTCCCGCACCTGCTCCCGCACCTGGCCCCACAGACGACATCAAGAAGGGCCTCAAGGATGCGCGCGAGAGCATCAAGGAGAAGATCGAGCACCACACCGGACACAAGGGCACCACCGGGACCGCCAAGACCGGCGCCACAGCGTAAAGCGATGTGCACCGTACCCCTGCAGCTGCAGCTCGCACCCAAAGGTAGCTAAGGACGTTGCCTGGCGCCCTGGAGGTGTGCCGGACTGCCGGTATGGGGCTGGCACAGGTTGACAGTGCGCGGCGCATGAGCTTGGCGGGTGGACCAGGAGGCTGGTCATGGATGTGTGCGTACGACAGTACGACCCACACCGAGATGTGTGATTGCGAAGGCGCCCTGCCGGCCCTGGCATCGTAGGCGGTGTGGAGGTTAGGAGGCTAGTTGTTGTGTTGGCATTGGCATGCATTGGACGGTTGCAGCGTAGCTTGTCAAGAAACGTCCCTTCCGCCTTCACCCGCTTGGTAGCTGACCAGTGCTGCTTTCCTATCATGGGATCAGCTGCGGCAAGCCTGTAACAAGAGGGTGAGGCAGGCATGACGAGTGCAGCTGCACGTTTGCGGTAGTTTACACCACAGCGTAGCAGCCGTGCATCACCTCGCACCTCCTTCCACTGCACAGCCATTAAGGTAGCGCAGCTGGATGCAAACAGCACACAGCACAACAAGGCAAATGGCCAGCGCGACAATGCCACTTCTCGTTCCATGCGCTCGTCTTGGACAACAGGACATAAAGGGAAGGATTTGACAATTACCCAATAACCATTCATCCGCACCACAGCGCACAAGCCTGCCGTACGGATGGTTCTCAACATCCATACCAAGAACGTCGACACCCCAGCCACACGTAGCACCACGAGACTTGGCCCCGCAAAGCACAATCGGAGTTATGTTGATGGAAGCAACCCGGTGATAAATGTTCGCCAACCTAGCGTGCAGGCACAGCAAGCGCCTCCTTTTTCTTGTTGCCCCACTCGCACATGAAACCGTAGCGTTCATCCTGCTTAGCCATGCATTCCCCCCTCACTGCATGCCTCCGCACGTACGTAGCACGGCGGCAGGCGCAGGGCTGGACATGGCCCCCTGGCGTCTCACCGTAGGCTTGCCACGCTCCACTTTGGCACGCTACTTCACGTGCAGAAACACCATAGCGCAATCTGCGCATCGTTGGGCACGGCGCAGTGCCACCTCCCTGCCCGCCGTGCAGGAGGCACCTGGCCCCCAGCAGTCGCTGCCCGCAGGTCCGCGCCAGCCCGGCCGCCCGCCTGAAAATGCCGTACCAGTGCTACTACCAAAAGTTGTACCAGCCCTGGCTCTGCGCGTACACGTCGGCCACGTGGTCCAGGGAGGGCTGCCCCTCGATGGCGCCAGGCCGCGTGCAGGTGGCGGCGCCGGCGGCGCTGGCGAACACCACAGCCTCCTGCGGCGGGTTTGGGGAAGGGGAAGGGTCGCGCCGGGCCGGCTGGGGCTCTTGCGACATTTGTGCATCGCAAGTTCAGCTTTGGGGTCCGCAACGAACCAGCCGCTGCCAGGGTGCGCGGCATGGGGCACACAGGGCGCGAGGCCACCGCCGTCAACACCGAGCGCCATGCAGGTGCCCCTGTTGCAGCGGCAGCGGGAAGGGGCAAGGCAAGGCCGCGAAGTGCCAGCACTTGCGGCGCGCAGCCCCCGCCACGGCCGCCACCGGCACTGCGCCAGCGCTCCGTGTCGGGCGTGCCCCCCCTCCCCTTACCTGGCCCAACGTCCCCGCACCCGACCCCACCTGGCCCCACCCGGCCCTGCCTGGCCCCGCCCCACCTTGAGCAGCCGGGGGTTGTTGGACAGCGCGTCCAGCCCGCCAGCCTGCGAAGAATGGGGGTTGGGACGACCAAACCACTAATGAATGACGTAGTAGACTAAAGGTAAGGGAGGGGGGTTGCGGCGGCAATGGGGGAGACCGGCAGGCCTTCGAGTGGAAGTAATTGTGGGAGGTGGGTTGTGCGCCCGAGGACCCAAGAAATTGCGACGGCTGCATGATGTTAGGAGAGCCCCTACCAGCACACAGCCCCGATCGGAGTGAGGCTGACCTAGCCATACCACCGCAGCACGGCAGCGGGGCAGGACACGCGCGGCACGGCCGCTACCGTTATGTCTCTACCCTCACACCCCTGGGCAGCGTTGCTACGAAGCGGCGCGGTCCTGCGGCCCCACCCGCCCCGCCCACGCCCCTCCGAATGTCCCTTCCGTCTACTCCCCTCCACCCCGCCGTTGGCTCGGGGTTCCAAGCTGCCACGCTGTGGCCATCCCCACCCCCCACCTGCAGCAGCTTGTAGAGGAAGCCCGCGGTGAAGGCGTCGCCCGCGCCCGTGGTGTCCGTGACGCCCACCTGGGGGGAAGAAGGGTGAAGCAGGGGGGGAGAGGATCAGGCTGAGGGAAGCAGGAAAGCCGCACACGAGCTAACGTGGCAGGGCGTACAATCATATTGGCTGCCGCGCCTACACACAATACCGGAATGGCACATGCGATTTGGGGTCCCTGCCGGGAAGGGCGTAGTTAGCCCCACGGCGGTGTCGACTGACCTGCTCCGCCCTGGGCCCTCCCCATGCCGCACCCTCTGCCTGCACCCTGCCCCTCAACCTAGCCCGCCTGCACCGCCTCCCCCTCCCCCTCTCCTTCCCCCCCTCCCCTTCCCTCCCCCACCTGGAACGCCGGCACCACCCCGGTGTGCTGCGCCTTGGTGGGCGAGCGGAAGGCGTAGGCCGCGCCCTCGGGCCCCGCGGTGATGAGCACGCCACGGGCGCGAGGGAACAGTTCGGCAACCTGCGCGGTAGGGGACGGCGGGCGGGGAGCAGAGCGGGGGCTGCGATAGGGCCGGCGTCAAGGCAGCGTCAGATGATGACTCCACCGCAAGCACGCGCTAGGACGCCATGGCGCCAGGGCCCGGGCCGGTAGCACCCTTGGGGCCTGTCCGCCACACCCCCAGGGCTGTAAAGCCTTCACTACCGTACCCTGCCGCAACCCTCCGCTCTCCTACCCCTCGCTCCTGCCGTTATCGCTCTCCCCGGTCCCTCCCCACCCCACTTCGTCTCCCCCCTCACCGCCCCCGGGTTGATGAGCGCCAGCGCCAGGCTGGTGCCGCACAGCGCCTCAAGGTCGGCGTCGGACAGCTTGATCAGGTCGGCGTGCTGCAGGGGAGGAGGGGTGAAGGGGGGTAGGGGGTGTGCGGGGGAGTAAAGTTAAGAGGTGGAAAGTTGAGGGTAGAACGTGCAGGAAGGGGCGAGGTGATGGAGGGCGAGCAGGGGGAAGAGAGGCGTGTTACAGGAATGCATAAGACGGCAGTGCGGATGTGGGGAGGTTAGGGCAGCATGAAGGGCGCGAGACTGCGCGGGAAGCAGCACGTGCCGTGGTATCCACGTGGCAATGGCGGAGGGGACATGCCGACGCCAGCTCCGGCCGCCGTTGCCCGCATCTCATCTCACACGCTCACGCACCCTTCCACCTCAGTGCCTGCATTTCGCCCCCCGCACACCACCCCCTAGCCCCACCTGCAGGTACTCCATGATGATGGGCTTGGCGGCCTAAAGGTAGGAGGGCAGGAAGGGGCGGGGGGCACCACAAGTAGGAGTGAGGCCGCAGCAGGAGCACTCGTTTGAGGTACGCCAGGGCTGGCATGGGGCCTTGCACACTCATGCTGCGCGGCAGCTGGCCTCTACGGGTGAGCGCAATAAGTGGGCATTGTTTGCCTACCGTCGGTCAAAAGGAGGCGCCTTAAGCCCGCCGTGCATATCACGCACACATTGCAAGGCCCCCTCCTCCCTCGCCACAACCTCAACCACAACCACACCCACACCCGCAGCTGCCCCCCGACCCCCACCTCGCCCCCACCTCAGTGTCCTCCCAGAACACGGGCCTCCAGTTGACGTCCACCAGCACCGTGGCACCCTGACCCCGCGCCGCGCTCACCGCCCGCCGCAGCGTGGCGGCCGTGGCGGGGTAGGCCAGGCCCAGCGTGCCAGTCACCAGCACCGTGCCGGGCTGGGGTGGTGGTGGTGGGGTGGAAGGATGTCGGAGGAGGACAGCAGGACCAGAGTGAGTAGTGGGCCACTCAATAGCGGGGGAGGAACGTGTTACACAAGGTTGCAATAGGTAATGGTATGACGGCATGCCCTCAGGAAAGACGCGGCCCAGCGGTCCTCTCGTGCCGTCGGCTGTCCTGTCCGCCACGAGGTGGTTCCCGATAGCCGCCGGCCCCGATGCGTGGTGAGGCCAGCTGCGGTGTGGGCCGGAGGCCCGTGCAGGCAGCATACATGCACGCATGCATGCAGCTACGCAAGTACCCCACCTGACGTGGCACGCCTGTAGGTCTCCATCCCCGTACCGCGCCCCATCTCCGCCCCTAACCGAAGCCCCCATCAATGGCCAGCCACCCTATCACTCTCTCTTTAGCAACCGTCCTCCTGCCCCACCCACTGCGTTACCACACTACACTTCCTCCTTCCTACTATCACGCTGTGTGGCCCCTGCGTCACCCACCCCCAGCTCCTCCAGCGGCAGGCTGTCCTCGGGGATGTAGGCGTCCGCGTACTCGGCGGACGGCCGCCCGAAGCCCGCGAACTCCCTGTCGCCCTGGGCGTCCCGCGTCACATACACGTCGCGCGTGGGGCGGCCGGGCAGCAGGCGGGCGGCGTGCAGCTTCACGCCGCGGGCTGAGAGGGGTAGTTTGGGGCGGGATTATGGGTTGGCAAGTGTTGTGGGCAGTTCAGCGGTGAGGCGGGGCGGGGCGCGAGGTGTGGTGTGCAATCCAGGGGATAGGGGGCAACTGGGGACCCCCGCATGGCCCCGCTCCCCGCCCTGGCGCGCCATGTGCGGACCGGGCGCTGCCAACCGGTGTCACTCCAAACCCATGCCCCTTTTAACCACCCCCGCGAGCACCATAGACCCAGCATCGTCCCACCTTTGTACCCGTTCCCAACCCACAGTACCAATTAGTACCCGCTTGCCTAGCACCGTCTTCCTGTGCGCTGTCCCACCCCTTCTCCCCTGGCCCCGCCCCTCCCTTCCCTTGCCTGCAGCTCACCAAGGCAGTTATGCACCGGTACCCTCGAGTGCTGTGCTGTAGGCGTGTCGCTTCTGGCCGGTAACAGCTCGTTGCGCATCTCCTTGACAGTCTACACTGCCTTGACCACTACCCCTCCCCCGTTCCCCCTCCCCCTCACCCCTGCACAGCTCCATCAGCTCCCTGCCCCGCTCGTCGTCCCCCAGCGCCGTCACGAACGTCACGTCCAGCCCCAGTCGGGCCAGCGCCGTGGCCACGTTGCAGGGCGCGCCGCCGGCGTAGGGCGTCCAGGAGCGCACCTTGTCGCGGGGGAGGCCCTTCTGGTCCGCGATAAGGTCTGCGGGGGTGAGGGATGCAGGAGGCCGGGGGGACCGGAGGTGGAGAGGGGTGCGGGTGTGGACTGCGGTGTGGGGCTGTGGGACTGTGGCTTGCGGGTGCAGGTACTAACGCCGTGCTATGTACACAGCGGGACTTGCCAGGTGCTATACTGGCCGGTGTTCAGGTGGACAACGGGTGAGCTGTGAGGCACAGTGGGTGGTGTGTAGGCAGCAGCGGTGGGGGCATGTGGTCGTGCTGCGTGGCCATGGCACGTGGTTGGATCAGGCCTCAGCCCCAGCTTGTGGGCCGATGCGCTACGCTGCTGGGGCAAAAACGACATCAGCAACAGCAGCATAAGCACGCTTCAAAGCGGAACTACAACAGCTGCTCACCGAACAGCGCCTCTCCCACGCACACCACCTTGCCCTGCACGGGGTGCTCGGCTGGGGCTGGGGCCGTGCTGCCGCCTGCCGCGGTGGCCGCGTCAGCCCGCACGCGCAGCTGCGTCCTTCGCGACAGCGCAGGCGCTGCTGCGATCATGCGAAGCCTCAAAGAGGCCGGGCAGCCGGCGCGCTGGCCATTTGGGGTCTGGGCGAGCCCGCGGGTCTGCATCGTCGCGAACAAGCCCCAACAAGCCTGCACCGTAACGCACCGAGAAGGTATGGGCTACGAGGTAGCGCTTGACAGTTTATCAGGATGTGCAAATCTCTTCCTGTTCCGCACAATGTGGCTAGAGGCGCACGTCAGCGCGTCACACGACAGGTGCTGCTGTCGGAGTTTCGCGCACAAGAACCAGGCCTCATCACCAGTGCAGATGCAAGCTTTGCTATGATCAGTGCAGCAGCCGAAGCGGTAGCCCATTTTGGATCGCAGCATCGGGCCTGGAATTGGATTGGCATGCGACCTCGGAGGCACGAGGACGAGGGCGGGGAAAGACCTACCTAACAGCTGTCTCTCTCTTAGGTATCACATACGTTCATATTTGTGATCACTACGTTATATGCGTATTCGTGACCTGACTCTGCCTCCGCTCAAACTTTAAGCTTTATTTACCCGACAGCCCTGGCTGACGGATGCCAGGAACTGTGCTGCGACAAGGCTAGCACTTATACTACATTCGGAAGCCTGAAATCCGGATAGCTCCGGCTAGTCGCTTCACCCCGCGGTCGCCCAGGTCCTTCCCGCGCCTGCAGGAAACCTTTCAGCAACAGCAGGGAGCATCCTCATCCCATCCTAGGCCTCGTGAGCCACACACTTGACCTGCAAACATTCACGTAGCAGTCGTATCGGCCACCCTCGTGGGATCGGGGCGCCAGAAAGCTCGAGCCGCCGGGTGGTCTAGGGCCCCGAGGGTCGGGGAGCCATGGGCTCGGGGGTGAGGACCCGCGGCCGCAGAGCTTCCGCCAGGTCAGGGGAGGTGGCGGTGGCTGACGTACCCGCTGACGAGGAGCCAAAGGCTGCAGCGCTGGACAGCGAGCGAACCGCAGCTGCTTTGGTCGGAACGCGGAAGCGGGGCCGGAAGGGGCAGCAGGTGCAAGAGCAGGTGCGGAGCGGCGGGGGTCGCGGGCCGCTGGTGGGCAGCAAGGGGGGAGGGGACGAGCAGCAGACTGCTTGGAGATTGCATGAACGATCCTGGCATCGTAGCGGCTGATCCGGTTTCCGGGAGCGGCGCAGATGCGCACTGTTGTGCATGCGAGCGAGGCTGTGCCCAACCCGCCTGCACCCTGTGCCGCAGGAGGAGGAGCAGCGGGAAGCGGCGGTGCCCGGGGGCGAGGAGCAGCAGGAGGAGGAGGAGGCGGAGCAGCCGGCAGTGGCCGGCCGTGGCAGTGCGCGGGCTCGGCAAGCCAAGGTGGGCGGCTGGGCTGCATGGCGGCAGGGCAAAATTGGCAAATGGGAAATGCCATTTGTGACAGCGGGCAATAGGTCCAGGGGCACCTCCGGCCCTTGCGTCGGCCCGCGAGTCCGCCTTGCTGACCTGGGCCCTCCCCACTGCTCCCACCCCCCAGGCTGCCGCCAAGGCCGCCGCCGCCTCCGACGCCAAGCGCAAGGCGCCGGGGCCCACCCGCGCCATGGAGGAGCAGCTGAGGGTGAGGGGCCCGGTCAGCTCCCCATGCTATGAGCAGCCCCCTTCTCCCAGCCACTTGTTCCCACCGCCTCGCCCCACCCACCCTCACCACACACCTTGCCCACCGCCTCCCCCTTCTCCCCCAACAGGCCCAGGGCTACGCGGCTGTGGGCGGCGCCGACGAGGCTGGCCGCGGCCCGCTGGCCGGGCCCGTGGTGGCTGCGGTGGTGGTGCTGCCCTGCCCCCGCGCGCACCCCGGCTGGTGCCTCCCCCCCGGCCTGGACGACAGCAAGGCCATGGACGAGGCGGCGCGGGAGGCGGTGTACACGCAGCTGACCAGCGACCCACGGGTCAAGTGGGCGGCGTGAGTGGCGAGGGGAGGCGGGGTGGGGGTGGGGGGCGCCGGAAGGCGGCGAGCAGAATGAGGGCCAAAGTTGGGAGTAGTGGGCAGCGGGCTGCGTGATAGTCGTCACGGTCACGCATGCACGACACTGGTGGTGAGTACTCTGCTGCCAGAGGTACAGGGCCCACAGGTGGTACCGGAGCAGGCGGCCGGGCACGGTGGGCCGCGCCTTGCTGAGGCTGGTGCTAACTCTTGCCGCCCACACCGCCCTCCCCACCCTGCCCCCTGGCCCCCTGCCCCCTGCTGCAGGTCCGTCATAGAGCACGACGAGATCGACCGAATCAACATCCTGCAGGTGGGGGGAAGCCGGGGAGGCAGGGGCCTTGGGGCACGTGGCCAGGGGACGCAGCAGCGGCCGCACTTGCGAAGGGCCTGCCGCTGCCCTGCCAGGCAACATAGAGGGGTTGCCTCTCAGCAGGCGTTTCTATCATAGCCCCATGGCTCACCCTTCTTGCAATTCTTGCACCAAACATCCCACCCGCCCCCGGCCCACCAGCTTCACCACATTGGCTACTAGCACATCCCCTGTGCTGTGCCCTCCGGGTTTCCAGGCTGCCCTGGGCGCCATGCGCAACGCCGCCAACTCCGTCATCTGTCAGCACAGCTACGGCCAGGGGGAGGGCCGGGGCGGGGCGCAGCAGCAGGGGCAGCAGGGGCAGCAGGGGCAGAGGCAGGGCGGGCAGCGGGGCGGCGGCCCCGCGCTGGACTACCTGCTGGTGGACGGCAACAGGTGGGGGCCTATGTCGAGTGACTATGGGTGGGTTGGTCCGGGGGCGGGGCCAGGTGCCTTGCAGTGGGGCTGTGCGGATGCCGGGTGCCCCACGCAGTGCTCCTGCGTAGTGTGCACCGCGCCGTTGTGGCACTGTGCCGCAACACACGCTGAGGATACCTTGCGCCCCGAGCCTCAGCACGGCCCTGCAGGGTTCGCCTCCGGCACCCTCACCACCGCCCTCACGTTGACCCACACGATCCTGCTGCGTACAACTCCCCCCCCCGCCCCCTACCCCCAGGCTGCCGAAGGACCTTCCTGTGCCTGGGCGCGCAGTGGTCAAGGGGGACGCCACCGTCAGCTGCATCGCGGCGGCAAGCGTCATAGCCAAGGTGGGTGAGGGGAGAGAGGAGCCATGGCGCGGACACGGGGGACTGGGTAGGGACGGGGCGAAGAGACGCAGCGGCCGGAGCCTTGTGGAGGAACCGACGGCCTATGACAGTGGCGTCGGCAGCAAGCGGACCTTGTCGTGAGCCGCTCGACGTACACTGCACAGTCATGGACACTCCGTGACCCTCATCCCGCGGCCCAGCCTAGCCATCCCACGCCCTGGCTGGGACTAGGTGGTGTCTGGACACGTGCCCGCTTTAAGCCTTCCACACTGCAGCATAAATCGTATGACGAGTTCCTCTTTGCAACCCCATCCCCTACTTCAACCTCCAGGTCACCCGCGACCGGCTGATGGTGGCGCTGGACGCGCAGTACCCGCAGTACGGCTTCGCGCAGCACAAGGGCTACGGCGTGCCCGCCCACATGGAGGCCATCGCGCGCCAAGGGCCCTGCCCGCAGCACCGCCGCTCCTTCGAGCCCGTCAAGGGCATGACGGGGTGGAGCAGGGAGCGGATGCTGGCGGAGGAGGCGGCGGGGCAGGAGGGGAAGGAGGAGGGGAAGGAGGCCAAGAGCTGCGGCGATGTAGTGGAGGCCCACGAGGCGAAAAGGGCACACGGGATAAAGGCGAAGGCGGCGCGGGGAGCGGCGGCAGATGAGCGGCGGCAGGGGCAGGAGGGCGATGAGGTTGAGGGGCTGGGCAAGGATGACGGAGAGGGGCAAAAGGTAAGGGCTGAGAGGGCGGGGGCGAGCGGCAAGGCGTCCAAGGGGGCGGCCAGGGGCAGGGCCGGAAAAGCCGGCAAGGGGCGGGCCTTGGGGGCCAAGGAGCTGGGTGCAGACCTGGCGGGTGGTAGTGAAGACCAGGGTGCCGCCAAGCGCCCACGCAGGTCGGGGAAGGGCCAGGGCACGGGCCGGGGGCTGGGGCAGGGTGGCACCGGCCAGGGGGAGGAGGAGGCGGACGCTGAGCAGCAGGAGGCGGTAGCGGTGGTGGCGGTGGCGGAGGCGGAGTCCCCTGGCCAGGGAGAGGGGGCTGACGAGGGAGGGCCCCGGGAGAGGGTGGCGGGCCGCAAGCGGGGGCCTCCGAAGGCTGCTGAGGGCCCCGAGGCTGCAAAAGGGGAGGCGGCCCCGCAGCCGCCCAAGCGGCTTCGGCGGGCCGCAGCGCGCGTCAAGGCTTGAGCACTGACTGTGCATTACGAGCGACTGCACGTCCGACGATGCAGCCCTGCGAGCGGTACCGGTACGTGCTTTAATAGTACCGAAGTGGTATTGGCAAATGGTGCTTCAATCGTAGACGCCATTAGAGTTGTTTCCCTGGCGCGCACATGCTGCAGATGTACCAGTCTAAGACCAGAGCCGTGACGTTGTAGGACGGAACCTGGTCTTGGAGGAGGGGTTGACATGTCCGTCTTCGTGCTGCAGATGTGTACCTGCAGTGCCGTAGACTTCACATGAGGAGCTGTGTTTACGGCTCCTCAGGGCTAGCAAGCGTGCTGCCGGCGACATTGCTCCACCTATGTGACGGCTGGCTTGCGGGGGCTCATGCGAGGCGGGATGGCTCTGTGATGAGGGCTAAAGGGCGCTCTCTTCTGTGATTACAGCCGTGTTGGCCGTGACGCATTGCGGAACACCCTGCAAACTGACGTGCAAACTGGCGTGTTACCCGTGCTACTGTCCGGTCGCTGGCATGTTCCACGCGCATTTTGGTGGCTTTATGGTCGCGGCCCGGCCGGTGCAGGCCTGGCCCGGCCCACGTGGCCCACGTGTGCTGCGGCAGGTCCCACGCACGCAGCCTGCAGCCTGCAGCGGCACCACGAGCTGTATGCGCAATTGCTGCAGCTTGCCCAACGCAAGGTCAGGGTTGCATGACGGGCAGAGAGGAAGAGCTCGCCACATCTCAAGCAACGCGTTGCACTGGCTCAAGGGCTGTGTAGCAGGATGCGGTTGGGGGAGGTAAAGCAAAGTTATGAGGACTAGACCGCGATGGCATGTGGTTCAGGGGCTATATGGTCGCATTGCACATCACCGTATGTGCCAGGGGAGGTCGCCTGGCCTGTGCCGGAAGGTGCCGACAAGTGGGCTAGCCGCCTGCATAACGAGTGTTGTCCTATAGCGACCGCCTTCCGCTGATAGGCTATGAGCAGACCGAGACACGGCACGGCAGCTGAGGTGGGCCATCATACTGCCTTGCACTAGAACAGCAGATTTTAGCTCCTCTCCAGTTCGTCCGTAGGAACGGGAATTGCTGCAGAGCCCCCTGAGCACGCCTCGCAAACGTGCGTTTGTCAGGGGAGACACGTGCGCTTTGCAAAGGTGCGCTCCCTGCGAGTGTCGTGCATGTTGTCCGGAACAGATGCCCCGCGTGCTGTACGTGCCCTTGGGCAGATAGGACACAGAACACCTGCAGCGCACCACAGCCGCTGATCGTGTTCCACACTGCCGTACCAGTTACGTCATCGCAAGGATTTCGCCAGCTGGCACACTGTTACTCACAGACTGCAACAGTATGTACAAAAGCCATGAAGGCTCTTAGCTAGGAAGCACCGCTAACCTTGCCTCGCGCTACTAGGGGCTAGTCGCCGGCCCGAATTGTGACCATGACGACCGAGGACTACATGCGGCCGCCGTTCGCAACGGTGGTCTCCATGCTGTGGACGTTAGTATAACAAGCCAACTGTTGTAGATTGTGTCACAAAGCCGCGAAGCGTGATTGGCGCCAAGGGATGACCGCCCCCTGCTTTGCCGAATCGCAGCCTCATCGCTTGCTCTGTCATGGGGAGAATACGAGACTTTGTATTTAAACTGCGCCATCCACGCGCCAAGGCAACAAAGGAGGCAAGTGTGGGCACTTGCCCGACAACTGCTGGCTTTAGCTGGGCCCACTCTTCCCTTGTGGGTTTGAACGACTGCTTCATAGCCTTCTTTCATATTGTGCAACGCTTGCTGCAGGGCTATGCGCCAGTCCGGGATCCTACCGAGGACTTCTACATGCGGCGTATGTATGGCCGAATTGTGGTCAGTCCAAGTTGGGGAGCGCTTCCCTCATGCAGCTGCGTATGCGACATATAATCTGTGGGCTTTTATGACCTTTTGCAGGACTGCTGGAACCGGGCAATATGCAGCTCCCCTGACGCGTGGATGGAAGTCATGAACCGGAAGTGTGTGCGCAGCTCCACGTGAGTGATAGGGTTGACTGCAGCTGGGGAGTTGCAACGTGCAGCAACACTTACAGCCCGCTGCCCCACACCCATGCCCGGGCCCGTGCCGGGCAAGGCACCCCAGGGAGCAGTCACCATGCAGCTGTCTCCTGCAGCGCCTATGCGTCGTCCTTTCACTCAACCTTCTGGAAAGCCCCATACAGAGCTCCCGCCCTTCGTACCCATGCAGCGTGAATACACCACCGTGACGCAGGTACACCAGTGGATGCACACACCGGCCAAACTCGTTGTTCCCCTCCTGGGCTCCCCACACCGCTCTGCTGGATCCCAAACAGCCCCACCACTACCCTCTACCCCTCCCCTCCCCCGCCCCCGCAGCGGCACCGACCTGTCCACCATCGTGCCGTGCGGCGGGTCGCGGCGCTGCTTCAACCTGGGCTCCTACAACTACCTGGGCTTCGCGGCCAACGACCCCTACTGCACCCCCCGCGTGGTGGACACCATCCGCGAGCTGGGGATCAGCTCCAGCAGCGCACGGGCGCACGCAGGTGGGGGGTGGGGGGCGCAGGGGCGCAACAGGTGGTGCAGGGGCCCAGCAGGGGGCGCCGGGGGCGGGCCACAGCGGCAGAGGGCCTGGGGTAAGCTGGAGTCGAGCCCAGGGGTCGCTGGAGGCCCGGGATCCAGGGCCCAACCTGCTTGGTTCCCGCGGGCTCACGGACCCCGCGAACCCTCTCCTGGTGCCCCCGCCCCAGGCACCACGCACGTGCACTCCGAGCTGGAGGACCTGGTGGCCCGCTTCCTGGGCGTTGAGGCTGCGCTGACGTACGGCATGGGCTTCGCCACCAACAGCGCCACCATCCCCGCGCTGGTGGGGCGCGGCGACCTGGTGCTCAGCGACACGCTCAACCACTCGTCCATCGTGGCGGGGGTGCGGGCCAGCGGGGCAAAGGTCAAGGTATGGCGGGGAGCGGGAGGGTGGTCCGGGATGGGCGAAGGGTGGGGGTGGGGAGCCACTGTGGTCGGGTGATGGGGAGAGAGTGACAGGTGTGGCTTGGCGTCGTGGTTTTGGGTGGGCCGAGAGCACGGGTATGGCTCCATCAAGGGGTAAGGCCATCAAGCTTGGAGTTCAGAACCCATAGGGGCTACATTGGTGGGCGCTCTAGGGAGGTTGGGGTGGCCTTAGACCACCAAGTGGCCCTCGTAGTAGTTGAGCGCATCTTGCACTTGCGCCTTCTGTAAGGCGAATCTCACAAACATGACAGCTGACGACGCGGGCCCTGCGGCCCAGCCGCTTTCCCGACCTTACCCACGCAGCCCCCGGTTGCGCAGCAACACCAACCCAACAATCACCTAGCGCTGTGGGGCTGGGTCCAATGGAGTACGTCTGTCCTCCTACCCGTCTACTCCGCAGGTGTTCCGCCACAACGACGCGCAGCACCTGGAGATGCTGCTGCGGGAGAGCATAGCGGAGGGGCAGCCGCGCACACGACTGCGCTGGAGGAAGGTGCGGAGGGGGGCTGCGGAAGGGGGGGGGGTGCAGTTAAGAGTGCAGGTGTGCACACGAGAGTTGTGTCCTGCGCCTGGCGTAAGGCGGCGTGTAAGGCACGTGCCGCGCGACCGTACAGGTACACAGTCGCCCTGCCTTTTCACCCCCTCCGTCTCGCCTCCAGCCTGCTCCTGCCCTCGCGGTTGACATGTCGCGCTGCGCCCTCCCCCTCCCCCAGGTTCTGGTCATCGTGGAGGGTGTGTACTCGATGGAGGGCGAGACGTGCGACCTGCGGCCCATCGTGGAGGTGGGGCAGAAGCTTGCATAGGGGAGGGGAGGGAGGGCAACTTGCAACGTGGCAGGGGGGAAGATGCAGCCGTGAACGGGGATGGGAACGGGTCGTCCTTGAAGCGACGGCCAAGCCGCGGGCTAGGAGGAGCCAAGCCAACGCTCTGCCGTGCTGACACGGCTGCGCGCCTGAGGTCGCTCAGTCGTATCTGCCCTCAGCCGCGGACCGTGCCGCCCCGCCCCTTCCGCCCCCCAGGTGTGCAAGCGGCACAAGGCCTACGTGTACCTGGACGAGGCGCACTCCATCGGGGCGCTGGGGCCCACGGGGCGCGGCCTCACGGAGCAGGCGGGCGTGGACCCGGGCGACGTGGACATCATGATGGGTGCGGGGGGGGGGGGGGGAAAGTGCGCGGACGGGGACACGAGGTGTGGTATCGTTGCATACGCACAGCCACCCAGTCCAAGAGCCTAAGCCGCTCGTAAGGGTGCCAGGATCTCAGCAAGAGCACCCTGGAGAGCTTTTCAGTACCCGCCAACTGTTCATAGGGCGGGTAAACACAATGGGGGAGGGGACCCGGAGAGTTCCATCGGCCCCTGACTGCAGCGCTGGCCGCGCAGTGCCGCGCGCCCTGGCCCTGGAGTGTGGGCGTGCGGCTGGCCACGAAAGCCCCGGCTCTGCCCCTCTCTCCGCTTAACCGCTCCACGTACCCCCTTCCCCCCAGGCACCTTCACCAAGTCGTTTGGCAGCTGCGGGGGCTACGTGGCGGGCAAGAAGGAGGTCATCGACTACCTGCGCACGCACTCCCCCGCGCACCTGTACGCATGCGCCATGGCGCCCGGCTGCGCGCAGCAGGTGGGAAGGGGGTAGGAAGAAGGGCGAGCTTGCCCCGAAGGGGCAGCAGAGTGGGGTGGGGGCCATGTTACCCGCTTCTGGGCTGTGGAGGGCTGAGCCATTGGGATCATGCACCGGCGAGCCGAGGAGAAGGGGCTCGCGGTGTCGTCGACATGGGCAACGTCCGGTTGGGAGTGCGGTGGCGGGCTTGGCCGCTGCCCCTGCACCCTCGGCTGCGCTCCCTGGGCCTGCCGCGCTGGGTAGGGCCGAGCCCGCACCGCTGTAGCTGCGCGCTGCGGCTGCGACGAATGGATAAACCGTCAACCCTCGGAGCGTTGGAGCAGCTGTTGCCGCCCTTGCCCGTAGGTGTAAGAGGTGCTTTGCCCACCCTATGCAACCCTGTCCTCCCCGCCCCTCTTAGGTGCTGTCCGCGCTGCACGTGATGATGGGCATGGACGGCAGCGACCGCGGGGCGCGCAAGTGCAGGCAGCTGCACGACAACGCAAACTACGTGCGGGCGTGAGTGGGTTGGCGTGGGGCGGGGATCGGGGTTAGGTTGAGGGGTGGCTTGGTGCGCAGTGAGTGGTGCACGCCGTAGAGAACGGCATAGAGTGCTTGAGGTGGGATGGGAGGGAGTACTAGGCGGCGGTGAATTGGATGATGGAAGCACTGCAAGCGCGAAAGGTGCTCGGGGGTCTAAAGCTGGTCTGCTTCTTAGGGCTCCGAGTCAGGGCATACCTGTGATGTTGTCGATGTACTTTCCACAACATCATCACACTGACGTCGCTGCCCCTCCGCAGGCGGCTGCTGACCATGGGCCTGGACGTGCTGGGCAGCTGGGACTCCCCCGTCATGCCCATCATGACCTACAACGCGCCCAAGATGGTGCACCTGTCGCGCGAGTGCCTCAAGCGCCACATCGCCATGGTCATCGTGGGCTTCCCCGCAACGCCAGTGCTGCTCACGCGCGCCCGCCTGTGCATCAGCGCCGCGCACAGCAGGGAGGACCTGGACTGGTGCCTGGAGCAGCTGGAGCAGGTGCGGGGGAGTGGGTTAGCGGGTGTTTTGGTGTTCGTACAGTATACGGCGCCCAATGTTGGTGTCGTTTTCGCCGTGCAGCCTTGCCCACCGGCTTACGCTGCCCTCCGCGGCCCCGGTTACCCCCCTCCCTCCACCCTTACCTCCTCCCTCATCCCCCAGGTTGTCGACCAGTGCGGCATCCGCTACCACACGGGCCCGCTGTACCTCAAGCTGGAGCAGGACCTCAAGGACCACGTGGAGATGTGGCAGGTGGGCGGAGGGGCAGCCCGTCCCCAACTTGCAGCCGCTTCCCCCTGCCCGCTCATGCTTTCCAATCGGTTGGGCCGGGTCACTTGGCGCTTTCTGCAACTAACGCGCTTTCCAGCCAACCGATCCCCCTTAACCCTTGCTCTCGCGGCCCCTTCCCCTCCCCCTCCCCCTCTCCCCCCCAGGGCCCGCTGGCCGCCCGGACGGTGACCATCGCCCAGGTGGCGCAGGGCGTGGTGTCGGTGTCCTCCAGCAGCGCGCCGCACCTGCAGCACCACATGGGCGGCAACGGAGTGGCGGAGGGGCACGCCAACGGCAAGTGCACGGCCAACGGCAACGGGCTGCCCACGCCCAAGGGCACCCCCAAGGGCACCGTGCCCAGCATCAGGGCGTACGCGCTGTGAGGGGGGGGGGCGCCGGGAGTGGAGACGCGGCGGCACTGGGGCCTTGTGCGGGGAACGAGGTCGGCAGGGGGCCCGTGGATGTCTTCCGCGCTTCCCTAACCTTGAGCGGGGATAGGCTGGCGAGGAAAGGTGCTTGAGGGCAAGTGGGCCGAGTGTGACGGAACGGATGGGACGCGGTATTGGGTGGTGGAGGTGGGGTGGGGCCGCAAGGCAGGGGGTCGGACTGTGGGGCGGAGGGACAGCACTGTTGCAGCACAGCACTTGCTTGGACGATTTGAACAATTTTACTTACTACTTACTACTCCTATAGGATGCGATTAGCTGACCGCTCGCGCGACTGCTGCTTTGGCATGCGAGGCCGGACTTTGCTGCTGGGGGCCGGGCAGGATGGGGGCCGGCCGCCCGACGAGGCTTGGCGTGGCCCCCGTTCTTGGGGTCCCTGCATGCATGACGGCTTACGGGGCAAAATTTTGCGCGTACCGGTATGCCTCGGTCGGGTGTGGGTGTGCTGAACAGCTGTCCTGGGTGATTTCGAGCGGGCTTGCTAGGACGACGACTCTTTTCTTTTGCGGCAACGCGCGTAGGGTGCACATACGGTCGGCGCTGCTGCTGTTACCGGTAGTGTGCAGGCACCAGTACGGCGGGCGACTGGATCTTGTCCACAGTAGGGGCCTCCGGGCTGTCCCGTTGGCGCTGACTGTGTCTATACGTATAGAATTGCGAGCGTGCATCCGCGACAGTCTGTCGCATGGATGGGTGGTGTAGCTGCGGCATATGGCTGCAGGGTGCATGGCGTGGCGTGGTCTTGGGGGCGTAGGTGGCAGGCTGGGGCTCAGGCGGCGGTGCCCCAGGCCATTGGGGCAATCTTGGGGTTCAGCACTAGTGGCGCTGCACACCCTGATGTATCGTAGACAATGATGAAGAAACAAGAAAGTGTTGGGATGATGTTAGGCTATGAGGATCAATGCCATGCTCTGTCACAGCCAGATGTGCGGTAATTCATCTTACAAGGGCGTCAGGGGAAACTCCCTGCCTCCAGGATTGCCGATAGTTTGGCTCTCTGGTGCGGGTACATATCACCTCAGCTTGCACACGCTACCCACATGTAATAATTCCGGTGTCGGTGAGGCTGTATCCCTGGGCTGGTGGCTGGTGCACGGCTGCACGCCTTGACGCACACCTTCCGCCGCAGCCTAGGTGCTGCGTGCCACTCTGCCACACTGCCAGTCAGCCAGTCTGTGATCACACGGTGAGGGTTCTCCTCTCCGCAAGTGCAAGTGTGCAACGACCCGTGTAGCTCAAGCTCAAGGGCCATCAGTCTTGATGCAAGAAGCTTGTTGCTGTGTGCCCCTCGCTTCTCCGAGGCCAGGGGCTCAGGCACCCGGCGCACAGGGGGCTGCTGCCCTGCATGCCGACGACATCGGCGCTTTCTCCCAGGTTGGCATTTGGTGCGCTTACTGGTAACCTGCAACTTATATGTTCCTATTGTACAACTTGGCGTCCAGATGTTGATCAGCGATACTGCAGCCCGAAACCCTTGAAAGCTCGTCATGCCTTATCGTTACAGCTGCCTCGGGAACCGCCCACAAGCACTGTCATATCGATCCTACGCTTCCTGCAATATATTTGGCTTGCATCAACATAATGCGTCACGTCAGAGTCCCTTCCTCCCGCGTCAGACCGTCCCACGTCGGTCCACGCCACGCCACCCCCCGCCGCGGCCTGCACCCCGACCAGTGAGGAGAGTAGCGGCAGCAATATCAGTTGCGGATGTGGCGTCGGCTGCCGCGTCTGCCGCTGGGCTCGCGGGCGCGGCGGGCGCGTGTGCCCCCGGGGGCCCCTCCCCGCTGCTGCTGGTGGCCGCGGCCGCAGCCCCTGTGGCCAAGGTGGCTCTGTGCTGCCTGGTGGGCGCTTGGGCGTCGGCGAGGGTGAGGACGGGACGATGACGGCTGGTACGTTATCCTCATGCTACTGGGCAATCAGCACGTTTGCAGCGTGCTGGCCGTGGCCTGGTGATTGTACCTGCTGCGTGGGTCCTGGCGGGCGGCAGCAGGGGACTGCTCGGCGTCGAGGGGGCCGACACGCTACAGCACGAGTCAGCCCTCAGCCGGCTCTCTACCCCACTGCTTAACGCGCCCCCTCATGTCATACCTGGGTGATCGCACCCAAGCCGGTCGGCTGCGGCACCGGCACCGCCAGCCGCATGCCTAGGGCTGTGGGCTGAGGGCTGTGGGCCGCCCGCGGTCTGACAATACGCGCCTGCCCCACGCCATGCCCTGTGCCCCTGGTCACACCGATAAGCCCCGTACACCCAGCGCCGAATCGTCGTCCTCGATCCAGGTCCCTCTGCCGGTGTACCCCGCTCCGCCCCCTCTCCAGGGCCTGCTCCCTGCCGAGGGCCGGCGGCTGCTGTCGGGTCTGTCGCTGCACGTGTTCACGCCCGCCATGCTGTTCAGCAAGCTGGCGGGAGGGGTGGGGGTGGCGGAGGTGGCGGGCATGTGGGTGCTCACGGCGAGCATGGTGGCAAGGTGGGGTGGGGCGGGGGGCGGGCGGGGCAGGGGGGAAGGCGCTGAGCGGCGGGGGTGGGGGTTGTTGGGGAGCAGAGCAGTGGGAGCGAAGGGAGGAGTGCCGTTGGGCCAGTGGCACGCGTGCTACGTTGTGGTGCAGAGTGAAGTATGCCGTAGGCAAGGCGAGACAGCGGCATACCGATAGTGCGGCCCCAACTCCGGTCGTCCGGCCTGGATAGAATTGCCAAAGCTGCGAGGTGCCCTTGCCCTTGCCCTGCACTCTGCGTTGCCGCCGGTGGTCAAGGAGCCCGACACGGCTACCGGCAGCCATGCAGTACCCCACTCGGGGGCAACCAGTGCCAGCCCACTCACTCCTCCCGCTGCACGTGCCCACTGCCCAGCCGACGCCGCAACACATACACCCTGCGGCAGCTCGCTTGACCCTCCAGCCCCATCGCGAATGACATTCGGCATTCCGCACACACAACCACCCAACCTGCCCTCCCCTTGCCACCCCTCCCAACTCCCAGCCACGTGGTGGGTCTGCTGCTGGGCTGGCTGGTGACCGCCCTGCCGCCCGCCGCCGTGCCGCCCCGCCTGCGGCCGCACGTGGCGCTATGCTGCGGCGTGGGCAACGTAGGCAACCTGCCCTTCATGCTGCTGGCGGGCATGGCGGGGGACCCAGCACTGCCCTTCGCGGCGGCGGTGGGGGGCGCGGCGGCGGCACAGGAGATAGCGAACAGGCGGGTGGGGTGGGGGGATGTCTCCAGGTGTACGATTTGGTATCATGAATGTGGGTTGTAGGTGCGGGAGTGCGTGGAGAGGGAGATTAGGATTCGGAGTCCAAGGAGCGCGTGCTGTGGCTCTCTTGGCCAGGCGGGTGCATGGGGCACGTGCTGTACGTGCTGCCCGTGGCTCACTTGTCCCGGGCCCTTCCCTGGCCTCCTTGGCCTCCCCCACCCTGCCCCTGCAGGTACGTGGCGCTGAGCAACCTGTCCGCCTCCCTCATCCAGTTCCCCCTCACATGCGTGGGCCTGCTGCCGCGGCCGCCGCCGACACCATTGACTCAACAACAACAGCAGCAGCAGCCGACTGCGGCCCCGCTGCAGCCCCAAGCGCCATCCGACCCCCCAAACTCTCCACCACCAGCTCCACAGCCCCCACCACCTCCCAGCCCAAGCACTGCAGCAGGGACACTAACAACACCGCAAACACCGCCGCATGCCGGTGCTGATACCGGTGCCCCCGCCCCCTCCCTGTCTTGGCGCACGCTGCTGGGCGGTGTCTTCTCTCCGCCCACCATCGCCTGCATGGTGGCGGTGGCGGTGGCCAGCAGCAGCAGCCTGAAGGTGGGGCGGGCGACACAGCGCAAATAAAGCATGAGCGAGTGGAAGTACTGTGTGTGTGCGTCATCCTAGGTTGCCTGGGCCGACTGTTCCTACTCCCCCCCCCTCCTCCGCCGTGCTCACCCCATTCCCAGGCTGCGCTGTACTCCCCCCGCGGCTGCCTGCGGCTGCTGGGCGAGGCTGCGGACACCCTGGGCGCGGTGGCCATCCCGCTGCTGCTGGTCACGCTGGGGGCCAACCTGGCGCGCGGGCCGGGCGTGGCACGTGGCAGGCTGCCGGCCGCCACGTGTGCGGCGGTGGTGGCCACGCGGCTGGTGGCGCTGCCGGCGGTGTGCGGGGGGCTGCTGCTGGCGGCGTGGAGGGCAGGTGGGGGCAGCCGCGGGGGAGGAAATGTGCGCAGCCGAGGGCAATGCAGGATAGACGCAGAGGGAGGAAGAGGGTGTATAGTATCTTGATGGCGCCAACGGGGCGGAATAGGCGCGTTCGTGGGCTCGCGGCGCCGCTTGAGTTGCACGGCGTTGGAAAGGAGCAGGCCAGGGGCCCCACGAAAGAGGTACTTTGACACCTTTTTCCTGGACTCCCAGGCTCTTCGGCCCAAACTGCTTTCGCAATCCCTTGATGGCAATTTCCTGTAACGGTAACTGCTCCTCTGTATCTCCCCCGAACAAACCCTTGACCTAACTCCCCACTCCCCGCCCTCACCTTCCCTGCCTAGGCCTGCTGCCCGCCTGCGGCACCGACCCCCTGGGCATGCTGACCATGCTGGTCATGCACTCCACGCCCAGCGCCGTGCTGGTGCACTCCGTGGCCTCGCTGTACGGCAACGCGGAGGACGAGGTACGGCAGGCTCCCGAGACGGCGCCCTGCTCGCCGTGCTGTGCTGTGCATGCGCCACACCACGCTACCCTCTGCCGTACGACCCACCGCGTCCCCTGCTGCCCGGCACTAGCCGTCCCCCTACGCTACCATACGCCCGGCCTTGCCACTCCCTTCCCCCTGTGCAGCCCCGGCGCCGTACCTCCCTTGTACAGACACCACGTGCCACAAGTCCTTTCCGATCACGCGTTGAGCGCGGTTCCACAGGGGTACCGGTGTTGCTGCTACAGCACACATCCTGCTGTGCATACGTCTAGCATACTGTATCTTCTGGCACTCTGTTTTTCCCCCTGCAGGTGGCTGTGCTGCTGTTCTGGCAGTACGTGGCGTGCCTGGTGACGCTGCCGCTGACCATCGGGGCGGCGCTGGCGCTGCTGGGGCCGGCGGCGGCCAGCCCGGGCGCGTGGGCGGGGCTGGCGAGGGCGGCGGCGGCGGCGGCGGGTTAGGGCAGGTTCAAGCAGGGGCGACACGGTGGCAGTGCCCGGCGGATTGGGTCGATCAGGGTTTGTAGGGTCAGCCGAGGCGGCGGTGGGGTCAGAGGGGGGCGCTGTGGTGATGGGGGCTGCGTGCAACGTGTGGCTGCAGCCTTGCGCAGCTTGGTGCGTGGCGTGCGGCATTTGATAGGTTGTGATCGACTCCAGGTGGTGTGGCCACACGGTGCTTACTGGTCCCGGCCACGTGGTGTATGGCGCGCGTTGGGCACTGATGGTCATGTGTGCTACGCATGTATTGCGTATGCTTGCAAGGAAGGCACGACGTCTCGCATTGACACGTTCTTAAGGTGTGCCCTTATCGCCATGGCAATATTAGGCATGTATCTATGTGCACTGGCAACAAGTGGTGCATGCGCGGGGCAGGTGCGGGGCGCTGCGCGTGGGTGCCTGGGGGGAGGCCCGCACCCCAGCTGGTGGTGGCACGGCCCAAGCGAGCCTCCAGAGAACAGGGACGTGCACCTGAGCTCGGCAGCAAACATGGACATGTGTTCAATGGAGACAGCGGCCCAGGCCCCAGGCACCAGGATTGAGACCTGCGCCGTGTCCACGGCCTGACCCTGCCTGACCCCATGCTGAACACCCCAAGGAAACTGCCCTGGTACACCTTGGACCCTGGCCTGCTGATGTTGGAGCTTGAGGAGGGGGTTGATGTTGATGTTGATGCGAGCGTGCGCTGCTTTGGCCAAGACTTGAAGTCTTGGTGGGCCAAGTCATGCCCTGTTTAGGTTGGGCGTTATCTTGTCGCTGTACAGCAGCGATGCAATGCCACATGAACACATGTCCTGGTAGGTGTGTTGGGATCAGTAAGGATTACTGTATGTGGCCACACCACCTGGACTGTGACGCAAATGCCAGATGCTGCTGTGGCGCTGTGTGGCGCGGCGCCTGCGGTGGAGGCCCAGGCCGCGGCTACGCCGTTGGCGGAGGCTTCGCGAGGTCGGCACTCGGCAGCGAGAGGGACGGTCCATGAATTACCAGGCAACAGAAAGGCAGTTCCGGGAGTTGCGCCGATTGCACAACGTCGCCCAGTCAGCTCCCAGTCCAGCCCAATCGCTCACGACGACCCTACGTACCGTGCACCTCCGTTGCAATAACACGGTTACCCTTAAACCCATTACCGGTACGGCACAGCCCTGTTGATATCTGTGCCGAAGGCACGAGGTTCGCCCAGAACACTCTAGGCATTTGTACGGGAACGTTCTAGGCACGTGTTCAGGAAGTCTCCGGAACCAGATGCGTACGGCATGACCCAGCATGAGCGGAACGTGCTAGATACGGCTGTTCGGTATATAAGGCATTTAGCCTGGTGTATTGGAGACATAGGTAGATATTAACGTACGTACACGTATGTAGAATACTCTGATACGGGCAACCAAGTACCTGTAACAACCACGAGACATGTCAACTCTCAACGAGCCCAGTCATTTTTGACATTTTATGTTACAATCCAGGTGGTGTGGCCACACGATCCTTGCCAGTCAGTCCCGCCTGTACCTGCAACTGTTACAATCCAACGTGTGGCCGCGAGCGAGCCCGTGCTACCGCGTGACTGTGGCGGCAAGGCAGGCAGGCACAGCGTCTTGGAAGCCGGAAGCAAGCAGGAAACTCCAATGCTGCAGCGTCATGCGTGCGCCACGGGTGATGACGACACATGGCGCCTTGCTTTTTGTTGCTACACAACTGGAGTACAACGCACCCGCAAGCCCTAGAACCAAGCACAAAGTCAGGGTCGAGGCCTGCCCACACAGCACCCCGTGCACATCACACACCCTACAGATTGTACGCCGACAGCTCCGAAAGCAGGGCCCAGCGTGCATGGCCCCCCCGTCACCGCCCACCCCACCGCGGATACATAAGCACGCAGGCAGCACGTGCTGCACGCCACCGCACCCCGCCCACCCTGCCCCTTGCCCACGCGCGCAGCCGCTGGCGTCCAGCCGACCAGTGGCCCGCAGCGGGGATCGCTGCCGCACCCCGAATGGCGCTAGCACGACCCCGACCCCGACCCCGATCCCGGTCCTGGCCCCGGCAGTGACGGCGCTGCTGCCACAGCCGCCCGGCGCAGGTTGCTCCAACCACCCACCCTAAACCCCCCTCAGCGCCCGCCTCAACGTCGCCCGGCCGCCCCACACGGGGCGTACCTCAGCAGGCTTCTCCGCCTGTAGCCACGCACCGTTGGGGTTAACCCGACCCCGCTGCCGCCCCCTAGGGGCTCGCAGCTCCCTCCTCGCCGCGTGGCCCCTGGGCCCCTGCCCCTGCCGCCCCTGCTGCCGCCGCCGCCGCGCTCCGCAGCAGGCTGTGCATGAGGATGCCCGCCGCCACACTCACGTTGAGCGAGTCCACCAGGCCGTGCAGACCCGCGCCCGCGCCAGGGCCGCCGGGGCCGCCAGGGCCTTCGACATCTGCGCCACCCTCCTCCTCCTCCGCCTGCTCCTGCTCCTCCCGCTGCCCCTCCTGCTGCCCGTGCGCCGCGCCGCCCGTGCCGCTGCCGCCCCCCCTGCGCCCTGCACCCGTGCCGCTGGCCCCCGTGCCGCCGCTCATCTCCACGCGCACCAGGCCGCTGCAGGCGCGGCGCACGTTGGTGCGGAGGCCGAAGCCCTCGCTGCCTGCGGGGGGAGGGGTGGGGAGGGGCGGGGATGTAAGGGCAGGGGCGGCGGGAAGGGAGGCCGCCAGCAGCAGGGGGTATGAATTTGGTTGGGACCGGGGGAGGGGGCGGGGAATGCAGGCCTGCACGGCTGCACTCCCGCCCCCTCCCTGTGCAGCCACCAGCCGCAGACACCCATGCCAGCCCGCCGCCCGCCGCAGCACCACAGGACAGGGCAGCCCCTCCATCTGCCTCCATCCCCCACAACTACGTGCGGCATGGGTTGGCGCATGCATCCCCCCTCCCCTCCAGTGCCCCACCCTAGGCACCCCCACCCACCCAGCACCAGGACGGTCGGCCCGCCCACCGCCACGCTGTCCACCGGGGTGCTGCCCTGCCCCGCCGCCGCGCCCAGCACCGCCCAGCCCTTGGCCCGCGCGTCCGCCAGCGTGCGGGGCAGGTTGCGGCACGAGTGCAGCGGGAGGGCCTCCAGGGCGCCGGCGCTGGCCTGCGGGGGTTGGAGGAGGGGGCAGCACGGTCGGGTGACGTGGCATGGGGTGTGGGGGGGTGGGGCCAAATAGGGGGCCGGGGGTGCATTTCAAGCCGGTAGGGCAGGCTAACCTGCTGCGGGTGCGGGGAACCGGTTTCCCTCTTACTTGTTGGCATTACCTTACCCCTGCCCTGTAACCCGCCCACCCACCTTGGACACCACGGGCGACAGCGGCGCGCAGTTCCGGGCGCACGCCAGCACCCCCGCCGCCCCCAGGCAGTAGGCGGAGCGCACCACGGCGCCCAGGTTTTGCTGTGGAGAGAGCAAGACGGGGTAAGGGAGGGGCAAGGGAAAAGCGGTGCGGGGTTGAGAAGTAAGGCTCAGAGCAGGTACGGTGTGCATGGGTGCTGAGCGAGCTGAGATTGTGATGCCATGCCGCGAAGCCTGAACCCGTTCGTCCCCTGTGCAGTCCTGCCCTGTGCAGCTCGGCACCATGGCCTGGGGCCCGTCTCGGTGGGGGCTGCATCGCAGTGCGCCGGCGGTCAGGCAAGCTCTTCGCCGCCATAAGGTGTTCATGCCTTCCACTTGACTGATCCTGATACTGCTATGCTTTGACGCGCTGCGGTCAGCCCCAGCCCGCACGCACAGGGTCTGTGGCCCCGTCCAGCGGTACCCAGACAGCGTGTATGTTCACCTTCCCAAGCTTACGAATGCAATATGTTATTAAAAGGTGTGATCTGTAGACCCACCGGGTCCGTGACCTCGTCCAGCGCCACCCACACGGGCGGCGGCGCCCCCGCCTGCTGCGCCGCCGCCATGGCCTCCTGCGCGGTGGGGAACTCCTCCAGTGCCTCCCAGCCCAGGGGGGAGGCGTCCAGGACCAGGCCCTGGGGTGAGGGAGGGGGCAGGGGGGGGGAGGAACGCGAACGCGGCTAAGCAGCGGAACATGTACCTTGGTACACCAGCAGCACCATCGCGACCACCATCTGACACCGCCCTAGCGCGCCCTGTCCCCAACGGCAGGCCGAGTCAGCGCAGCGATCGAGACTTTCGCAAACACAGAAACACTAATAGCTTACGACAGACGCGCGCGCACAGCACACCGTTCGCAGTACACATGTCGCTGTGCACAGCCCCCCGCTCACCCCGTGCGGCCTGTCGTTGGACAGCAGGTTGAGGTGGTGCCTGCCCCGCCGCTCCACGGGCACGCCCCGCGCCGCCAGCAGCGCCTCAGCCTGGCGCAGCAGGCCCGCGTCCTTGCGCTTGGGGGCCTGGGGATGCATGGTCATGGGCATGAGGGCACACAACACTATGTATGCTTACGCTGATTGCTGGTTAATGATTGATTTGACTCCGCCTGTCGCGCAGGCCCGCGCACTTGCGCTTGGGGGTCTCGGGGGGAAAAGGCAGTAACGCGGGGGCCTGGGGGGTGGGGGCAGGCGCGGGGAAGGTGGTGAACGCGAGCACTGGTGAGGTAGGTAATGGTGAACGTGAAGGCTGGCTGGCTGGGATATCACTTGCGCGACGTGCGACACCAATCAGCAGAATAGCCAATGCAGGTATTCGCCAGCTTTACGTGTGCTGCTGTTGTACCTCATTCCTGGACAACCCCCTGCCGGTTCAGGGCCCGCAGGACCGGGACCAGGACCTTCCAGCAAGCACACACAGGAAGGCACACGCAGGGACTGGGACCAGGACCAGGGCCACTGAGGAGGCTCACGCACCGCCTTGCCGCTGCTGGCGCCCTGGCTGGCCTCCTGCAGGAAGGCGCGGTGCACCGTGCGCCTGGGTGGTGGGGTGGGGAACAGGGGGCATGGCGAGGGGGAGGAAGCCGGGTGGGTAAGGAAGGACCAGCGGGCGCCAAAGGGTAACAGAAAGCCGGTGCGCTCCCCAGCCGCTCTGCGCATGGGACAGTGACACAGTATGAACACCATGCAGGCCGGCGGGGCGGGGGGCAGCAGCTGTGGGTCTCTTGCCCAAAGCCATTTCCATGGTCACGGACCATTTGTGTGCAGCACCCGTGCCCCCAAGGCCGTGTACTGTAACCCGTTTCCCCTGTGCCTCCCTAACGAACGCAGCATGCCGTCATGAAGCCAAGTTCTCCTATCCGCACCACAAGCACACCCCGCCCCCACCTGCCAGCCTTCAGCGCCGCCAACACAGGGAACACGCCGTACAGCGCCTCCCCCTGCAGCTCGTCGCGGGGGTTGCCCGGGGCGGTGCTGCCGGCCCCGCCCCGCCGCCGCCGTGAGCCCTCTCCCTCTCCCTCCTCCTCCCCGTCCCACTCCTCCTCCTCCGCGTCGTCTTCCTCCCGCTCATCCTCCCGCTCCCTGTCGTACTGCTTCCTCTGCCCGTACTCACGCTCCCGCCGCCCGTCGTACCCGTAACCGTCCCGCTCATCCCTGCCGTACCGACCCCTGGGGGCCTCCCCCTCGCCGTCCCGCTCCCGCTGCTGCTGCCCCTGCCCCCAGCCCCGCCCCTGCACACCCCCATCCCCTCCCCGCCCCCGGCCCCGGCCGCCACCACGCATTTGCTGCTCCCCGTCCCACTCCCTGTCCCTGTCACCGTCCCGGCCCCTACCCCGCTCCTCCCGCCAGCCTCCCCCCCGCTCCTCCCCGCCTCGCTCATAGCCCCTGCCCCTGCCGCGGTCCTGCTCCTGCCCCTGTTCCCTGTATCCATCGCGGTCACCGTATGCGCCCTCACGGGGCCCGCCCCGCCGTCTGTCGGCGACATCTCCCCTGCCGCCGCCGCCGCCCCACCGGCCTCCGCCGCCCCGGCCCCCACCCCTCCCGCCCCCTCCCTCCTCCCTGCCCTGCCGCCAGCCCCCCTCGCGGCGCTCCTGGTACGACCTGAGCTGCTGCGAGAGCCTACTGCGAGAGTACAAGTGAGAGGAGTGAGGAGAGGGGAGGCGCTCGCTAATGGCCGGGCGAATGCGACATGCCGGCGGCGGAAGGGCCGTAACAAGCAGCCAATGCTCAAGGTGTGAGCGCAATCCTTACGTGTTATGTACGGCTCTATCAATAGGGCTGAAGATGATGGACCGCTGCGGCACAAGCCGGGTGGGAGCCGAGCTGTGTGTCGTGACTTGCGGGTGACATTTGACAAGAGAGTCCATATTGGCCTGTTATGGGCGGCAAGTGTGTATCTATTTTATACTTGTAAAAAACTTTTATGAGTGTGCAGCTATAGAACGCTTTGCTCACAAGGCGTATTGCGGGTGACGGGGGAGTCCACTGATAGCCCTGGTCGCGAGAGACACTGAATGCTGGTATAGAAAAGTAGATTACTTGATCCAAAAACTGGTTACAACAGAAGGAATCCAGTTGTGGTATGGAGCTCTCCGAGCGAAACATCAAGCTCGGCGTGGGGATTATTGCAGCCGCGGCGTCGCGACACTATTTCAAGCAACGAAAACTCTGGCCGTGGCGGGTGCGTTCGAGGGCGCTGACTTTGCAGCCAGCGCACCACTTACACACGGGGGTTGACCGCTGCACTGAGCCCATGGCACCGTCGCCCTCAATAGTCGATACCCCTTGCCGCTCCCACCCTTGTCGCATGCGTTTGCTCGCACCTCTCCCCTCTCCCCGCTGCAACCTACACCATACCTCCGACCCTGCCCCCACCGGTTCCCACCACCCCTCACAGATATCCACGCTGGTGGCGTGGCCGGCGCTGGGCCTGGCGGTGATGGACACCGTCATAGGCTGGGCGGAGCCCAAGGAGCCGGTGCTGAGGAAGGTGGGCCAGGGAAGGATCACGAAGGAACCCACGACGCGTGCCTTGACTTCGTCTCACGTCTGCTTACCTACCCACCGCTGCGTGCACGGTGCCACCGGTGCTGTCACCCATGCCGCTCGCCCAGTGCCGTAACAAGCGGTGCACAGCATGCGTCCTGCCACCCGCTAGCCTGTGGTGAATCGGGCCGCAAGCTCGTCAGTATGTCGTTTTGGAGACCCACAAGAGCAGCAGCAGGATCAGGAGCACGTTCGTTTCGGCGCGCACTGGTGCCGTGCGGCTTGGTGCATGCACACGCACCCACGCGCGGCGCGGGACCCCAGGAAACTCCACGCCGGAAAAAAGCCACCGCACCCCCCCCCCCCCCCCCCCCCCCCCACCTCCTTGCGCGCGCCAGGTAGCCGAATCCCGCTCCTCCGACCCCGACCAGGCCCAGGCGCAGGCGCAGGCGGAGCAGCTGCGGCTGGCGCGGGAGGAGCTGGCGGGGGCCATGGCGGACAAGCTGCGGCCAGGCAGCAGTGGCAGCAGCAACTCCAGATGACTGTGCGGATGTATATAACATGGCGTACTGGTGCATGCATGTGACGTTTTTCGCCTTGCATTGGTGCATTTGCATGACGCGCCTTGCTGGCGCGAAGCTATGGTGGGTCGGCGGCGGCACACTAGCGGTGTGAGTCCGCTCGGCCACCCGTTCGCCTGCAAGTCCGTCCGTACATAATGACGTAGTTGTTCTTGGATGTGTGAAGGGGCGGTGAGCGGGGGTCGGGCAAGGCACGCGGTGTCAGCGTAAGAGGACAGCGCTGTGCGTAGCAATGCCAGTTGAAGGCAGGATGCGGTGGTGGGAGGGCGGCGAGGCGGCGAGGGCCGAGAGAGAGTGAGAGAAGTGCAGGCACAGTGTTCGAGCAGAGGGAAGGGAGTGTACGCGGGCAGAGGGAGAGCGGGAGCTGAGGCGTGCTGTGCAGAGCCCGCCCACACGCGGTAGCAGGGCAAGGCAGGGCAAGCCAAGGACGGGTAGCTATATGTACTAACATAGGAGCCGCAGGCGGAGCGGGTGGCCTTACTATGCACACTGCGTGTTACCTGTATCAACCTGGACAACCGCAGGGCTTTACTTTCACATACGCGCTGGCACGGCGGTGGTCAGGCACGGCGGCGCGCGTGGTCAGGCACGGCGGCGCGCTGGCACGGCGGTGGCAGCAGCAGTTGCGCCCTGACCTTGCTGTAATTCCTGATTCGGTGCTCTTACCGGAAAAATTTTGTGCCACTACGGTACCTGCTGGTCGTGCGCAGGAAGAGAGACTGCTGGCTATAGGGCAGTGGTGCTGTGGTGCATGCAGGTGGCGCAAGATGGGGACTGTGGTGGCAATCTTGCTGACAAGCAGGCAGCAGCATCTAAGAAGCGGGGCAGGCATGCGTGGCATGGGAAGAGGTGGGAACAGGGGAATGTCAGCGAGGATTATAAAGCAAGCAGCCGGAAGTTTACTTGAGGCGACGTCTGCAGGTCCGCTTGCATCAGGAGGTGCGGCTACCTGCTAGCCGTGCTGCTAGCAGCCCGTTGCCCATGAGAGTCTCCCCTGGCATCTTTACGGGGTGCCCGTGTGCCCCCTAGTGCCTGCTGGACGGCACGCTTCAACACGGCAGGGTGGCAATTGGCAAGTTACCAGGCCTCTGCCAACTGTCCCATGTGCCCATCCCCTGCAAGCAAGCCCATCCACACGTGCAGGCCTGCAAAACCAGGGGGCATGCGTGAGGGACCATCCCCTGGGAACCCCGCGCACGACAATGCCTGAGCAGCGGGGCACGCATGTCCGATGCGGCTTGGTATACTCCAATAAACACCCGCTATATGCTACGGTCGGCCAGCTAGAACCCCTTGCTTACGTTGAGTTGTCGAGCCTTTCCGCGATCGAGGCCCTGCACGGTCTTAGGGAGGGGGACTTCGTAGCAAGCTGACACAGCTGATAAGCACTTTACGTAAACAGTTGTGACTTGCTACGTAAGGGAGCTCGCCGCCGAAAATGCCGAAGATTTCCCCGCCCGAGCTCAAGCGGTTTATGGACAAGAAGCTTAGCAGTAAGTGCGGCACTTCGCTTCTCCATTGCTTGTAATGCTTCACTGTTAGCCTACAACGTTGAATCAGGTCCTGACCCGCCGTCGCTGGGCTTGACTATCTATCGCAGTCACCCTTAACGCAAACCGGCACGTTACCGGAGTCCTCCGCGGATTTGATCAGTTCATGAACGTGGTGCTGGATCAAACAGTGGACGAGAAGCTCAAGGTGGACATCGGCATGGTGGTCATCCGCGGGAACAGCATCCAGACCCTGGAGGCGCTGGAGCCCATCAGCTAAGCTGCCAGAGCCCGTTAGACGGAGCTAAGTTGGTCGGTGGGGGCCGATGCAGGGGCGGGGTCACAGTGGGCTTTGGGGGCAGGGTGAGAGGGGGAAGGGGACGGGGAGGGCAATTAGGTTGTATGAGCCTCCCCACACGGGGGCCGACGTGTCGAGCCAAGGTGGTAGCATGGAGCACCTGTTCGCGAGGCATGCTAAGTGGTTCTAACTGTGGGTGCCGCATGCACTGGTGCTCCTGGCCATGGTGTTGGACAGGGTGGTATGTATGGCGCACCACACCACTTCAGCCATGAACAGGACAGGGTTATGTCCGATGGCTGCGTATGGTGCGGTACTTCAGTGAAATGTTGTGTATCAAGTTGGGCATGTTTAAGGGAGCAGGTGGTGGTGCTACGCCAAGACGGTGCAGGATGTGCCAGGATCACACGGGCCCACCAGGGCCCACTAGGTGGTTTGGCTGGCTTGTTGCACTGCGCTGGATGGGTTATAGACATCATTAGCCACGACGCTTTTGTTGGCTCGATTTTGTGTCTCACCACTTGCTGTAGTGTTGGTGCCGGGGCGCTTCTGAAACGTGTAAGAAAGGTCCGTGCTGCGCGTGCCAAGTTCTGACTGTGCCCATGCAACCCTCCTACGCGTTCGCGCGTGGGCACCTTTTGTAGGTGAATCGCGACCGACCGGATTGTCGCGCGATCCTGGGTCTAGACATTAGGCCCAGTGGCTAGTTGGTACATTGGAAGGCTCTGGAGCCGAGTCCTTCGTGTGCATTGCAGCCTCGCGCAAGTCCCCGCCGCGACCGGTTGGCAGCAGCTGCTGCAGCAGTGCACGACAATGGCGTCGAAGCAGTACACTCCGCTGCTGCCTGTGAAGCAGCCGGTGCCCTCGGATATCGATATCGCGCAGTCGGTGGAGCCAGTGCACATTGCGAAAATCGCTGACAAGCTCGGCCTGCAGCAGGAGGAGTACGAGCTCTACGGCATTCACAAGGCCAAGGTGATTGGCTACTGTTGGTATTGGGGGCAGAGCGGGTTTCGCACTCAGTCTGTGTGCAAGCCGGCGTCGACGATCGGCAAAGCTTGCTCAAAAGTTGCAGGACTTTAGCTCTATGAAGACGAGCGAACAACCTATTCAATGACTGCATGTGCAAAAGTGCACTGGGACCGTGCGTCGAGCATGTGACGCAGCTGCCGGGGGGCCACCCGCTTGCACGTGCCGCCCAAACCGCGCTGCCGTGCAATCCCTGCACCAGCCCCTCGGCCCCATCCAGCAGCCTCCACCCCACGTTCCCGTGCCCACCCCACACCTGCCCCAACGCCTGCCGCACACCTGGCCCCAGCTCTAGCCAACCTGCTCACCCTCCCCGCACCCCGGTCCCCATCTGCACCCCCTTGCCTGTGCCCACAACCGTTGGCCATTGCCCTCGCCCTCCCGCGCTGCGCCCTGCCCCCAGGTCAAGCTCAGCGTGCGTGACCGCCTCAAGGATGTGCCCGACGGCAAATACGGTGCGCGGCCCCGCGGCAGGCCAGGGCAGGGATAAAGGAGCTCGGGAGCGTGCAGAGCGTTGGGCTGCGCCCCCTCGGACCATCCCGGGTGCAGTGCTGCGGTGCCGCCCTTACAGCCTCCCTGGCAGTCGCACACGCACCAACGCAGGTCCTGCCTTGCCGGCCCGGCACATAGGCGCATGCGGTGCAGTCTACCGGCACCAACTTTGGGCATCCGCACGTGCCGTACATTGTAGCCCCTGGTTGAGCGACATGCCGTACCGCACCCTTCCGCCGGTCAGCGCACGCCCACATGCCACCGGACCCCGCAACCCTCTGGCAACGCCGGATCGCACCTATCCCCACGGCCGTGGGCTGCCCCATTGTCGCCAGCTCGCCGCTGACCCCGCCGCCGCCCTCCGTTCCCCTTCTCCTCGCAGTTGTGGTTGCGGGCATCACGCCCACGCCCCTGGGCGAGGGCAAGAGCACCACCACTATCGGCCTGTGCCAGGCGCTGGGGGCCTACCTGGACAAGAAGGTGGGGGTGTGGGAGGGGATGGGCGGCACGGGAGGCAGGTGTACAGGCCGGGCACAGTAGCCAATAGCACCGGGGGCGCGTTTACCATGAGGTGTAGCGCTGCCACCTCCGGGAGCGCTGCACCTGGCGGCATGAAAGGCTGTAGCACGCTTATTTCCCTGCCTGCTGCTGCTGCCCGCCGTACCTGGCCGCCTATGGCCCACCGGACTGCGCCTGGTTGCTCCCTGCTCCACCGCCGCGTTACCCCACTGCCTTACTACCCCTCCGCACACCGCCCTGCAGGTGCTGACCTGCGTGCGCCAGCCCAGCCAGGGCCCTACCTTCGGCATCAAGGGAGGCGCCGCGGGCGGCGGTTACAGCCAGGTGCGATTGCATGTTGGGGGTTGAGGGCACAGGGCGGCAGAGGTGCGTGTGAGGCGCTGTGTGTACGTGGCGCACCCGTCACGTGTGCCGTTCCAGTACGTTGCCCCCACGGGGCGTGTTGCCGCCCACAACCGCACACGCCCGTGCCCCACAGCCTGCCACGTTGTCTGATCGTGCTCACGTGCCTCCGGCTTTATGCTCAGCGCATGGACATGCCAAGCCCATGGAGGGCTATTTCAGGCAGCGCCACGCCAGCCCGTACACACATAACGCCGAACTGTACATTGTACCCGGCCTTCCAGGTCATCCCCATGGAGGAGATGAACCTGCACCTGACGGGCGACATCCACGCCATCACCGCCGCCAACAACCTGCTGGCCGCCGCCATCGACGTGCGCATGTTCCACGAGCGCACGCAGACGGACGAGGCGCTCTTCAACCGCCTGTGCCCCGCCGACAAGCAGGTGGGGGAGGGGGGGAGGACACGGGAGCAAGCAGACACGATATCGTTCATTGATCAGGGTTGCAGATAAGCAAGTGCAGGGGTTGTTGGCAGCTGACCCTGGCGGCGCACAGCTGCAGACGGCGCCGCAGTTGTTGGGCTGTCTGCGCGTGCACGGGCGGGTACGGTTGGGCACGGCGCAGAGAGGTACGGCACGACGCGTGCCTCTGCCGGACGTGGGTGTAAGGAGGGAGGCGCAGCGGCGGGGCCCGCCCTGCCCGTGCCTTGAGCGCGCCAAGGCTTGCAAAGCAGCGCACTCGCACCTGTGGAGGGCAGCGATGAGGGGCGTAGGTTCCCTGGGAACGTACCGATCCTCGCCCAACATGTACCGACCCGGCACCCCCACCCGCACCCCCCCCCTCCCCAGGGCAAGCGCAAGTTCGCCCCCGTGATGCTGCGGCGCCTGGCCAAGCTGGGCATCAGCAAGACGGACCCGGAGGAGCTCACGCCCGAGGTGGGGCATGTGTATCAGCATGCATGCGTGTGGGTTAAGGGAACGGGGTGTTGTGGCATCTGGGTAAGCTGGGCATCGGCAAGACGGACCGCTAGGAGCTCACGCCTGAGGTGGGGGGACGAAGCAAGTACGTTTGTACAGTGGGGGATGCGCATCTGAGCTCAGACAGAGAAGGGCGCTGAGAAGGCCTCCCAACCAAGGTGCATCGGTACTGAGCAGGGAACCATGGGGCATGTGCGTCACGAGGGGGCGCGCGTTTGGGGTGGGGTGGGGGGGGACAAAGTACTTGAGAACGCGAGGAAGTAAAAGGTGGGGTGGGGGGTTGAATTTAAGGCGCTCATGCTTGAGAGTGCGGTGAGGCGCGAGGGTGGCGGATGCTGACTCGGGATACATGCCGAGGCATCGGGGAGTGAACATGGACGACACGGCGAAGCTGAGGGAGTGACAGGCCAGGTGTCGGGGCGGGCTCGGAGGCACCCTCACCGTTCAACGCTAGACGCCAGGGGGCACATGCCGGGCACTGGAGCAGGCTCGCAGGACATCGAGGGACTGGGCAGGCTGTGGGTGGATCAGGGGATGGGCAGGGGTCGCACACCGGCAGTGAGGCGCGGCTGCGGCCGTACTCGAAGACGTCGTTTAAATCCAACCTTGCTCACAGGCCCAACTTTCCAAAATCATGGGACGGTCAGGTGACACACGTATCCTGCTGGCTTGCTTGAACCCATTCCAAACGCGCAGGAGCGCCGTGAGTTTGCTCGCCTGGACATCGACCCCGCCTCCATCACCTGGCGCCGCGTCATCGACACCAACGACCGGTGGGAACGAAGGGGGGGGGATTGCGTGCCATTTGCCCTGGCTCTCGGGCACGTGTCAAACGGCGGGCACGTGTCAAACGGCGGGGTGGGGGCCCTGCAACGTTGCAATGCATCGCCGCCTTGGCGAGGGAACGTGTCAAGAAGGCAAAGCACAATCATATTTTCACGGCCCTCCTGTCACTTCGCGTACCCTGGGCCGCGACGCCCCCATGCAGCTTCCTGCACTCCAACCCTATGGATCGGGGCCCCGAGGAGCGCAGCCAGGAACACGAAGTGCCATTCGCCTTCTCCCCTTCGACACCAAACCTTCAACCACGTTCCTGCCTCCCCATTGCCCCCCCCCCCTGCAGCTTCCTGCGCTCCATCACGGTGGGCCAGGGCCCCGAGGAGCGCGGCCAGTCGCGCGGCACCGGCTTCGACATCACCGTCAGCTCCGAGATCATGGCGGTGCTGGCGCTGGCCACGGACCTGGCCGACATGCGGGAGCGCCTGGGCCGCATGGTGGTGGGCAACGACACCAAGGGTGAGGAGGGGGGTGTATTAGCGTGTGTGGGGGGCCAAAGCGTGTATAAGCATGCGTGTGTGCCTGGGGTCGCGGCTGTGCTGGCGGCTGGGGCGCATGGTGGTGGGCAACGACGATCAGGGTGCGCACCCTTTCCAGCCGCGCAATGTTGGCACGCTTGCGTATATGCAAGGAACGCCACCTGATCTTGTGGACTTGAGGGGTGCGTGCTCATTCCAGTGGACTCCCTTCCCGGCCCTGTTCCCTCTCTCCCCCTGCAGGCCGCCCTGTGACCGCCGACGACCTGGGTGTGGGCGGTGCGCTGACGGTGCTGATGAAGGACGCCATCATGCCCACGCTCATGCAGGTGGGGGAGGGGGTTGATATGGCATATTTGGATGGCAGAAATGCGGGTGAAAGCGGGGGCTCTTTAGTACCACAGTGCACCTTGTGGGTGTGTGCAGGATGCCATGCTGCACGTCACTGTGCAGGAGGGTGCGCTCGAAGGTGGAGGGGGACCGGCCAGGCAGGGTTCAAATGCGCACTCCATACCTGTCAGGGTAGAGGTGGGGGCAGGGAGAGGGGTTCACGTGGTAGCGCTGCCTCCTTGCTGCTCTGCGCCATTCACATGGCCCACAAATGCCTCCCTGCGCTTGTTCCTTCTCCCCCTCCCTTCACCCAGACCCTGGAGCAGACCCCCGTGCTGGTGCACGCCGGCCCCTTCGCCAACATCGCGCACGGCAACAGCAGCGTGGTGGCGGACCAGATCGGGCTCAAGCTGGTGGGGCCGGAGGGCTACGTGGTCACGGAGGTGAGGAGGCAGGGGAAGGACGGTGGGCGTGGGTTAGCGGGGGTGTGGGCTAACGAGAGGCAGCAGCAGCGTGGTGGCGGGCCAGGGCTTGGTGGGGCCAAAGGGCACATGAAGGCGGGGCCAAACTGCATTGGGCTGGAGGAGCAGGGGACGGGTGGAAAACACACGGTGCAGGAGACGGGGCGCAGCAGGTGATCAGGGGAGTACCAGAGGCTGAGAGCACGTGCTGCGTGGTGTGGGCGCGCTGGAGGGGGGCAGTGGCCTGGGGGCCGGGCGGGGCGGGGTGCGGCAGGCATGGGATGGTTGCCCCTTGTACCCAGACCGCGCACCGAGCACACTGGTGCATGAACCTGCCCCAACTGCTTTCCAGCCTTGATTGCTGCCCACGGCTGCACATCACGTGCACAACAGTATTACTCGCTTCCCACCCTTCACCCCGTCCCTTCCCTGCACCCCCCAGGCCGGCTTCGGCGCCGACATCGGCATGGAGAAGTTCATGAACATCAAGTGCCGCGCGTCGGGTGGGTGGAGGGGGCTGCTGGTCAGCGACTAGGGTGCATGGCTGGTAACAATATAGTACACATAGAATGCATGGCGGTGGGAGAACGTGAGATGCCGCACGCTCACTGGGCCGGTTGGAAGAGAGCGCAGGCTTCGGCTTGTGGAGTGTGGGGTGTCTGTGGTGGCCTGGGGTAAGCACGGATGTCGCTGCTGTTGGGGAGGGAATATGGGGACTAGCCATTGCCATTAAGGCCGGGCGCGCGCCTGCACAACGTTTCAGCTATGTTCCAGTCGTCGCATTAACCGTAAGCTCAAGTATGTAACTCAAGTGCGTTTATGCCCTCCCCCGCAGGCCTGACCCCCGACTGCGTGGTGCTGGTGGCGACGGTGAGGGCGCTCAAGATGCACGGGGGCGGCCCGCCGGTGGTGGCAGGTGCGGGCAGGGGGCAGGAAGGGGAGGGGGGAGGGGGTCGGTGTGGGGAAGAGGGCGGTTGGCTGCCGCCTTGGCTGCGCTTGACAGGGTTGAGGTGGTTGGCAGGGGTAGCTGTCGGCGGGGCGTGCAGGGAGCAGGACGGGGGCTTGCAAACCCAGTGGCAGGCACGTTGCTTCGTCACGACGACGCCAAGCAGCGCGTTGCCCTGTTCAGGCCGCATCTAGCCCCACAAGTGTGGGCTGTGATCCTCCCTCTAAACCTCTCGTACTGTAACAGCGCGCCATGCGTAATGCCTGTCTCCCCGCGCAGGCACCCCGCTGCACCACGACTACACCACGGAGAACGTGGCGCTGGTCACCGCCGGCTGCGCTAACCTGGCGCGCCACGTGGTCAACGCGCGGCGGTTCGGCGTGCCGGTGGTGGTTGCCGTCAACCGCTTCGCCTCCGACACCGACGCCGAGCTGGAGGCGGTGCGCCAGGCAGCCATGGACGCGGGTGAGGCCTGTGTACGGTGTATGTGTAGAAACTGAGATATGCTATATGTACTGAAGTACCGGAAGTTGCTGGGTACCGGGAACATGGGTGGAAAGGCCAAAGGACGGCGGCGCAAGCTGCTGCTGCTGGGCACGAGCTGGCGGCGGTGCACACTGTGAGGGGGACGCATGAATGGGGGGGGGGGGCAGGTCGGGTCGCTGACGGCTTTGCCTGCTGTGTGTCCGCATGAACAAAACAGAAGGCAGCATGGTGCGTTGGAGGTTGTGTGTTTGCCGGCGCAGAGGGCCCAGCCCAGCACTGAAACAGAGAGTCTCCGCTTCCTTCCTCTCCCCTAACCGGTGCCCGCCCTCCTCCCCGCCCCGCCCCCAGGCGCCTCCGACGCCGTCATCTGCGCGCACCACGGCCTGGGCGGCGCGGGTGCCGTGGCGCTGGGCGAGGCGGTGGTGGCGGCGTGCTCGGGGCCCAAGCCGCCCTTCGCCTTCCTGTACGACGTCAACCTGCCCATCAAGGTGCGCCTGTGTGTTGATGCAGGGGAGGGGCCCCGCTTCCTCGGCAGAGCGTCGAAGGTAGTGGGAACAGAAACCAGGGGTGCCAGGAGGGGTAGGGGGGCAAGGCGACACCTGGCCATCTAGGCACGCGGGGGGCAGGGCGATAACGGGCGGCAGCGGCGAATGGGGAGGGAATGGCGGCGTGTCGGGGATTGGAGGCGGGTGGCGGACGGGGGGGCTCGTCTTGAGCTGCACGACGGCAGCCTGGTTTCAATGCTTTTGCAACTTCGCTGGGCATGTGCCGAGTGGTTGGGGACTTTCCGTACCGCAGCACAGGACGTTCGTCACCGCCCCTCCCTGTGCTGCCCTGCGGTACCGTTCCGCAGGACAAGATCGAGATCATTGCCAAGGAGATGTACGGCGCGGCGGGCGTGGAGTACAAGCCGGAGGTGGGCACCAGGGAGGGAGGGGGGCGTGCGGGTGGAGGAGGAGGGGGAGCTTGGGGGTCGATCGCTGCTGGGGGTGGGGTAGAGGGACGTAGAGGGGTGTGAAGCACAAACCGGGCCCTAGGGGGCTGGGGTCAGTCGCTGACGGGGGCGGGGTAGAGCGGCGTGCACAGGCTGCCAGGCCACGACATGCTGGACGCGAGAGACCTCACTAGGGGGCTTGTGTGGTTGCGCACAGCCGAGCAACAGCCGAGTGGCCCCTGCCCACACGTGGGGCACTGCATCGCTGACGGCACATCATTACCCACCCACCCCTCCTCCCATCCGCAGGCCGAGGCCCAGATCGAGAAGTACACTCGCATGGGCTTCGACAAGCTGCCCATCTGCATGGCCAAGACGCAGTACAGCTTCAGCCACGACGCCTCGCTCAAGGGTGAGGGGGGTTGGGGGGGGGGGATTGGTGCGTGGGGCGGGATTGGGTTGAGATGCTGGGCGGGGGTGCGAGAGCTGGTGCAGGGTGCAGGGTTGAAGACCCTGCCGAATTGCCGGTGCGGGCTCGGCGGGTTGCTAAGCCACATGCCGCCACAGAGGGCTGGCAAAGTGCGGCGGGAGCACCTGCTGCACGGCGGACGGCGACCTGGATGAGGGCAAGTGCTGCCACTTGGCACTGATGAGGCGCGGTAGGGGCCCCCGGCTCTCCAGCAACCCTCCAGCGACCTTAACCCAACACGCCGCACACCCCTCCCCCATCCCTGTGCGCCCGCAGGCGCCCCCTCCGGCTTCATCCTGCCCATCCGCGACGTGCGCGCCTCCGTGGGCGCCGGCTTCCTGTACCCGCTGGTGGGCAACATGATGACCATGCCCGGCCTGCCCACGCGGCCCTGCTTCTACGAGATCGACCTGGACCCAGTCACCGGCAAGGTGCTGGGCCTGTCGTAAGCAGGCGGCCGGAGGGCCGTACATGTGCCGCCGTACGAGCGGGCCTGCCGGACGGAGATGGGGGCAGCAGGGTGCCGTAAAACCGGGTCTGTCGTACAGGGGCTGGATGGGAGGGCAGGTTTATGCAGCGCGCGGTGTTGTGGTATGGAGTGCGGGGGCAGCGGCAGCCACCAGCGTTGGGGCGTAGCTGAGGGGTTCAGGGAGCGTCTGCTGATTCGGGAAAGGCGGGAAGCAAGCCTTCCTCCAGCGGGTTGTGGTATGCGGGCTGCCCTGGGGGCCTTCACCCTTGTGTGGGGAAGGCGCTTTGCGGCTGGTGTGTCTGGGAGACCCGGGAGACGTGATGGCCCGTGCATAAGACGGATGGTGGGGGCGTGTTACGGACGGACGCAGGTAGGGAGCAGGTGGGAGAGTTGCAGGGCATGGGCAAGGAGCCGTGCGTGTGTGGGCCAGGCTGGGTGCTGGTTGAAGTGACGTGATCCGGGTGTGCCGGTTGGCACGCATTGGGCGGCTGCACGTTGCACTGCATCGTGAGTGCTTGTACGCCGTGGTCAGGCGTGCTGCGGGGACCAGGGAAGATGTACAAGGCAGTGCTGTAACCTGCAAGCATGTCCCGGTCTTCGGTGATGAGGACGGAACTGCTCACCGGCCTGTGCACGTGGCTGCCGTACCGGTATGCTGTAAGCTTGGCGTGTACAGTGTGACGGTGTGCCGCAGGGGCTGCCCTGACGGGCCGTGCGGCTGCATGTCGGCCTCTGCACGCCCACCAGCTGCCCGCCAGCTGCCCACCAATGTGGCCCACCCATGTGCGCCCACCATCGTGTACCCCGTCTTCATTCATACAAATTCGTCTACACCATGACTTCAGCAAGTCTACCTGGCATATCTAGCCGTACTGACCTACCTGGCATATCTAGCCGTATTGTCGTACTGGTGTACACCAAAATTTCGATTAACCCACAAAAATTATATATGTAGTGGCAAAAATATTTTGGACATGTCGTATAGCGTACGGCAAAAATATTTTGAACATTTCGTACAGCGTACGGCAATAAATATGCCCCGTATCAGGATCGAACTGATGACCTTGGCGTTATTAGCACCACGCTCTAACCAGCTGAGCTAACAGGGCGGTCGGGTTACTCTTTCGAATCTCCGCTCCTTACTTCGATCAATATTATATATACATAAAAATACTGTCGTACATGTGTACGACATTGGCGGGCGCTGACATTGGCGGGCGCTTTTGGTACTTCATGCAGCCAAGCCCAATCCACCACAGCTCGCCCGCCAAGCCTGTTAGGCAGCAACTTTGGTGCGCGGAGAACTCGGAGTCCAGTGTGAGACCCGTGGGCCTGCAAGCGACTGCTGATGCGACAGATGGATGGGCCCGTCTAACGAACTAAGCACTTGGACAGTCAACTGCTTGACAAGTCGGCCTTTCGGCCTGGGGGGGGGACCGAAGCGCCCTGTTGTTGGTCCCC
>VFQN01001301.1_pt1 | contig 42300 bp, 59 predicted proteins | sample 3512371 | NCBI WGS metagenome assembly VFQN01 (sample SAMN10412370, study PRJNA504923) | tailings metagenome | isolation source: Replicate 2 from Balatoc abandoned mine | place: Philippines: Itogon, Benguet | collected 2017-08-28 | reverse complement strand
CACCCCGCTCCGCCGCCTGCCCCTGCCCGCAGTGCCCTGTCTCACCCCGCTCCGCCGCCTGCCCCTGCCCGCAGTGCCCTGTCTCACCCCGCTCCGCTGCCTGCCCCTGTCCCTGCTGTTGCCCCTGCTGTTGCCCCTGCCCCTGCCCGCCGCTGCCGGGACCGGCCACCACTGCACGGCCCAGCGGCAGCCCACAGCGCAGGACCGCCTCCCAGCACGCCGCGGCAGCATGCAGCGAGGCAGCCGCGCTCGAGCAGGATGCCACAGGCTGCTGATAATGTTGTGGCTGCTTCTGTTCCTCCTGCAGCTGCTGCTGTTCGCCCATGGGTAGGTTGTCACCGTGTGCACTGCCGCCGACGCCGCTGCCAGTCAGCTGCACCGGCAGTTGCCCTGCCGCCCCCGGCGCCATCCCGGGCGCGATCAGCCTCCACGCCAGGTAGCACTGCACCGCTGGGTGCTGCAGGCAGGGCCACAGCGGGTGCTGCTGCCCGAGGGTGTGCGCGGGGAACAGCACGCCGCTCCCAGAGAAGTGCCAGTCGTCCGTGGCACGGCCCTGGGTCACAGCTGCCAGAGCCGCACATAGGTTGATGTCCACGGTTTCAAGCTGGTCAAGGGTGTCTTGTACATAGCCGGGGCTCTCAATGAAGCGCAGGACTTCTTGCATTTTTGAGGAGGTGATTGGGGTGGCGGATGAGACGCCGCCTGGTGCCGGTTGTGGCCCCTGCCCCGAGGGACTGTCCCTCTCTGCGGTTGCTGTGCCTGCTGCCCCTCCGTGCCCTCCTGCTGATGCCGCACCTGCTATATCACGTGCTACCGGGGTACCCGCCATTCCTGGTGTGAGCAGCTGGGAAAGGTGGTCCGCCAAGATCAGCCGCAGTGCACACGTGTGCTCCAGGATGTGCGACTCCACAAAAGCGTTGACACAGCGGCTGGCAGTGTCCGGGTCGCCCGCACCTGCTGCTGCCCCCTCCATGCGCGCCGTGCTCTTTGTCAGGTGTGCTAACACTATGACGGAACGCGCAGCTGAACACCACGAGATCATTCCACGCGCCCGGCTGGTTTGCGCGTGCCGGGAGGCGGAGGTGAGGGTGACGCAATGTGAGGCAAGAACGCACGCGACGACGTGGAGGGGCTGGGAGGAATGCCCGAACAAACGCCGTGCCCGCGCTGCATGCCTGGGCGTCGTCCACCAGTGTAGAGCGCTCTAGGACCTTGATAATCAGCGCGATGATGACGTGCAGCTGCATGATGAGGTTGCCGACGACGGCTGATCCGCCGTTAGCAGCTAGTTGCACGCCCACCGGGCCGGGAGCGAAGCAGCGGAGCAGGTAAGAGTGGCACGGCAGGATTGTCCTGTGGAGGAAGGCCTGGTGGTGCGTAAGCACGTAGCGCCATGCCTGCACGTGATGCTGCGCCGAAGGTTGCCTGTGAGATGTGGAGGCGTGCCGCAGGTCAGAGGTGGAACGGACCGAGAGCACCTTGACGGAGCCCAATCCCTCTGCACTGGTGAATTTTCTCTGCATCAGTAAGCACCCTCTCGTCACTTTGTCGAGATAGGCTTCCGCAACCTTAAGTTGGTGCACATCCAAATGTTCCGCCCCGACGCCACCGTTGCGAGCAACCTCCGCCAGCGGGCCCAGCAGGAACTCTAAGCATCTCACAGTTGCATCCATAACCCGGTCGTTCGGGAGCTACGCTCGACTGGGCGCGAGCTAATGAGGAAAACAAGGGAGTTCGCCAGGCATAGCGGAGCGAACTGCAAGCGTCCAAGTGGTTCAAAGAAAGTGTAGGTAGTATAAATGAACAGTCTGTGCACTGCATTATTCGCCTTCGCTCTTTGGCCACGCATCCGCCATGCGATCCTGCCATTCACCAGGGGCCACCCCTGCCAACTTTAGCGTGCGCAGCGGTAGCACGCGGCCCAAAGCATGGTCAACAGTGAATTGCAAGACCGGTGATGGCGGCATGCAGACAGCAACCGAACAACACGGAAGCGCCCCATCCTGCTATGACACATGCCTACGTGTATTACAGTACCCCATGGAGTCATGAGCAGGCTCGTTGACATGGGGGTCGGTTCGTTGTTGGGTGTACACGGCGTACATGGGGGTCTGGACAGGCGTACAGAACCATGGAAGGGGGAATCCCCCATGGACCAAGCCGAGCCCTGTGTGCTAGACAGCTTCTGTCAGTCATGCCATGCGTGTTTCCCTGCGTTCTGTGGCAGCCGGGGGGAGCGAGGAGCAGGCCAGAGCCGAGAGCCCCAGCCACCAGGAAGCAACACCCCCCCTGCCTCCGGCGGCTGCTGCTGCTCCCGTTGCTGCCCCCGCGGCCTCCTCGCCTCCCTTCCTTGCCGGTCCACACCCCTTTGCTCCGCCGCCACCTTGCTACGCGCCTCCAAGTTCTCCTGCAGCGATGCTAATACACACCTCCGCTGCACCAGCGCCACCACCTCCAGCACGTCCAGGGCAGCTGGCAGCACCTGCCTCGCTGCCGCCGCCACGGTCATCGCCTCCGCTGCCTCTGCCGCAACAGCCCCTTCCATACCGCCGTCACCTGCGGCGTCGCCAGGTCGCTGTACCTCGCCGCTCCCACGAGGACCCCGCGAGGCCACGCCAGCCCGGGGCAGCGGTGCAGCAGCCAGCCCAGTGCCTGCAGATGGCCTGCCTTGGTGGCCGCCTCACCCGGGTCGTGTGATGCCGACTGAGCCCTGCCTGATGTAAGCCCGCTGCAGCACCCCCGGTGACGTGCTCGGCTGTAGCCATGCAAAGGCTCCCTCCAGGTTAGCCAACTACTGAGCAACAATCGGTGTTGCGCAATGATCGCCACCATAGGAGTCAACAGCAGCACGGTCGTGCCCACGGTCGTGCCCGTCATACCCCAACACAGTAACACGGGGCACTCAGTCGCTTCTGCTCAATCGTTCAGCAAATGCCGGGTATCAGGGGACGTTCTTTTGTCGACCCTACTGTCTGAGAGCCTGGTGCGTTATTCTCATGCCTTGTACCAGCTTGTTTCCACTAGCACAGGCAGGGATGTCCGAATGTGCCTGTCCGTGGCGACATGGCGAGTCTTGAAGCAGGAAAGTAACTTGTGACCAGGGGAGCCTCCCTGCCTGATACGGCACAAGCGACACCAAGGGAGCGACATGGCTGGTGGTGAATGCCAGGGCAGTTGCCTGAGAAGTCAATAGACCGTCGGGCGTGGCAGACAGAGAAACTTCAGAGTCAGCACTACGCAGATTGTCTTTGATACAAGGTAGCCCCTTCCGGCTTCCGGCCCTGCAGTTGGGAGCCTACAGCTGAACCACACAGGCATGCTGTAGATGCGTTAAGCCATGATGTAGATTTCGTTTCATGTTCAAGCTTATAGCGCGAGGCAGAAGCTGCACACCTGTCTTTGTGCGCGGAGACGGGAGAGCTCCTCCTGTGTGCGCCGACGTCACGGTCGTCGCGATGCATCTAAGACAGCGATGGACACTACCTTTGCTGATAACGCTTTTATGGCGTCTGGCGCTTTTGGCGGGTGCGCCCGCTTGACTCAGCCGAAGTGTCTGCCAGAGCAGCGGGCTGTAGCATTCCTGACTAATTATTTCTATACTTTGTGCCAGATGCACGGTCTTTCGGTCGGATAGGGGAGCTTCACCAGCGGCGAGCAGGGCGGACCATGCTAAACCGCGATCTAAGCCACGATGAAATAATCCGGTATTTCGACAAATTGGTAAGTATATTATTGTTCATCGAGGCAGCCTTGAGCTTTTCCAGCGGCGAGGGGTGTGCAACATCCCTGCTGCTGCCCGTTGCCGTCGCTGCTGCTGTCCCTGCGCCTCAACCCGCTCTCCCCCCGTGCCCCTGCTGCTCCCTCCCACACCCTTCTCCCAATGCGTGCATAGTATGCCCATTGGCCCGAGGGCACGCGCACACAACTAATGGAGGAGTACAAGCGCCGGGTGTTACAGAAGGGGTGGCGGTGGGGGATACCCCACGACGATGAGCACTTCTTGGACCTGTACTACTTCCTACGCAATAGAACCGAGGTGCGTCCCCCACATAAAACTACTACTTCTGTTTCACAGCACCATGTGCGCATATTCTGGGCATGCTGATCGTGTCGTCCAGGCACGAGGCACCATGCAGCACACCGGGGCTTGTCGTGAGCATGTTGGTGCTGCAGTGAATTTCATACTGCAGCACCAGGGGCTGTAATGGTACGACCGTCAATGTGACCATCAGGTCCCCTCAGCGCACGGCTGGAGCCAGGACAAGGACCGCTGCGCCCCCGGGTGCCACCTGTACGGCACATGCAACCAGGAGGAGGGCAGGTGCGGGTGTGGGGCGGGGTCATAGCGGGCTATGACCGTACGGCTAGGTGGCTACTTGGCACTTGCGAGCAGGAGGGCAGGTGTGGGTGTGGGGAGAGGGAGGGCGGACTGGGACGGAGCCTGGGTTACCAACAGCCCGACAAGGCGCTGACGGTCGAGTACCAGTAGGCCTCAAGGCCGGCGCATCGATGGCGCCGATGGCCAACACGTGCCCCCATTGCGCAGCAGCAACAGCAAAAGCAGCAGCGCCTGTGTTCGGGGTGGGGCTGTTGTGGTCCGCTTTCCACGGCTGCCCGCTCCCCCGCAGCCGCACGCCGCCGTACACACGAGGGTAGCAGAGCTGGAAACCGCGGCGGCAAGGGCCAGCTCCACGCCGCACGGTGCGCCACCGTACCTACCCGGCGCCGCACGCGACTGTGCTAATCCCCCGCACCCGTGTCTTTCGCAGGTGCGACTGCCCCCGAGGCCGCACCGGCCCCGACTGCTCCACCCCGCTGGCCACCAAGTGCACCGACTTCTGCCAACACGACGGCGAGTGCATCCGCATCACGCAGGAGCTGTGTATTAACAGCTGCAACCAGCGGGGGCACTGCGTCAGTGGCACCTGCCACTGCTACCCGGGATACTTCGGCAGGTGCGTGGCGTTACCGCGTAATGCAGTGGCAAGTCGGTAGTGAGGCGTCAGGCAGCTCAGTGCTGATCGGTACGCGCGGTGCGGACCTAATTGTCCTGGCGTGGGCTGGTCAAGGCCTGCCGCTCGCCTGGGGCTCAGCCTAGACAGGTGGTGTACTGGTGATTGAACGCACTTCCCTTTCCTTGCACTGGTGCCGCCAGCAAACGGCCTGCAGCTCACGCGCTCACCACCCCATGGCACTTTGCTCCATGCATGGCTCCACGCATACCCCCGTTTTTGCTCCCCCTCCCCTCCTTCCCACTCTGCCGCTCCGCGGTTACCCTCCTCTCCCGCAGTGATTGTTCGCTGTCCATCGACTACGCCACCAATAAGACCGTCATCCTGGCGGGACTCAACTACGAGCCCAATCCCAGGGGGCCAAAGATCTACGTGTACGAGTTCCCGCCGCAGTACCACCTATGGTGCGAAGGGACATGCACGGGCATAGCCATGGCAGCTCATGGTGGTGGCGGTCAGCATTTTTGCACACCGCCGCTGCACTCTCAAACTACCGTACCCTCTGGCCGCTCGCTGCACCTCCCCAACAATGCCGTCGGGCTGTGCTGGCGGCCAGCCATGCCCGCGTCCCGTACGTCCTCCCGTGTCCCCACTGCTTCCACTCCCTCCAGCTCCATCGCCCTCGAGGTGTCATGTCATGCAAAACGAAGGAGCACACTCCTACCACACGTGCTGCGCCCCCACACCGCTCGACGACTGCTACTCCTTGGGTTGGCCCCTCCGGTTGACCCCTCACCCCACAGGACCCTGACGTGGCTAGACCGGCCCGTAACCACCCTTCCACCTGATTGCCCTCCCAAATGCCATGCAATCAAGCTCAAGATACATTGTCGTAACGTGCATGCTCCCCCAAGCAGCTGCGTTGCTGCCCCTTCGGGTTCGACCTCGCCCCCGCCCGGTCGAGTCCCAACTTGTGTCGTGGGGTGGGCGCACCTCAGCACCAACTCGCGTGAAAACCTTTGTGCGCCCCACACGCCCTCCCCACACAGGACTTTGACGTGGCTAGACCGGCCCATGAACATCATCCTGTGGGAGCGCATCCTGGCCCTGCGCCTGCGCACCGCCGACCCCGAGGAGGCAGACTACTTTTTCATCCCGGGCTGCGGCAGGGGGTGCAACAGGTGGAACGAGAAGTTCCAGTACATCACGGTGCGTGGTTTAGCTACTGGGGGCTGAAGGGCTGCTGGGATGGTGGTCAGGGTATGTGGGTTAGCGGGGGAACTCGAGGGATGTCAGGGCACTGGTTGAGGTGTCTCTGTCCTGGTGAAGGCCGCCTGGCGTGGCGGTGGGTGCAATGCGCATGGTTGTTGCAGGTGGGGAGGCCGCTGCAGCTGGTAGTGTGCGGATAGCAATCGCAAGCGGCTCGTGCCCCCGTGCACCTGCTTGCACTTGCGAGGGCGCTGACACGCACGTGCACCTCGTTTACGTACGTGTGTCTGCTGTTATGTCTTACCCTCCCTAACGCACGGTCACAGGAGCGGTACCCCAAGTACTGGGCGCGACGGAACGGCCGCGACCACCTGATGACGCATGCAGGTGTGCAGTTGGGTTGGGAATGTTCGCTGTAGGCGTCGTACTCTCACGAGTAAAGCTAGACTCATCCGCACCAGCCGTTGATTGGATTCGCATCAGGCATTAGCGGGGCTGCACTGGCCAGTCTTCTATAAATTCGTTGGCGTGGCTGGTGTGGCGTGGGTGTGTAGGGTTCAAACTCAGCCATGCCAGACTGATAGTCCCCTCCCTTACCCACGCCCAGAGTTGTTGACGCAGTGCCCCAATCGCTATGCTTCCTCCCCACAACTCGCGCTGCCGTGTGTGCAGGCGACTGGGGCCGGTGCGAGTGCGAGTGGGGCAAGCCGGGGAAGCCCTACCACCAGCACCTGCAGAACCTGACGCTGCTGCACCTGTGGGGGCTCACGCAGGACCGCTCCAAGTGGGTAACAGGTGCTGCCGGGCGGGGGCCCTTGTGCCCCTTTCGTTGCAGCTTGGTACTTCGTATGGTGGTGCTGCGTCACACGGGATTGTGGAGTCCTTCCACTGTAGCGGGGACCGTGTGCTGCAATCGGAGGGACACGGGCTGTGTGGCGCGGCTTTGTAGGATTACGTTGGTTGGTTGGTTGGTAGTGTGTATTAGGATGTGGTGCAGGGCATCGGTCGGCAGTGCCCGCATTGCAGCGGGTATGCACGTCATCCAATCCGTGTTGCAGTGAAACAACACTTTAAGGACACGTGGTGCCATGCAGCCGAGTACCTGACTTCTGCGCAGCATCTTGTGGATTATGCTACATTCCATGCCAGTGTAGACAGTGCTTGTGCTGCACGTGACCGATACGTGTGGATTATTACTTGCTGCTGCAGGGAGGTGGAGAACACCATGTTCGGCGCGTGTCACCACCCCAACAAGGTGCGTTTCCTGACGCGCTGACGCCTGACGCCTGACACGGTTGTGCCACGCTTAATGTGTACGTGCAATCCTATCGCTGTCAACTTGTCGGTGTGGGCGTGGACACCGATGCACAACCGCCTCACTTGGCCCCGCCTTACCACGCATCGCTCGCGCTGCCCATGGCTTCGCTGGTGAACCTGGTTTGCTGTTCCCTCTTGCCTCACATCGCCTCACTACCCAAGGTTCCCTTGCCGGTCCGCGTCTCCCATAATCCCCCAGTACCATTTGCGTACCTACTGTCACCATGGCTAGGCGCTTATAGCGCTCGCTCAGCCATATGTGCTCAGGGAATTTAGTGCAGCCCCCATTTTCGCCGCTTGTATCCGCAGGACATTGTGCTGCCTGGCCTCAACGGCGACATGTTTGGGGAGTACCAACACAACCTGTGGCACCCGCTGCGGAATGTGCAGTGAGCCGGGCCCGGTTTGGGGTTGGGTTGGGGTGATATGGGGCTTGAGGGTAGACGCCTTTCAGCCGTGGGTCGGCTTTCCAAAGGGTGGAATGCACTGGGGAGGTTCAGGGCTGGGAGCCGGCACAGGAAGGCCGAGTGCGTGGACGCCCCAGAGGGCCCCCTGGGCCACATTGCTCACAACACGCCAGGTGCACACGTGCTTGCTGATCATGCCTCCGACAACCCCTTCTCCCCTATGCTGTACCGTCGACCTCGTCGGCCTGCAGGCTTTTTGTGTCTTGTTGCCTCTCCACCGCCAAACCCCTTGTCCCCTCCCCTGCTCCGCAGCCCCTACAAGAAGACCACGCTCGCGTCTGTGGCAGGTGGGTCTGTTGGCACAGCCCCTACCACCACGCACGCCTTGCCCTACCACCGTGCGCAAACACGCTGCCGGTGGCCTGCAAGACAACCCTCAAACCACAAACCTGCCTCTGCCATCTCATCCCCGACCCGCGCGGACACCAGCACAACACCGCCCTTTGCCCACGCTCTTCAGCGTTGCCGGCCCATGACCCTTACGTCCCTCCGAACCCCTGATCCCAATTTCATTCTGCCCCGCTCGGCCCCGCCATCCCAAACCACCATCCCCAATGCCCTTACACCAACTCCTCCCTGGCCCCTCCCCCTCCCCCGCCAATCCCCAACCCCAGGCAGCCTGTGCGGCTGGAACAGCGCCTCCGAGCCGCCCTGCAAGAGCAAGTACTACTCGTTCGGCGTGCGGGCGGCGCTGTGGACGCTGCTGCGGGACAAGCCGGGCTTCCACATTGCCAAGCGCGTCAACAGCCTGGGGCAGAGCATGGTGGAGAGCGAGTTCTGCTTCACACCCACGGGTGGGACGACCGTTAGGGGAGCAAATGCAATGCCGGCCGTGCGCCTGCTGCAAGCCGCTGTTCTATAAGCCAATCTAGGCCTGCACATGCACATGCGCGATACCATGAGCTGCCGCGGGTGCCCGCCCCCCCCCACCGGCAGCGTGCGTGCCACGCTATGTGTTTTTGGGCTGAGCTGCGAAAGATTTCCACACCTTGGCCCTGTGCATGCATGCTGTCCTCCCGGGGTTCTTGCTCGGCTGCACCCCTACCTATGCTGCCCTCGCCACCGCTCCATTTTCACCAATCACGTGTCACTGCACGGCTGCCCCCTCCCCTGCCCCCAGGCGCCGGCTTCGGCCGCCGCAACGTCATGGCCGTCACCCTGGGCTGCATACCCGTCACCATATCCGGTGGGTGCCCCCCGTTACCTTCCTCAGTGGGAGGTACCTGGTCAGCTGGAAAGGTAGTTCAGCAGGGGAATGGGCGAGGACGAGTAGGAGCCGGGCTAGGGAGGTGGTGAAGAGACCGCTGAAAGCAAGGCAAACAGGTGGGGAGGATGCATGGGGGTCTGGGGGCAGTAATTACCACAAGGACGTGTGGTGCAGGGCGCGGATTCGCTTGGCTGCGAGCTGCACGGCGCCGCAGGTTTTTGGGAGACCCCATCCCTACCGCCCTGCCAACTGCCGGTCACTCTGGCCTTGCTCCTTTCCGTTCCCACCAGACCACGTCATGCAGCCGTACGAGCCGTTCATGGACTGGAACGATTTTGGGTGAGTAGTAAAGCAGACAAACAGTTATGTGTGAGAGCACCAGCTGCTGACCACGCCTACTTGGCTGCGCAGCGCCTACCCCACATGCTGGCATGGCAACCCCCACCTCGGCTCAATACTTGTTACATTTTGTTACGGACCCCAAGAAGGGTACGCCCGTAGAGCCAGGGGGACCATAAGGACGGGCAGTGCACAACGTACCAGCGAAGGCCCGTTTGCCGGCCCCCTGTCCCCGCATGCGCTTCCCAACACTTATCCTTCTCACTCTTGTTTCCTGCACTCCTCTGACCTGCACCCCGCTTACCTGCTCTGCCGACAACGTGCCCCCCAGCGTCATCATTCCCGAGGAGCACATCAATGACGTGGAGGAGATCCTGAGGGGCTTCACCATGGAGCAGAAGGCGGCAAAGATGGTGGGGCGTGTCGTGGGGCGTGGCTTGGGGTGTGGCTTGGGGTGTGGCTTGGCGCGTGCCGTGTGCGTGTCCCTCTGCGCTATGCCGGAGCGCCTAGGGGGCGGACCGTGCCACCGCCCAGGTCGTGACACACGGCGCGCGCTGCACCCCGCGATCCACCGCGGGAAGCCTTGACTGCTACCTTCGTCTGCCCTGGACCACCATCGCACTCAGTAATGACAACCCCTGGCACCCCGCGGTCCACCGCTGGAAAGCCCCACGTGGGGCAGCCCCGACGTCTACCTTCACCTGCCAGGGACCAACGTTTTTTGTGCTTGGCAGTGTCAACAACGCGCTTCATCTATCCTTGCGTTGTGGACTCACCTTGAGCTTGTCTTAAATTTTAACCATGACTGACCGTCCGGACTCCAGTTACTTAGCGTCAAGCCCCAACGCCCGTCTTCTTGCCACCCCGCAGGACAAGCTCCGATGTGCCGCCGAGCACGTGACGTACAGCAGCGTGTTCGGGGGGCTGTTCCAGGGCAGCAGCGGCCGCCTGGACGCCGTGGCCACGCTGGTGGCCGTCCTGCGCGTGCGGCTAAGACACCCGGGGGTGCCCGACCACCAGCTCATGGAGGTGCGTGCGTGCGTGTGGTATCTGCCCTGGGAGATGCGCAACGTGATCCTGTACCAGGTGGAGGAACTCAGCAAGCACGCGTATTGCTGGCCTATGCCACGCCACGTTTCCGTCCTTTCACAGTGCCTCCCAACCACCGGCGCACTGCTCTTTGTACGCCTGGTTCACCCGTGCGCTCACCCGCCCTAACCCACCCGCCAACCCACAGGTCGACGCCGAGTTCCGCGACTTTATGAACTGCAAGCTGCCCCCGCCAGGGGCAGAGCAGCTGCAACAGGACCAGGCCCCCCGCCCGCCCGCGCCGCCCATGCCCCTAGCCAAGGACACCAGCCGCTACCGGCCCAGCTCGGACGACGACGCCTTCCCTCAGCGCACAGTGACCACCCTGGGCTGGGTGGTGGCGGCCAACGGCGAGCGGGAGGGCCGGGACCACAGCGCAAAGGGGCTGGGCTTCTTCCCTGGGGAAAAAGAGAGGTGGGTGCGGGGTGCGGGGCGAGGTGTTGGTGGGGTGTTTACGCTAGGCGGAGGCGATTGCGAAAAGAGCAGGAGCCGCAGGCATGTGCTCTCTTAGCAGCGTTTTGGTTGTGGCTCCCTCCTCGCTCGCTCCCGTTGCGAAACCCTCCGCCCATCGCCCCCTCCACACCTCGCCGGGGTCGGTGCCACATCAGCATGCGCTAACGGCCCCCGCTGCACAAACACTGTAGTATGCTGACCGTACCCTCACCCTGCCCTCCTCCCTCGCCTGCTAGGGACCTGTGCTACTTCAACGGCCGGGGTGCCACGTGGCACGACGGTCTGTCGGCGGGGCCCAACCCGGACGAGCTGGAGGAGGTGGGTTAATAGCAGCATCGCGGATATTGGTAGCACAGGGTGGTTCAAGGTGTTGGGGGAAGCGAGTGGCAGGGTGGGAGCCGGGAGGAGGTGGGTGTGCGAGGCAAATGGGCGGGAAGCGAAGGAGGAGCTGAGGGTTGGGATGCGAGCTCATAGGTCTGAAGGTTGGGTGAGACTAGCACGGCGGGCTATAAGAGAAGAAGTGCCAAGAGCTCGCGGGTTAAGGGAAAGGGACTTAGGCATCACGTCGTAGTTATCTACCGTATGTAGGCCGCCATGAGCCGTCATACGGTATATTGTTCTCAATTTAACGGTGGGTATATATGTTCTCACATTATGAGGACCGATCCCAACCAACAGGGCTCGGCCCTAATCGAAGGATATGTATAAACACTTTTATATACCTCATATAAAGTTTGTGAGGGGGTATGCATTTAGAATGCACCAGTAGGCCAGTCGTGCATTACCACGTGGCTGTCAGATTGTCCATCACGCTGGCTTTTTTGTGATAAGCCGGAGGCCCGGTGGCGTCATCAGCACCGTACGGCATGGCTGATGCCTGGTCACGCCCCACCCTCCCTGTACTGCATCCTGCGCCCTTGTCCCCCCTGCAGTACAAGCGGTTGGGCTACTGCCTGCCCCGAGAGATCAACCGCCCCGGCGGCTTCTACCCCGGCTCCTCCGTCACCTGCCACCCCACACGGCCCATCACGGAGTGCGAGGTGCTGGTGTGAGCCACGTGTGCGTGCTTGTTGGTGTAGCAGTGACTACAAGGGGCACCAGGCGTGATGGTGTTCAAGTTGCTGCATATTTGTGTTGGTGAGGAGCAGCACAGTACAGTAGGGCGACGGGCGTGGCTACGTTCTTTAGCGGAGGTCAGCACACATGCACTCTCTTGAGCCTAGTTCAGGGTCCTTGATGAGGTGCTCAGTGGCAGGGCGACAGAACATTGGGCTCTCGTTGGCTCCCTATGCCATGACCTGTTGTTTTTGGCTGCCCGGTTAGCTCTTGGCTGCTGTGGTGGGATACGGCGGCCCCCTTCTGGCGCGTGAGTTCATGCTGCACTGGTCGGGTGTACGCTCTTATCAAATGCATGTATAAACATGTGATCCGTGCCACGTTACGTGAGCTAGTTGCTGCCGCCATTTGACGATGAGTCGGTGTGCAGGGGACCTGAAGCAGCCGTTTGCCCCTGCGGGGGGCATGTTTGTTCGGCGTAGCCTATGCGTGCTGGGTACAATGCGGCACTGTGCGTGGTTTGCGCACGTACATGTTTGTGAAGTATAGTATGTGAGGGGATACTGCGGACGTAAAACACAGCACGGGGTACAGCAAGCGCGTGGAGGCGCGGATTCTGTTGCTGTGCCACGTGCTTATACTTTGGCAGCAGGATGGCTGAGTAGGTGGATATTCGTACGTACCGGGGGCTGTAAGCTTGCAGCGTCTGTCTGCATATCGGCTCTTCCTGAAAACCCACGTACGTGTCAACAAGCGGAACGGCTGAAGCCCACCCTCGCATGGCACATACTACGGGAGCTCCCCTGCGCCCTGGCACATACCTAGTGCACCGTACAGGGGTATTCCTGGTACCGTGCCGGTGTACAGCTGAGCCGTACCACACGACCCTAGGTCTGGGGCGCCAAGGGCGCATCGTGTGCACTATTCAGTGGCACCGCAGTCCCTTTCGGTACCGGTATTACAATTGACAGGTGTAACTGCCCAAACGAGCCGTAAGGCCCAAGGGCTACCACATCGCAAGATTTCCTTTACAGGTGAGGACTGGCTTGAGCGAGACAGCGACACACACGCCCCCACTGCTATCGTAAATTGACAAATGGAGTTGCGCGTGCATGGCACGGCGTGCAGCAACGGGGATCCCGGGCGGCTCTCCAACGCCCAAGCGCTGAGTACGTGCTTTACGTTGCCCCAGGTCCCGGCTACATGGCCTCGCTTCGCCCACATCCGTATTCGGTCATACATTGACTTCAGACGGCCAGGGTATGCGTGCATACCCACAAGCTGCACATCGTAACACAGCGGACTAGGCGGCGATTAGGACTGCTACATATGGAGAAACCAGGTGCAAGTAACGACCGGTAAGGTCGAGAAAACAGTTGCACGTCCTCAAAACTCAAACCCAAACACGGTCACACAGCACGGACCCGCAGGAACCGGGGGCCCTGCACGCGAGCCTCTGGCAAGCAACAATAACGCGACAGGTGTCACACACACTGCATTCTGGTAAGACCCTTATGACCAGACATGGGCGGACGGGCTGCCTCTGTCGGAACCGGACCCAGTAACTCACAGATCGGACAGATGGCACCAACACGCCCCGCCTGGCGTCCGTGCCATTGCCTTCCTGCACAGAACGCAATACACTCTTCCAATGCGACACGGATAGGTATAGACAATACAAATTACGCTACAATGCACATGAGCCCCCGAGGACCCTCAGCCACACGCACCGCTGACGTGACGTATAAACGAACTATTGCTACAGCTGCAGTTGCGCTCATACCCTCTTACCTACATGGCTCCGCGCATGCCAGCAATCCGATACACACGCCTCTTATGCAGGGCTCGCACACGCCAACGAGAAACGTAAGGCAACGTACTACACCAAGCAATGCGTTTGCCTTGCAAACCTGCTGCTGAACACACATCCTCGGCCAGTTACCCTTTCAGTGGGTCGGTCCGATTGTTTCCCTAATGACCCTATCGCTCATGCATCAACCCCACCCGCAACAACTCCTTGACCCCCTGCCTGTCAAATCCCCAACACTGAACCGCAAGAGAACCTCTCCGGGCGCCGCATGGCACCGCCCGCAGCGGGATCGGAGCGACCCACTGGTCAGCCTCAGGGCGCTGCGTCTCTTGCACGTTCCCATGTCCACCTGCTCATACACGCCCATGCTCGCATGGTGCGTTGTACCTACGCGTCCACCTACCTCCGCCTTGCTCCCCGGTATCCATCCTCTCACCACATTTCATCAACCCTGCACGCTCCGACCGCCACTGCCCTACACCTCACCCCGTACTACTATCGGCATCCAGCGACCCATGGGTCAGCCTCTCCGCACTCCCGTACGCCTCCCCTCCCTGCCACACACCCCTCAGTGCCCGTTCTCCACGAGCCCGTTCTGCCCCACCACGTGATGCCCGTTCTCCTTCGGCCCCTCCTTCTCCCCCTTCCCCTTCACCTCCTTCACCTCCTGCCCCTCCACCTCCCCCGCGGACGCCACCTCCCCTGCAGGCGTTACAGCAGGCGTCCCGGCGGCGGGCGTTACGGCGGCGGCGGCCGACCCGCGGGTCAGCCTCAGCGCCGCGCCATCATCCGCCACGCTGACCACGATGGTGTCGCCCTCCACGAACTGGTTGCGCAGCAGCGCCTGCGCCAGCAGGGTCTGCAGCTCCCGCTGCAGCGCGCGCTTGACGGGGCGGGCGCCGTAGGCGGGGTCGTAGCCCTTGGAGGCGAGGAACTCCACCGCAGGCTCCTGGGGGCGGCGGCAAACAGCAACACATTGTAGTATTTATTGAACAATTGGTGATGACACAGCGAGGCTATGATTGCTGGAGAGGTTGGAGGGCAGGAGCCCAAACCTCCTGGGTTTGGTTCTGGAAGATGTAAAGCGGCGTACGACGCACGGTAGTGCGCGATCGTTGTGCATCCATTAGGGGTCAACGCGGGTCAACGCGAGTAACGGTCATTAGGGTCAACGCGAGTAACGGTCATTAGGGTCAACGCGAGTAACGGTCACCGCCAACGCACCGTGAGCTGCAGCTTCATGCGCCGCTCCGCCAGGCGCGACACCAGCTTGTGCGCCCGCAGCGTTACGATCTGCTTGATCTGGCCGGGCTGCAGCGGGTCGAACGTTATGAACTCGTCCACGCGGTTGATGAACTCTGCGGGCAGATAAACAACGATGGAATTAATAAGCATACGCAGCCGAAAGCATGAGGAACAATTGGTTGCTGGGCTGTGACATCAGACGGAGGACGGAGGCCTCAACTCAGGGAGGAACCAGGCGGTATCAACCATGCCGCTTGCAGGAGCTTGCTTATCCCACCCGCCTGTGACGCACCCGGCCGAAAGAGCTTGCGGACGTGCTCCGTTCCACTGCCACACAAAGCAACGCGTGTATGCCCATTGGTCTACTGCTGTGCCCGCACGGCTGGAACGCACCCGGCCGGAAGTGGTTGCGCACGTGCTCCATACCACGGCCACACACAGCAACACCTGCATGACTATCGCTGTGCCACCACACGGCTAGAACGCACCCGGCCGGAAGTGGTTGCGCACGTGCTCCATGACCTTCTCCTTGAGCGCAGCGCGGGAGGCCTTGCTGCCATTGCCGCCCTCCGCCTTGCCGCCCTCCGCCTTGGCGTCGTCGCCCTCCGCCACGTGCGCAAAGATCTCTGCGCTGCCCAGGTTGGACGTCATGATGATGACCGTGTTCTTGAACGACACCGTGCGGCCCTGGGGGGGCAAGGAGGTGTGCCATGCACGGATGCATGTGTGTTAGCGGGCGTGTCGGGTTGGACGTTAGGACACTGACAGTGTTCCTGGACGACGCCCAGCGGCCCTGGGGGTAGGTAGTGTACACCGTGCGTGCGTGGGTGTGGGTTAGCTCACGCGGTGCAGCTCTCCGTGCGTGGGGAAGGAGGGAAGAGCGAGGCAGCCGCGCCGCTAAGCATGCGCGTTAGGACCCGATACTGCCATGGACCAAGACCTAGCCCACTGCTGCCCGCCCCCAAGGGTTGGGGGCTCAGCTACACCAAGACCACCCCGTCCTCATCCCATATGGCCGCCGCCGCACCTGTGCGTCCGTGATGCGGCCGTCGTCTAGGATCTGCAGCAGCACGTTGAACACGTCCACGTGCGCCTGCGGGTGGGTGGGGCACGTGTATTAGGACGGGTGTGTATTAAGGGAGGGGCGTGTGCACGTGATGCGGCCGTCGTCCAGGATCTGCAGCAGCACATTGAACACGTCCACGTGCGCCTGCGGGTGGGTGGGGCACGTGTAATTAAGACGGGTGTGCATAGCGTGTGAGAGGGCAATGGTGGTTCAGGTTCTGCCAGGTTCTGCAGCAGCACACTCCAAAAGTCCGGGTGTGCCTGTGGCACATATCTGCAAGTGTAACATCTTATGGGGTTGGCCTCCTTTTCACAGTTGCAGTCAGCCAGCGGACAACAGAACGGAGCCGGATTAGGCCCCGGATTAGGGCACGCGCACCGATGGTGGGCCCAGTACGGCTGTCGTACCTTCTCGATCTCGTCGAACAGCACCACGCTGTACGGCCGCCGCCGTACGCTGTCCGTCAGCATGCCACCCTCCTCGTAGCCAACGTAGCCTGCGGGCAAGGGGGGAAGAGGGGGGGGGGGTCAGGAGCATTCCATGTGACACTTGCCAATGACAGATGTGGGTCAACCGCACGTGGCATGGGAACAGAGCGCGGTGGAGAAGGGGGCTTACAGTCGCAAAGGCATAGATGTAGATTGCATGCCCGGCAACGGTCAAGGATCGGCGACTTGCAGTGGTCACTGTGATCTTGTACCAACGCCAGCGACCTACAGTTCGTCGCCGATCTCCATGCATTCCGTATCTTTATCACCGACAACATGATGGACCGCAAACCCGCAACCGCAAAGCCTCACCCGGCGGCGCCCCGATGAGCCTGCTGACTGCATGCTTCTCCATGTACTCGGACATGTCCAGCCGCACCATGGCCTCCTCCGTGTTGAACAGGTAGGCGGCCAGCGCCTTGGCCAGCTCGGTCTTGCCCACACCTGTGTATCAAGGAATGTGTGTTAAAGTTGAGCGCGGGTTGAAACACACCCAAACATCCTGCGGCGAGCTGCACATCGGCCGCGGGCGGGCTTTCCTGGCCCCCTGCCGCCATCCCAGCAGCAGTGCTGTGCTGTTGCCTGTGGGCCCCGTGAACTGTTGCATGCGATGCGCTGCGCACAACCCTAGCACCCACCGGTTGGGCCCAGGAACATGAAGGATGCGATGGGTCCGCTGAGGTCCGCCACGTCCGCCCTGCTGCGCTGCACCGCCTCCGCCACAGCATCCACTGCCTCGCCCTGGCCGATGATGCGACGGTGAAGCTCGTCCTGGAGGGCAACCGAGGATAAGAAGCGGGTGTGAAACATATGTAGGATGTTTCTTGCAAATGCCAATGAAAAGCTGTAGGGTCGGTTTTCCATTATGCGCCCGTGCAGCTCGTCCCGATGGGGAAGTAGGGAACATGCAGCACGTTGTTCATCACGCTGACTGGTAATAAGCCGTTCTCAAAATGCTATTGCGTGGAGCTGGCTGCCCGTACCGGTATGAGCCCAGTATATTCCTACAACCCTGCTCCCCGTGCCTGCTCCCCGACCCACGGTGAATTATGCAGCTCCTCCCCCGCCCCTGGTCCCAGCCCCCGCCCTCGGGCCCCACCTGCAATCCTAGCAGCCGCTCCCTCTCGCTGGCCACCAGCTTTGTCACCGGGATGCCCGTCCACCGCGAGATCACCGCCGCAATGTCCGCCTCTGCCACCGTGTTGCGCACCAGCCGCTGCGACCCCGCGCCGCCGCCGCCGCTGCCGCCGTCGGCCTCCGCCTCCGCCTCCGCCGCGCGCGCCTTCTCCAGCGCCGCCTCCGTCTCCGCTTGCTGCGTACGGAGACGTTCCAGCATGCCCGCCGCCGCCGCCGCCCCGTTGGCGGCGCCGCCGCCGTAACGCCCGCTGGCCATGGGGCCGCCGCCGCCGTCGCCGCCGTACTCGTCGTCGTCATCTTCATCGTCGTCGGCGCCGTTGGCGTCGACGTCGCCCGCCGCCACCGCCTCCTCCAGCTGCTCGGCCTGAGAGGGGGCGTGTGAGGTAGTGTACAAGGCACGTCAACAACAAGGCACTGTTAATATTGAGGGCCAGCTCGAAGTGTGAGACCACTGCTGCGCCCCTGAGACGGGCGTCACAAGGCATGGCACACAGAACTGGTGTACGGCAGAACCGTACAACACCTGCATGCCAACTGCCATGAACTGCAGCTGCATCTCGAGTACGTCTGATGCAATCCTACTGCAGATGCGATGCGGAGTACCTTGCCTCTGCCTCCCACCTGGCTTTCAACGAACTGCAGCTGCATCTCCAGGTCCCTTTCCAACCCATGCCATCAAAGTGCTTTATCCTGTTTAGCCATCATATAATACAAATACATACATGCCCACCCACCTGCATGCCGATGAACTGCAGCTGCATCTCCAGGTCCCGGACCTTGAGCCCCGCGTCGCGCTCCGCCTTCCACGCGGCTGCCAGCTCGTCACGCTGCACAGCAACGCGCTCGCGCTCCTCCTGCGAAACGAGGATGGGGCGCAGCAAATAAAAAAAAATCCATCTTCACGCTGTTCACTTTGGACGTGGGCTACTAGACGCCTTTCCCTGCGGATGGAGAATGACTCGTAGCGCAGGAATTTTGTACGTCGCTCTGCGCGTAGGGCGCTAGAGGATTTTGCCTACCGTGTGCCTGCCCGGCAGCACGCTCCCGCTGCTCCTGTCAAACAAGACACACCCAGACACAACGCACAGGGAGGCTGAGCTGCCCCACCTTCAGCTCCGCCAGGCATCGCCACCCCTGCCTTACCTCTACCTCCACACCCTCCATGGGTCCCAGCAAACACCCTCTCCCAGCTAACACACAGCCTGACACACATTTCCCAGCCTCCCCTCCCTTCCCTCTGCGCCCACCTTAAGCTCCGCCAGGCACGCCACCGCCGTCTTGTCCCTCCCACACCCGCTCCACGAGCTACACCAAGCACTGCCTCCCCGCTAACACACACCAAAACACAACACACAGGGAGGCTGAGCTGCCCCACCTTGAGCTCTGCCAGGCACGCCACTGCCGTCTTGTCCTTCCCGCTGGCCGCCTTGCCCCCCAGCGCCGCCACCTCACTCTCCAGCTGCTTCAGGCGTCGGTCTAAGGAGTCCAGCTGGCCGGGCCGCAGAGACAGGTCCATCTTGACCTGTGTGCATGTGGGCGCGGGTGCGGGTGGGTTAACAGTACATTAGAGGGTCCCAGTATGAGGGGCCAAAGGGTACAGGAGCAGGAGCAGGAAGCCAGCTGGCCCGGTCGCAGGTTTTTTCCTATGTCCTACTCAACCTAAGATGGTGTACCGTAAGGAGCAACTAGCGGCTCTAGGTGTAGGGTTGCGCAGCTGCTGTACTTGGCAGGGGCAAGGCGCATGGCAGTGGGGTGTAGGGGCGCTGTTTACCGCCAAAGGGCTAGGGAGCAGCACCAGGCCCCTTTCAGGGTGATCAGTGGGCTGGGTTCAGCCTGCAAACGGCTGCAGGATGTGCAGTTACACGGTGCGGCCCAGGACTGCTGCGGTGGTGCTGTCTACCGGTCTCCTGCAACTCCTTACCTAGCCATTCCTTGTCACCTGACCGTTGTGGCACCTGCGCCGTGGCTTCGTTCACGGGGTCGCTCACCCCACACCGCATGGCGGCATTGCACCAACCAACCAACCATACCAACCGACAAACAAAAACCGGTACAACCATCGCAACGACCCACGGGTCTGCTCTCCCACCTGTGCCGTTGCCTCGTCCATCAGGTCGATGGCCTTGTCCGGCAGGAAGCGACCCGCGATGTACCTGGGGCGGCGCGCACGACATGGAGGGATAATTCCGTCTGACTTTGGCGACAAGGCAAGGGAGGGATACCTGGATGTACCCCAGGTATACAGGCAGGCAGCATGCGGCAGGCGGCGGCACATAACGATATCCATCAGTACGATTTTGCCCATTACCTGACCCCGTGTGTGACCCCGTGACTTGCGACAATCCGCCATTCTTTTGCAACTCCCTGTACATTGGTCCTTACGACTGAGACAGACAATGGCCCAAAACGTTCTGGGGTTCCACCTCGTGTCCGGGGGAATGCTCGCTAGGCCTGCGGGACCATGCTGCCGCACCAGCGCTGCGACATCATCGTGCCCAGCGCACCCTGGCAAAAGCAGCTGACGCCTGCCAATGGACACTGAGGTGCGTGCACGGCAGGGTTAGACTCCAACCATCTCGAGCTCATGTCCATTGACGCGTCAGCTGCTTTTGCGAGGGTGCGCAAACCACGATGATGTCGCAGCGCTGGTGCGGCAGCACGGTCCCGCAGGCCTAGCGAGCATTCCCCCGGACACGAGGTGGAACCCCAGAACGTTTTGGGCCATTGTCTGTCTCAGTCGTAAGGACCAATGTACAGGGAGTTGCAAAAGTATGGTGATGTTCGCGGTTCTCGGGGTCATAAATACAGGGTTGAATAGAAGGCAAGAGGTACCAGCATTTGCGGCCCTCGAAAGACGTTGTCGCATATGCGGCCGCACAGCCACGGCAGCAGCAGGCGGCATGCGGCAGGCACGAGATCCGTCTGTATACCGTACATATTTGCCCATTTTGACCCCGTATCTGACCCCGAAAACCGCAAAAATTCGCCGTTCATTTGCAGCTCCCTGTACATTGACATTTAAGCCTGAGACAGGCAATGACCCGGCCGATGATGAGGTCCCTCCAGGTGTCGGGGGGGATGCTCGCCATGCCTGCAACCGGCGTCCCCACGTCAGCGCTGCAACGTCATCGTGACTCGTGCACGTGCACGTTGCGGCGCTGACGTGGGGGCGCAGGGTGCAGGCCTGGCGAGCATCCCCTCGGACACCTGGAGGGATCTCATCACAGGCTGGCGCATTGCCTGTCTCAGTCTCAAAAAGTCAAATGTACAGGGAGTTGCGGACTTTCGCGGTTCTCGGGGTCACACGCGGTGCCCAACAGAACGGAAGGGGTGACAGCATCTGCGGCCCTCCGCAGGCGTTGCCGCATACCGATATGCGGCGGCGCGTTCAGGTTTTTTGAGGCAGACCAGAAACTAAAAGCCATTTGGCTTTTGCAAGCCCCACCGCCAGGTGGCATCACAACCTAAGCAAGCAGGTACAAGACAGGGGGCAGGGTATATGCGTATCCGATCGCTCGCAGGCGTTGGTCAGGGAGCATGGGGGGCGCCGTTTGGGTTGTACTGCTGCATACGGCACAGATCCAGCTGTAGCTCAGTTGCGGTGTTCTCCCCCACCTCCCCCCCGTGTTCATAAATAATTGTGACTATGATTATATTATAATTACCTACACCAGCGCGTCCTCGCCCACCTCCACCCCGTGTTCCGAAAAAAACTATTATACTATATTATATTGCATCTCTTACCTGTGGCTTAGCTGTGCGGCCGCCAGCCCGCCACCAGCGCGTCCTCGCGCACCTCCACGCCGTGTTACTGATATAAAAATATATTTCATATCATTATTTGGTATTATAATAGACAAATTACCTGTGGCTTAGCTGCGCGGCCGCCACCAGCGCGTCCTCGCACACCTCCACGCCGTGATGCCGCTCGTAGTGGGGGCGCAGGCCGCGCAGGATGGAGATGGTCACGGGGATGGACGGCTGGTCCACAAACACCTGGGGGCGGCGGGCAGAGTGTTGGGTTACAGGTGGGTACGGGCGCTGCCAGCTCCCATCCCTTACTTCCAGCGCCGCAGCCCTTTCGACACTTGCCGCCGCCTTGACGCAATGCCTCCTGCAACCCCCTTGCACCCCACCTGCTGGAACCTGCGCTCCAGCCCCGGGTCCTTCTCGATGGTCTTCTTGAATTTGTCGGTGGAGGAGGCGCCGATACAACGCAGCTCACCACGCGACAGGAAGGGCTTGAGCAGCGAGCCGCCGTCGAGCATGGTGGCGCCCTGGGGAGCAGAAAGTGTGGGTTAGCAGCGCAGGAGGAATGTCGGCCAAAGATGTGGCTTAACGGGGGGGGGGGGCCCGGCGGTACGGCATCAACATGGTGGCCGATACCACTACCAGGTTGTCGATGTCAACCCTGTACTATATTCAAAGCCCTATCTCGAACTGCCCATGCCCTGCTAACCCACACCCACGCCCACCTGCTGCCCCATGGCGGGCACCAGGTTGTGGATGTCGTCGATGAACAGCAGCACCCGCCCCCTGCTGGCCGCGACCTCCTGCAGCACGGCCTTCAGCCGGTCCTCAAACTCGCCCGGCATCATGGCGCCGGCGGTGAGGGCGCCTGGGGGTCCGGCAAGTGCATCACTTAATTCATAAAATTTGTGGATTATTATATTGGGTTTAGGGTGAGCCGGGCATCATAGCGCCGGCGGTCAAGCGCGCGTGGGGAGGGAGGCGGAAAATGGAGCAGGACGACGAATTATGAGCTTTTCATCTTACGGTATATACCTGCACATGGCCTGCACATAGGCCATGGCCTACACAAAGGTAACGTCGTGGCGCCGGCGGTGAGCACGCCTGGGGATGATGTGACTATGAGCCGGAGGAGCGTCCAGCTCCGCCACCTTGCCGGCGCCGTATCGGCTGCGTCCAAACACTTCTGTTCAGTCCTCTCCTCAGAGCCCCGCTCCCCCTGGCACCCATGCACCACGCACCTAGGTCCGGCTCTACTATCTGCACGCAGGCAGCACGCACGCTGGCAGCACGGAGCCCCCGTTACCCTTAATCCCGAAACAGCGCGCCGCCAAGTTGCGTGCCCGCCCGCCGCTCCCCCCACTACGTCATCACCCCGCCCTCACTTGCCTCTCCTCCTGCACCACAGTAGGTGCAGTTTACCTTACTACACCAGTCTATTCGCTATTTTGTACACTCTGCTAGCACTCTGTTTCAACTCCCATCACACCCCCCATGCCCCACCCACCTAGGTCCAGCTCGGCCACCTTGCACCCCATGAGGCTGTACGGCACGTCCCCCGCCACAATGCGCTGCGCCAGGCCCTCCACCAGGGCCGTCTTGCCCACACCCGTCTCGCCCACCAGCACCTGCGGGGGCGGGACACGTGTTCGTGGGTACAACACAGGGACCAACGTTAGGCACGCTTTTTGGTGGGTGCAAAGGTTCCTGTGCCACCGCCACGCCGTGCAAGCACATGCGTGAATCAGAGGTGCATGGGTGCAGCGCAAGTCTGCACACTCACTGAACATACCTAGGTGCATGTGAGGTACGGCAAGTGCATTATTCCTTTTTTCCTGCTTTGGCACGTGACTGTATCCCCGTCCTGCCGTGTTTCATCACCCTATTCCACCCTCGCCTGTGACCTCCTACGCCACCCTGCCGCGTTGGTCTGCCATGCCCACTGCCTCTGCTGCGCATCTTACACCTGCCATCTCTCTACCCCTCATGCGGCAACGCAACCCTTCCCCACGCCTCTCCTACCCCACAAAGCTGCCAATCGAACCCTTACCCACACTCCTCAGCCTCTACTCCTTGCCTCACCAACCTCACGTTTCTCCTATTTCTATTTTTTTAAGGCACCATAGGCCCTGCTTCCGCCCGCACGCAGCGTTTCCAGCTACCCCTCATCAATCAGCAAGTTGTTGGTCAGCAGCCACACTGCACCCACCGCGTTGTTTGCCTGCCTCCATGTATGCTTCTAATCGCCGGACATGCCACTTGCCTCGCCCTCTACTAGTACCTGCTTGTTGATATTGTTACTGTGTCCCCGCAACTGCATCGCTACCCACCGGGTTGTTCTTGGTCCTGCGGCACAGGATGTGCATGATGCGCCGCATCTCCTCGTCACGCCCAATGACAGGGTCCAGCTTGCCGGCGCGAGCAGCAGCGGTCATGTCCTGGGTTGGGGCACGAGTGGGTGGTGGAGCAAGGAAAGGAGGCGGTAAGGACACAGCAAGGGATGGAGCCGTGCGCCAAGGGGAGCAACTGCCATGGCCCAGAGCGCCCAGAGATGCGGTGCCTGGACAGCATCAGGCAGCCACCAAGGCGAGTGTCAGGTGCGTTGTTGGGGCTGTGTGTTGTTCGACCCGTGGCCACCTCGGCCATGGCATACCTCCAAACCTCCACATCCGGCCCCAAACCCGCCTCCACACCCGCCCCCATACTGCGCAAGGGCGACCGCGTTGGCTGCCCAGGCCGGCGCCCCGGCCCCAACACCACGCCCCTTCAATTCCCCGCATGCTGTGTCCCCCAGCCACCTGCCCAACCGTCCACCCGCGGCGGTACCCTGCCCCCTGCCCACCCCCGCCCTGCCCCCACCTGCGTGAAGCGCTCCAGGGGCGTCTGGTCGGGGTCTCCCCCGCTCATGGCCCCCGGCGGCTGCAGCAGCGCCTTCATCGTGTCCTCCAGCTCCTTCTTGGTCAGCGCGTTGGGGGCGTCTGGCGGCCGAACACAACAAGCACAACACGCCCGAATTGATCTAGACTCACAGCATGCGTGCCGCACGCCTGGCCCGCACAAGCGTACATCTAGGTCCTACCGTCCAGGACGCCGCGTTACCGCACAATGGCCTGCCTCCACGTGCACAGTCACCACCCGTACCCGTACCCAGTTGCACCCCACCCTGACCGTCCCCACTAGTGCCGGATGCAACCCCTCATTTACCTATGCACCCACACCACCATGCAGGCACGTTCCTACGCCATACGTTGCACGTACACTCACCCACACCCCTTCCTGCCCACCTCCACCAGTGGTGGGCGTTTGCCTACCACCCTTGCACCCATCCACGCCACGCACCCAACCACCTAATGCACCCACCATCCGCCCACTGGCACCTGCCTCACAGTGTGCTACTGTGTCCCCGCAACTGCATCGCTACTCACCGTCTGCCCCGCCAGCCGGCGGTCTGGCCGGCCCCTGCACCGGCCCGTTCACCGCCCTGCTTCCCGCCGCCCCCTGCCCCCCGTTCATGTGTTGCTGCTGCTGCTGCTGCATGGCAGCCGTCAGGTGGTCCAGCGTCAGCACCTTGTCGCCCGCCGCCTGCTGCAGCGCCTGGGCACGTGCCAGCATGAACTCCATGTCCGGTGCCAGGTGCTGCGGGTCGGGGAGGAAACACAGAAGGGTTGCTTGATCGCGAGCAAGTGGTAAGGAGGGAAAGGATGTATGAGCGCCTGGGCACGTGCCAGCATGAACTCCATGTCGGGCGCGAGGTGCTCGGGGGGACGGGTACGGTGGGGGGAGGAAGAGGATTGGTTTCCTGCGAAGGGAAGGGTAACGGATTCCCCGATGTGTTTTAGGGCACACTCTGCAGATCCATGCGATGTGGGTTTTGGTGGGAGGCCCATATAGGGGCCGGCGTGGGAGGGAGGGTGCGGAGCGGGGGCCGAGGGGACACAGTGGTGGTGTGGGTGTGTTAGGATGGACGCTTGAACAGGTGTACAATGCAGGGCGTGTGTGGGGTCGCGGGCACTGTGCGGCGGGGTAAGGGGTAAGGAGAGAGCGGGGAGGGAGTGCTGGCCGCGATGAGAGAGGGGAGAGGCCGCATACCAGGTATGGGGACGCGGGCTCATAAAATCGCGAGGGCTGGGGAAGGGAAATAGGTGGGGAAACGGTGAGGGCAGGTGGCAGGTGGCAGGGGGAGGGGAGGGTAAGGGTGGTTGGGTACGGCGTGGCGCAGGGGAAGAGCAAGTGCGTCGCAACCCAAGTTGCTAATACCCGATAATAAGTTGCTGTTGTCCGTTCGAGACCGACGACAGTGGTTGCTGGCTATCAAAGGAGGTGCAGGTGCACTAGCGACCTAGAACGTGACGGAGCAAGGCGGACCGAGTGACGCACGTCGTGTTGCTGAGACTGCAAGCAAGCACTTCGGCGAGCAATGAGTACGATAACACATTGCAGTTTATATGCATATTGATTGCGCCGTCAGTGTCGCCCGACTCCCGGCGCACTTGAGGCCCCGACTCGGGGTGACCCGCTGGTTCAATCAGGCCACCGCCGCCAGCACAAAAGAAGAAACGGCCTGCACCCCACAAAACCCTTACCAATATTACCTACCTTGTCATCCTTGTTGCGCCTGCCGTTGATGAGTGCGCCCAGCGCCCCAACGGCTCCGACCGCCCCCACGACACCCACGAACGCCATCGTCTGAGCTCCGGGCATGCACCTGGGGCCCCCCTGTCCCAATTGCAATCCCTGAGGGTCGGTCGACAACCGTTGTCGCGTCGCTGGTGCGATCTAGCGCTCACTAGAGTCTACAGCTGTAGACTGCGGGTATCGAGCGGGTAGATAAGAGTCGTAGCTGGGCGTTTACGTTCGACCGTTGAGTTGGCAAGACGGCATTATAAACAGAATGCTCGATAGTGTAGACGACAGGTCGACCGCAGAACCATCCATGCGACTGCATCCCTGCATGCGTGCATGGGTGCTGCATGAGGGTTCACGCAACCAAAACCCTCAAGCAGCTGTGCAGCGCCCGCAGCTGTGCACATCGCAAGTGAAGACCTAGGAAATTCGTAGCACTACGAGGCTTAGTGCCTGCTTCTGCCTGCTGTGCGCTTCCTAGCTCGTTTGATGTTGTTCGCCTTCGACACAATCATCACAGACTACGTGCAGTAAAACATGCAAGGAGAGATAATCAATAGCTATCAACCGTAGCCAACAGCCTCACTCACCACCGCTCGACGCGAAATCGTTGGAAGCAGTGTCGCTCGGACACAGTCGCGTGCGCTGTGCCGCGAGCACTGTCGCCTTTCGCGATGATACATACCGCATCAGAGTCAGCTCTACTTGAAAAGTATCAACTCCTCCGGAAGGCGAAAGAGGTGCGCCAGCCCGGCGGCGTGTAAACGCTTCCTGACAGTGCTGCCGCTTCAAACTCCTTACAAAGCTTCTTAACTTGTCATGCAATCATTTGGTACAAACGGAAGCGGCACTGCGTTTGTATGCACAGCTACACGTCGACCTGCAGCAGAATCGCTGCCACCATGTCGTCCATCGCTAGCTTCTCGCCACACCCACATCATCACTGACCTTTGCGATCATCATATTTACCTTGCAGGAGGCTGCGGCCGCCCGTCGCAATGCTGCGGCGCAGCAGGCCCGTCAGTCGCTGTCGTCGAAGCTGCCCCCAAACCTTGCGGCCGCGCTTGGCAGCGGAACCGGCACCGTCCCGCTGCCCCCTCGCGGCCAGTTGACTGCTGGTGCTGCAGGAGCTTCCACACGCCCCGGTAGCCAGGCCGCTGCGGGTTCGGCCGCGCCCGGGGCTGCCGCCGCTGCCGGTGGCGGCAAGGCCGATGCCAGCGCAGTGCCGGGGGAGAGCGCCCGTGAGCGGGCCCTACGGGTGAGTAAGCAGAGCAGCGGTACCTTCCCGGCAGCCCTGGAGCCCGAATCCCAAGCTAGCGACTTGATCGTCAGGGACTAAGAGGGACTGGAAAAAGGGTCAGGTGTTGGCGGACAAGGTGTGGTTGGAGTTGTGTCGGCGGTGGGGCAGCAGGCCCAGGTGCCGATGTATGGGCGTAAGCCTGTGGGAACTGCCTAACAGCGTGGCATAGAAGCAGTGCGCCTGTACAGAATTGGAAAATGACGGATCAACTGAAGCCCGCAGTGGCATCCCAGGCGCGCTACACACAGCATTCCCGCACCTCAAATATCCCAAAGCGAGGGCTACCCGTCAGCAGGCGACACGCTCACCGCCGGGACATATCTGCCGAACGCACCTACCTGGCTTTTGACCTCCCATGATTCACACACCCATGAAAGACACAAAGACCGCTGTCCTCGCCGGTATTACCACCTCCGCTTCCCGCTCCCCGGCAGGACCCCCGCGCCCAGCATGCCCCCACCAAGCCCCCACCAGGCGCTTCACCACACCCTGACCGTCGCCCCCGCTCCCCGCTCCCCGCCCGCCGCTTCACGCATACTCACCGCAGGCCCATGGCGCCCAGCAGACCACCAGATTCCCGCAGCTGCTGCACCATCACCTTGCGTCTTCCCCATTTAGTCAATTACAGCCGTTTCCCGCCTCCCGCTCCCTCAGGCCCTCCGCGCCCAGCAGGCCCGCGAGGAGGCGGGCCTCCCGGACGACCCCACGCCCTCCGCGGCGCCCACCACCGCCCCCAGCGGCCGCAAGCTGCCCAGCGCAGCACGCCGCAACCTCGCGGCAGCAGGCGGTGGGGCAGGGACAGGGACAGGGGCCTCTGGCGGGCCGTCGTCGTACGGCTCTGATGCCGGCCACGGCTTTGGGGGCGGCGGCGGCGGCGGCGGTGCTGGGTATGAGGAGCCGGCTGCGGGGTACGTGCCAATCACGCGGCCGCGGCCTAGCGCGGCGCCGTCGGCCGCTGCGGGTGGTGCTGCGGGTGGGGGTGGGGTGGCTGCAGGCAGCGGCGGTGCAGGGGCGAGGCCCGGCGGCGGTGCTGCGAGGCCAGAGGTGGGTGGGGGGAGGGCCGCGGGACGTCTCTTGTGCGGAAGGACGTGGAGTGATATGATAACACTGTACTGGGTGTTTCTGGACACGTGTTTGCCTGGCAAGCGTCGGGGGTAGGAGGTTGGAGGATAAGCCAGGCTGGCGCACTCGTGGTGAGGCAGTGGCGTAGGGCACAGTCCCTGCACGATGCCCCCAAGGCCCCAACACCTGGTGGCATCGGTGCCATACAGAGTAAACAGCGCCACAGCTGTGGGTGAACAAGCTTGTGCCTTCTTTGCGGTCGTCGGTATGCACGCCACCCGCTAGGTTTGCAGCTGCAGGGTACTGTGACGCGGCCAGTCACCAGTCTCAGCCCAACGCCTCGCACCCGCAGCCTGAATCCCTTCACTTCGTTACTTGCCTGTACACGTATTCCGCAGGGATTCCCTCCTTCCGCGGGTCGCGGCGCGCCAGGCCCCGGCGGCTACCGCCCTCCCGCGCCCCCCGGCTTCAAGCCGCCCACACCCGCCGGCTTCCGGCCCCCCGCCCCCGCCGGCTTCCGCCCTCCAGCGCCCGCCGGGTATCGTCCTCCAGGCGCAGGTGCCTCCCGCCCCCCAGGGTATAACCCTGGAGCAGCAGCAGGAGGAGGCGCGGGTGCGGCGCCTGGGGGTGCGGGGGCAGGGCTGGCGGGCAACAAGCGCCCTGCGCCTGAGCGCGCTAGTGGGACTTCCGCTGGGGGCGCAGGGCAGGGGCGGGGGCAGGGTCCGGGCGATGGGGACGAGGAGGATGAGACGTTTGGTAGGGGCCGGCGCATGTGTGGGGCGCATGCGTGGGGCGTGGAGGACAGCCGGGGCGGTGGCAACCGCAGCGGGGTGTGGCAGGGGCGCAGGGGAGGGGGTGCGGGGGGCGGTGGGTGCGGGAACAGGTCCCCCTTGGCGACGCGGCGAGGTGGGGGCGAACGGGGGTGGAGTGCGTGTGCGGGGGCGGAGTCGGACAGCGATGGGGGGTGCAGCAGTGATGAGGAGGGCGGGGGCCGTTCGGGTGGATGGGGGTGGGATGGCGTGTGGAGGCGGAGATCGGGGCGGGGGCTGAGAGGCGCCGGCGGTTGCAGCGGGGGCGGCGGCGATGGCGGCAGTGGTGGGAGTCCCCTTGGGGGCGGCAGCCTGCGGGGGCGGCAACTGGGGGCGGTACGGTTCGCCGGCGGGGGCGGAGGCGCGGGCGGTGCGGGCGCCGCTGCATGGGAGGCTGTACGGCACATCCCGCAGTACGACGGCGCGGGGGATGACATTGGCGGTGGGATGCATCCGCTGGATTCGCTGCTGGTGGGGTCGGTGGGCAGCGCAGGTGGCAGCTGGTTCGGGAGCGCTGCCGAGAGCGCGCCGGGCATGAGCGGGATGGGACTGGGGGGCAGCGGCGGCGGCGCCGGCGAGGTGGAGTGGCCCGTGGGTCTGCTGTCGGCGCTGAACGCGGATGAGGCGGTGGCGGCGCTGGCGGCGGCGGGCGACGCCGCGGCCCTGGACGACATGGCTGACTTCGGTGACCTCATGTCTGTGTCCCTGCCTAGTACCGACCACCACCTGCATGGCTTGCATGGGGGCGGCAGGGCGCAGGTGGGCAGCGTCGACCAGCCGCCGCCGCGGATGCAGCCGTTGGCGGCGGCGGCGGCCGCGGAGCCTGTTGGGCCGCTGGCCGCGGCCGCAGGCGCTGCGCCAGCTGAGGCGGCTGATAGCGCCACCGCTGCCGCGATGCTGTCGACAGCGGCTCCCGTCATGCCCATTGTGGGCGCGCCGGCGGCGGCGGTGGGTCAGGACCTGTCCGCCACCGCAGGCATCATGCTGCCGGTAGGCCATGACCTGCCGGTGGGCCTCAGCATGAACACGGCGGCATGGGGCATGGGGCCAACGGGCGTCTTTGACCCAGCGGCCATGGGGGGCATCGGTAACAGCGAGGTCGTCAGCGCGGCGGCGGCGGTGGCCATGGCGGCGGCGGCGACGGCCGCGGCGGCGGCGGCGGTGGAGGCTGCCGCGGCTGAGGCAGCGGCGGTTATGGCAGCGGCGGCGGCGGCGGGCGGGTCGGGCGCTGGCGTTGACGGCGCGGGCGCCGGCGGGGCAGGAGGGACGATGGACGTCGACGGCGCTGCTGCTGCTGCCGCCGCAGCGGCGGCGGTGGGGCAGGAGCTCCGCGCCAATACTGCCTCCGTCGTGGCGGCAGCGGCCGACGCGGCGGCGGCGGCAGCCGCAGCAGCAGCCGCGGCGGCGGCGGCGGGGCCTGTGCTGGACCCTAGCTTGTTTGCAAGCCTGGGGGCGGCGGACCTGGCGGCCGGCGGCGCCGTCACGCCAGGTCTGGGCCTGCTGGGGATGCAGCTGGCTGGCAGCATGGTTTCGGTGCCGGGACTGGATGTGGCAACGGCGGCGGGAGCTGACAGCCGGCCGTTGACGCCCACAATCACCGCGGATCCTGCTATAGTGCAGCAGGCGGCGGCGGGCATCGAAATGATGTCTTTTGGGCTGGATGGCGGCGTGGACGAGCAGGCAGCCGCAGGCGCGATGCGCGGAGCAGCAGGAGGAGCAGCGGTAGAAATGATAGACGTAGGAGCAGCAGCAGACGGGACAGCAGCAGCAGCAGTACAAGGCGCCGCAGGCGCAGCAGGCACAGGCGCAGAGCCACGCTCCAAGGAGCTTGCCGCGCCCGTGGGTTCACACTCTGACCCAGGGCCGTGCGGGGATCACGCGATGGGCGGGGTAGAGTCCGACGGGGCTGCGTGCACGCGCGCACCCCGGTCGCCCACAAAGCGTGTGCCGGCGTCACCGCTTCCCGCTCAGCCGGCGCGCTCCCACACACCCACGCCGGCCCCAGCACCAGCGCCCACCTCGGCGGCCTCTCCCGCACGTGGCTCCGGATCAGCCAGCGCAGCGCCAAAGGCAGCGCAGGGCAAGCAGCAGCAGCAGCAGCCGCAAAGGCAGCAGCAAGAACAGCAGCAGAAACCATTCATGCAGCAGCAACAGCAACAGCGGGCGGGCGCCCGCGCTAGCGTGTCTCCTCCCAAACCGGCAGGGGTCACGGCAAATAAACCGTCAGATACGTCGGCTAACAGGCCTGCTTCAGCGGGCACCACTTCGCCCCCGACCCGGGGGCAAGCCCAGTCAGCGGCGAAGCTCACTGCGGCGTCAGGGGCAGGGCCTGCAACGGGCAAGCCCAAGGCAGCGCCCAATGCGACCAAGATCACCGTCAAACTAGGGCCCTCCGTTTCCCCGCAGAAGGTGAAGCTGCCCGCCGCCGCACCACCCGCCCGCGCCGCCACAGCCAGTCCGCCGCCGCCGCCGGCGAGCAAGCCGTCGGACTCAGCGTCGCCTGACGCCGCTGGGATGGCGGGCGACGGCAAGCCAGCCGCGGAGGCTGGCGGCAGTACGGCGCCAGCGGCGGGAGCAGGGTCAGCGGCGTCGCCTGGCGCACTGGGCCTCCGCCGGGTAGGTAGCGGCCCTTTTTCTAGCGGCTTCGCGACTACCGTCGTACCGCCGCCGCCGCCACCACCCGCCCCCGTCGCGCAGCCGCCGCGGCCGTCTGCTCGTCTGGCCGCGGCCCCGGCACCGGCACCGGTGCAGAAGGCCCTGCCACCGCCACCACCGCCGCCGCCAGCGCCTGCGCCTGAGGCACCCCCGCCGCCGCCGCCGCCGCCGTGTGGCTCCCCTCGTGACGCCGCCGTCGCTGCCGCCGCCTTCGCCCGCAGCAGCCCCATGAAGTCGCCGGCGGCCCCTCCGAAGTCCCACCATTCCCCATTTGCCCAGGCAAAACAGCAACCCCCTCCCCTGTCCGCAAACCACCACCGCACGAGCAATGCTGCACTCCGCGGCCCGATCACCAAAGGCCCTGGGCCCAGTCCCGCCGCACGCGGCGCGCACCCTCCCCCGTCACGCCCCTCCACAACGCGCCCCTCTCCGCCCTCGCCTCCGCACCCCATGCTATCCCGCGACGGCGAATCCCCCTCCCGCTCCGCCAACTCCGACTCCGACTCAGACTCTGGCGGCGCCAGGTCCATGCGACTGGGCCGGAGCTGGTCCGACCGCGGTCGCGCCCACATCCGCCCGCCGTACCCCCACCACACAGGCGTGCGCAACGGTCGCTCGCTGTCCCGCTCGTGCTCCCCCATGTCTCGCTCCCGCTCACGTACGCCTTCGAGATCTCGCTCGCCGCGATCCGGGCTGTACGGCAGGTCCCGCTCGCGTTCCTGGTCACGTGGCAGGGACAGGGACGTGGACAGGGGAGACCGCCGGCCGCACTCCCGCAGCCGGTCGCCCTCCGGCTCGCACGGCACGTGGCAGGACGGCGGGCGACAGCCGTCCATGCTGCCGCGGCGCGAGCGGCGGCGCATGCGGCGGGCGGGCAGGCGGGAGGGGCGGTGGGCGGGTGCCCCGGTCGAGGAGGGCGGCGGCGGCCGGCCAGACCGCGCCGGCGGCGGCGCGCTGCGGTCGTCCGATGCCACGCCGCTGCCGCTGGCCGCCGCCTCCCTTACGCGCTCGCACTCTGTGCCTAGCAACCTGGCGGCGCAGGGCGGCGGCGGCAGGGGCGAGGGCGGGGCCGACGCCCGGGCCGCGGAGCTTGAGTGCACCCTGTTCGTGGGCGACCTGCCCTCGGGTCTGCCGCTGGCGGAGTTCCGTGCAGTGTTCGAGACATACTCGAGGGTAGGTGGTGGCCCTGTGTTGCTCGGGCCGGCAGCGAGTAGTTTTCCACACCCGCGCCCCTGATCCCTTTGACCCCGCATGCACTGTATTGCTGCACCGCGCTTGTGCGCTGCGTCGCCACACGTGCATGCAAAACGCGCGAGGGGGCAACTCTTCTGCCCGTCGCTTCCGTCCTCTCCTCTTCAGGCGCCTTGGATTGCCCTTTCTGCATTTCTTGTTGTAGCTCCACCCTATGCTACCGCACCCTTTCTGCAGGAGGTCGTGAGCGCCCGGGTGACAAACGGTCCTTCTTGGACTCCGCTGATCATCCGCCTCCCTTCTTTGTCAGCATCTTTGAATATGTACTTGCATGCCGAACCCTGTCTGCAGGAGGTTGTGAGCGCCAGGCTGGTGAACGGGCAGTGCTACGGCTTCGTGCGCTTCGCCTCCGCCGCCGCCGCCGCCACCATGCTGGACACGGCGCGCAGCGTGGGGGTGGAGCTGGCGGGCAGGAGGCTCAACGTAGCGCGCGCGCAGGGGCACCTGCCCGAGTGGAAGGTGGGGAGCGGTGGGGACTGGGGGGCGTGGGGTGCAGGGCCGTGTGCGTGGGGTGTGGCCTCCGCACGCGAATGGTGTAGGACCTCATTGGAAACCTTCGTTGGTGTTTTTAAGGCATGTTTGTGCCAGGGGCCACCTGCCCGAGTGGAAGGTGGGGGACGTGCGGGGAGCTGGGGTCTTTGAGAGTGGAGGTACGCAGGCGGGTTGGGGGCTAGCTCAATGCGGTATCGGGGGAAGGATGCCATGCACAGCGGGGATGGCGCACAAGCGGTTGGGCAGCATCTGCAAGGGCACGGCTCGTTGCTGTCTGTTGTATACGTCGAAGTTCATGGACGCCGGGCACTGACGATAAAAGGCACTGACCGTTACGGGTTCTGAGGAGGAAAGTTGCAGACCCTCGACCTTTGTGACTGAACCCTTGCCGCTTCTTGCGCCTGTCTCCTTCCCACAGAAGAACAGCGGCCCCAAGTCGCTGGCTCGCAACCCGCTAGGCTTGGACGTGTACCACAGCATGCCGTACGGCCCGGGCAGCAGTACGTACGACGCGTACGAGTCGTACGACAGCCCGCTGCCCATGCCCCTGGGCATGGGGGGCCGCATGGGCATGGGCGCCAAGGGTGGGCACGTGGCAGGCGGCGTGGCCATGGGCATGGGCATGGGGTACGGCATGTACGGCGGGGGCATGGGGGCGGGCGCGGGGGCACAGCGCGGGTCGCGTCACGTGCTTGATTACTCGGAGCTGTGAGGAGCTGCAGGGTGGGACGGGTAGGGTTACAGCTGTCAGCGACGCAGGAGGTGAGAGAGGGCGTGGACGAGGCGTGGTGGTGTGCAGGGTGAGAAGCAAAAGATGGCCGCGGTGTTGCCACGGCGCGCGCCGGTGCAGTCAGAGGAATAAGGGTATGCGGTCCTGACGCAGGACAGGAGCTAGGACAGAGTGAAGGTGCTGGAGGTGCTGATGGTTGAGAGGGGTACAGAGGGGAGGGGCGGAGGGCCGTCGAGGGCAGTGTGCGGTATGGGCGGGCAGGCAGGGCGGGGCGGAGGGGGAATATGAGGGAGGAGGGGAGGGGCAGGAGACAGACTGAGGGTGTGTAGGTCAGCACGAAGGGGCCGGAGTGGATGACCCGGACAGGACGCAGATGCCAGTACAGAGAACAAAAGAGGACACAAGCCGGCACGTTTGCCTGTAGGTGTGTTGTGCTTGGGTTGCGTGCACCGTAGTAGGACTGGTGGGCTGGTTGCCGTGCACAGGAGGCAGGTGAAGGCCGCCTGGCGTGATGCTTGTACACGTCGCGGCCTTTTGTAAAGGCTAGCTGTAGGTTATGCCGCGGGTGCGCTTTAGTGCAGCACCTTTTGACTTTGAGGAGAAAATCCATTGCTTCTGCTGGTGGCGGGTGGCCGGGTTAGTAGGCCCCCGATTTATACGGGTTCCTTTGTGTTTTGTGTCGTAGCGTAGGACGCGATGATGCCTAAATGGACATCAACGCAACTGGTATGGTGTAATGAGCCAGCGTGGATAGGCTCCTTCGGAGCTGCTCTGGTCTGGCGTGGACCCGAGGAGGAGGAGTTTGCAAGGTTAGGCAATATCTAATTGATGAGCCAATCGGCCTTTTGAACCTGTATAGGACGATTGCATGAGGCGTTTCTTCCTCACTGTCGCCTTGCGCCTTATCGGCGCACACGAGGACTGGCCTTGGAGTGTATTAGTCCTTTGGCAGCTGCTCTCGTAGGCTGTGGTAGTCAGGACACGTTGGAGCAAGTTAACTGCGCTGGAGCTGGACACGTAGTTGCAGTTGGTAGCTTTTCCGCTGCATAGAAGCGAAGGAGGCTTACTATGGCTTCTTATGAAGCGACACGTTCCGCTTTGTGGATATTGGGGTGGCGCTTTCATGCAACCCGGGACGCATCGGGGCTAGGAGTGACTTTGCCTTGTCATGGTTTTTGGGGATACCGCGCTGGACTTATGCGTGCACCCCGCAGCAGGGGTGCTTTTGTTGTGCCGTGCCATGTGGGACAAAGAGGCTACGAACGAACCTGCCCGCGGACGAACAAAACGTCAGCAACAGGACCGGCTTTTGTGTGTTTCATGCATATGGTTGGGAGGGGCTGGGGTCTCGAGTTGAATCCGCGGGTGCCAAGCAGACGAGGCTGGTGTTCCCCTGCCGCCGTGCCTTGTGCGACCTGGCTGGGCGGTCGTGCTGGGCGGTTGAATTAACACACCTGCCAACGCCACTAGCCAGGTGGCCTCCTGTTGGCTGTAGGATTGGGTGCGCGTCTGTGGGTGCGCGGGCTGCATAGGATCTGGTGGTAGAAGGGCATCTGGATATCCATCGAGGGTTTGCTTTGGCGTCTACGAGAGGCTTCGTACGGCGCACTGGGTGGGGTGTTGCTCCCCTTGCACGGGCTCATTTGCAGACGACGGGGAGCACGCAGCCTGCTCGCGCTCCTGCGCACGCGCTCCATTGGTGCGGTGCGGGGGTGTGGGCTACAGAGGCCCTTGCGTGCTGGGCCAATGACGGTGGGCTGTGGCGGACGCATGCAGGATTGGCACGAAGGCTTTTGGCGGACACCAGGGCCATGGTGGGCGCATGGCGGGCCTGGCATTCCCCGTTCAGATTCAGGGGAGCACCCCTGGTCGGAATGCACGCGCATTTGCTGCACCTGCTGGCTGCTGCCGACTATTACGTAGGCGTGGGCGTGCATTGTCCAATGGTGGTGGAGCGACTCGGTACAGCAGTCTTTCAGGTTGGACCAGAAAGGTCATGCGTATCTGTGTCCGCTTCAGAAGGCCTTCTGGTCCGCTTCAGGAATGGACTTTGCATGTCTACACCCTGACCCTACTGTAATTCTTGCTTCCTCCTCTGGGCCCTGGTATCTGTGGTCAGTGCCCTGTTCGGCGGCGGTTTGCATCAGAGTGAAGGCACGCCCGGTGTGCTTGCGGGTGCCCAGGTGCGAGGTAGGCTATGGATGGACTACTGGCAGACACCGGCACGTGTCGCAGCATGAGGGCCAACCCGCTCAGAACCTGCCGCACACCCAGCGTGCTGTGCTCAGCGTCGCCTACAATTGTTTTCAGGGACCTCGTCCGGCAGGTCTCGTAGCACACCCACCCCTGAGAGGGTGACAAAGCAGCCGTCCAAAGCAACGCAAGCGGCTAGGGCAAAGGCCATGTAGACGGCCATGGACCACACCGGAAATGAAGCCCTCCGCACGTGCATTACAGGTAAACCCTAGTCAACCTGAGTCAACGAGCAAGGCCAGAGGCAAGGCGCAACAGTGTGGCAGCCGGAGAGCTGTTGGCAGCTAGGCACCACCAATATCATACATGCAATACAAGCGGCCTTGGTACGCGTGGCACCTGCTACCGGTAACTGCCGTACTCCAGGCGTCACCTCTCTGCCGCACATAAGGACACGTCGTTACGCAGGTGCGCAGGGCAGGCGTAGCAACTAGCACCACAGCAGTGGCAAACATTAAAGGCCAGTCCTGCACTCAACCCCCAGTCCTGCATCAATCCAGATCGCGTGTGGCAACTCGTACGTCCGCGTGTCTGGTGTTGCAAGTGCAAATGCAAGGTGCGTGGGGCTAGATAGGTGTGTTGGTGGTGGGTGGGCGGGCGGATGCGTGGGTGGAGCCCCGCCCTGCCAATAGGTTGCTTAAACGCCTCCTGTCAAAATGTGGTGTCCGTTCATCCAGGTTCATCCGTTCATATCCCTCGCCTGCTGATCACACGTACTCGTCACAATGCTAGCGCACGTGCTAGCCTGGTTACCGGTACCAACGCCAGGAGGGCAGCGCTGGGAGCGGCTCTCTGTCGGCGACAGCGTCGCTCAGTCGCTTCATGCCCCTAGCCATGATGTGCGCTCCTGCACCTTCGCTGGTCATGTGCGATGCAAGGCCCCTTTCGATGCTCCTTCCCAATATCGCAGCGGAGCACACCGTGCTCTGCCCCATAATATCTACCGCCTGCACCAATCTGCGGCTTAGGATGTCACAACTAATGATAATCGCGGCTGTGATAATCCCGACGGCAACCATAGTGGTGACGGCAAAACCAATGATGACCTGGCCAACGGGACCTGCGCACTCCTCGGCTATTTGCTGCACATCCATTATATCAAGACCTGCAAAAGGATGAGGATACAGAGGTGCAAGAGTGTTGTCGCCAGCGGGACCAGGCAGCCGGACCGGGTTGCGGATGTCTACCTACCTTACCTTATGTTGCTGCTGCACACCTTCCTGCTTGCACGACAAGGACTCACGACTAGAATGCAAGGACTTAGATGGCCGTTTGAGGGCAGTGAAACTGATTTGCTTTTATGTGGATAACGCGTTGTGCAGCTAAGAGACGGTTGCTGACGTGGCTGTGTCGTAGTGTGGCATGTAATGGAGCAAATAGTGTGGCTATGTGCAGGCTTGGGTAGCCACGCAACGCAGGAGGCGAAGAGCATTGCAGGCAGTCAGTCATCTTAGCCATCCCGCTGGTTCGCAATTGAGCTGATTGGAACCGTTCCAATGGAACGACCCCAATCTGTTGCATGGGGGGCCTGATCACTACTCCAGAAAAACACCTGACACCAGGAGAGCCTGCTTGACCCACGGGTGCTCTTCTGCTTCACCTACCCTAGGCAGGGTACGGTATAGGGCAGCAGCTGCAAGGGCAACCTGGCGCCCTCTTTACGATGTGAGCAGCAGGATCACCAGGATGTGCAGCATGCCTGGGACGGCCGTGTTGTTAGCAGCGCAGTGCATAGATCGTTGTTTCACGGTGCAGTTGAAGAGTTGATGCACGCCAGACCGTGGTCAGTATCCGGCCTGCCTGCCAGGCACGCAATGCAGACGCCGTGGCGCTACGGGTACGGCGGTACGGAGTTCCCTTCACAGTTTTAACTATCCCACCCTCCCCACCCCTTTGCCTTGCGCAACGCTGCATCTGTTTCCCTCCCATCCAAGGACAGCGCTGGCTCGCAACCCGCTGGGCCTGGACGGGTACCACAGCCTGCCATACGGCACGGGCAGCAGCACGTACGACGTGTACAAGTCGTACGACCAGCCCGCTGCCCACGTCTCTGGGCATGGGGGACGACATGGGCGTGGGCGCCAAGGGGGGCCACGTGGCAGGCGGCATGAGAATGGTGGCTGGCCTTGGTGTCCCGCTCTCCCGCAACGGTTCACTCAGCGTTAACGACACGAGCCCATGACCGCCGGTTAAAATAAGAGGTGTGCGCCTCATGTCCGGCCGTAGGCGGAGGCAGAGGCGCTGGTGGTGGCAGTGGCGATGTCGGACAGCGGCGCTTGGAAGCCGCGCCGTGGCCTGGGCATGCCTGAGCGCAGCCGCTGGCGGCGAAGGCGAGGGCCTGAGCCGTGGCGGCGGCCGAGCTCCTTTGGCTGCGGGCACGGGGTTGGCCACCCATGTTGGACTCGAACGGGGACAGGTGGGCAGCCAGTTGCTGTACTGGTAGCTCACCCTGGCAGCTGCCAAGGCGGGCGGATGGAGGTTGTGCGCCACCACCACGGCGACGTCGGGCAGAGGCACGCACTGCCCCTACCGGCGGCGGCGGCGGCAACGGCGGCAGCGTAGCAGGAGGCGCCGCCTGGGGCAGGGGGACGCGGGGCACAGGGGGTGTCGGAGGTGCGGGGGCATGGGAACGGGTGCGGGGCTCACCGGGGATACGGCGGGCTTACGGCACGTGCTAGACAGTGCTTTGACTACTCGGAGCTACGAGAAGCTCAGGCAAGGAGCTGCAAAACTGGCGGGGCGAGGTAGATAGGTTGCTGCCAGCCGAGATGCGGGTGCGAGGGTGAGGGGCCGTGGAGGGGACCAGGTTAGTGCGCAGGGTAGCAGGGTGGAGTCAGCAGGAGAGGACGATGACAACTGCTGGCGCCAGGGGAGCCCCCGACTGGCGCTGTACCTGGACTAGTACCGCCAGGCACCTGCAGGCTGTTAAGTGTCGCATCCGGTGCCGTGTGTTGGGTGTCCGAGGGGCGGCTGATGACCACTGGGCGCGTGGGCGGCTGAGGGGGGACGGCCAGGGCAGGGCCAGGCGCCAGGGACGGCTGGGGTCAGGAGCGCTGGCTGGGGCTTTTACGCTGTCAGGCACCTTCAGCCAGCGAAGCGCGCCGTACACAGTTCGCCCGCGTGAGTCGCACCAGTAGTGGATTGCTGTGGTGTGGGCAAACGGTGGTGTTGGGGCGAGCTTATTATCCGCACAGCGTGGAGCAGGGCGTGGAGCGGCTTGTGGGGCCTCCCTTGCCCTCCCCTGCCAGGGTTGTTTCATGACGGTGTCCTGCAGTCGGGGCTCCGTCATTAACACTTTACGTTGTTTATCATAAACCCATATACGCGATCATTCAGCTACCAGCTCCTCTGAGTTCCAATTTGCTCGAGCAGATTTCCAAAACGGCAGCTTTGCCAGCTCAGAACAGGGAACACCTAAACTGCTCAGATCTATGACATAGCACTGGAGAAAGCATGCTAGGCCTGGAAGCAGGGTCCGACGCGGGAGGGGCTCATGCGTCGGATGCGCCGATACCCCTGCTTGTCAATGGCCCGGCGGTCGGCCTTACAAACCTGGGAAACACCTGCTTCTTCAACAGCGCGGTGCAAGTGCTCTTGGCATGCCCGCACCTGCAAAATGCGGCAGCAGCGTCCGTGGCATCGAGGAGGTCGCAGTCGCAGGCCGCCGGAAGCGCAGCCGCGGGACCTACCTTGGGCCGAGGGCCGCTCGGGTTCGCGCTGCAGCAAGCGTTCCTGAACATCAATGGTGCGCGACGGCTGCTGGCCACATTGCGCACTCCTACTGCTCCTGCTGGTCCTACCTCTCCCCAGGAACTTCCGTATCTTCCAGACAGATCACGGCAGCTGACCGTAGCCGCTGTGCCTCCATTGCGACTACATACCGCAGGCCCGCACAGCCACCACCACCACGCTGGGACGCACGGCCACCAGCACCACCACCAGCAGCACAAGAGCGCCACCTACAACCCCCAGGCCCTGCTGGCAGCCGTGTGCCGTGTGGCCCCCCAGTTCAAGGTGCGGCGGCGCGGCAATGCGCCGTACCCCCATCGACAGCAGGTTTCATGCATGACTGCTGCTACTGCTACTTCAACCTGACAATGCGTACATGCAGTGCGCTTGCAGTCAGGGCAGTGGGCTCCGGGCCGTGGTGGCAGCTGCACAGGGCTGCTGCTCGACGCCTGGTGCCGCCCCCCTCCCTGCCAGACTCTCCACACAGCTGCTGCCCCTCATGGGCGGTTGCAGCACCTAGTACACCTTGCACAGGTGCCCCGCGCCCCCGGGGCCACTTTGGGTTTACGCACAGCGATCATCCAGAACGCCACATGGCAAAATCCCAATTCCTTTCCTGCTGTTGTGGTCCCATACCCCTGCAGTCTGTACCTCTCACACGGCCTCCCCTCCAGTGGCACGCCCCGTTCGCGGCCTCCGTCCGGCGTCATGCCCCTACCCTGCATGCCTCCGCTTTCGCCTGGTCCTTGAACCTGCCCTTCCTTGCCCCCCTGCGCTGCCCTCCCCAGGGCCGTCAGCAACACGACAGTCATGAGCTGCTGCGTATGCTGCTGGACGCACTGCAGGTGGATTGACATTTGGGTGTTGGGGTGTGTGTGGTGGTGGTGGTGGTGCGGGCAGGTGTACTGCATCGGCTGGTGCATGGTGGTGAGGCACTCCAAATGGGTTACGTGTAGCACCCGAGTGTACAGGCAAGGGAACTTGTCCCTATGGGAATAACCAGCTCGTGCACGGGGCTGGGTTACATTGCTGGACGCACTGCGCATTTGGGTTGCTGTACCAGTACCACTACTTGCGCCAACCACCAACCAACTCGTCGTCCAGGACGAGGAGAAGCCTTCCAAGCCAGCCCCAACCGCCAACTGTCCCTCAACCGCTACCGTCAACCTTAACAAACTGCCCGCGCCCGACAGGACGAGGAGAAGCGCGCCGCCCAGCTGCTGCAGCGCCAGCCCAGCGGGGGAGGCACCGCCACCACCATTTCCTCCCCAACCCCCGCGCCCGCAGCCCCCACCTGCACGCCCAACGGCAGCTGCAGCAGTGCCGACAAGCCCGCTACACCTGCTGCGCCTAGCGCCCCTGACGCAGCACCCGAGGCCAGTGGGGACGCCAGTTCCAGCACCGCCACCGTCGCCAACGCTAACACGTCCGCAGCGCAGACAGCCGCATCCCCTGCTTGCAACGGCCATGGACCTGCCAAGGGCGACGGGACTGCCAGTGCCAATGGCGGCAGCGGCAGCGGCTGCGGCGGTGGCGGCGGCAATAATGCCGCGACGGAGCCGCTGGTCGCTGCGCTGTTCGGCGGCGACCTGGTGTCTCGCATCCTGTGCGGCACGTGTGGGCACGCGTCCCTGTCCCCCGAGAGCTTCTTCGACCTGTCCCTGCCCATACCCGAGGGCCTGCCGGAGCAGGACCCCAGGGACAGGGGATTGGGGGCGGCGGGGAAGGCTGTGGAGGGAGGGGGAGGGGGCAGTGAGGATGAGGGTGGTGGAGGCAGGGGCAAGAAGGGAAAGGGAAAGGGGAAGGAGGTT
>VFQN01001300.1_pt1 | contig 42323 bp, 57 predicted proteins | sample 3512371 | NCBI WGS metagenome assembly VFQN01 (sample SAMN10412370, study PRJNA504923) | tailings metagenome | isolation source: Replicate 2 from Balatoc abandoned mine | place: Philippines: Itogon, Benguet | collected 2017-08-28 | reverse complement strand
CAACGGTTGGTAGGTGTGAAGGCATTGCATGTTGGTGTGCAATAATGCGCAATAATGTACAGGAGCACGTGCGCCTGCATGGCGGCGTGGGCGCTGAGTGGGTTAACAGCTGCCTTGCGGCAGGTGGTTGAGGCGCAAAGTGTTGTAAGCTGCTGAAGGGGAGGCAGCTGCCTACATTCTTGCATTATGCTCCACCATGTTACTGCGCTAGCGTGCCGGAGGAGGACATGGACAAGAGTTGAGCAGTTGGGTGGAGGGCAATACGGTACGGTAAGCAGTTGTGAAGTGCAATCCTGCTGGTACAGTACGCCAACATAGACACAAGCACCGCGCGCGCTTGAGCCAACGGCAAGGGGCAGTTGGTGGTTGGTGGTTTGCACAGGTGCAAGTGCTGCATGCGTTGGCTTAGGTCGCCTGCGGGCTGGAGACACCGGGAAGTTTCCCGGGTGCAAGACTGCACGTTTGATTTTGGGCCCAATAACACACTTGCATTCTGTGGAAAGGTTTACAGGTACATGTAACCACGTGGCTACGTACGACTGTGGTTGCCAAAATGACGGCTTGACGCCTAGGAATCCTAGCTAGGATTGAACGTGAGCATGTCCAATGCTGGTATGCCCAGGGATGTGCACTGCCTGGATGCAAAAGTTTGTCAACGGCCGGGTTGCTTTGGCACACACGGGTTAGGACGGATCCTTTGCTCCCAATACCATTGTCAACCCGTGGGAAGGCTCGTAGGAGACAATCAAGGAAACCTCATAACGGGATCATTACAGGCGTGGCCCCAGGGGCACGCCTGGGCACGCCAACACGGCTCTGCGGGAGGGAGACTGATGCCTGGCAGCATGACACGTGCATTCAGATGCCAACTGCAAACAGTTGCGGCTGAGTCTTTAGGAAAGGGCTGAGTAAGAGCCTAAGCGGTTGCCTATGCCAGTGACTAACGTGACAGGGTGCCGAATGAACTCTTTGGATGTTGAATGCTTCAGGCTGCCACTCAGCGCTCACACGTTAGCGCCCAAAAGCAGGTTAGCGCCCAAAGGATGCGCGCACAGCGCATACTCCATTTTGTTCATAGAACATAACCGTTGCCGGGCGGGTACGTATACGAGGCCAAGGCGGCTCGTTAAACTCCAGCAGACCGTTGGCGTGTTTACAGTGCCCGACTATGCGTCAGTCCGGGGAACCTTTCGGCTACCATCCGCAGCAGTTGGTCCCTGACGTAGACAATCAAACGGCGAGGAACGTCACTATGTATAGTTGAAATGGATTAGGCCTTCACAGCATGAAACGCGCTTTGCGGATCCAAGGACTGAAACCGACGCTCGCGGTCCCAACCGCTCGACAACTTGCCACGCATTGAGTCACCAGAGCAGGCAGGGGCAACATAGGGTAATGCTAGAGCAGCTAGATTTTGTCTACACAGACAGGCGTAAACCAGTCTGCTGACCTGCGCTGACCGCCTGCTGCTGGCCACAAGGTGACATAAGCAGGATGCAGGAAGCAGCGCGGCACTGTGTCGCCCAAATCAGGTCCATTTGAATCGATGAAGTTCAAGCGCAGTGTCTGATTATGCGTACGCGATGGTGTGCACTCCCCTGCTGTTGGCGGACTTTGGAAACGGGAAAGGCCACCAGCTGCAGCGTTCAGCAATCTCAGTGCAGTCAATAAAGTAATCCGCTTTGCACAGCCCAAGCAAAGAAAGGACACAAAAGCGCGACATTGGAGGTGTGCCCGCCGTTCTGTACAGCCTTTAATGGCGGAAAAGACCGAGTTACCTAAACCCAAAAAGGTCGGGCTTGAGAACTACGGATAGGAGCTCGATTGTGACGTCTCCAAAATCTGGAGTGCCACCCCATCACCCATTCTATTGACCTGCTTCTGTTTGTCCCCCGCCTCCCTTCCCCTGCTCCCTTCCCCTTTCCACACCTGCCATCCACTGCATCAGCATTGATGACTGGGAGCGAACTTGCTCTGTTGTGTGACGGATGCATGGATGTACTTGCGGGCTTGCGGGTTTCAAGGCCCAGCCATGGGCCCATCCAGCAAGCAAGGCCCTAGACCTGGGAGACGCAGGGAGCAATGCTTTGATCGAGATGGGGCACTTGACCATATCTGCCTTGTGGTAAGTGTCAGCGCTGTCAGCGTGCTTTATGACAGACATGACATGGACATCCTGCCACGGATGTGTTGCGGTTTGGTACGGACGTTTCCAACCGCCAGGTTGGTGGACCTGGGGCTGAGCGGATCACCGACGACCGTCATAAGTGCTGGAATGTCGGCACCCTACAACACGTTGCTCACGTATCAAAACCTAGGCACATGTAGCGTGTGCCCTCAGCTACGCTCCCACTTGACCATCGGCGTTTAGCTGTCGGCCGACCTTCCCTTGAGAACACGACAACACCTGTATTCGAAATACATTTATACCTGGCAAGCAGGACTCCTGCCCACGGCCTGTTATGGTCGTGGCCAGGATGGTCGCGGGCGAGAAGTGCGCGCCCAAACTTTTACCGCTGACGCCGCTGCCTGAATCATCACTATATGGCGTTCACGTAGTTCCACATCCGACGCGACCAAACGAGGACCAGTACTCTGTTCACCAGTTCAACGGCCTGAGCGCATATGGCGTTTACGATGGCCATGGGGGCCGGGAGGTGTCTCGGTATGCAGCTTCATCAATATGGAGATGTTTGGCCACGGCGGATGAAGCGGCCCTGAAGAAGGCCTTTCTAGCAGTGGATGCAGCGGTGAATTCTGACGAAAGACTGCCGCATGGATGTGGCTCTACGGCTTGCGTTGCTGTTGTCAAGTCAGATACCATTATCGTGGCAAATTGCGGTGAGGCAACAGGCGTAAAGGGACTCTGACTCTCCCGGGCCAACCGCAAGGAAGACTGACTTTCCAGCACTTGCCAGCTCGTCTTGTGGGAGGAGTTTACTTCTGTGTAGTCCCCATTCTATAGAGTTTGGCTTGGTCGACGACTCTCAGGGAATGAGACGCGCTTTACTGGCAATGCCCCCGCTTGTCCAATTTGCGCAGGAGACTCTCGAGCGCTGCTATGCCGTGGTGGTAAAGTCCTCCCGCTAACATGCGACCACCGCCCAGCGCGGCAAGACGAAAGGGTAAGTTACAGCGCGATGTGCCCCGACTGGAGGAGTTCGTCTTGTCGACGACACACCCAGTACGAGGCCTACATACATCAACACGAAATCGCATTTATGCATGTCGTACTTCCTTCGATGCTCGCCCCTCGGGTTGGCCCCTTTCGGCCCGCAGGAGCGCATCCTCAAAGCCGGTGGCCAAATACTCTGGAACGAGGGGGAGCGCGTAATGGGCGTGCTCGCAACAACGCGCGCTATCGGCGACCGCGACCTTAAGCAGTTCGGTGTTATCGCGGAGCCTGAGGTAGGTCGGGGGCTCGGCGGGTCAACCGCCAGCCCAGCTTCGGCCCCGGCCTCAGGCAGAGGCACACCCCCAGCACCTCGCCCAGAACCCCGGCACCGGTTACACGAGCAAGCACACCTCCACATCTTGAAAACTTCTGTACATGCCTGTATGCCTACGCATTGAGTGTTACAGTTTCTTACAAATGGTGATAGAAATGGCGCCTTGTGCGGTGCAGTCCTTGTTCGTCTGGCGCTGTGCGTGGCCACGAAGTGCTACGGCGCAACAACCCCAACGCAACACAGCCAACCCTTGCTTACCACACGTAACTGTTGCTGATCTCTCTATTGAGAGTTCATGCGACTGTCATGGCTGCACCTGATACCTGCTTGCCATATACCTTTTTTTCCAGTCCAGCAACTGCGTAGCCTGAGCACCTGTGCACGGTGGGACGTGAGGGCCCAGGAAAGGGTGAGCAGTCGCCGGCACGCGCCCCCACCCCACTGCGTACACTCCACATGCAACCCCACTGCCCGCACCCCATGCACCCGCGCCCCAGGTCACCAGCACGGCCCGCTGCCCAGAGGACGAGCTGCTCATCGTGGCCACAGACGGGGTCTTCAACGTCCTGACCAACGAGGTGCGTGTGCTACTGTTGCTACCCCTCGGCCCCGGCTTTCAGTGACTGCGCCGGCCTTGTGCCCTTACCGTTCTCATACACACACGCGTGCACCAGCGCGAGGGCATGGACACCACCATTCCGTTCACAGCGCACAGCTTCCAGCAGGTTCCCTGTCCCAGTCGTGTCCTTCCCCATACCATTTGACGGCCCGCATGTGCGCCCCTGGACCTCGCTCTTTCGCTCATTCCTGGTCCTTTTACGCTACCCATCTCCGCACGAGACGGCCGAAATGGCACGTCACATGGTGGCCCGCGCGATGCAGCGGCCCATGCACACGCACACTGATCTCCATGCACATTGCCCTCCTACGCTCGCCGCATGCTGTGTCTCCTCTCTCCTGCAGGAGACGGCCGACGTGGCCCGGCGCATGGTGGCCCGCGCGGTGCAGCGCGGCGCCTCCCGCTCCGCCGCCGTGCGCCTGGCCGCCTCCGCCATCGGCCGCTTCAGCCGCGACCGCAACAGCAAGGACGACATCACCGTTATTGTGGTGGACCTGGCGGAGCAGCAGGGGCAGGGGCAGGGGCAGCAGCAGGGGCAGGGGCAGGGGCAGGGGCAGGGGCGGGATGGGCAGCAGCAGCAGCAGCAGCAGCGCGCTGGGTTTGGCGTGCCGGTGCAGCAGCGGCAGGCGATGCAGCCGGTCTTGTACCAGGAGCAACAGCAGCAGCAGGGGCAGCAGGGGCACCAGCACGAGCAGCAGCCGGTGCTGCACCTGCAGGCGCTGTACCCTCCCGAGACGCTGGCAAGCGCGTTGGCGGGGCAGGCGGGAAGCCCCCACGAGTCGCTGCTGCACCTGCACCTGCAGCCGCAGCCTGTGGGCTGGCCACCCGGCTGCTGCGCTGCTGCCGTTGGGCCGCCGGAGGCCGGAAGGCCGCACAAGTCGCTGCTGCAGCAGCAGCAGCAGCCTGTGGAATGGCCGCCAAGCTGCGCTGCTGCTGTTGGGCCGCAGGAGGCGCCATGCGGCAGCCTGGGCCGCTACTCCCAGCCGCCACATCTCCTCACGCCTTCGATGGGATTCCCGGCGCAAGGGCTGCCGCATGGGCACGGGCAAGGGCACGGGCAAGGGCAGCAGCAGCAGGGGCAGGGACAGGAGCAGCAGGTGTGGGGCGCTGCAGGGCCGCAGGCACCTGCATGCACGGGTGTGGTGGGTCTGCAGGGTGTGCCGGCTCCCTGGCAGATCGACACGCTGCATGTGGGTCGGTGCCAGCCCATAGGGAGCGCGGTGCAGCTGGCGAGGGGTGGGGGACAGCGGCACTGGATGGCTGGGGGCTGCTCGGAGGCGGCCTTGGCGGCAAACAGCGGGCAGCGCAGGCCAGAAGCCTTGCCCCAGGCGTCACTCCTGCAGCGCCCTGACACGCCCCCTGCAGCAGCTACCGCAGAGGCAGCAGCTGCAGCTGCAGCCCCCCCTCACCTCTTCGCGTGGGGTGTCCCCTCGTTGCTCGCCACCCGGGTTGCTGCCCCGGCGCAGGAGCAGGAGCCAGGCTCCAGGGCTGCAGGGCAAGCCACCCACCCTCTCGACTCAAACAGCACGTGGGCGCCTGCCCAGCAAACCCACCTCCGTGCGTCCGCCGGCACCCCTGGCGCACTGCACCCCGCACCTGGCACCCGCGCCGACGCCGACACCCGCCTCCCCGCAGCCGCCTCCGCTGCCGGCGGCCAGACCAACAGCCCCGTGACGCCAAGTCCCTTCAGCACCGCCATCGCCGATACCACAGAAGCGCAGCGCCCGGACTTGCACCCCTGGTGCGTTCTGGGGGCCGCGGCACTGGCTGCCCACCAGGGGCTAGACGCGGCCACCGCCGCGGCAACTGCTGCTGCAGCGGCAGCCAGCCACGGGCCAGCTCCGCCCGGCGACGCCGGCGGGTACGTGCCCGTGCCCCCCAGTGCCTCCCTGGAGCACTGGACACCGGCTCCCGAGCTTCTGGGGCCGCCCCCCAGCGCCCGCAGCCTGTCGGAAACGTCCACAGGCGGGCCGCCCTCCTCCGGAGAACGCCGTACGTCTGGGTCTAGCTCCACATGCTCCTGCTGCTGCACAGGGCAGGCAGCGCTGCTTCTGAAGCCGTCCTCTGTCGTACACTCCCCGCCGCTGCCGGGCCGGGTGGGCAACGGTGGCGGGCGCGTGCCGGGTGGTGGTGGCGTGGACAGCTCCCTGGAGCCGGTGCGGCGCGGGCAGTGCCACGTGTGCAGGGGTACGGCGCAGGTGTACGGCAGCGGCCGGCCGGTGCCGTACAGGACGCAGAGCGGGTCGGTCGTGGGGCAGCGGCAGGGGGAAGCAGGGCTGCTGAGTGCTGCGCCACGGGCGCGCGGTGGGGCAGGTGTCGGCAGCGCTGGGGTCGGCCTGGCGGTTATGCAGCAGCAGGAGCAGCAGCAGCTGCTGCTGCAGCAGCTGCACGTGGTGGGCGGGCCGCCGGCAGTGTACGGCGGCGGGCTGTACAGAAGCCGTTCGATCGCGCTGCGGCTTCCGTTGTAGCCGTACGGTGCGGCGTTAATGTTTTCGTTGATTAGCGTTGGCCTGTAAGGGTTTTGTCTACCAGAGGCTACTGGTGGGTTGCGGTGCGTTGGGCACAGTTGGGGGTTGGGGGTGGCTAACAGACGGCGGGTGCGCACTTGCGGTGGCTTTATTTCAGGGCGGCTGTGTGGGCGCGTGGGATGGGAGTAAGGCTGCTGAATGGGCCCCCGGGCTGAGACACATGGTATGGTATGTCGGTCAGGCGGATGTGGGGTGTACAGCGGTTGTGATAATTGTCTTGGGAGGTCAGTTGGGCTAGTTGGCGGCAGCCTGCTGCTTGTCAGTAAGCAAACGTATGGCACATTCGGCCTTGCGCTTGCATGCGAGGCAAGCATGTTGCAAAGACGGCGCACGGCGGGCGGGGAGGTCAGCCGGAGGGGCACGGGTGTGTCCCAAGCGCGCCGGCGTGCAAGCAGCATACCGTACCTTCAGGATGTCATGGCTCGCAATAGTAAGAACCATATGCTGCAGTGGTTGTGATGAGCGTGTCCGGTACGGCCCTGCCTCGGGCTTTGGGGACCCCAGCGCTCTTGCTGTCTCTTGGCCCATCGCAGGGGATCAGCCCTGCCGGGTGCGTGTACTATACGCTGTGAAGGTGCAAGTGCGCATCCTCTTGCCCTGCTGCGCATTCTGGTACCAGAGGGAGAGGCCCGATGCGCCATTTGTGTGCTGCGTGTGAGCGGGCGCTGTGTTGTGCCGGCGTGCAGCCGGGTGTACAACAGGGAGATCGGCTTTTGTGTTGCCGACGAGCTTTGTGGCACACGGTGAACTTGTAGCACATGGTGTGGTGGCGTTGTGACTACAGCTGTGCGATCTATGCATGCGGTCCGCGTGCGAGAGCTCTGATGTACGGCGACGGCGTGATGCTTCATATCGTAGTACGTAGCCCATGTCGTGTATTACTGAGTGCACCATCACCCTGCCGCTCTATCGGTTTAGCATTGGCCAAGGCCGGTAGCCGTGAGCGGCGAAGTGGGCGGCGGCAGGGTCTCGTAGCTGGTGGCATGCATCGTATCATGGCTTGCTGGCGCTTGGGAGGGGCATCATGGGCTGTTCGTTTGCATGGCAGCGTGTGCGGCGCGATTATTGCTTCCACGTTGCTAGTAAAAGGAGCCGTTGCTGTACGCGGCTGCAGGAGGAACGTCGCGGTGCCAACAGCCGTTGCCTGCTCATGCGGGACAATGTGCGATTCGTTATGAACTGTTTGCCAGGCCGGCGCTGACGGCTGTATCCTTACGGCCGTCGGTTTGCTCACAGCCACCGATATCTTTCTGACGCAGCGCTGACTTGCGCTTGCATGTAGTCAGTCGCTATGTGCCGTGCACCTTTGCCGTTATGGCGTCTTGCTTTGCACCGATTGCAAGGCTTGATTCTGGCGCTACGCCTCGTGTGCTTACTATTTGGCGCGGCACCGCTGCTCGTTGGCAACGAGAACCTTGCAGGGGGTCCTAAGAGGTAGTGAATACGAATACGGGTGCGGCTATGGTAGTACGGCGATGTACGATAGCGTTGCGATGCAAGGGCGTGTCATCTCCGGTTGGCTGAGCGCGTGCCTTACACGTTGCTGTAGGGCGGAACGAGGTTGCTACTGGAGGGGGATGAGGGGGGAAGATACGGGATTATTTCATGTTGGATTCTTCTTGTGGGCCAATGCTGCTTCCCGGCCATGGAGGTCGTCAATGTCGCACTGAGGCACCGTGCTGTTGTGGGCGCGGTTGCTGGTGCTGGTGTGTATTAACAGTGATACTTGGGCTTCTGTTGCCCACCTCCTTGCGTCTGCAGTTGGGGTGTGTGGCCCTGATGGCTTTTTCGTGGTTTGGCGGCGCTCTTGGATCTCTTACGGCATCGGGGCAGCACACACACACACACATGTACTAGCACGGCTTCGTGTTCAGCCTGACAAGTGTACTAGCAGTCATCCATGCAGCGGTGTTGGGCCTTTGTGGGGGAAATGGTGGCGTCTCGGGTCTAGGGTGCTGAGGACTGTGGGATGCAGGGGAGGTCCCCTGGTGGGCTGAGGCAAGCAAGGCAGCAACCGGAGGCTGTGGCCTTTACTCGCCGTGAGCCATGTGCTGCAGCAGCAGTGGCGGGTCCAGCTGGCGAGGTTGTGGGGTACTGGGCAGCAGGGTACAAGAGGTGGGTGTGGGTCATGTGCCCCTGCCGCGGCGATGGTGTGTCGTACGGTTGATCGCAACATGTTCAACGAAGGGGCCATGTGTGGCAGGCAGATGCCACCAGCATCGTGGAACTGCTGATACGCAAGGTACCGGTAGCTGTGAGCACCGGGGGTCTGTGCTGCTAAGCAGTTTGGTCTTCGCGACTTTGCCAGCTCTTGGCTGACGGCGTGGGTGCAGGGGACACACCCTTCTGGTCGTAGCGGTCAGTTTTGTGGAACTGCTGGTATGTGCTGCGTGTCGGGGGTCTGAGCCCCTGGGCTTTATGCCAGTTTATGCGCCAGTGGCGCTGTTGATGACTGACGGTGTGTAGTGTTGCAGGGGACGAGCCCTGCTCTTGCGGAGCAATGGAGAAGGGCATTGTCAATTGCGTCCGTGCAGGTCCGTGCTTGGTTTGGAACTTGGAACTGCTGCTATGTGTGAGCACTGGGCGTCCGTGCCCCTCAGCATTGTGGTCTTGGCTGACGGTGTGTTTGCAGGGGACACACGCTGCTCTGATGGATACATGGCACAGAGACAATGCCGATGGGGGATGTTTCGACTGGAACCTGTAGCCTGCGATAAGCATTTCGGTGAATGCTATGAATGGGACTTTGAGCTGAGGTGCCGACGCCTCTCTCCTTGGACTTGACGTGGGCTGTGGCGTACCGTATCTGAACCAGGGTCCAGCTTCAGACGACACTGGCTATGCACGCATCATCGTATGTTGCCTTGTGCGTAGAATGGAATGTGTGGAATGCGTGGAGTGTGGAATGAGCAGTACAATGGTGTAGCACTGGAATGCTGGAAGTATGCACTTCCGTGTGTAACAGCAGGTTGGCGACTGATGTGGACATGCACCTTCATTATCCGCTTTTGCCCACAGTGTAACACTGGATCACACAGGACACATGTTGCTCATCCTCCATCGCCCCTGTACCACCCATAGATCCCTAGTCACTGTACTGCAAGACCTGCAGTTTGCCAGCAGCTAAGCCGATAAAGCATCAAGTGCTCGTGTTGCGCGGGCGGCATGCCAGCCGTGCGTGGCATGCGACCACCAGGTCGGGAGTGCAGCACAGGCACTGTCCCTGCCACGTGGCTACCATCCTCACTGATTGCAGTCAGTCAGCGAGGCTACTCAGCCAGTCTATGTCCGTCGGTGTGAGGGACGACCCCTTCCATACACGTGCCAGGTGTCAGGCAGCAACGCACAGAGTGGACGCGGCCACCCGCAAGCCATGACCCAACGGCGCGCCTTGCATTTAGACTCCTCCAACAAGCCATGGTCCCAGTGTACGGCGCCACATGCTCCTTCGACGGGCCTGTCCCCGCCCTCCAAAGACATGCAAGTCCAGGGCTGTTTACAATACCATGCAAAGCAGTGCCTCCCAAGCGCTCGCACCCTCATGCACGCAGGGACTGTGTTGAGTGCCTGAGATGCTGCGGAAACGGCGACATACCTGCGAATGCCCCACAAGTGTTACCCACAACGTATCAGGGCCCTGCCCGCGGCAGCAGACCCTGCACAAAGAGCAGCCCCCGCACAGGCTCCTCTCCTTGTCCGCCCGCGCTCACATAATCGCGCACTTGCAGCAGGCGGGGGTCGGCCCGTCCGCCCCCTCTCCCTCGACCCCCGCATCACGCTGCTCCCCACCAGCACCCTGGCCCCCCGGTCCCCTATGAGCCCCCTTGCCACCTTCCGCCCCCGCCCCAGCCAGGCCCTTGGGCGACGCCGCCGCTGTCCCGGCCGCCGTGCCACCGCCCCCCGCCCCTGCACCACGGCTCCCCTGCTGCACCACCTCCACCTCCACATCCCGCACATCTGCCTCTGCGCCATGGCCACGCGCGTTCCCTGCCCCGGCTGCTTCTCCATCCCCCTCCCCGCCCCCTCGCCCTGGAAAGCTGCCTTCCGCACCTCCCCGCCACGCGGACCCCCTCCCCGTCTCTCCGGCCCCAAAGCCGCCCTCCCCACCACCAACCCCGTTCACCGCTGCCGCAGCCTGGCCACCACTCCCGCTGCTCCTCCCGCTGCTGCTGCTGCCACTGGCCCTCCCGCCCTTGGCTCCAGCGCTCCGCCCCGCTCCCAGCTGCTGCCCCCCAGTCACCCCACTCCCCGAGCGGGACCTCCCCCCGGCAGCCGCCGCCCCCTCGCGACTCCCCGCAGCCACCGCGCCGGCTGTGACCGTCGTGCCCTCGCCCGCAGGCCCGGACACGTGCCCCGACCGACCCGCATGGCTCCCCGAGTTCCGTGCGCTCCCGGGATGGGAGCAGGCCGTGGACGTGGCCTGGATGGCCTTTCTGCTATTCCCTGGGCTCCGGTGGGTTGGCCCCCCGGGCGAGGCGTGTGCTAGGGTGGCGTGGTGCGAGCCGGGGCCGGGGGAGGAGCGAGAAGGTGGCGGGGGGCTGGTGGCGGTGGTGTAGGTGGAGGGCGGGGTGAGGCTGGGGGAGCGCGGGGAGAAGTTGGGGTGCGGCCGGGGGCCGTGCTGCTGCTCGCGGGCCATGCGGAGGGCGTCACGGCCGCTGACGGCGGCGGGCTTTGTGCCGCTGCCCGGGCTGTGGGTGCCGCCTAACGGCGCGGAGGAGGTATGTCCTGAGCGGCTGGTGCTGTGGGGCTCGTCTGCACTGTCAGGGCCGGTTGCGGAGGTGCCTATCGCCGGGCTGCCGGTGGCGCGCCGGTTGCCCCGCGGTGCGGCGGGGAGGCCGGAGGCGGCTGCGAGGGACTCCCCTGTGGCGCTGACGGACTTGCGAGCTGGGTTGCCCCGGGACCGGTCCCAGGCAGCGGACGTGTTGACGGAGGAGCTGACGCTGCCGTTCCGGCGCCGCTCGTAGATCTCCCTCTGCGACCAGGGGATGTACGGCTTGGGCCTTGCGCCGGGGCGGCTGCTGTTGCTGGTCTCCGCGTCTTGGCTGCATGTGGCTGCTGTGGAGGGTGCGTTGGCGGAGGACGCGTCCTCGGCGCCAGTGCGGGAGGCCCCGCTTGGGCTGTCGTCCCCGGCAGCACCCCCGCCTTTCGCAGTCCGCTTGGAGCTTTCTGGCGACGCATCAGGCGTCTCTACTGGATGCTGTGACAGCTGAGCGACTGCGTCTAGCATCTGGGCCAGCAGCTCTGTGACTACTGCGACCGCATTCCCTGCGTCGTCGCGTTCGCATACCGCCTGCGCTTCTTGCGGTTTCCCGTATAGTAAGTTATCTAGTGCCATCGCCATGGCAGTGATGAGGTACCTGGGGCCGGAGTCACGTCGCACGGAGGGCGTTAGTGAGGTTAACATGGCGAAAACGGCATGGCGCGCAAGTCAGAGGCCCTAGCATGAAAGCATTGAACATTCTTCATACCACTGAAAGGCGGTGTGACAGACACGTCTGCAGGGAGCGTGTTAGCGTCAGTTACCTAGGTCGGGTCAACTCGCGAAGGTCAACTCCACGCTGAAGTCCGTGTTGCAGGCTAACGTACCCCAGGCGCTCTGTGTTTCAGTGTCCATAGATTGCGCAGTATGGAGGTACACGCATAGACCTCTGGAGCCGTGGAGGCGAAATGCCCTGACCAGCGCTAGAAGCAGAGGAGCTCTTTTACGGACAGGCCTATATGCAAAACAACCTGAGGAAGCATAGAGGTTGTGTCCTGTAGAAATCGTGTGTCCTCTGCAAGGGAGTTGGAGGTTCTGCGATGCACGACAGACCTGCATTCAACAGATGCAACGGCCTTGGCAGCCTCGCCAGGGCAACCACAGCTCCACGGGACCCGCCTTTATACAATACCTGCTGCACAAGCCACTCAGGCAAGCATAAGTATATGAAGCTCTAGGCAGTGCTGGGGTGGCATGGCAAAGGGATAGGGGGATGGGAGGACCAGGCGTCCAGGCATCAGGCAGGAGGGCAGTTACGACTGGTTTGGGAGGTGCACAGGAAACCGTAATGTGCAAGGGATAAACTAGACATAAATACATACTGGGAGTGCTGCGCATGCCAGAAAGTTTGTCAATAATCCCTTGCTGTTCTTGCGCACATAGGGGAGGCGCTAACGCGAGGGAGGTACCCCCTTCCGCTCTTCCTGACGCCCCTGTCACAAGCCACTGTGTTGTCCCAACACCATAGGGAGTGATCAAAAAAAATTGTGATCCCTTATTACAAAATTGTTGCTTCAGAGGCGAGACCCCATAGCCCTATCACGGTAACGGCACGTGGCAGCATGCATCAGGCCTATCGGTTTCAGAGCGCTCCTTTCACAAGTAGAGGTCGCTTTGCCTTATTACCAATTGTTCATGCATTGTAATCCTTCTGCGGCCAGATGTCGCACCTACCCTGGTCCAGCCTGTCCAAAGCGCGCGAAAGCCCAACAACAGCCCGCGATAGACGGGGTCGCGCAGCCCTACAGACATCGCACAACACAAATTCATCTCATGTACATGTACCTTGGCTAGCTCTTTTCTCCGTCGCGCTGTCCGCGGGCGCTGCCGCTGGGGCCGTCGTCGCGGTCCTGTTTCGCCGCTCAGGCAGGCAGCCTTCCAACGGAAAACAGCAATGGAACAAAACAAAAGGAGCTACAGGTGCTCCCGGAGAAGTTGGATGCAGCAATGCGCAAAGCAGCGGCGCTCCATTCTCAGAGCCCCTTCCAGCGGACGCGGATGCCAGCGCAACCATCCACCTTGTTGCGCAATCGGAAGTCAATCTAAACGCAAAAGCAGGCCGTTGCATGTCGGTCGAGGCGTCCGCATCCCCTGTGCCGGCTCGGCCCGGGGCTGCCCCAGCGCCATCCTTGGCGCCGCTGCAGTCTCCGCTCAACGTCGTTGCTGGGCGCAGAGACCCGACGGACCCTGCGGCGCGTAGCGGGTAAGAAGCTGAGTTCCGTCAGACCCATCCGTCAAGCACTCAGTCCAGTGCGTCGGGACCAGATGCCCCCACTGTGGAACACACACTGGCGCCTATTGACCCAAATGTACTCGCGCATGAGTGCATACCTGTAACACTTTGCAGCTCCCTGTCTTGCACCGTACCCGCCTATGAGGATAATCTCTTACACGTTCTTCTTCGCTTCGCAGCTCCCTGTCGTGGGACGACTACTTCATGGCCCTGGCGTTCCTGTCGGCGCAGCGGAGCAAGGACCCCAACAAGCAGGTGGGCGGGGAAGGCGGGAAAGGAGGGACAGAGTACATACAGTACTGTACTAGCCAATGTACCGTTCTGTAGGGGAGCGGGATCCGGGGGTTTCGGGGGGGTGTACCGCTGCCTGGGTACCCCGCAACCGGACGACATGCCGTAATGAGTTGTCCCCCGTCCTCCCCTTCACGATGGCGCTGTGGTCGCCAACGCCTCGGGCATCCTGTCGGCTGTACCCTTGAGGGAGTCGTCCTGGCTGCACCTTGACCTGAAACGCGCCAAGCGACAACCCACCTACATGCTGCCCCTTGCCTGTTACCCCAGGTTGACGCGGCCACCGTCAACGGCTCCAACGCCATCGTGCGCTTAAGGGACATGTAATTCTTTCGCTGCCCTTGAGTGCAGCTTCACCTATATGCCGTACCAACTGCAGCGTCTCCTCCACGCCCTCCCCAGGTCGGCGCCGTCATCGTCAACGGCTCCAACGTCATCCTGGGCATAGGCTACAACGGCTTCCCACGGGGCTGCTGCGACAGCGACCTGCCCTGGGCCAAGGTGGGAAGGGGGGAAGAGAGGCGTGAGGGGGCGGGGGGCAGTGCAGCAGGGGCCCGCGTGGGTGCGTTGCGAGTCCGGGGCGGCAGCAAAGGGAGCTGCGTGTGCGTGACCTCGGTACCTGTCATACCGGGTATGGCCAGCTGCTGCTGCGACAGCGACCTGCCCTGGGCCAAGGTGGGAAGGGAGCGTGGGGGTTATGCACGAAGCGCGAGCAGCCGGGGTGTGTGGAGGGTTGTAGGGGGGGCAGCAGCGGCGGCGGCGGTCGCGGAAGTGGCAGCATGGGGCCCCGTGGGGTGTGTTAGGCCGCGGTCCGAGTCCGGGACGGCAGCAGAAGGAGCTGAGTGTCCGCCGCATGCGCGGCTGCAAAAGCGATGTGTAATGGGCCAAGGCTGGCAAGGGGATGGGGCCAGCAGCATCGGCAGCGCCCTAGTAACCGCAACCTTCACCGGAGCTACCCCGCACGCCCCCGGTCGGCAACACCGAGGGCACGTCGTCTCCCGATCCGTCAACGCCATATCCTGCTCCATTCCTCCCCGTTAATACACAACCCCAGGTGTGCCGCCGCCCCGACGGCACCCCCGAACCCCTGGGCACCAAGTACCCATACGTGGTGCACGCCCCGGCACCACCACCTAACCCACACCCGCTACCTCCCCTTTAATACACAACCCCAGGTGTGCCGCCGCCCCGACGGCACCCCCGACCCTCTGGGCACCAAGTACCCATACGTGGTGCACGCGGAGGCAAACGCGCTGCTCAACAAGAACGCGGCCAGCGTGGACGGGGCGGTGAGTGTGTTTCGACGCCAATGATATGTGTACGAACGTGAAGTGGTGGGTTGTTGGCCAGATGGTGCACGAGGAGGCAAAGGTGCTGCTCCATAGTACGCTGCGGAACTCACCGCCACCTCCCCCATGTTCCGCTGCCATCGCTGTGTACTTACCCCTCATGTTTTACACCCCACCACCTCCTCCCCTAGCGCGTGTACGTGACCATGTTCCCGTGCAACGAGTGCGCCAAGCTGCTCATCCAGGCCGGCATCCGGGAGGTGGTGTACCACGAGGTGAAGCTTTGCAAGTGTGGCTTAGCATGTGTATTAGTGTGCCCCAAGCTGCTCAGTGCTTATCCAAGCGGGCATCCGGAAGGCGGTGTACCACAGTGTAAGCTGCATGCGCGCCATGTTTTGAGTAGTATGCCGCGCAGTTGAAGAGACTACACGGTCATTTCTCCTCCATTCTGTGCCATCCCTGCAGGCCAAGGTGCAGGGCCACGACGCGCCCCTGCCGACTGCGACACGTGCACGGCAGCAGCAGCAGCAGCAGAGGGCGCCGGGGAAGGAGCAGGGGCACGAGCAGACGAAGCTGGGTTCGGGAGTGGCCGTGGCGGCCCAGGCGGTGGGCAGTGGAGCGGCCGCCGACCCCTTGCCCGCCCACCTGCGCAGCTCGCAGCGGCTGCAGGCGCGGCAGCGGTGGCTGCAGCAGCAGGAGCAGCAGCAGCAGGCGGAGGAGGCGGGAGGGGAGGAGGAGGAGGAGGCGTCGCTGCAGCAGCAACGGCACAAGCGGCAGCGGGAGGAGGCCGAGGGCAGCGGGAACGGGAGCGGCAGCCACAGCGCAAATCCGCTGACGCCGAAGAGCACGGCTGCGGCGGCGGCGAGCGAGGCGGCGGCGACGGCGCCGCCGACAGGGGCGTCGTCGGTGGCGTCGTTGACCTCCGTCGCCGCCGTCGCCGGCTCGCCAGGGAACCCGGCGTCGCCGTCGCCTTCGGGGCTTTCCCCAGCCGCCGCCGCTGGCGGGGTAACGGCGCCGTCGCCAGCTGCGGCGGCGGATGAGGAAGGCAAGGAACCTTGGTCTGGGTTTTGGGGCGGCAGCGCCGTGAGCCCCGCCGCCGGCGGCGGCGGCGGCGGCCGGGGATCCTCGTCAGGCCAGATCCTGTCGTCATGGGCAAAGGCGGCGGAGCCGGAGGAACGGGACGCGCTTGAGGCGGCTGGCGGCGCGGCGGAGGCGGCGGAGCCGCCGCCGTCGGCGACACGGCTGCGCGTGCCGCTGTCGGCGGCGCCGTCGGACGCTGACGTGTGCTACCTGGCGTCGCTGCGCATGCTGCAGCTGGCGGGCGTGTCGCTACGGCAGCACCGCCTGACACGTGGCATCACCATACCGGGGCCGGCCGATCTGCAGGCTTGAGGGTGGTTGGTGGTTGCAACGTGGGTTAGGGAAGGGTGTTAGGGAACGGAAGGCAGGTTTTTGGGAGGTGGCAATGAGGCGTTGCGACGGGGTATGGGGGAGGAAGGGCACCGGTGCGGGCTGGGGTAAGACAGAAGGGGTAAGAGGGGTTGAAGGCCGTGTGGAGGGCGACAGATGAGGGCCAGAGGGCTAGGGTCGGCAGCAGCGCAGGGCGCGCATGGGTGCTGCGTGGGCGGAGGTGAGGTGGTGGGACGCTGACGCATTGTGACGTGGCGTTTACGGGAGGTGAAGGGTGTCGGATAGCACTTTGCGCGGACTGCGGACGGCTGGGTGGTTGTGTACTGGTCCTTTGCAAGCGACACCGGGCGGGTCTTGCCTCGCTTGTATGGCCCAGCGGTTGAAGCACGGCATGCGCACGTCATAGACAGCGTTCGGGCAATGCATGGAGTAGCTGCGTGTGTACGACGGCCTCGTGCTGCGCTGCTCTGTTACAAATGGTGCACATGGCAAATGATTGGCGTGCGCTGCTGCTGGATGCGTTAGGGAGGGAGGGTGGTTAAACTGGGGCGGGCCAAGTGCCACCTGCGATCGCACTATCAACAGGACAGCAGGTTGGATAGCCCACGCACTGGATGCAGGTAGGGAGGTTGCAACACATGCGAAGGGCCGTCAGAATTGAGAACGCTGTCATATACATCGCTGTAACGCTGCGTGTCGAACAGGACCCGAGTGCAATGGGCCCGAAAGGGTGACGATCGAGGGACAACTCCCACTTGCTGTCACAGAGCTAGGCAATAAAACGGCATGCTTCTGCGCAGCTGCAATACGGTAGTGGCTGGGCCCGGCCTCAATAGTCGTTACGCTGCAGTAACTACGGTACCGGTAGCTGCGCTGACGCAACAGCCCGCCATGCTGAAAGCGCACCCAGCACGCAGGTCAACGTCGTCGAAGCTTCAACGCGCACCGCTCCTTTGGGCCGTCTTGCAGCTCGTACCTCGCTGCACATCCTTTAGAATTAAGCACCTTGCTGCACCGCTGAGCGCTGGCAGCATGCACCTCACCTAACATGGCAGCCTCTCCAGTCTCGACCCCGGAACACGACCTCCGCGGTCGCTGTCGCCCCCGCCAACACCAACCCGTCCATCCATCTGCGCCGTGAAACGCCTTGAACGAACTTGCCGCAAGTTCGCAAACCACCACCTGGCAATCCGTCCAAACGCCAAACAGTGCCGAGCACTTGGGCCTGCTTGGGCTGGGCCCCACGCAGATGCCAGCTCGCTACGGCCCCGGCAACTGTGCCCCCTCCTCCCTCTCAACCGAACGCATGCTCAACTCAACCAATGGTCGAGCATGGCCGCACAAATGGCCGAACAAACAACCGCGGTCATCGTGCCTCGCCTCTGCCACTTCTAGATTGTCATGGCAGCCGGTCAGTTTGCTTGCGGTCTCCTCCAGTTGGCCCTGCGGTTGACGATTGCCGCTCCGGCCGGCCGCACACGGGCGTCCCGGCGCATGCCATGCGTCGCCTATACACAACCGCTAGGTGCACGTCAAGCGCTAAGCAGCCGCACCCGCGGTTGGCGGAGACGTGAGACACCATGCCACGCCGCTGCCGCTGCCGCCGCCGGCCCCTCCTGCGCACAAGACACCCTCACAAGAACCCCCAGGTCCCCCTGCCCATCCTGCCCGTATCCTTGCCGTACTGCCGTGTCCTGTGTTGCCGTACTGGGTGCACGACAGCAACACCTCCGCTAGCCTGAGGCCGGACCTCCCTCGTGCGCGCACAAACCCAGCGCAGCACCGCTGGCGGCATCCAGATGCCATCCGCCGGCGGCCCCCTGCTGCCCGCCCCTCCTGCCTACTGCCGCGTTCCGGTGACCCCGCCGCGCGTGGCGCATGGTACATGGCGTGTGGCATGCGGCACGTGGCATGCAGCACGCGGCACGTGGCACGCGCGCCGCTCATACGTGCACGGAGGCGGGTTGGCTGGACGGGAAGGGCTGGTAGGTGGACGACAGTGAAGGGTGCAGCGCGTCGGCCTGCGGGGGCGAGGGGGCGGGCGGGTCGGGGGGCTAGGAAGGCAACGCTTACGACACCCGTCCAGCCCGCCCACCACGAGTCCACCTCCACACTTGCATCAGCGCACGGTACTGTACTGCACTGTACGGCTCCGTACCTGCGGCGGCTGGTAGGCGGCGAAGGGATCGGACGCGGGCATGCGGCCGTACGCTCCGGCGCTGCCGCCCGCCCCGTTGCCCGCCGCGCCGCCCGCCCCCGAGCTGACGGGCTGGTACGGCACCTCGCCCTGGGCAGCCGAGCGGTGCAGTGACCACGCCAGCACGCCGCCCGCCAGCTGCAGGAGCCGTGCCGTACACGCACAGCACGCACGTGGGGGTTGGTCAGACCCATGGGTCAAAGTCGGGGTATGCGCAATCCCAAATCTATGCATCCTAAGCGCCCGCAAACCCTTCCCAGGGCAGTAAACCCGTTTCCATGTTCCGCCGCGCAATGCTTTGCAGTAATCCTGCTGAGGGCAGAGCGGTAGGCGTATTGGATCGTCCTACGCCAGACGTGCAGACCAAAGGACTTCATGGTCAAGATGGCCAACGGAGAGCACCGGGTTGTTGTCGTGGTAATGCATGCGTACTGGGTTTTGCGGGTCACTTTTCACTCCTCCCGCTCACCTTTGCAGCCATCTCGCACACTGGAGGAGGACAGGGGCCAGGGGTAGGGTCGAGGGGCAGGGGTGTGAGGAGCAGGGTTCGCACAGTTGGCTGTACCTACCCGGCCTTGTGGCATGCAACAGCTGGGGAGCCATGATAAGGATCACTTCGTCTAGTGGTTGGGCACTGGCTGGTTGCAAGCAGGCAGGTGTGCAAGTGCTTCAGGCCGCACCTACCCGTGAAGAAGATGAGCCAACCCCGGCCGCGTAGGGAGTGGGACACGAGGGAGAGCCGAATGATGTCGACGACCACGGATGCCGGGCTAAAGATGGCATACTGCAACACCACAGGGCGTTGCAACATTCTTACGCGAAGCGCCCGGCGGAAGCCGACTTGAACTATGGTCGAGCGGGGATGCTAGGGGCAACTGCTACCACTCGCAGGCCTTATTGACGTGACCACTTACCAGGAGCAGCAGCTCACTGGATGCAAGATAAACTGCAAATAAGCCCATGACAGCGGTCGAGCCGGAGACGTCGGATGCCCAGATACTTGTCAAGAGCGCCAGCGCAAGCGTGGTTATCGCGCTGAGAGCCACATAGCTTGCTCGCTGGCCTTGAAAGGCCGCAGGTACAGAGGGTCCGCCGGTCAATGAGGGAAGCATTCCCGCGAGCATAGTGAACGCGGATCCAGTTGAAGAGACAGAAGGTAGGGTTCTTTGCCAATGATTCAGTGTCCAGCCTGGGTGTGCAGATTGCTAATTGTAAACAATGTGTTGCCAGAAAGCAAGCACACTTTCACAGGTGTGTCGTGTCGAATTGGGCCAACGGTACCAGGGGTCACATCAAAGGCTACCTATCCAGAGCGGGAAACCAACGCATAATCGTACCGAGTTACGAGCTTGTATGCTAGTACTTGCAGGCAACAGTTTGCGAGCGGAAGGGCTTGTGCCCATCCCGCTAACCGCCACACTACCGACTCTCGGACCCTGCAGACTGTGACCAGCCAACGCGCGAGTCAGTGCTGACCCTTCACTAGTAAAAGCACTACACAACATCGCTGCTTCGTTATTGGTACAGACTACATACCAAAACTGTTGGCGGCGCATGTTCATGTCCGCTTGAGCAGCAGGTTCATAGTCCGCTTAGCACGCCGACACGACTAACTGCGCTCGAAGGCCTGTAGTAGCCATGTCGACCGCTGTCGGTCGGGGCGTTAGCCACGGCCTGGCCACTGGCGTCCACGCGGCTTCGCGTTCCGTACCATCCCACCCCACAGCCCGTAACCCACACGGGCGGCTTTCCACCAGCCAACACCAGCAACGACTCTTCCACATCCAAGCAACCACCTTCCCACGTACTGCGGTGCATGCTGTTGCGCCTGCTGCCAGCGGCAGCGGCCGCAGGGGCGGAGCGGGTGGCGGTGGTGGCGGCGTCTCTCCCCCTGTGCAAGTCGGGCAGGTTCTGGAGCTTGAGTGCGCACGCCTGGCCATAGAGGGCAAGGTAGGGCGCGGCATGCCATCCTGCATGCCATACAAGCTGCAGGGGCTGAGGGCAAGCGCGACAGCACTGTAGCATCCTATTGTGGCAAGCACTAGGGCACTGGAAAGGTTTGCGGTCTCAGATGGAGATGAAAGGACGCATCCATGTACTGTATTAGACCAAGTACCGTCCAACAACAGCACGGCTAACCAATGGACAGGTCCATACCGTGTCAGGCAGAGCAATAGGCTGCAGGCCTAGGGGCCCGGCCAGCAGCAAGGAAAGCCACGCACATATGTGCAGCATGCACACGCCGGCCCCCCCGGAACCTTGCAAGGGGAACTTCGGAGGTGTCCCCCATGCCAACACTGCCTGGCCGACTTCCATTCCCCTTCCTGCGCCCTCTTGCCTTGTCAGCTGGCTTGCTCTTCGTGTGCAGGCATTAGAGTCCCCTTAGCAAATAAAGTGCTGCTCACGCTTCGTATCTTCTGAACCCCAGGGCGCGACCTGGTGCCCGCCGGCCCCGTTCCTTTGCACTGGTGCCCCAGAGCTGTCCTTGCGAAACTGTAGAATCTATGACAATCGAGTATTGTCATGCCTTGAAAGACATGTTGCCCTGATGCCCCCAGGGTGTGTGCCTGGTGCCTCCGGGCCCCGGCGGCTTCGTGGTGCTGGTGGAGCGCACGCTGCCGGGAGAGTTGGTGCGTGCCGAGGTGACGATGGTGCGCAAAGGTGCGCCGGCAGGAATGTGTAGCATCCAACCAGTCACCACTTGTACGTTCAACTGCTGGTTGTGGGTGCGTGCTGCTGTGCAAAATGGATGTCGCGGAGTGGCTTAACCAGCCACAAGTAAGCACAAACGCACCCACCATCAGTTGCCAACCCCATGCCCACAAGGCTACGCCGAGACTCGCATACCGGTACGTGCCGTGTACTTAGAGCACCGCTCCCTACAGGCAGAAAAAGCACCTGCTTCACTTGGTCGCTTGCTTCACTTGGCCGCTTTGCGGTAACCCACGCATCCCCGCCATGCCACCAGGCTATGCCGAGACTCGCAAGCGTGTATTAGTCTTGTCTTTGCAGCAAACCCCGCACCCCGCCATGCCAGCAGCCCGTTACTTTGCCGCTCTGCGGTTACCCCTCCATGCCTTCCTCTTCGCGTGCAGGCACCAGCGTTTCCGTGATTCCCTGACGCCTTACACGGTTTCTCGCGTTTTACGCGTACCCCGCCATGCCACCAGGCTATGCCGAGGCTCGCAAGCTGGCCACCATTTCACCCCACACCGGGGCTGTGGAGCCGCGCTGCCCCTACTTTGGGCCGTGCGGCGGCTGCACCCTGCAGAGCCTGGACTACGAGCGGCAGCTGCAGGAGAAGAGGAACAATGTGAGTGCGGGTGCTGGCGGTGCGTGGGTTAGGGGCGTGCGGCTTAGCTGGGAGGGTGCAGAGCCTGGGCTACGAGCGGCAGCTGCAGGAGAAGAGGAACCAGGTGGGTGTTGGTGCCGGCGGTGCGTGTTGTGCAGGCCGTGTGGCTTCGCTGGGCAGGGCACAGAGCCGTAGTTTTTGGCGGCAGCTGCAGGAGAAGCGATTGTGTGTTATTCGCCTGGCGTTGGAACCGCTACTGTCCGTGTACGGCCGGCACCCTACACCTAAGCTCAGCTACCACCTACCACCCTCCCTCCGCCAACCGCAGGTCGAGCAGACGCTGCGGCGCGTGGGGCGGCTGGGCCCCTCCCTTGACGCGCTGGCGGGCGGCGGCGTGGCGCCCGCCGTGCCGTGCGCCGACCCGTGGGCCTACCGCAACAAGGTGGGCGGGCGGGCGGGCGAGCGGGCGGCTGCGTGGGTACGGCAGACGCACGGCACGCATAGCATGTGGCACCGACCGGTGCACGGGCTGTGGGTCAGTGGTCATGGGCGGGTGAGAAAAGCCTGTGTCAATGAGTCATCAGGCAGCAGGGGGACAGGGTCGGCCCCGGTGCTGTGCGTTTGTGGCTGCTGCCAAACGTGTTCGCGCTCCCCGCGGGGCTTGCAGAGCGCAGCGTGTCGCCGGGTGCAACCCTTAGCTGGGTGTTGACCTCTGAAGCACCGGAATCTATGTGAGCTGTACGCAAGGCCGCGCTGGTAACTGGATCATGATCAGAGCCGTTCTGCCCTGTTATGCTTTTTCGGGTCCCTCCACAGATGATGTTCCACTTCTCCGCCCGCTGCTGGTCGCCCCCTGACACCGTGCTGGATAACAGGTGGGTTGATGGGGAGAAAAGGCAACGAAAAATACTGGAGAACAGGCGGGGCAGCGAGCGGGTTGGTGGGAAGGAGGGGTTGGGCGTAGGGGGCATACCGTGGGGGCATACATAGAACACATTGTAGGATGGTGTAGGGCCATGTGCTCGTCCGTTTCACCTCTTTGGAGAACAGGTGGGCAGCGAGTGGGTTGGATGATGGGAGGAGTTGGGCCGCAGGGGGTGTATGTAGAGCTGCGGGGGCCTGCCCTCGTGCCTGGCACTGTGCTGAGGAACAGGAGGGCCACCGGGATCATGGGGTTCACAACAGAGCCTGCGTTGGCGCCCCCTTTTGCCCTACCACCACCGTGTCACTTGGGGCCGCCGTGGGCCTCGGCTAGCGTTTGCCGCGCCTTCGCCTGCACATCACCTGCTGCGCCCAACACTAACCCAACACACACCAACCCCGCCAGGCCCTCCCTGGGCCTATTGCGCCCTGGCACCTCCGACGTGGTCCTGCCCGTGGCACAGCACGGCTGCCAGCTGCAGGTGAGGGGTAGTGAAGCAAATGAATGTGTCGTATTTGTACGATTGGTGAGAACCCAAGCCTAACCACATGGCACAACGCGGCTGCCAGCTGCAGGTGAGGGGTAGTAAAACAGACGCCCGCGTAGCATTGTACAGTTAGTGGGTTACCGGTAGTCTGTATGAGAACCCAAGCCTGACCACATGACCCACAGCACGGCTGCCAGCTGCAGAATTGGGGGCCGGGGAAGCGGCCGTGGATTGCGGCACTCCAGCGACACAGCATCGGCGAGAGCAATCACAGCCATCGAGCTGCCGCCTGCTCGCTTCGCCTCGCCACACCCTGTCTCCTAATCCGGTTGCCTGTACCTGTCTCGGGCTCACCATGTCTGCATCCCGCACCGCGTTCGCTACACGAGTGTGCTCGCAGTGTGGACATGTACGCCGTACAAGTGAACACGGGCGTGAAATGCCGTACGCACGTGTCCAACCGCAGGGCGCAACCGCCAACGCGCTGCTGCGGCGTGTGGACGAGCTGATGACTAAGCACGGCCTGCTGCCGTACAACCACCCGTCCGGGCAGGTACGGAAGTAAAGCGTTGCGTTGCACATTGACGCCCTCTGGGTGCACGCGGTGCCAGCAGGCGTGTTCGTGTTCCACGTCTGCTCACCTGACGTTGCCTGCAGCACGCGTGCAAGTGGGCACGTGCTTAGGGCCCCCTGATGGTCCGTCCTCTTGAGCGTAAGCAAAGCAAAATCCCGCTCACCATCTGTCTTATTACGTTTGCGTACATCGTACATCCATAACGTATTGTATGGATAGCAACCCACCTGCGCCAACCTCGTCAACTTCTTTGCGGCCGCACAGGGCTTCATGAAGAACCTGGTCCTGCGTCGCGGCACGGGTCTCGCCAAGCAGCAGCAGGGGGGAGGTGCAGCGGCCAGCGGCGGCGGCGGCGGTGAGGAATGGATGGTGTGCTTCGGGGTGACGCGTAGCTGCACCTCCGGCCCCCACGTGTCAGCGCTCAAGGCGGCGGCGGACGAGCTGGTGGCCGAGTTCGGGCCGCAGCTGCTGGTGGGTTGATGGTTTGTGTATTAGCAAAGTGCGGGGCCTTGCTGTTGGCGTGGGTGTCTTGTGGGAGAGGGGTCAGCAAGGCCTTGGACGAGCGGTTGGCTGAGTTCGGGCCGCAGCTGCTGGTGGGTTGGTTGTCCACGTTTGTGGTGCTGTGTGGTGTGTGAGGGCGGGCTCACCACACGCAGGGGCGGACGTGATGAGGATCGTCGGTGGATTGATGCACAAAAGCGCGGCGCCAAAAGTAACTCTGTCACCGCCAAATCATGTCAACCCGCCCGGGCCGCCCCCACAGGCGAGCGTAGTGGTATCCGCGTTTCCTTGACTCCTGACACTCTCCGCAAATTTCTTGCTGTTCATTCCTACTCCCACAGGCGAGCGTGGTGGTGCAGGAGGTGCCTCTGCCGCAGCAGCTGCCGCCCGACCGCTTGGGATCACCAGAGGGGGGAGACACCCGCCCTCAGGCCCGGGAGGGCACCCGGGGGGGAGCCGACAGGGGCCGAGGCCGGGACAGAGAGCGGGACCGGGGCAGGGGCAGGGGGCGGGGCAGGGACGGCGACCGTACACGCAGTAGGGCAGGGAGCAGCGAGCGCGGGGGCAGCGGCAGCAGCATGGGCACGGGCGTTGGCGGCGGGGCTGGGGCTGAGGAGGCAGGGGACGAGCTGACGGGTTACGCCGGGCTGTCGAGTACGGCAACGCCCGGCCGTACGAAGGTACTGCGCGGCCAGCCGTACATCCACGACACGTGCGGCGGGCTGACGTACCGCATCTCGCCCAGCTCGTTCTTCCAGACCAACACGCGCCAGGCGGAGGTGCTGTACGGCATCGTACGGCAGGGGGCGGCGCTGCGGCTGGGGCGTACGGACACGTTACTGGACCTGTACTGCGGTACGGGAGCCATCGGGCTGAGCCTGGCGGCGGAGTGCCGGCAGGTGGTGGGCGTCGAGGTCGTAGGTGAGTGGGCAGCTGTGTGTGGAACCCACTGGTCAGTCCTGAACATTTGGTGGTACTGCGACCACGCAGGTACCCTGGGAAGGCACCCCGGCCCTCGCAGATGCGTGCGCAGCTGCAAAATTGGTCTGGCATTGTTGGTATCTTTTTTATCCTTGAATTTTGCATCAGCACCCCGTCACCTCTTGCCCATACACACCTGAGGCACAACACGGTCCGCCGTACTGCCTTATGCGCTGTGGGCGTCGAGGTCGTACGTGAGTGCGTAGCTTCAAACAGCAATCCATCCGAACGCTGTCCTCTGATCGCCGCTCCTATTCACGTAATTGCAACGGTTGTACTTGTACCAAGTACCGGGCATTATGGTGCATTACGCGTCCCCGCAGAAGCCGCTGTCGCCGACGCCTCCCGCAACGCCCAGGCCAACGGCGTAACCAACGCCTCCTTCGTCACGGCCGACCTGGACCGCATGCAGCACACCACCACCACACACATCGCCAGCAGCAGCAGCAAGCCCGGCCGCGGCGGTAAGGCGGGCGGCGGCAGCAGCAGCAGCAGCAGCAGCAGCACCAGCACCAGCGGTGGCCCTGGCGATGGAGGTTGGGCTGAGGACGGGACTGGCGCGGCGCTGCCCGCTGCGCCGGATGTGATTGTGGTGGACCCCGCGCGCTCGGGTCTGTCCACGGGTGTGGTGGCTTACCTCATGTCCGACACGTCGTCCGCTGCGACCGCCAGGCGCCTCGTGTACGTGTCGTGCAACGTGGCGACGCAGGTGAGGCATGCGAGTAATAGATCATATTAACCAGATTTTAGCATTAGTATCATTAAGAGTGGGGCCTCTTGTACGTGTCGTGCAACGTGGCAACGCAGGTGGGGGCGGGGGTGAGATTGGGGGTGGGGGAACAATATTGTAGAACTGGGTGTCCGGATGATGTGCGTGATTGTGCAGGTGAGGACAAGCGGCGTGCCACGTCATTTTTGGAGGGAAGCTGTGCAGTATAGCTTGTGGGGGTACATCTTGCTAAAAGGAAATGGTGCACATGGCTTGTTGTGGAAAGGGGGCTGGGTGTACGTGTCGTGCGACGTGGTCATGAATGTAACATAAAATGTCAAAATGCAGGTAGGGATGGGGATGGGGGGTTGTGTCGGGATGTGGATGTTGATGTTGGGGAGGCCACGAAGGGTCTGTACGGATGGCCGGTTGTTGACTGCGTGCGGTGTGCAGCGTATGCAGTTGCGTGGACAAAATCGCAAATTAGCAAGCAGGTTCTAGCAGAGGGTGAGGCAAGTGGCATGTCCGGCGATTGGAAGCGGACATCGAGGCGGCGCCGGCTGTGAGCTGTGGATGCGCTGAGAGGACTTCACTGAAGGAGAATAACACCAGCTGTGTCGGGTGCCCCCCCCCGGCGTGCGGTGTGTCATGGTGTCATGGGGGTTACGGGTCTGCGTGTTTGATAACTGTCCTGTACCGGGTTCTCGGGCTTGGCTTGGCTACACTGGCTAGCTCCCTGTCTGGACCTCTTCCTTACGAAGGCAGCACCTTTCCTGCTGCTCTCTGCATGTGCTCACTCCCCTTTCAGGAGTGCGACCTTGACCGCCTGGCCAATCTGTGCGCACGGCCCCTGCTTTTTCTGTTACTGTTGAGGTACCGTATGCTGCCTTGACCTGTTCACCGGCATTCCCACTCCCCCTTCAGGCACGCGACCTCGACCGGCTGGTGAACGGACTGGGCTCCCCATGGCGCCTTGTGAGCGTTACGCCGGTGGACATGTTCCCCCACACCGACCACGTGGAGACCGTGGCCGTGCTGGAGCGCGTGGACGCGTAGGTGTCGGCACACGTGGCAGGCACGTGGCGCTGGAACTGGCGTGGTTTGGCATGGCAATGCACACGTGGCGTGCGGCATGGCGGGTGCTAGTATGGTGTGGCATGATGTGCGCCAAGCGGTAGGGCGGAATGGTGGAGTGATGGGGCTCTCGCTATACCGTATGCGTTACGCCGGCGGAGGGCGAGGCAGCTGCTCGGCATCTAGGGTAGCGCATCGGTGGAACTTGGAAGATGCCGGCCTGTGTGAGCGGCGGAGAAGGAGTGGAAGTGCGTCGGCCGGCGGCTTGGTCAGCACTGGTCAGCAGTGAGGAGTAGTAAGTTGTGTAGTGTGTACGTTCTCTGAGTCACTAGAGATGGAAGAGGAGCTTCCGCCGGCGCCCTGGGCGCCCTGGGTACGGGCAAGTTGCGGTCAACCCGAAAAACTGTCGTGCAGCGCTTCCCTTGCAGAACCCAGCCCCGTCCCCGCACGGACAAAGGACTGGTCCCGGGCTCCCGGCTGCGGCAGGTAGCAGGTAGTGCGACGAGTTCTTCAGAGTCTTGGGTAGAGTAGGTCGTGGTGGTCAGTGGAGCGTTCATATCCGCTTACCAAGCACGAATTCCTAGCCCCTGTAACCTTCTCACGAAGAAAAAAAAGCCTGCAGCCCCTCCGCCGAAATGCAGGAAGGGGAGCGGCCCCGTCTCTACGCACCTGCAAACTTGCCCGTACGCCACCAGAGGGCGTGGCAGCGGCGTGGTGAACAAGTTTCGCACGTGTCACGTGGATACGGTAATGCCCGTGGCGCACGGTACCGGCAGCAGCAAGGGGACGTCAGTGTCGTCAGGTGCTGAGTGATCAAGGCACGGGAAACCTCCCGATCCCTAGCCGGGCTAACCTACATAGCCCGAACATTTGGTCGTGGAAAGAGAGCAGGGGGTCTGCCGACGGAGGGAGTGCCTTGCCTGGTGCCTTTCCTGCCGTGGTTGTGGACGAGAATGGACAGCAGCCGTACCCAGCGCTTGGCCCTAAGCTCGCGTGGTAGCGTGAGAACGTACACAGCCGTGCGTGCATGGACACGGGCTGCGGTAAGCAGGTACATGCCAAAAAAAAGCACTCGCGGGGGCGGCACAGTGGCCTGAGCGGGCTGGGGCTCCCCTGGCCGAGCGGGTCTCCCCTGCCCCACATGCAGACTCGCGGGGATGCGTGCCGCAGCTTCTGATAATAAGCTGGCAGCTCTATCAATTATACCACGCTAGCAAAGCGGTTCGGCAGTCGAGGGTGCGCTGGAGCGGTGGAGTCTGCATAAATGAAGCAGGATAAGGCAAGCTGGGGGGCTAGGGGATACAGCATGATCATGTATCCGATATTATAGTGTTGATATGTAGGACAGATAGTGGGCTGGGTAGTGCGCTGTGGCATCGGACATGGGCGCGATGCCACCCTGCACGGTACACGGTCCGTCACTTCGTTGTGGTGGCACGACTAGTTGCACTGTAATGCATCCAAGCTAGCTAAAGTTTGCAGCTCGGTGTTCTTTCCTCTTATAGCGGCCTATCTGACACCGACGCCAAAGACCACAACGAGGCTAGCATACTGTATTTTGCAAAGGAGACGATAACACTGACAACAATGTATAGCAAGGCACAGTAGCTGTCACTTGGCTTAGGGGCTTGTTGCCGGCGCAGTAGGCGTTTTGTTGCTCCGTCTCCTGCAGCACGATACTTCAGCCTGGTCCCCAGTTCACAATGCCCTGGATAGGGCTGTAGTGATCATAACAAAATTGCAAGTTCTTGTAACAGCGTCTTCGTTCAACGCAGTCAGCCGGGCCTCAGCCACTGGCTGGGCCTTGGCAAGAACCTTTCTGGCAAAAAACAATGAGGCAAATATCATGGCGTTCATGTTCACGGACCAATATGGCGGCAGCTCTAAGTGCGCCTGGGTAAGGCTGGCACAGCCGCTCGTCGCTGACGGCGGGGCTGGTGTGAGGGCCACCATCACGTTGCATGACAGGTATATATTCAACAAATGCAGGACATTGTTGGCCTGTCCACACGCGGCCAATCGCGGGGGGAGGGCGAGCACTAGTGGGCGGCACTTGCCGACGGTCGTCGTCTTTGAGCCGACGCGCGTGGTGCGCGTGCTCGCGGTGCAGCAGGATGCTGCTGCCACGCATCAAGGTATGAGGTTGGGGTCTTGCTTGCTGGAGCCGCAGGACCATTTTTCCAGCAGCCAACTGAAAGTGTTTTCGCCTGGCTTGCAGGTGGATTGGGACTAGCGGGCTCGGAGGATGAGGCTCCTCTCACACCCCGGCGCGTGATGAACCGGAGAATAAAAAGGTAGGGCCCAACAATTGCGCGACGGGGTGAAAACTTCTGCAGAGCGCCCCTGTAACGCGATGCCCCCCGCATGTCCCCGCGCAGCTGCGTCTCGCTCTCCCAACTCTCCTCCCTTGTCGTCGACGACGTTGGCAGCTTCGACCAGGCCAATACAGCATGTGCGCTGAACCGGCTGGCCAAAATGTACGCCGCGCGGTACACCAGCCTGTCGCAGACCAACTTGTTAAGCGGCGATGAGCAGCAGCAGGCGCGGCAAGAGCTACGACCCGCTCTCGAGGCCCTTACAAAGCGGCTTACGCAGATCATCTATAGCTGCAGCGCCTGGGACATCACTGTCTCGCTGTGGTCCTTCGCACAGCTGGGATGGCACGACGAGGCGACGCTGCAGTCCCTCTGCGACGCCGCGCTACAGCTGACCCCCACCTTCAAGCCAGTGGACTGCGCACAAACGGTCACTGCTTTCACGCAAATCGGCTACGTGCACCCGGAGCTCCTGCGCCACATCGTGACGGTAGGGCTCTACCCCACATCAACAGCACACACCGCATCCGCTACCGTACACACGGACACCCTCACGGTCAACGGGGCACACCGCCCCCCTCCTCCCTCACCCTGTCCCCGCATGCACGCCCGACACCTTACAAATTGCACCCTCCTTCAGCGCTTCTCCCTCTCCTCCTCCCACGTGACCTCCTGCCTGCTGCCTGTGCACCTCCTTTGGCTTCTGCCCCTTCGCACCCATGGCCCCCAGCGGCCGGGCAGCACTGTCCCTGCTGCCCTTACCCCTGCCTCTGACGCGCTGTCCTCCACCCGCACTACTTCTTGGCTTCCCCGTGGAGCTGCAGCATTCCACTAGTTGCCTACGATGTTTTCCCCGACACAAACCCCTCTCTGCCCACTCCCATCTCCCCAGTCCATGCTGGACACGTTGGACGACTTCCGGCCCGCCGAGGTGGCACAGGTGCTGTGGGGCATGGCGCGCCTGGGGGTGCACCCGGGGGGGACCTTCCTGGCGGAGGTGGTGGACGCCGTTCAGTGGCGTCTGCAGCACTACGCGACGCAGGTGCGCAAGCGAAGGAGGGAGGGGACGAGGATGGGTTAGCGTGTGGGCTTCGGGGTATGGGGTTATGTGAGCGTGTGTAGTGGCGCCTGCAGGGCTACGCGACGCAGGTGCGCTTCGGGTCTGCATGAGGAGCAGGACCAAGGGGACGACGGGTCCGGGTATGTGGGTGTGTGGGCGTGTATGGGCGTTCGGAGAAAGGTGGCTGGCGCAGCGCAGTGGAGCCTCTAGCATAACGCGACCCGATTGGGCGGAAGGGTGGGGGAGTAACGGCATACGTTGTGGGCAACTCTCGTTTACACGGCGGGCAAGGTACCCTAGTCGCTGGCAGGAGGTGCCAAGGACCAGGCCGGCCAGGCCACTCGGAGTCACTGGCTTCGTGCACCAGCCCCAGGTGGGCGGGTTTTGGAGTGGAAGGGCTGTGCGGAGCGGCGCCTGTTGCACTACACAGCGAGGATGGGTGGGGTCGTCACGGTCCGGTTGGATGGGGATGGGGTCATGGGGACGGGTGTGGGTCGAAGGGATGGGCGCCTGCGTTGCGCTGGACCAGCGCTGCCGGCCGCGCTCGCCCAGCACCGGCGGGAGTGGGAGCGGGAACAAAGTACTAGTAACGCGATGAAGAGGTAGGAGTAGCGATAGCAGAAGAACGGTAAGCGGTGAATCGACTCAGCAGGAGGGCGGAGCGGCCTGCTGGCCACCACGTGCAGCACCACGCTGCATGCACATCACGGCCGCACAGCGTGTCCGTGGAGCGCGCATGAGGTCCAAGGAGAGGCGCAGAGCAGGAGGGACCGGCCTGGCTATTGCACCCGGAAGCCGGCGGAGAGGCAGGGGGCCTGGGGTGCAGCAACGCGTCCTGGCGTCCCATGGCGCATGCCAGGAGAGGCCATGGTTGCGCACATGCATGAGCCCAACAAGCGCTCTGTTGGGGACTATGGATTCAGCTCTCTGACAATCATCGCTCGCCCTGCCCCGCAGGAGCTGCTGATGTGCATGTGGGCGCTGGTGCGGCTGGGCTACCGCCCCGGGCCTCGCTTCCTGCTAGACGTGGAGCGGGTGCTGCTGCAGCGCCTGCCGCTGCTGGCGCCCGTGGACGTGGCCATGGCCACCTGGGCCCTGGCGCGCCTGCGGTACAAGGTGAGGGTTGCGCGTGTGTTTATGAGGGTGTCTGCTGTGTATTAGGGTCAGGGTGTGCTGCTGGTGCTGCTGGCGCGCCTGCGGTACAAGATGGGTGCAGCTGTGGTCCGGGGCTTGTTTGGGGTGCCTGGTTGGGGGCGACGGGCTTGGCGCCATGGATAGGGGCTTGTCCTGGCCACGTGCTGATGACATGCTGATTTCTGCTCGCCCCACGACCGCGTCCCGCCAGGCCGTACGGCTGCTGGACGAGCTGCCCGCCGCTGTCGTACCGGAGCTGCGGTTGTACGGCAACCGGGAGCTGTGCGGGCTGCTGTCGGGGTACGCCACGGCCAAGCACTACCACAGGGTGAGCGGGCTTGGGGCAGGGCAGGGCAAGAGGAGCTTGCGTGGCTGTTTGGTGGAGTGCCTAAGTGGCTGACGCAGCACTCGCGTTGGATAAAGGGTAGGGCCCCTTGGCACGTGCTGTCAATCCCGCTGCTGCTACTGCCCCAGCCGCCCCTGCCCCTGCTGCCACTTGCTCTCCTGCTGCCTGCGGTTGTGTACCTCCAAAGCCGAAGCCCTCCCAACGTGGTCGTCTGTCTTCCTACCGCCTAATCCCCCCCTTCCCTCCGCCCCTGCCCAACACCCAGACGCTGCTGGAGGAGGTGGCCGGCACGGTGGTGCACCGCCTGCCCACCCTAACCCACCAGGAGGTGTGCGTGGTGCTGTGGGCGTACGGCCTGTTCCGCCACCGCCCCTCGCAGCCCGACTTCGGGCGGCGCGTGGCGGCGGAGCTGCACGGGCGGCTTGGGTCCATGACACCGCAGGGGCTGGCCATGGTGGCCAAGGGCCTGGCGCAGCTGCAGTGGAGGAGCGGGCCGCTGATGGCGCAGCTGGTGGCGGCGGCGGAGCAGAAGCTGACGGGGTTCAAGTGAGTAGCGGTGCAGTTGCTGAAACCTAGTGGCGGGGTAGTAAACGATAGAGGGTTCAAGGAGGTGGGTCGGGCTGCTCCTGGCGCAGCTGGTGGCGGCGGCGGAACAGATGCTGACGGGGTTCAAGTGAGTCGCTGGTTTTTTGGGGTGATGGGTTGCGTGCGTTGGGGACAGGGATGGCGGGGTGTGTTGGTTGGGGGTAGTGTGACGGGGGTTGCTGGTTGGCAGCAGCTGGTGGTGGCGGCTGCGGAGCAGAAGCTGACGGGCTTCAAGTGGGTACCGCTGCACCTGCTACAGGAATTAGCACTGACGCAAGAGATTAGGCAGTTGGAGGAGGGAATTCGGGCCGTTGATGGCGCACCGCCGGCAATGGGGCAGGCGCTGGCGGGGCTCACTTGGGTGCAGCGTGGGTTGCTTGGATTCGGCTTGACTTTGGGAAAGGGAAAAGATGGGCTGGCGGCATTGCTCGGGAGCGTGCATGCGTGGCAGAATGCGTGACACAAACCGTAGCCTCGCCATGCCTGCAAAATATGTGTCCGGTTCGCTGCACGCTGCCCGCTGGAGCTGTCCCAGCTGCCTGCTCGCCCGCACAATACTAGACCCAGATGCACCCGCACTGTTTCTAAACCTGTTGTGCTCGCCGCCTTCCGCTGCCCTTCATGCGGTTTGCACTGTTTCCGTTGCAACCCTGCATTGCCTTAAACCGGCTGCTCTCGTCGCCACCCTGCCCGTTGCCCGCAGGCCTCTGGAGCTGTCCCAGCTGCTGTGGGGGCTCAGCTCGCTGCAGTGCAGGGAGCTGTCCATCTACTACGCGGCGGTGCGGCGCTGCATCGCCGTGCTGCAGGTGCGTGGGGGATATGGCGTGGGTTAGCATGGTGGGTTAGGGTGGTGCGGCGGGGCAGGTGGGTAGTGGCGTGGTGTCCTTATACTACGCGGCGGTGCGGCGGTGCATCACCGTGCTCGGTGGGCAGCGGCTGTTGCATGGGTGTGTGGATGCGTGCATGTGTGGTGCGTGCTGCAGGTGCTTAGCGGGCACGGCGTGGATGCGGTGCGGGGTGCGTGCTGCAGGGGCGCTGGGGGGAGGCGTGTTTGTCCTGTCTCATGTGACGGCCGGTGCACACCTTTCAAATGGTGCGCAGAATACAAATCACAGCGTGCGCCTGATGAAATTGTGTTGCCGCCTTTTGCCCCGCAGGACCCGCAGCACCCGCATTACAAGACCATGCGGCACCACCGCGTGCTCAACAGCGTCATCGCCTCCTGCCAGCACGCCGGCTACGTGCCATGGGCCCTGGTGGACTTTGCGGAGAGCAAGGGCATCCGCGTCAAGCAGCCCGGCAACCTCAGCTCACGGGACGAGGAGGACGAGGGCGTGCTGGGCCCGACCTTTCCGCCCTCGTCCGCTCCCTCCTCTCCTGACGGCAGCAGCAGCAGCAACGGTGTGCCCCACAGCGGAGCCAGCAGCAGCAGCTACGTCAGTGGGTTAAGCGGCGGGTACGGGAGCGGGAGCAGCAGCAGCAGCCCGGTGCCTGCGCACGAGTATTACGGCAGCAGGCGGGGGCACGTGGCGCGGTGGGCGGACCAGGAGGAGGAGGAGGTGGTGGCGGTGGAGGAGGCGGAGGGGGAGGAGGAGGAGGCGGAATGGGTGGAGGAGGTGGCGGTGTTTGGGGAGGACGAGGACGAAGGTTTGGGTGCTGGCAGCAGCGGGGGGAGAGGCGTCTTGGGGGCGGCATGGGCGAGCGCGGGCGCGAACGGGCACGGGGCGGAGCTGCGGCCGCCGTTCGCGCATGCGCGGGTGAACGGACAGGTGCCGCAGCAGCACCAGCACCCGGAGGAGCAGGAGGGCGGAGCGGACGGGGACGCGGGGTATGGGTCTCCGCAGATGGGGCTGGGGGAGCAGGCGCTGAGGAGCCAGGTGTTGGGGCACCCGCCTCGGCCGGGGCGCCATGAACGGGTAGTGGTGGGGGCAGGGGCGGGGTTGCACTCGGGGCAAGGGCAGCAGGAGCTGCAGCAGCAGCAGCAGGAGGCGACGCTTCGGTCGCACCCGCTCCCACACGACCAGGGCGAAGGGCCCGTTCGTGTGCAGCTGCAGGTGGGGGAGGCACAGCTGATGCTGGAGCCGCAGTCCCAACCGGAGCAGCAGCAGCAGCAGCAGCTGGCGGGGTTGGAAGCGGGGCATCACGGGGAGGGCGACGAGGCGTTGCAAGCTGCGCAGGGCGTGCAGATCCCGGCCGGCAGCCCGCTTAATGGGTGGGCGGCAGGTGGTGCCGGCGGCGGGGGCATGGGGGTGTCGGCTATTCCCCGGCTAACGCTCGAGCGGCGGCCCAGCCGGCAGGGGCTCCCTCCTCCCGCACCCATCCCAGTTATCCGCCGAGCACCGTAGTGAGTGCCCGGTCGGCCCTTGTGTGGCGGGTGGTAATGGTGTTGTGTGGTCGTTTGTTGGTCGAGCTGCGTTGGTGAGCGTGGGGGACCGTGTTGACGTGCCCGGAGAGCTTAGGCAGGTTGTTGCAGAACCGCCCGGCATTGGGCTGTGGGGGTTAACGCAGAAGGGAGGTGAAAGGTCCTGTTGACGACTTGGTACGTTGGGTCTTGAAACGGAGAGGGGCGCGTGGGGGCCTCAGGCAGGGTGCACGAATTGCGACAGGGTCCTTATGGGGAAGGGAGCGTAGCGGGGCCCTCATGCGGGACTGGCTTTGCGTTGTGGCTCGTGCGGAGAAGGCGTGACTACGAGTGTTGAGGAGACAGATGACTGACAAACTGGACAAGAGAAGACTTGTGTGTGTTACGGAGTGGTTGCATGAGCGGTAGATTTGAGAGGGCAGGCCTGGACGGGTACAGGACGCGGCTTTGCTCAGTGGCAAGACCCTCATCGGTGCGCTCCGTGTTTGGAGCCGCTATGCTTGCATGGTGCGTTATGACTGCAATCGGGCCACAGATGAGATGCTGCGGTGGTGGTGACGCTGGCGCAGAGTCGGGCGTAGCCCGTAGTGATGTGGTCACCCTTACACCCCGCACGCGTTGGGCAACGTTGGTAGGTGCTTAAAGCACGCCAAGGCATGGTATGTTGCCTGCGTAAAAGACCAGAGGCTGAGCATGCGACTGGGGTTTGTCGTGCCCCAGGGCTGGAGAGGAGGAGGAAACGCGGGCGACCTGTTTACAGCTGCTGGGCTCCGGCCCTGACGGCCGCCAGGCCCGGTTTGTAGACATGCGTTTGCTGCGACCTGCGAGCCTGGTTCTCGCAAGGCGAGCTATCCCGTGGCATACGGTATGATGTCGTGGCCCCCGTTCGTGGCGATTGGACGGCTAGTGAGTAGCGGGTCTAGGAACTAGGATGCGTGATGCGGGCCCCTGCCACGTGTGACATGATGTTGACGTTGTGCAAGGAGGCCAGGTTACCGGTATCCAGCTGTGTTTGCGCCGGAGCGTCCTCCATGTGCGGCCAATAGACTCGCTGAAGTGCCTCGGAGCCGAGCACGTTGGAGGATGTGCGGTGTACAATTGTGTGACGCGCACGCATGAGGCCTTCCGACCCCCCTTCCTGGATTGTCGGTAGCTTAGAATCGTGGGGGCGCATGAGGGCGTCGCCATGCGTGCCAATGCTCTGGTTGCGGAGGCGCGGAGGGCGGGCCAACACGCCGCCCTGCAGTGCCCTGCAGTTCCCAATGTGTAAGGCATGGATTCCTGCTGCAAGACCTCTCGGCCTGTTGCCGGTGTTTCAGCTCCTTGGCTGTACCTAGGCTGTACTCAGATCCACCTCAGTCAGTTAATCCGTCAGTCAGCCAGTCTTAAACTGCTATGGTCTCAGCAACTGCAACAACTCCTGTACGAGCCGGAGGGTCAACGATCGCCATGCATGCCGGTACTGCATTGCCAGGCAGCAGACCGGTCTCAATGTGCCATCACGTTGTGTCCCGCCGTGCTCACAGGTGTCCGTAGACAGCTCTTGTGCGTTGGTGCCTTGGCTAGTGTCGTACACGCTCGCAGCAATGTTCGTAATGCGCAGTGCCGTTTGCTCGTTAGGTCATGCAAGAATGCAAACATGCATATTGCAAACGTCGACCAGAACACGCACTCGAATCACAGCCGTAGGCGCTAAGTACGTCAGGCAGCCGCATACTCCGCGACTGGTCCACTTCCAACTCGTACAGCACTGTGAAGCAGCATGCACCAAGAGTGACAATGAAATGGATTGGATTAAAATACATCGTAGACAAATGCCGTGGCTACCAAACCTGCTGCCCAGCCCGCTTGCAAACCTCACCAGGTGTAGAGGCCCCAAACCCAATCAACCTGCAATGCTGCACAGCCTCCTGCACACACACGCATTGTCCTACAGCGTGCGCACATGAAGGTTCTTCCAACAAAGGCAGCAAACCCCAAGTCCCTGCTCGTGAAACCTGCAACACCATGCTTCCTTTACATCCCGCACCCAGAGCATCAAGCATCAAGGCGTGCTCTCCTCATGGACGTGCCCCTCCCGCCTCCCCGCTCCTCCCCGCACCGAGCAGCGTAGTGCAGCCTGCACCCCGCGCCCCGTACCACCCCGCAGCAGCTTCTGCATCCCATCGAGGCCGTGCACGGTCTATTAACATGCTTCTCTATGCCCGCACCGTATCCTACCACACCCCCTGCACCTAGCGCTTCACTCGTGCCCTTTGCGTCGGCGGGCTCCCCTGTCCACGCTTCCTCCACCCACACAGCACACGGCATCCCGACTAGGCAGCCTGCCACCGCCCCATCCCAGACCTGCTTCTTTCACTACTACCTCCTTAAATCGCTCCCGGATCCAGCCCGCTAACCCAAGGGCCTCCGGCACGCCAATGCTTCACCCGCCTTCCAATACCATTAAGGGCCCCCGACGCCAACGCATCACCATTACCCCAGCACCAAACCACCGCCGCCGCAGCCGTCGCCACCACCGCTGCAGCTTGGTCGCAGGCTTGAACCGGTACTGCTGCACCTGTCGCTGCTGCAGGCAGCCCGGGGAGACGCGCCAACGACGGAGGCGGCGCTTCACTCCGCAGACGCCAAATGTGACGGCGACGTCGACGGCGATGTTGACGTCGACGGCGACGCGGCGGAGCCCCAGGCGCTGCTCGACGGCGACGCCGGCCCGCTTCTGCTTCCACTGCCGCTGCTCCTGCCGCTGCCGCTGTGGGCGGTACTGCCGTCGCCGCTGCTCCTACCGCTGCTTGACGGCGACACAGGTCCGCTGCCGCTGCCGCTGCAGCTGCCGCCGACGCCAGTTGAGGTTCTGCCGTCGCCGCTGCTCCGGCCGCTGTGGGAGCCAGTGCTGTTGCCAGGTGTGGGGGTGGATGCGAGGGAGGGCAGCGGCGGCAGCGGCAGTCGCCGCGGCCGGCCAGCGGAGGCGCTGAGCGCCGACGGTGGCGTGAAGCCCGCCAGCTGCAGCAGCGCCGCGGCGTCGGCCCTGCTGGACCGCGTTCTCGCTGGTGGCACGGCGGGTGGAGGGGGCGCGGCTGCCGCCGGGGCAGCGGAGGTGGCGGAGGCGGCGGCGCCGGTTACAGCGGCAGCTCCGCCAGTGGAGAAAGGACTACTGGCAACGGCGGCAGGGGCGGCGGCAGCAGCAGCTCCTGCCGCCGCCGCCGGCTCGCGGGCGCTTGCCGTCCCAGCAGTGGGCGGGCATCCCTGAGGAGAACTCCCGTCGCGGCGGCCGTCATGCCTGCCGCTGCCGTCACCGGCGGGCTGGCCCGCAGCGCCGCTGCCCTCACCTGCGCCCCCGCCAGCGTCCGCGCCTGGCCCCGGGCGGCGCACGTGTGCACCCGCCCTCGCGCCTTCGCCCGCTCTTGCCCCCAAACCCGATGCCACCCCCATGCTGCGAAGGTACTGCCGACGGATGGCGTCCGCAAGCTCCCAAGGCAGGTCGGGCACGCCGCACTCCGACTCCTCGTCGTCGCTTTTGTGGTTGCTGTTGCTGCTGCTGCATGTGCCGGCCTCCGCGTTGTCACGTGACCGGCGCCCGGACACGCCGCCGGCACGTGTGCGTGTGCTGGAAGCAGCGCTTGGTGCCGGGCGCGCTGCCGCCGTGCCTGCATCGCTGAGGGCGATGAGGAGCTGGCCATCCGGGCAGCTGCCCAGTGAGGAGGTGGTTGGGGGGTGCTGGTGGTGGTGGTGGTGGGATAGCACGACTGTGCTAGGCGTGCTGAGCCATCCACCGTGCTGGGGTTGGCCCACGGTGGGGAGTGTGGAGGTGGAGGTGGAGGTGGAGGTGGAGGTGGAGGTGCGTTCAGGGCCGCTGTGCTGCGGCTGTGGCGGGTCCACGTGGATGCGCCAGGGCCGGCTGGGTTCAGACGACAACACGTGCTCCCGCGCCGGCTGCTGCTGCTGCTGCTGCTCTTCTGTTAGCTCCGGTGCGCCGAGCCGGCTGCGCCCGCGGCTGCTGGCCCGAAGGTGCCAGGAGTCAGGCAGTGGTGCGAGCTGCTGGGGGCGGTGCTGGTGGTGGTGGTGGTGGTGTTGCCACAGGAGGCTGGAGGCCAGTGGAGAGCCCGGGCAGCTGGGGCGGGCACTGGAGGGCGCGGTGGTGCGGCCGGGAGTGGCGGAGGGTGTGGGGGTTTGCGCCAGCATACGTCGGGCTAGTTCCGCTTCCCACAGGCGGATGCGGCTTACGTCCGATGCCGTTGTCAGGAACATCTCTTGCAGGGCGTACCGGTCCAGCACGGCTTGCGACAGGGGCTGGGAGTCTGGTGATGAAGAGCGGGGGATGTTTGGCTGCTGGAAGGCGGGCTGCGGGCTTTGCCGGATGTTCGCGTGCGGAGCGTGGGCCGACGAAGCGACGTGACAGCTGGGCACGAGTAGTAGAGGGGGCGACCAGCAGCTCGGGGCTTGCTCCAGCAAAGGAGTCGGCATTTTTGTATGCGGAATTGTTCCATCATCGGATATGCATCGTATTGAGCTGCCAGCCGACGCTGTTGTGAATGTGCTGCTGGCAAATAGGCGCAACGCTTCGGGCGCCGACCCCGCGTCGCCGGACATGACTGGGCAAAGCCGCTGCAACTTGTTGCTGACATCTTCGTACAGCTGGTCGAGCTCCGAGCGAATCGCAAGGCTGCAAGTTCGCAGGTCGGCCTTCAGGAGGGGTCGGCCACCTCCACCATAAACGATTTTGGTGCCCTCTTCTTGGCCCTGGCGTGACGCTGATCCATTATAGTCCATTGTGAACTTATGTTGTCGGTCGCAGATGCCCACAGCCCCGCCTGAAATCGTAAACCTTTCCGAGCCCCTAGCACAAGAATCGGCGCCCCATGATAATCAATACCTATGGGGAGCCAAGTTATGTTGATGTAGCGCTTGATAGGAACTGTCTGAGGCGCTGCGGTCGTGGTTAGGGCAGCTGACAGTTAAGACGAAAATACCGCCAGAGTAGGTGCAATCCGGCTCAGCAAGCATTATTTATGATAACGAATGAGTATTTGTGCTTGTGTATAGTGTTGAGTGGCAGGTATCCGAGCTTCCCTGCGAAAAGGGGCTTGTCACAAAGACTCTGTCGTGCTTGGCCCCGTGTGTGCGAGAGGGATTGCAAGATTATTACATGATCGTAGATGGCATATAATGCAGCGTCAAACCAGCTTCTACTGTATCTGCTATGCAGTATGCACTGTAGCGTGTATGACTGCCTGTGCTGATTGGCGGGCGATGCTTGGCGCTCTACCGCAACGACACTCCAAGGCGTGGAATGAGCAAACGTGCACTTCATGTAATCAATCACGATTTGTCTGTCTTCTGAGACCAGCTGAGACACAGCTTAGCGTCCGTCGCCGCTGCACCTTTGACCACTTCGCGTTCCTGTCGAAGGCGAGGCGATAGAATCCTTGACGCATCCACGGTAACATATATTACTTCATGGCAATATGTGCATTGACCCTACCTACGTCGCGGTCCTACCCCTACCTAGTACGCCTTGTCTACGTTTGGCGCCCTCCACGCGTAACCGCACGGAGGCCGACGGCCTTGCAAGTAACCGCGCGGGCTCTTTGAACCTCATCTTTCCACCGCGAAATAGCACAAATAAAGTCACTTGCCAAAGCCAGAACGTCTTCGGTTGCAACTGCACAAGCCCTGCGGCCACCAATTCGGTTGAACCACACGCCCCCCTGCGAAAAGCGCGCCAAAAAGGGGAACCGAAACGCTCAGTCCCCTCAGCAGCTGCCACCCCACCGTCTCCACGGCAGGGGCACGCCAGGCCGCTTCCCCGCAGCGGCGCAGCCCCGATCAACACCAAGGAAATTAGCCTGACCGACACCGTGGCAGGATGACTCGTGGCACTGCGCAACCCAATGGCCGAAGCACTCCAATAAAGCTTTCCCAATCGTACTTCTTGACTACCACCTTCCCTGAAGCCACAGTCGCAGCTTGAAGGGCCTCAAACTCCGATCGTCTTATCTTCTCCCAGGTTTCCCAGCCATCTTAGCAACGTAGCCACCAGCCACCTTCAGTTTTGTTCTCGGTTACTGCCAGCATCCATTCCCTTCGGCAGCTCGTCTTGCCCCATCCCCCGCAAGCCGTACCGCTCCCGTGCCAGACCGCTCCCACTCGTACCATACCCGTTCATCGACCTGAACCGACAAGCCGAGTTACAGCGGGGCATCACAGGCGGTCTGCTGGTCCCCACAGGTCTCCCCCAAAGGCTCCCCAAACAAGTAACCCCCAACCTTTACCCCCAACCGGCCAGGGCAGTCCCGCACCTGCAAACCCCTGACATCGCCACCAATGGCCACGTGCCAGGCCAGGCGACAGCGCCCTCAGGCCCAGGTGTGCAAGCATCTGTGACGGGACCTACCCGTACCGCATCGGGCGCAGCTTGCGGCTGTGCTGGCCTGAATGCGCCACAGCACGGCGCCCCCATCATTCCTGCCCCTCCCCCTTTCCCCTCCGCACCCCGTTGCTTGGCGGCTCATCCAGACTGTAACCCCTGCCCGCAACCCTCGGTGGCCCGCAACCCATTCCTTCCCCATGCCTCATGCACCCCCCCATGCATCCCACCTGCCCCACCCTAACATCCCAACAGTCGTGAGACCCACGCCCTACGCCTTCCTCCACACTGGCCTCTGCACGGCTTGCACCATCCCGTGCACCCCTCCTCCCCTGCCCTGCCCTGCCGCCTGCCCTGCCCTGTCGCCCTGGCCCCCTTGCCGCCCGCCCTTCCCACCCCTCAGCCTCCAGTGTGCCCCTCAGTTCGTCGAACCCTACCCCTCGTTTTTGCCCAGCACAGCCTCCGCGCCCGCCCTTCCCGCTCCACCGCTTAGAGCCCCTGCTCTGCACCCTTCCGTGTGCTCCGCATTCCCTAACCCTCCTTCCCCTCCTACCCCGCAGCCGCCCTTCCCGCGCCTGGGCTTGAGCCCCACGCGCGAAGCCCCGGCGCCGGCGCCTCCTGCCGTCGCACAGCGCCCGCCCCTGCCGCTCCACACTCCGCCCCTCCTGCCATACCCCGCTGTCCCAGTACCTCCACCGCCGCCGCCGCTGCACGCTCCACCCTGCAGCCTCAGTGTGCCATCAAGCACACACGCAGTTGCCCCTTTGGGGCAAGAGCCAATAGGCCAAAGGGCTCTTCTCGCTGTGCTTACCCTTTGGGCCCCGGAGGGCAAGAAAAAG
>VFQN01001299.1_pt1 | contig 42347 bp, 37 predicted proteins | sample 3512371 | NCBI WGS metagenome assembly VFQN01 (sample SAMN10412370, study PRJNA504923) | tailings metagenome | isolation source: Replicate 2 from Balatoc abandoned mine | place: Philippines: Itogon, Benguet | collected 2017-08-28 | reverse complement strand
AAGTTCGAAAGCTGTTGGAAAAAGAAAATTCTGTTGAACCGGAGGAGGTGGATGATGATGGTGGTGATGATGTACAGGCTTCACCTCTTCGTTAGGGACAAAATAATAAAGGGGAGGAGGGGGAGGATTATTCTCAGGACCAAGTCCAGGGGGCTTTTTCAACAACAATGCAGGGATGGTCGGTGATGGATGATGAAAAGTTTGAAACGAATCGTGGCTAGGAATCTGAGCAGGTCTTCTAGCTTCAATAATTGGATGATCCTTTGTTGTTCCTTTTCCTGAAGAGGGGCTCAATTTCGTAGCACCAGTAGTTCTACAGTCCTTCCCTGCCAATGAATGTTGATTATAACTCTGTTGATGAACGTTATTCACCGGAAAACCCTTTCCCAATGTCGTGGATGCTTTGCCAGGATGCTGTTGAGTAGAACGGTTTTGATTCAATTCAGATGATGTCGTATGATTTGATTGTGAGAATGTCGTTGATGATAATCCCTCGCTCATACTATCATTGAATTGTGACGATGTTGACTGATGGAACATATTCGATGACTGGGTGTGTCGAATCTTTTCGTGTTCAGCAGGTAAATTAAAAATTTCAGGATGTTGAGATTCGATGGATGAAGATACCTTTGAAGAAATTGAATCTTTCATGGTTTTTATTGATTGATAATGATATGATGGCTTTCGTAAATTTTGAGAAGTGTTAGATAAAGGAGCTGTCTTCATCATCATTGAATCATTAGTAGGAATTTCAATCGTGGTCATTTCTTCAATCTTCTTTAGATTTAAATTTCAGGTTTAGTTCAGTTTTTCCTAAATGATATGATTTCTTCCTCCCTTTCTAATTGCAGAATCGTTTCCTCGTACTGGAAAAGCGCTTTTAGATCGAGGGACGTTGATTTTCTGCACCAATCACTCAGATAGACAAGAAGAAGATCCGTTAGATTAGATGACTAAAGATTGATTAGAAGTCAAGCACTTTGAGGAGGAAAATATGATTACCTGACTTGTTAATGTCAGAATCAATTTAAATGAGTAAATCCAGGAAGATAAACGAGTAGACCGCGAAACAGACGAAAATAAAGAAGACTTGAACGAGAAAATATACAATGCTAAACATAGAAAGAAGACACCACAAGCAAAGAGAAGGAAAGGTTAATAAATTATGTGATCTGAATTTCGCCCACTCACCTGAGCTTGTGGAAGAATCTTTCACAACTGAATAAACGGGTCAGCTTCTGATCTTGTTTTGTTGGGTCAAATTATGATTTGACTTGAGCTTCAGCTTCAAAGACCTGAAGATATAAATTCAGAAATGTCAGTTAGCTATTGTTAACATGTAAGTGTAGTGTTGAATCATATTTAGTAATCCGATGATCATCGTTAATTCAACTCCCCTAAAAGTGTCACATTCACTCCATCCCACCCAAACACTGATACTAAAGCTGCTTATTAACATTACAAAGAAAAGCTTTTACATAATTTATATAATTTTGTTTTAATGAAAAAGAAAAGATCCAAATATCATCACATCATCACATTCTACTTTTCACTAAATCGCATTTGGAAATCTACAAAATTATATATTCTCACACAATCGACCTGGCTTGCAAAGTAGTATACTTTAATGAGCAAGATAAGCATCTAACTTTTCACCTGATAAATCTTCAATAATATTAATTGTTTCACGTGTTGCTGCCACAACATCGCTATTAGAATCTTCTAATAATTCAGAAATAAATTGAATACATTCAGGGAGTAAGTGTAAATATTCATCTCCAACTTCTTGAAATAATTTCCCAATAATTAATATTGCTGTCTTACGAACAATGGAAAGATTATTTCGTGTCTGTAATAATAATTGATAATTCAAAGGTTTCCAAAGAAGATCACGACTAACGCTAACACAGAGACTCGTAAGTGTTTGTGTAATCAACTCAACATTGAATTGCAGATAATCATCATCTGTTTCAAAGATTTCACGAAGTGGTACATAGTTTAATACAATTGGATACAAGCTATCATAGCGAGTCTATGAAAAGAAAAGAACAACATTATGTGAAGATAGAATAAGAAAGGCGAGCGAATTTCTTACCTCATTAATGAAAGTGTTATTACCATGATCACTTAAAGTTTGAATAATTGTGAAAAGAATTGTATTATATTTCTCATAGACAATAACTTCTTGATTCTCTTCGGAAGTAAGTTTGCTACGTAATTCCAATAGCTTCTTTCTTTTTTTGGAAGCAGATTCTGATTGAGCTCTCTCAATCTTATCACTGATTGTGTCCTTCACTGCAGTTAAAGTCTCAAGATAATCATCCCATAATAACCCCATAGTACTGTTGAAGAGATTTTTCAATTTATTTGATAATTCATTGACTACAGTGTAAAATGCGATTCCTTTTTTCGAGGTAAATAACATCTCTGACATGGAATTATCCTCCTCACGATTTTTCCATTCTAATAATTTCAGAGTAAATGCTTTTAGTTCTTTCTCTGTTAGTTTGAGAGAAATTTCAGAAACGATAGCACTCGCCGTTAACTCGACTTCTTCAATATCTTCTGTAGTGACACCAGCAAAGCCTTTCGAGCGATATGAGAGTAAATCAGTTGAGATGTTTATCCATTGTGAAAGTGAATTAACAATCACTGTTCTGTCAGCAGATGTGACGATCTGCTGAACCCATTTTACTAGTTGGATGGAAGCTGCAACACTAACTGGGTAGACGGAGTGAATAATATTGGATACATGAGGAGCAATGAGTCTTAAAGGTACATGATTGAGGATGGCAAGTGAAAACTGTTCCAGATCAACGTAAATTGATTCTTCATATTCACTATTGTCTCCTTCAAGAATCACAACTTTAGAAAAGGTTTGAAATAATAAAGTGAGAATTTTTGGTAAGAAGGAATGAATAAAGTTGGCCATCTCTGAGGTTATAATTGTCATCGATAATATGAGCGTTCGGAAGAATAATAACTGACTCTTCACTTCTGGGATTGACTTTAATTTCTTATTGGTATCAATCAAGTGCCAGTGATTTGTCTCACTTTCATAAATACCAATCAATAACTCCACTGATTTCTAAAGACATGCGTTTATGAGAAACAAAACTAGAAAAATAACAAAAAAAAAAAGAACTTACCGGTAGATATGCTAGCATATTTGCCCCGAGCATGCGATAGATGGTTGCCTGACATAATAACATGGACCCCAATAATTTCTTTTGATCAAGCGCGATCGCAGAAAGTTCTGACAAAGTTTTCTTGGCAATTGAATTATGGTAAATGACAGGAATAGCCTTAACAATAGAGTCCATGAAAGCGACGATCTCATTCTTCCAGGCTTTATTCTTGCCCATATGTTGAAGAAGAATGTCTGCACACATGATTGCTGATTGTACTAATGGGATTTGACCGAGAGATTGACGACTTTCCTTCCCCTTCGAACCACTTTCACTCACGAGAGCAGTCAGGTATTCTGTAGTAATTGATTTCATGCGAGCAAACAATTCATGGTATAATTGAATCTAAATATGCGCGAGAATTGATTAGATCGAATGATATTACGAGGAATGGGAACTTACATCAGCTGATTTTTCGAGGGGGGTTTCCTGTAATCGATCCTTGAGAATTACAATTGCACGTTGTCGAACACTCAATAGATCATGATTAAGTAATTCCTGGATAATACTAATAAACGAAGGAATATCTAACAATGACTGGAATCCATGGATACAATTCAAACAACCTTCGAACATAATTTCAGCAACTGCATATTTCGAAATTGAATATACATCTTGCTCTAATCGCAGGGAGACCTTCTCGGTATCTTGCAATGGACCGTACTGAGTCTTGGTATTCTCGATTAGCACCATATACTGTAAAAATGTGTCAGCGAGCTCTAACAACTGCTGTTGTACTATTGACTGCACTGACAAAGCGGAAGGATCATTGTTTTTTCCCTTGATCAAAGTTTCAGCTTGATGAATAAATCGAACTAAATTACGATGAAATTTCTTATTTTCTAAAATTTCTAAGATAAATTCTAAATAAATCATAGATATTGATGCTGCGTACTCTGCCCCTTCTTCTTCTCCTTTCTTTTCTGTATCACCATCTACTTCCATCTTGTGGGAATTAATCTGATTATGAACGAATTTCAATGATTCTAACACAAAGCTTTTATCAGAGGATTGCCCATCCCTCGAATGAAGCGCAGCAAGGAAATATTGCTGAGCGGTAGTAATCAATGTGGTTAGTAAAGTCACTTGTGTTTCTGTTGACATGTGAAAGAAAAGGAAATGAGATAACTGGTAAAGTTGCTCAGGTAGGGATGAGATAATAGCTCTCTTCGCTCGTCTCTGGGCCGATCGAGACAATGCTACTGTGTCGATGTTTTGATTAATCTGCTGCTTTACGGCGGTGCTATTCTCCTGATAAGATGCAATAGTTTGGCAGATAATAGAATTATATGTTGCGACAAAAACCTCTTCTTCCTCTTCATCACCAGTTAGCTTCAATAATAGACGAAGCACCTGCTGTCTCTCTTGCTGTGAGTTTTCAAGGAAACTGCTTCCGAATAGTCTATGAGCAATAATTTGCATTGTCGTTAGGCTTTCCTTCGAAACTGAATCTTCTGGACATAATTTCAAATAAATCTTCCGCATTTGCAACACTTGAGACAAATATTTCTCGAAAGTGATTTGATTATGAAAAGAGGAGAAAAGTTTGGAAGATTCATCGAGTATATAATGGGCGTGGGTCTTTTCTGCTTTTAACAAGATAACAAATACCTTGAACACGAAAGAATGGAATTGGAAAGCCGAAATGAGTTGTAAAGAGGAAATTATGGAGCTGATATCGACTAAAAGATGCTTAGCGTCAGAATAATAAAAGTCAGAAACTGTGGCAGGAGCCTTGACTTTACTGCTTTTTTTGGCAGGTGTGATCGCGGTGTTAACCACGGCGGAACTATAAAGGGCATTATGACCATCCAATAATGCAATCAATTGATAAATCGCCTCAATTAAAAGTGTGTTCAAGTAGTCAAGTCCAACGCCCCATCGCTTCGTTACCTCGCGGGCCTGGCCAAAGATATCGAATAACACGGTCAAAATGGCTTTGCTGGTCGTCAAGTTATTAGCTTTCGCTTCGTTAGTCGAAGCTCCTCTAATGAAGGCTTCTAACAATGATCCCAGCTTTTCGATAATACGTGATCGCTCATCAAAATCTTCATCGTGGTCCCTTGTTGACGAAAGAAGTTTTGAAAATTGCTGCTGGCTTACTTGAAGCTCATGATGAATAATCTCTTCATCCAGAGGTAACACACTCAAAGCGTCTAAATAATAACTATTGCCAACGTCAGAAAGATAGTGTTGAAATAATAAAGACGACAGGTTCGAAACAAGGGATTTTTCAATAGCAGAAAGTGATCCTTCTGCAATTAGCTGCAATACTTGCTTCTTTACGTCATGGAGGCTCACAGCCGAAGCATTGTACGAATCCGAAATAATATCTTGAATAAATTTTATCTCAAGAGATAATGACTTTTTGTCGTTGTTCGTAATCGCGAACTTCAATGAACTTTTAAACAATTTAAATAAAGCACTCAAATAATTTTCACTTGCAGCGATATTGACTGATCGCTGCAAAGTATCAATCAAATAAGGAAGTTGAGCCTCCTGCACATCAGTTCCCGGTAGAAGGTTCATCAAATTAGATAAGAGGTTGTCGTAATTCATATTTCCGTATATTAATGAGGTGACCTTCCATAACTCTGTTTTCAACTCTGCGCTGCCTTCAGGATTTGCGAATGCATCAAAGACAACACCAACGATTGCATCATGTGAAGATTGAATAATTTTCGACTTTTGCACGAGCAAACTGCTAAAAGCCTTTATTGCCGTCCAATTTACTACAATATGAGCGTCTAAAGACTCTTCTCCGGATATATTGAGGGACACAACAGTCTCTGCAGCTTTTAAAGCCAATACGCGAATCTTATAAAATTTATTGGACGCAGCAGATAGTAATAGTGGGAGCAAAACGATTAATAAGAGATTTTGCTCCGATAATCGCGAACTAATTTCCTTCGATTTACTTTTACCTTTGCTACTGGAGACAACGACAGATTCTAAGGAGAGGTTAATGATTTGAAAACTAATCGCTTGGACAACTTGAAGTTCGTCAAGTGTACTTAAGACAGGCAAAGATTTGATTAAAGAAGAATTGGTGAGTAGTTGTAAAAGATACCATAGGTAATGATGCTTTGAATTATGAAAGAGGGTCATCAATGCTTCATCAACAAACTCCAATAATTTGGAGTCTAAAGAAAGACAAATCCAACAGAAAAACTCCAATCCAGGCTTTACATTTAAATGAAATTCTTCGTTAAGCTCAATGTTTAATTTCAATAAAGCTGCGAGGCTATTTGGCTGTTTTGAATCCACAATCTTCTTTCTTTCTTTCCGATTGTCGATAGCTGCAATATTCCGATAAAATACAAAGAATCCTTTTAATACTTCAACAGAGAATTCTTGAATGACTTTGTTCTGTTCTGAATAATGTTGAACGAGAGAGATAGCAACTTCCAGAAGGGATTTCTTTAGAGAAGAAGCTTGGGTCTCTTTTAATGCTGATGATTCAAACTGGTTAAATAAAGACAGCAGCGAGACCCGAGTATAATAAGGTAAATTGTTCTGGTTAGATCGAACGGAATCTATCAGGAGTAAAAACGAATCAGTTTTCTTTGTCCAACTTTCACAGAGCTTCAAATTTAGTAGGCTCTTTGTGTCCTTCTTATCAAGAATATCTTTCTCTTTAGCACCAGTCGATATGAACTTCGTCTTTTGCAGGAGCTCATAACTTATCTTCTTTAGTTTGTAGTAACTTTTACTTTGTTGAACAGCGGAAGTCGATTCAATGATAAATTCGATTGGACCAAGTAAAAATGAAATACACCACTGAAGCAACCAAAGGGTAAATTCATGATGAACATCGGCGAAAAGAGTTTTCTGAATATGATCATCGTTCAATGATTGAAGGATTTTATACAATACTGTAACATGGATTTCTTGATTGCTTTCATTAATTTGAGTAAACCACCATGACAACACACTTTGGAACGTCATAATAAGTCTATCTTGAGGGAAGAACCGTAAAAGTAGAGAAACAATTTGTTTATTCCAAACTGCAATTGCAACTTCATCGTCGATATCTTCAAGAAGAGTAAATACCGATTCTAATAATCCTCGAGTCTCTTCATTATCCTCTTTCTCTTCGAAGTTATACGCAGCAACTCTCCTAAGAGCTTCAACTCTAATTTGCTTCACAGGACTGTGCAAAGCCATGTAAAGATTATCAGACGAAAGTAACGTCGACGAAAATGAGTCATTCTGGAATATATCACCTAAAAACGAAGTCAACTTCTCGCTGAGATTCGAACTACCGTTAGTAGAACTGCTATGGTTGCTTTCATTTGAATCCAATAAACTCAATTGATTATTTGTTTGATAAAGAGAGGTTACAACCTCATCAAATACTCGAGGGTGACGGTTTGAGATGACTTTCACTACGCTCTTTATAGAGGAGAAGACAGTCGAGGTGTAACTTTGGTCCTTTGTTGAAGCAACCAGGAGCTGTTGGAGTCCAAAGGACAATATGTCATTAGGAAGGGAATCTTGCATGCTTAGAGAAGAAATTAAGAGCTCTAAATCGCTTGGATGTATCTTAAATCCTTCGGATGAAATCTTGTTTTCGCTCTCCACATCTCCTTCGATCAAATAATCGACAGCCTTGCCGAATATTCGCGAAATTAAGGTAGAATCCTCAACATCAGTCATGTATATTTTGAAGAAACTTTCATTTTCATCTCCTGGTGACAGTTTCTTGTCGAGCTCCACAAATTCTTGTAAAAGTTTTCGGGTATATTCTAAGCTACCTCGATCTGCTAAGATTGACAAAGTCGTAAATGTTGATTGTAAGATGATATCTTCGAGCTCCGCAGAAAAGAGAGCACTCTTCTTGATACATTCTGCAAATCCATTTCCAAGTACACGTTGAAGCGATTCGGCAAAAGGAGTCTTTCGAGCTAGTTGCGAGAGAATTAAGCAACAAGAACATTTCCAATCGACTAAAATTCTTGTTTGCTCGACATTAAATATATTATTATTGCTAATTTTTAAGCCTTCTAATAAAAAGAGGTACACATTTCGCATTTTTGTATCATCAAAGGCGACTTGCTCGGCTGTTTCGATGAGTAAAGCAGTGACGAAGCTCAAAATTTTCTCTGCGCCTTTCACAACTAATGAACTAAAAGATGAGCTGGTTCCTTTTCTAATTCCGATTAAATTGAAAGCAGACAAAGCATTATTACAAATGACTTCCACGATCCAGGACGACTTGATGATTCTTTTCACTAAATAATCACGCGGAACAGGAGCCCCGCTTTCTTTATAGGAGGATAAAAAGGACCATCGGGTTTCTTTAATCTTGCAGAGTTGCAATATTCTTCCGAATATCTAAATGTAGGTTAGAGGAGCATGTACACTTTCCGTCATAATGGGACTTACCTTCGTATCGTGAGCGACCAACATACATTTTAACAAAGAATCGGTATTAAATTCATGTATCAAAAGTCTTCGAATCAAATATTCCAACACAAGGTGAGCATTTGGTTCAAAAGCCCAAAGTGATAGAAGGTTGAGTAATTTATCTATTTCTTGATCTAACTGATCATTTTCCTAATAAGAGAGAGTATTAATCAAAGAATCATCTAAATTAATTCCAACAAAACTTACCTCCCGCGTTTTTAATTCTCTCTGTAAGTCTACTGAAGAAGTATGAAGGATTCCAGTCAAAAACTTCTCAAATCGATTATCGTATTGAATCAACACTTTCAATCCTGTCACCGCGGCTTCATAAACTGTGGAGACATCGACTGCTGCAGCCTCTTTGGCAGTAAGAAAGATGCTTGGTCGACCATGTTGCAAGGATTGATGCTGAATGTTACGACTTTGTAACTGTGCTACTTGTCTTTGTAATTCTGTCGTCATGATAGATATTTCGATCTCAAAGCTTCGAAATAAGTTAATAGACGAAGGAAACTATCTAATGAGTAGTTTTTCTTGGTCTGATCGTGGTAAGAATAGAAAGCAATCTCCCTTAGAGTTTACAAACCATTCATCACACAAAAGTAAAAATAAAAGAAAGCTGGGGCTTGTGGGCAGGCCTTTGGCAATGAGCCGTTTGCCAGTTTTGAAAATCTCGTAGTTGTGAAAAGACGAGTTTTTGATGGCAAAGCAGTTTCATTTCTTGGATTGTTTTGAAAGTTTGTATTGTATCGTTGTTGGTTACTTCAGACGAAAGACCAACAATGGAAACAAAGGTTTACGATGATATTCGTTATGCCTTGCAAGGGACAACAATATTGCCGCAACCAAGAGTTTCTCGTGATGTAAGTTTATTAGCAATCATTCCATTTCGATGGTCTAATCATTTTATCCCTCAGACCATTATTTCAGTTTTGAAGTCCCATACTGACTTAATCATGGGACTTAGAAAGGTAAGTGCTAAGTTACAAATTCAACCCTCCTCGATTTTCTCACAAACTAGCGAATAGGATCATATCGCCCTCTCAATCAAAGTCAATGAAGTAGACAGTGAAACACAAAGCAATAAAAGAAGTATAAAGCTATTAGAAGCTGAAGTAGCAAATATACAAGAAGATGTTAAGAATTTATTTCGTTTATCTGATGAATTTCGTAAAGAAATGGATGAATTAAGTGAAAAAGTTGCTGAACTTTATATCTTAAAGAAAGTCATGGCTGTAAGTATTTTATACTATCCTTTACCAATCTTCTTCTTTGCTTATTTTCTCCGTATTTATTATAGGAACAAAAAGAATTTGTTGAACAATTAGCAGGAAAATTTGAATTATTTTCACATCAAGTAAATGATCATATGTCAGAATCAACAAAAAGTATGACAGATTTACAAGATGGTTTTAAAGAAACACAATTTCAATTAAGAGAAATGAAAGATTATGTTGATCATTTTGCTGATAATTTAGTATTAAATTCACAACAGATTACTGTTGATACATATGCTGGTTTCTCCTCTAAACCTATTACATTAACGGAGGTATTAAAAATGTGTAATACAAATTTTGAAGATGTTACTACAGTAAATAATACACAAAATGAACAAATTACTAAAATATTTAATGATTTAGAGACGAAAGCACCAGATAGTGTATTATTTAATATTACTACTTTAGAGAAGAAAGTTGGAACCATTGAATTACATATTCAAAAAGAAGAAGAACAAGGCATGGGGGTAAGTTCAAACCACTTCATTATACTTCTCAATTGTCACCTCATTTCCCTCTTGGATAGGCACTACGAAAACAATGTGAAGAACTGTCAGTACATATGCAAACAATGTCAGCAGAATTAGCAGATAAAATTGATCGTGATTCAGTAGGTTTTATTGTCCATGAAAAATATGAAGAAATTGTACGATATTTACAAGATGCATTACAATCATCATTAGAAGATGAAAATAATTTTAAAGAAAAAGCTGATGAAATTCAAGAAATGGTTATCTTATTATCTAATAGTAAAGCTGATCGTACAGAGATTGCTAATATGCAAGAAATGATGGTAAAATCTGAAGCATTATTAAAGAAATTTGGTGCAAATGCAAATTTAAAAGAAAAAATTAAAGATTTTATCTCAAAAAAAGAAGTTGAAGCATTATTAGCAAATAAAATTGATCGTAATGAATTTGAAGAACAATTAAATTCTGCATTAAATAATTCACGTCGTAATCGTAAATTAGCATCATTATCTACTTCATTAAATGTACCACCTGATCGTGCTATGACATCAGGATTAGTAAATTATTCAAGTGATTTAATATCACCAAATTTAGAAATACCACAACAACGTGCTGTTTCACCAAATGGTAATGATAGTGGATTTAAACAAGTGCTAGCATTTGGACGACCTAATAGTGCTGGAGGATATAATCCGAATCTATTAACCATTGATCCACCCGCGCCTCATTCACAAGCACAGGTGAAGCCAATACCTGTTATCGCGATAGGTCAGGGCATTGGGAATAGTCCGAGAAGATCCCCTGACTTTGGTACATATCTGAAGATGAAAGGGAAAGGAGGGAAGGGATTATCTGGGAGCAGTAGTACACCTAATATTGATGCTCCTCCAGGTGCTTTTCGGAAGGCGACAGAGGGAGGAAAGCCCGGAGGACAAGTCGTTCTCCACTCAGAGAGTGCGAAGAATCCTGTCGTAGAGCCTGACGGATATGGTGCCACAGAATATCCTTTCTCTGATCCTCAATATAAGATGAATTATGCAGATCAGAGTAAACTGACTGATCATCTCGCTTACCTACATGGTCCGATAGTTGGAGGTGGCTTTAATGTTAGGAACGCTCATTTAATGAAAAATATGCCAGCTGGAAGACCTGTCGCAGCAGATGATGTTGAAGGAAAGGGAATGTAAGTGTTTTTATATTCTTATGTTTATTGAGATTGATTGATATCTATTATTAGGATGTTGAAGGGACAAGATGGACATTTCTACTATACAGACTCTGCCAATAGTACAGCGAAATAATTTTATTAAACGTCCATGTTATTCGAAGGGATTCATATCCGTTCTTCAGCTGTGTTTTGTATGTTTATAGTCAAATGTTACTTCTCAATGAGAGGTATGAAGTAGGTTGGTATATCTTTTCTTTTAACACTAAACATGAAGGTTCATTTGATTCGATAACACATATTCTATTTTCCTTTTTTTCATTATAATTACATTTCGAAAAAAAAAGTTCTTTTGGAGGTTTATTAATTGTTTATATATTTATTATTGTTTATTATTGTTTATTATTATTTATTTTTCATTACCTCCTTCACTTTTATTAGTACCGGTAGTATTATTAGTACTCTCAGTCTTATTCTCATTACTATTAGATGATCCAAATGAAAAGATTTTACCTAAATCAATAACCATTTCTGGTTGACCATTAAACTTTGGTCTATTCGAAATTAAGATGCCAGGACTAGTCGGAGTATTCACTCTTATACGATACTTGACATATACATCCCTCGAGAAGTTATACAACGCATTACTTGAATAATAGTAGACTGTACCAGCTAAACCACCAACTAAACCACCAACTAAACCTTTCTTTCCACCTTTACTGAAAGCCATGAAAGCACCAGCTTGGATAGCAGATGGCACAGCGAAGTTCAGATAATCATCTTGTTGACGAGCTGTCTTCATAACATAAGCTCCAGTAAAGAATAGACCACTCAGAACAATTCCAGTTCCTGAAAAAACATAAAATGGTAATGCAACTTTGTCTCCACGAATGAAGGCACGTGAAACACCAATACTTGTGACCAAGGATGTGACAGCTATTGTTCGAGGTGCCACATACTGGACACTATCATTCAGCGCCTTGGTAGTTGTTCCAACAGAACTACCATTCTCCGAGGATAGAGTTGATGGATTGCTGTTGTTTCTGTTGTTTGATTGTTCCTCACTCATTTTAATAAATGATGTACTTCGTGCACTAACTCATAACCCCAAGAACTCGGACATTCCTAGTTTCCTATCGGTCTTTCCTATCCTCGCGATACAGTGGACTCTGCTTTGTTTCTTCACTTCATTGACAACAAATCATCAAAACAATCACAATTCAATCACATTTAATTAGACTCTGCATTTGAAGGTTCTATTGATCTATCTCTTCTTAGGACTTTGGTGTCAAAGATGCTGAACTTAACTTCACGAAAGATCTTCTCTGTTGTGAGAAATGTGACCTCATTTCAAGCAACTTCAATTCATATTCTTAGATCAATTGAAGAAGTTCGAAAGTTTCAACAAGAGCATTATCTTGGCAAAAAGACAACAGGATTTGTACCCACAATGGGTGCATTGCATTCAGGTCACTTACAACTAATGCAACAAGCGAAGAAAGAGAATGATCTAGCCATTGCCTCCATCTTCGTTAACCCCACTCAATTCTCTCCTGGAGAGGATTTAGATAAATACCCCAGACAAATTCAAAAAGACCTCGAACTATTAACCTCTATTAATGTGGATGTAGTATTTATACCAGAGCAGATAGATATGTATCCACCACAGCGTCTAGTGCATGTTGAACCAACTGCATTTAATCAAATCTATGAAGGTAAAGCAAGACCAGAATTTTTTCGTGGTGTTGCAACAATAGTTTGTAAACTTTTAAATATCATTTTACCAACACAATCTTATTTTGGTCAGAAGGATATCTCACAATGTATTCTTGTCAAACAAATGATAAATGATTTAAATATGAATACGAAAATTAATATTATTGAAACGATACGTGATATTGATGGGTTAGCGTTAAGTTCGAGAAATGCTTATCTTACTGCTGATGAGAGAAAACATGCTGATGTTCTTTATCGTGCTCTTAGAGCAGGGAAGGTTCTATGTGAACATCAACCAGCGAATGCAATCCCAAGAGAAACTGTAATTGATGCGATTTCGAAAGTATTAGCAACTGAGCCTTTAGTAAGTCAAGTGGAGTACATCTCAATCGCGTCACATGAGAATATGAAGGAATTAGATCAAGTGAATAGTCGTCAGAGTGGTGCAGTCTTATCATCCGCCATTCGACTAGGGAAGGTACGATTGATTGATAATCTACTGGTAGGAAAGGCAGAGAAAGATATTTTAGGTAAATAATGGAGATCTTATCTTGCTTTGTTTTGTCTTTTCTTATCTTCTTCAATTGACATTCCGCACAACCCAAACAATAGATTAGAGTCATTGTCACAGTTCGATAAGAATTACAAGAATAATATGAATACGTAATGACAAAAGAAAACAAAGAAGTAGAAATGGGGATAAATGATAAGAGGTGTCTGATTCTTCCTACTACGACTACTATAGCTATTTTTGTTATATTCTATGAAAATTACCTTTCGTAGCATAAAACAATACGATAAAACATAGAAAAGAGCATATTGATCTCACGTAGAAAACAATAACAAATAATAATAAACTGGTTATCTATTGGTATCCTTCCCTTCCTTCATTCCTTCACTTATTTCACTGATCTTATCGAGGTGTTTGGTTGCTAAGACTTCACTGGATTCAAGCCATTATCGATAGTTGAGCAATCGATCGTATACAAATTACGCGTTCCTGCAAGTCCAACGAGAGATAATAATAGAGTTAGAAAGAGACAAATGATAATAAATAAGGGAATGTTGAGTTACAATCATTTAACTCACATCGTTGCTGATATGCAGAACATTCTTCTGTCATAATCAATTTGCGATATGATATTAGGAAATAGAACCATACATAGACCGCATTTAAGACACAGATGTGCCAGATTGTATGCGATGGCATGATGTGTGTGGCGAAGTAACTAGAATGCAAAAAAGGAGCGTGAGTAATGATAAAAAGACGTAACATTCCAAATCTTACCTATTTTTAAAGAATATTTCAGGAATCTTTGTTATATACACAGTGAAACCCATTCCATACCAGAAGAACATCAAAATGTAACCCTACGCAACAGACCAGTTGACTCTTGCACCAAAAGAGAGAAAAGAAATACTTACCATAACTAAAGTATCTCTATAGTGAGGTGGAGTAATTAGCAGCCAATGATTGAATGGAATGAGACCCAATAAAACCAAGAATGCATAAACATACGGTTTATAGTTTCTCCCTTTCCATGTCAAATCTAACCAAGGAGCAGCGAGTCCAATCAAAAAGACTAACCCAGTTATACACATCTGAACTCTTTGAGCAGATGGAGTGCAGTAAAATCCGTAATAAACTCCTGGTAAGAAGCTTCCTGTCACTAATAATGCCACACCGGTCAAATCTAACTTTAACAACCAATCATGACATGATTCAGAGAGACATCCAAACCAATGATAGATGCTACTACAAAGCAAACAAAGAGCAGCACAAACTAAATAAGTTTCAATCGCAAAGAGTTCCATAGAGGAATAATAGTCAGAGGCAAAGATATCCATGGTAGTCATAACGGCAGCGATCACGACACAGACAAAACCAACCAAATGAGACCATATATTCATGGTTTCATTATGCATGGTAAATAATGAAAGAAACGTTTGATAAACATCATGAGAATAACGATACCCATGATCAATATAGAGAATATGGTAACATTCACTCACTAATGACTTGTGGCCAATCATTTCCTTCTACAAGCACAGAAATGGTCTCTTTTTCCTTCGTAACAATCACAACAATCAGTCAGAAGAAGGATGATAGTCTATAATGAAGGGAGGATTGGTATCTTCAGTCTTTTGATTCCACACCAACAGTTTCACGTGAACGTAAAGATTTTTCTATTGGATGATGATGATATCGTGAAAAACACATGAAAGCAGAGAAAAGCGCTTTTTAAACGGTTTGGTTTTCACCGATATCGTTACCGATACTGATAGGGCATGCCATTAAAATTGTTGACGTGTCTTATAATATTTCATTCCTTCACAAGTTCAAAGAATGGTCCGTGGTCATGCAAAGGCTGTCTCTCAGGAAAAGCATGCAGCTAAAATGGCGGATAAGGCTAAAAGTATGAAGCGCGATAGTGCTGAGGTAAGCGGTACAAGGTCGTAAGGATTTTATGGTGATTGTCATCATATATAGAGCAAGCGAGTAAAAGAGGCCGGAATAAATATTGTATGCCCAATTTGTAAGCAAGGAATGCCCAACGTTGGTGTTTATCGAACTCATTATGAGAATCGGCACCCATCATCGCCTCTCCCACCGGAACTCCAACCATCAGCTGAAAGCAAATAGTTTTCGATGGAAATAGTGAATGTGTTCATAGCATAGTATTCATTTCTCTATTTCAGTATTCTTGATTTCAGAGTTTTATATTTGGATAATTGTAAGTAAGAAGGAAAATGAAGCAATGGTGGATTGGTGATATTTATAGAAGACGATAGTAATATGAAAGAGCGAAAATAGAAGAAAGAGGAAGTGACACAAGAAACAAAGTAAGTCAATAAAAAACAAAGCAAAGAAATCACCTCGCTCCTTCCAACACTCAACACCACACACACGCAAACTATTGGCTACTAAACTACTACGATCATGAAACATGACTATTTTCCCCTGTTGTTGACAGTCTCCCTTCCCAAACATATATTCCTAAGAAAACCCGAGAATAGAGAACGGGGAAAGGAGGAGAACAAGAAGAAGGAAGAAAGAAAGAAAAAAAGCTATAGGAAACAAAGAGACCTAATAAATACATTATTTCTGAGGATATTGCCGAACTGTCAAAATAATAAATAATGATAAGTTCACTGTCATTAAATGAATGAGTGAATTGATATGGGATACATAATTTCTTCCAAACCATTTAATTATCATTTAAAATAAATACTGGTGTCCAATCTAATGTAGCAAAATGTGTTTTTGCTGATGAACCACCAATAGATGCTAAATATTCTTTTGTTTTTGCAGCAAATTGTGATCCAGCAGTTTGCGCAATATATCGTAATACATCATTTTGTTTACTACCAAAATCAGCCCAATAAACCTTAACTAATGCTGGTAAATAAATTGCTTTCTCATTGTAATCAAATTTTACACTATCTAAGAAATATTGCTTGGCATAACGACTCATTTCTTTATCAACATGATTGACATCAGTTAATACACATAATGGTGGAGATGAGGCTGATGCTTGGAAGAGACAAAAGGAAATATTTGGTTTTGGAACATCCAACGCAAATTTTCTTCGAGGATCTCGTTCTACGGATGGAGAGTTAAGTGATTCGGTAGTTCATGATGATGTGAGTTCTTACCTGAGAAGGACATGTCAAAGCTAAGTGGTCCAAGTAACATAGGTTTGGTGGAAGCATTACGAAGGATTCCATGCTCGATCTAAAATAGGAATATGTTAAGACAAATAGATCACAATTTAGAAGAATCATCTTACATCAATGAGTGAGAATATATGCCCAGCAACATTATACCTCGCACTTCGCATAAAAGATGTTCTTTCCAAGAGAGTATTGCCAGGGCTTCCTCTGGAAATAATACTATGAACTATAAAGCGAACCCAATCAGTAAGAATCAGAAAAAATAAACTTTATAGAAGAGTCCTTACTTATCAATATATTATAAACATTTGTAAAGATAAAGAGTCGTTCGTTTGTATTCAAATTATTCATATCTATTTTCTAAAAGATTGAGAAGAAAGAATAAGAAGGGAGAAAAAGAAATTTCATATTTGTTCTTACCTGTAATTGACAACTTTCTAATTCAAATTTTTTGAATGATGATAAATTTTGTATATCTTGTAATGTTTGAGGTGATATTTTAATTTTCATTAAATTGGAACCAACTTTTTTCGTATATTTTTCACCAGCTGGTGATGATGCATAAGTCTTTAATACTTCACGTAATCTTATTAATAATTGTGTTGATATTTCACATGCTGTTAAATCACTTGTTAATTTTGTACATGTAAATACTTCATTTAATATTTCACTACGTTGTGATGGTTCATTCCATTCAAATTCTGCACGTAATGTAGATGCTGCTGTTGGTTTCGCCTTTTTACCTAATTGCTGTCCACTTCTAAAATAACTTCTAAAATTACCCAATGGTAATGAAATATCATTACTATTCCCACCATTACCACCATTATTAGAACCACCACCAGCAGTAAGATTCGCATTATTTTCGTTGATTCTTTTCTCTAATGATGCTTTTAATTCAGTATAAATTAATTCTAATATTAAACGATATGAATGCATACCTAAACTATTCTTAATGGTCATATGATCTAATATATAATGTGGTTCAGAAAAATGTTCAAGTAGGTTTTTACTTTTCTCTTCTTCTTCTCCTCTTTCTCTTTCTGCTTCTTCAGTCTTTTTCTTATTGTTATTACTATTGTTATTCTTTTGTTTATCACAATATTTATTAGTAAATGCTTTTAATATACATTGTGCTACATGCGCTTGATTGATTAAATTGGATTTACTATAGTATTTAATAGCTTTTCGATAATCTTCATGTTGATGATAAACATATCCTAATAATGTAGTAATGACTGGTGTATATAACCAACCACCTTCATCTGTACTATGCTTTGCTTCAAGATTTTGTAAGAATTGAAGTAATTGCTTCTTTGTCTCCGTATGAATAGCATTTATCAATGTCTCATATTCATCATTACTTGCTACTAAGAATTCATGAACATCGAAAGCAGGGAAATCGTCTTCATTGTCGCTACTTAAAATATCTATTACGCCATTATTACCTTCAAGGTGTTCAACCCCCACAATAACAGCCAATGGATCATCAGGAACAGGTGATTGTACAGCAGAGTCTCTATTACTGTGAGGATAAGAGGAGGGAGAAGAGAGGTAATCCTCCTTCATAGCATCGAATTGAATCTTTGTTGGAAGTAATGGGCTCTTCGATCCATTGTTATTCGAATGATTACTTGCTGTATTTGTTAGATCACCAGAATCACGATATCCTTCGGTTAATAAATCAGACGCTCCATTCATAATAATGGGACCACTTCTTGTACTAAGATGTAATTGAGGTGGAGTCAACCCAGTTTCACTCTCACCAGGAGGGGGGAATGCTGCTTGGGAGTATGAGGTCGTTCTTGATGCTGCAAACTGATTCTTAAAGGCAACAGAAGGTGGGATAAGAACCTCAAAAAGAACTTCGAATAAGCATCCCTCCACTGCATTTGCACTAATCACATTGCTAGACATTCGTGCCTTGAGAGGAGACTTGCTGCTTAAACTTCCAGTTCTGGTCGCACGTTGAGTAAGCTCTGCTGTTACTCCTTGGCATGCACTAATAATATCAGAAACTTGAAATTTCAGCTCTAATACTTGGGTCTTTGCTGCTTCAATTAGACCTTTCAACGTTCCGAAACGATCCTAAGAAGAAAGATTAGAATCAAATGCAAAAACTACTTGAAATCCGGAACTCACCTCAACAATGGTATTGTTAATCTCTGACAATGCTCGATTGTATGCTAATGCAACTAAAAAGATCTTATGCATTGTTACTAACATAAATTTTTCATGGGCTTCCTTTTCGGCCTCAGCAGGCGTAAGAACCTTCGCCGAGTCATCATTTGCCGGTTCTGACTTTCCCAAAGACTTCTTTCGACTTGAAAATAACCCTAAACGACGGAATATTCCCTGCTTTCCACTATCAGTATCAGTAGTGTCTTGAGTAGTCGTGATGCTATTGTTCTCATGGGCACCAGTAATACTTGGTTGCTTCACCACACGACTACTCATGCCACTATTACCATTGCCATCTACCCCTTTCTCACTAACATGATGATGACTACTACTTCTATTCGAAGAAGAAGCAGCAGTAGGAGTAGATGTAGTAGAATTCGATGAAGTAGTCGCAACAGAGGTATTATCACCTAAACGATTATTATCATAATCTTTTTTCATATTTAATAACATATCATTCGTTCTATAAATATTTGATATGTATTTTTTCATTTTAGTTTCATAATAATGTTTATCATTTAATAACATTGATAAATTTTCACGACGATGACTAAATAAAAATTCATATTTCACTGATTGTGTTTCATTATATAATGATAGAACAGCTTGGGTGCGACGTACTAAATTACGAAATTCATGATAATGTATTGCAGTATTAATATCAATATCACGTAATAACGGCGGTTGACCCAATTCACGTAAAGAGAAAGATGGTGTTTCATTAATATTAAAACTATTATTCATGTTATTATTATCTGTCCGTTTATCAGAAGTCGAAGGTAAAGGTGAAAGAGAAGTAGCTGATATTGAGGAAATGGAATAAGTGGAATAATAGCAGTCTAAATTATGTCTCATTTGGGATAATGTTTGTACTGCGGGTGATATATTATTTTTATTTGAATTTGCTAATTTTGCTTCAATAGCATTTAACCATAATTGTCGTGAATGCGGATCACCTGATGTAAAACGAAATACTAATTGATTTTTTAATGTTATTTCAAAGACATATCCTTCTGGTTCAATATTACAGGATGTTACAGCACTGATTTCTTCGATAGGTATTAATATCAATGGTAAATCATCAGCATATTCATAAACGGATAATGAAGAATGATCCAATTCTATCCAACAGAAGATAGTGTGATGTATTACATCATCGACTAATTCAGTATCTTTCCATAACTGCATACAACCAACAATAAAACCAAAATATTCACTATAACCCATACGTGTAACACCTTCTTTAATCGAATCTAAGCCAAGTATATAATGTATATTATCTAAATCAGGTCGTAATATTGTTCTAAAGAAACCTTTTGTACTACAACATTGTGAAGATAAAATTGCAGTATTAATAAATGAAAAAATCTTTAAAATTTCTGTGCAACGTTTTGAATTAGATATTGGATATTCAATATCATTCATTTTAGTATTAGAACTTTTATTAAAGGAACGTGTTAACCATTTATTTAATGGATCATGTGTCTTTTGAAGTATTAAACGATATATATTCTGTAATAAACATAATGGTGCACCACAGTATGGTTCTTCAGGTAAATTTTGTCCTGTTATAATTGGCGTATGAATAATTGTTTGACGATCTAAATCAAGTATAACAATACCGGATAATTTAGCATCAGAATTAATCACTTGATTAACATCAGCACCCATTATGAAAAACCCTGTAGCATCTAATAACTCAATTGATGGCATAATTGGTATAAAGGTACCAGGATAAGACATTGGTGTAATTAATTTACGTATAAAATCACATACAGGTAATAATAATGATGTGTCCTTCGACACAATTAATATGGATCGTTCTAATATTAATGTTTCCCATGCTTTAATGATCATTGTCGGTGTTAATACTGTCATGGCAATAATATCCATATCATTTTCTTCAAGATTCTGTAAATGTCCGAAGTTAATAGTACCTGTTAATGTTGGTGTAAATTCAAATTGATAATTCAAAGATGGTAATGGTAAGATAGGGAATTCACAAAATGTATAAACTGTAGGCAATATACTATCAGATGGTGCAGTTTCTAAATAATTCATGAAAGAACGAAAAAATGATAGTATTGGTAATACTGAAACAATAGCAATAATTTTATGATGATAACAACGTGCAAATAAAAACAGTCGACCATCATGATTGGTCATGACATGGCTGACACAAATATCTTCATTATTTTGGAAAAAATCTGGATTTGTTAAAAATTGTTTTAATCCGTCCTCAGCTTGTTCAAGATTCTTACGATTCAAAGGGTGCCGTGCTAATGTATCAACTGATTGTTTTAATGGATCATAAGAAAAGACGAAAAATGAATGAAATACTGTTGTAATATCAGCATCTGGTTGTGCTAATAATCGTATTGGGTGTAAAACTTCCATCTCTTATTTTTTATTCTTTGTTTTCTCTCATCAACACTGGAGCATAGATAAACTCAGGAAAGGGTGTAACGCTGCGCTTCACAGGTTGTGATTTCACAAAATTCTGGACAATCTGCTCGTTAAAACAAATTCTATTCGATTAAGGGTGAAAAGTAATTCAAATAACTGTCAAAGAATGGCTGTAATGTTTATGAACTTGTTGTGGATTTTTTTGATCTTTTTGAGCTGAAAGACCAAGCAAATTCTCGAAAAATTCGAAAGTCGAGATCTCAAGATATCAGAAAACGATATAAAACGATATAAAACGAATCGAATAAACGATTCCTTTTTCATTTCATGGTTGAATGTTGAATGTCAATCCTTTCTCGCTTTCTATTAGTGTTACTACACTTGAACTTGTTTCTCTGTTATCAGCAGAGAATTTTCAAGAAGAATTTCTTTGAAGTAAGATCTTCCAATTTGAAAATTGATTGTGAAGATGAAAGAATTCCTATTAACTTTGGTCTTGGTAAAGAAAAGATAATTTACCTTGATCAAGATATTGTTGTTGTTCATAAACCTTCTCATGCATTAAGTGTACCTGCTGTGCAAGAAGCTGATTGTGTTGCCCAAAGAATCGCTGATTTACTCAATATCCCACGTGTTGATCAGATGATTGTTCATCGCCTGGATTATGCTACTTCCGGTGTTCTCCTGTTTGCTCGGAATCAAGAGTCTCTTCGCTCCCTTCATAATCAATTTCGCAGACCTAATTTAATTCACAAAACATATTTGGCAATTGTTGCCGGCACTGTCAAGGAGAATGAGGGAGAAATCAACCTTCCATTAGATAAAGATGAAGCAAGAGGCTCCCCATATCAAAAAGTAATGATCGGTGGTAAATCATCCCTAACCCATTGGCAAAATAAATTGAGTGTTAATAATCGCACAGTGTTGAGGCTATTTCCTTCCACTGGAAGGTAAGAGTTTCGGTTACTTGTGTAGCATCTTTCTCATCGCATCCATTATATAGAACACATCAATTAAGGGTGCATTGTGCTTCTATTGGTCATCCCATATTAGGGGATTATTTTTATGGCCCAAAGGAACTGTTTGATTTATCTGACCGATTACTATTGCATGCAGAATACCTCGCTTTCACTGGTCATCCCATATTAGGGGATTATTTTTATGGCCCAAAGGAAGTGTTTGATTTATCTGACCGATTACTATTGCATGCAGAATACCTCTCTTTCACTCATCCGAGAAGTAAGCTGCCTATGGCATTTAAAGTACCTATATTAGATGAGTGGACGAAGTATTTAAAGTCAAGCTCTTCTTAATCAAATCAAAATTGCTCTAAAAGTGCCAGCACTTAAATATGCATGACATCCTTGAATTCTCTGGAGGGTAATCTATTTTCAATGACGTGCGTATGTTTTTCTGTTATATGTGAACCACATTTTTCTAAGAAAAAGAATTTGTGTAAGTCATTGAATATAGATTGACCTCCAAAGTCTATTAGAATGAATATGCTCTCACGATTTACAACCATTTTCAAAATTTAGTTATAACTTTGTTCCAGACCTCTCCCAAAATACTGGATACGAGTCTCTTCCATCGTACTTCCAACGACTTTAATATTGAAAATTACGACATTTAGTTAATTTCATTAAATGAATCTTAAGAATTTTACTGAATTTCGTTCGTTTTCATCATTAATGTAACGAAGCAATGTGATTACGATCGAGTGAGAAGATGAAATAGAATCTCAACAAATTCAAAAACATCAACGAAGGTATTATAAAGAGCTGTTGGGGTAATTCTGATCACATTTGGTTTTCGAACATCAGCAAAGACTCCCTCTTCTTTCAGTTTCTCTAGAATCTCCTCTGCTGTGACGACCTGACCTTTTGCATTCGAAGAGAATGTTAAGGATAAATGAGATCCGCGACTCTTCGGTGTAATAATTCTTATATAGTCCTTTAATCTATGTGTCAAGAGATATTCTAAATAACCTGTCAATAAAATTGATTTCTTTCTCAAATTTTCCATTCCTGCCTATAGAATGAGGGGCAAAAGTAAGATGAGCAAAACAACTCAACTTCTACTTACTCGATCAAAAATATCCAAAGAAGCTTTCAAGCATGCAACAGCAATCATTGGCGGATTAGACAATCGAAAACCATCTGCTCCTTCTGCTGGAAGAAATATTGGCTCCATTGCGAATCTATCTGACGTTCGATGACCCCACCAACCTAGAGTCCCTTTTAGTCGAGTTCAACCATTCGAATAATCTTACCAGCAAAACGGATTGGATTTGGCACTGGGTATTTAGAATTTTCTGGATAAGTTAGCTCAGCTGTTGCATGTCTCTCGTGCACAAAGCATCCTGCCAGTGCGCCAGGGCCACAATTCATGTATTTATACATACACCAACAAGCAAAATCAAGATTCCAATCATGTAACTGCAATGGAACATTCCCCACAGCATGAGCGAGATCAAAGCCAACAACACAACCTTGCTCGTGTCCAAGCTTGGTAATAGCTTGAATATCAAAGAATTGTCCTGTATAATATTGAATACCGGTAAATAAAATCAATGCAATCGAAGGTCCTTCCGCACGAATGATTGCTTCTATATCTTCATCGTGTAAGATTTCTTCTCCTTCTCTTGGAGCAACCTCGATCAAAGCATCTTCTGGAGTATATCCATGATATTGTAATTGTGAAATTACTGCATGATAATCTGAGGGAAATGCTTTTTTCTCAATGAGAATTTTAAATCGCGTTGCGGTCGGGCGATAGAAGGATACCATCATCAAATGTAGATTCACTGTAAGACTGTTCATAACAACAACTTCTAACTCTTTTGCACCAACTAGTTTTGCCATTTTGGCCTTTAACACAGACTCTCCTTCGACCCAGCGATCGTCCCCTTGCAACGAATTCAGTGACCGAGGAAACGTTATGGTTGATTTCATTACCTGTGAAATGCCCTTCAACAGCCTCGTGCTCCCATTTATCAAGATAGGTATTCACATCACTTCTTAGACTCGCTGGTTGCAAGCCTAGAGAATTTCCACACAGAAAATTAGCTCTTTTCCCATTATGAGTTTTGGGAGGGAGAAACTCCTTCTTAAATTCCTTCATTTCATCTATTTCATCCATCTTTTCTGCAAATTCTTTCTCAAAAATTGAAATACTCAAGGTTTCTTGATATTTCTCCAAAACTTCATCAACATCAGTCATGATAATTGGTTCAACTAACTTCTTAATTATTCTTCCTCAGAAAAAATGAAGAAAGTCAGTCATTCGTGCAGTGCCCAAAATCTCGGGTTCTCGGTCTTCGACTCTCGCCGCAGTCGTCTGGCAACGGAGAAGAGAAGAAGGAAGTTCTTCGAGACTCTCATAAGAAATTTAAAGCTTTTATTCTCGCTGTTCCATCGAATTGTGATTTACTTTCACTTATTTTTTGTGGAGATATCTTTTGTTCTTCATTGATTTAACTGGAAATTTTGAAAACGAAGTGAAAAAAATGAGAGGGTGGGGATTTGGCGGTTACCAAAACTATCCTACACAATTTGTATCAGAGTATTATGTCATTTCAACAGGGATGGCTGGAAAAGATGTTGATAGTGGAGATAAAATCTATCTACCACCATCAGCGTTAGATAAGCTTGCAAGAATGAATGTGGAATATCCTATGTTATTTGAAGTTACGAATCTAACACTAGGAAATAAAACACATTGCGGTGTTTTGGAATTTAGTTCAGATGAAGGTTATTGTTATATGCCATATTGGATGATGCAAAATCTTGGGGTAAGAAAACTCTCTGTTGCATCCAACCTTCTAACTCCTTCTCATAGGTTACTGAAAGAAGTTTAGTCACCATAAAGAATGTTTCATTAAGCAAAGCAACTTTTGTGAAATTTCGTGCACAATCTGTTGATTTCTTGGAAGTATCGAATCCTCGTGCTCTGTTAGAAGTTACTTTACGTAAATTCACATGTCTGACTGTGGGGGATGTTATCTGTATTCCTCATGGAAGAAAACAATTCTTTTTGGAAGTTCGAGAAGTACAACCAAATGGTGCTGCATCAATTATAGAGACGGATTGTAACGTTGATTTCGAAGAACCCTTAGGATATAAAGATTCGAAATATGCCCAATATGAGAAGAAAGAAGAATCAAAACCTGTTGAACCGGCGATTCGTCCTTTACAAAAAGCTAAAGCGGTTGATGATGAAGCAGATGCCAAAGCGAAGTTTGTTCCATTTGCTGGTTCTGCAAAACGAATTGATGGAAAACTGCCTCCTGCTGCGCAGCAAGCAAAGCTCGCAGGTGGAGAAGCGAAGACTGAAAGCAAGCCAGTGGTCCCTGAGAGTAAACCCTCCTCATCTACACCTGCGCCTGCACCAGTACCTATTGTTCCAGCGTATCAGTCTAAAATTGGAGATAAATATAGCAAGAAAAAAGCTGCTGTTGCAGCATTTGGAGGTGCAGGGAAAAAGTTGACAGATTGAAAGCTGTCGAAGAACAAAAATATTTGTTTAGTCAGACAGTTAGATTGTTCATAGTGAAATCGAGGCTCTTCTTTTTCTCCCTTATTTGCTTTTTAATCATGTAACTAATCTTCTTCTATGTCCTGTTCTTGGTTCTGCTTCAACACTTCGATCTAAAAGTGTTTGAACAAAGTGGCACGAATCTTCATACGTCTTTGAAAGTACTCTCTGTTAGCCGCAGCTAACTTCTGACAGAAGAGAAGTTTAAATTGAAGAAGCTCTTCTTTTAATTCGGCATGTTCCTCTTTGAGCAAGGTTAATTAGGTATTTCAACTCTGGAAACTTACTTTCTAAGCTGCGAAGTTGTTCGTTAATTTCCTCACATTTGGCTTTCTCTGACTCCAATACCGCAGCAAGTGTGGTATTTCTCTCTAAAATGCGAATGGAATCCTTGAAAACCAATAACCTTAAATCTATTCGTCGCTTTTTAGTAGCTTACAATTCGTTTCCCATATAAACTGTTTTCCAATTTATATTGTTCTTGTTCTGCTTCTATTAACTCCTCATCATTCTTCTGTAAACATAATCTATTAGTTTCAATCTGCTGCTCAAGTTGATGTACAGTCGATTGAATCTCCTTAAAAGCATAGTATATCTTTGACATTTTTCGTTATTAATACTGTCAATAAATTCGATGATTTACAGTCACGCGTACGTGAATAAATACGCCCTTAATAATTTCATGTTTTCGAAAGATACTCGAAAAGTATAGAGTGAAAGCCTTGAAAATTCGGCGAGAATCCTTTATTCGTAAGAAGTAAATTAATTTAAATTTATTTCATAGAATATGTGAAAGAACGAAGAGGTTGTAATTGAATTCCTTCAACATTCCAATTATTCTCTTCGAGTGTTGTCCAAAATTTCGGAAACAACGAATCAATTAGGCGTCGTAGATGAGGGAGGGCCTCTTTCATTTTCATCAAATCATTCCCGTGGAGAGAATAATATTTCTTTAATAAAGCTACTTCGAAAAAGGCTTTTGCCTGGTAAATGCCAGATGCTTCACCAGAAAATAGTAAACTCAAATTGACCTGAGAATGATCATCAGCACTGGTTGGAAAGAGTATGACATACTTCTCCCTGGAGTAAAGGGTGAAGCTCTGCTGCAATAAAGCAGGAAAATCTTTGCCATACAATTCTTCTGCTTCTTTCAGGGAAATGAAGGCTTTTACGTGAAAATTCGTCGACCTCTCCATCATTGTTCGGAGAAAGCTTGGAATGAGAGGAGAAATTACAGGTTCCTGAGAAGCTATTGCCTTGGGTGAAAACTCTTCAGAATCGTTATGAAGATGACTGAGGGGAATTTTATCGTGAGTAATATCACTCGCGAGTAAATGCTGAACTGAAGGAAGACAGAAAAAGTTTTCTAAAAGAATAGAATAACGCGAAGGGTTTAAAGTGTTCAAAGCCAATATCTTCACAAGACGATAATTACAAATCATATGAATAATAGTCAAAATGGAATAGCTGCCCCATGTCATCACAGTTTGTAATTTACGAAGCGCTAATTCCGCACTGGCAGCAGTCCCATCGGATTGAAATAACCTGAAGAGAAAAGTCTCTGCAAATCCTCGATTTGCTTTTTCAATCGACAGAAACGTTACAAAAGCTTTCTCAAACCATGTTATGCAATTGGTAAGAACCATCGTTAGCACTAATCCTAACAAAGAGATAATAGTCCGTTGAGCGTGACTCTTCGAGAGGATATCTGATAAATTATTGTGCTTTGCACTAAAATATTGGTAAATTGCAACACCTGTTGCTCCAGCTGTAATACCACATAAACATTTACAGATTGATCCCAAGGAAATAATTAAAAGAAATAAACCTCTTGATGGGAAATATGGTGCAATCATATCAAAGGTAATTCCAATATTATTAATAAAATCAGCAAATAATCTCCATGATTTAATATTTATACCAAACTGTTGTGAATTGATTGAAGTAAAGATTAATCCAACAATCATCGAAATTCCATCCCGTAAAATCCATTGTAATGTAGCAGTTAATGCTTGACTATCCTTTCTTCCGACTCCAATCGAAATAAAGATTGCATGAGTTGACATAATATTTCTTAAATATGAACAAAATCCTTGTAAAAGATTATACATTTGAAATGTTTTATATTCTTCGGGAACTGTGGAAGGATATCCAACGGGTAGAAAAACTCGTTTGAACAGACTTTGAAGGGATTGGCTTCCACTGAAAGTGCTAAAAGATTGATGAGAACTACTTTCAGATAAAGGTAAAGATATTATTTGCTTTGAAGAGAGTTGAATCACTCTTTCAAGTCGATTCTTTTCATGATTCCATTCTTCAACTATTGCAGATTGACTCAAGAGTGTGAAAGTCTTCTGACTTCGATCATGGATTGCGCCATTAACCTTACCATGATGATTTTGTGAACGAATCGAGAAGCTGTTTAAAGGCAATGAATAACAAAGAATGAACAACAATAAAGAAGGGAAAATCATAGCAAAAATCAAATGCAACGTGTCAATCAGTAGCGTAAAATAAAACAACGTATAATTGGATTCGTCTTCTGATGACATCCTAATTAGTGCTAATTCCATCCAAATTATTGAAAGAAGTAAGCGCAAGTTCGTCCACCCTCTTTGGAATGAATGACGGATTTAAGAAGATAAAAAATACAAAAAGAAAATAATCCAGAGTGAAAGGTTAATTTTTTGGAATTGTCAAAAAGAAAGAAGCCATAGATAGATATGAATGAAACTAGATAAAATAAAAACAACAAAATTGAGGAGAAACTATCACTTGATTATTCGCAGGAAATGTAGTACGCAAACTAAACAAAAGAGAGAGAGAAACTCAACTCATAAAGACAAAAACAAAGAACGAAACGCACAAAACGAATTCTGAAATAAGAGAAGGAAAATACTCCATTTCCCGGATAAATGATGTTACTGACTACTTTTTTGCTTTTGCACGAGAGTTGAAAAGAAAATCTATTGGATCTGCATCTTTATCCATGCTCACTACAAAATGCGATGGAGTTTCAGCAGATTTTGTACCATCTACTTCGATCTCAAAATCACCCCGACTTGAATTGCTGTTATTCTTGCTACTCGAAGCTGTAATTACTTTTTGGTGTTCATCAAGAAGTAAACTTTGCATTTGCGCGATTTCTGGTGCTAAATGAGCGGCTGTATCTATTGAACGACTTGAGCTTAAATGATACTGAGAGCTACTTTCAACCGGCTCCTTTGCACTTCGACTATGTTCATCATGCACTAACATCCTTAAATTCTCCAAAGAAGGGTGAAAGGCATCATACAGTTTAGGATTTCGTTTTGTTGGTGTATTAGGCTTGGAATTAGAAGACATTCCGATGTCTTGTGAAGTAGACGACTTTAATCCGACTCTCTCAGGTGTCACAAGGGCGAGAGGATTGACAACAAGAGTAACGCTTTCATCCTTTGAAACACTTGATTGTTGAAAGTAATCTTCCGTCCCGCTACTACATCCAGATCCATCCCTCTCATAAATCGTAGTAGGGATATTAGCAGTTACAGGAGTTCCTCCACTTCCTGAACCATGCTTTTCTTTTAATTTCAAAGCATATTTTTGATGTGTATTTGTTAAACTGGTTAAAATTGCCTCAAAATCAGGGCGGTCACTTGGATCTTGTCTCCAGCACTTAGTCATTACTTTTGACCATGGGCAATTACGCGGTACTTGAGGTCTTAAACCTTCATGTGCAACTTTGGCAATAATTTGTGCTGCAGATAATCCTTCGTAGATCTCTTGTCTTGTAAACACTTCCCATAAAATAATTCCAAAAGCATAAACATCGGACGATTTCGAGAAATGCGCATTATTAATAACTTCTGGCGAAAGCCAACAAGCGGTGCCAACACCTTGTGTCATACTTTTTGAACCAGTCAATTGTACAGCACGCGCCGATCCCCAATCACCAATTTTAGCAACAAAGTGTCCTGGTGAAGGTTCGGTAATAAAAATATTATGACTTTTTAAATCACGATGAATAATGGGTGGTGTGCGATTATGAAGATATTGCATACCATCTGCCACATCCATACAAATTGATAAACGTTTTAATATTGGTAAATCTTGCTTATGATCCATCAAAATCATTTTTAATGAGCCTCGACCACATAATTCAGAGACAATCCAAATCGCTTGCATGGTGAGACTACATCCATACAACTGAAGGATCTTTGGATGTCGCAAGCATGCCATTACACCAGCTTCCCCAACAATCTCTTCAATGATATTGTTTCTTTGTAATGACCCTCCAGCGATAGCAGCTTGAGCGAAAACAAATTCCTTTACTGCGACTGAATTGTTTCTCCATTGCCCGCTCCACACACGACCAAAGGAACCTTCGCCAATAATTTTTGATAATAAAATCTCCTTTGGATTAATAATAATTAATGTTTCATAAGTTGGAAGATGCCGGAACTTCATCGCTCTTTCAAAACATTCTTTAAAATCAACTGCATTGCCTTGTCCATCAGATAATGTCTTCAATGATATCGCACCAATTGTATTTTCCCCGCTGTTATTAACGTCATCGTCGGTTGGACTATCTGGATATGGGAAACGCGAAAAACAGCTAATTGTAAAGCAAAGACCCATCAATACTCCTAACCCAACGCAAGCTAAAAGAATGACGAAAGTGTAATCTCGCTTTGAGTAGTCGGGGCCATTTGAATCATCAGTTGAGACTGGCTCTGCGGGTAAGAATATCTCTGCCATCGCCGTGACAAGTCCATCTAAGGATTTTTTCCCTCCAATGACTGTAATATTGCCATAACCGTAGCGATTTGGATAAGCATTCCAAATTACTAAAGCTGGCATATTATTGAAGGAACCTCCAATAAAGAGGGAACCCTCTAAATCGTGCTTGCCGGGGACTAATTTTAAGATGGGACCATTGGCACCTTCGAAATTTGGCAGCCAATCCCATATTGGTTCCCAAAGTGCAGCAGGCGGACTTGAAGGAGACAATGTAGGTGAGAGGGTGGGATGTTTAGTGCTACTGTCGGAAGATTTGAAAGAGACGATTGGACTATGATTCCTTAATCGACGGCGATTAGTTGTAGAATTTCTTCGAAATATGTGCAAACGACGATGTCTTCGTTGTCCTACATTTGTGTCCATATAAAGTGATTCATTATTATCCTGTTTCGGTTTGTCTTTTATTCTATCCACCATCCATTGCTCCAATTCTTCGATTAAGCCCTTGATGCTCAATCTAGCGATTCCGTGATTATTGCGAAATTCATTTCCTTTCCACCCAGGTGAGTTTGTCCAACCTATAAGTCAAGCAAAAAAGAAATAAGGAATGCAAACGGTAAGGCGTCAGAGCTAACCTGCAACAAATAAATAGTTTCGATCTAATGCCATCGCAGTAATCGTGCCAAAACGATAGTCCTGATCATCTAATAAGCATTTCCAGCTTTGCAGAATCCTGCAGTAAATAAACACAAATGAGGAATATTCGTTGATAGATTGAATAATAATTACCTGCTCCAGACAACAACTGATGGACAATAAGATCCGTTAAGATAGTTGAAAGTTCCAGAAATAAACAGAGACTTTACAAATACAAAACCGCTTTTTAAAATGTAATAGGTGAGTAAGAAGGGAAGTACCTTTGTTGTGGGTTCAAATGCTAAGGCATTAACTTCAGCATCGTAAGGTTCATTAATGGTTGAAGTTACACCAGGTCCAGGAAATGACTCTAATCCATAGGTAGGAGACCAAATTGCTAACCCTGAACTGATTTTTCTTCCCTCAACAGAATGGAATCTTCCTCCAATATATAAAATAGAAGATTCTGCATCCCAAGCCAACGCATTCACCCCTGACAGCTCAGAATTATCACACCGTAACTCACCACCTCCTTCTAATGGCAACCAAGCTGATGCTTTCGCTACAGATAATTCCTTCCGTGAATACAGAAACAAGAACTTGTGATACATCTCTTACCATCGAATTGAGCAACATGATAAACATATACGAAATGATGACCATCCCAAACACGAGTAGCGAAGTTTCCTCCAACAAAAAGATCACCACCATTACCTAATACAACCGTTTGAATAACTATTGACCCACTATCTCCTCCTCGAGAGCATAAGCCTTCTCCCACCTACACATACCACAAAATAAGACACTTCCCAGAACAACAAAAGAAAGTACATAACCTTTTCAAAATTTATCCCATCAAACTTCGCAACTGAACATAATTGAACTTGAGATGTCTGAGTTACTGTATCAAACAATCCGACAGTGTACAGTTTACTGTAAGGCTCTGAGTAATTGACGGCTACATCCCAAATAACACCATTATCTTCGCCATATAGAAAGAGCTGCGAGTTGTACTTCGTCGACCATCTAAACAGATAGAATAAAATATCAGTAAAGATGAAAAGAAGCAAACGAAAGAGAAAACTTACAATCCTGTCCTTAAATCAAATTGTGCAACATTGGATCGAACTTGATCGATTGTGAAGTTTCCAGTGACTAATAAGACTCTTCTACCCTCATATGAGGAATAAATATCTCCAATACAACATAATAAACATAAATACAATAAATACATACTAAAAGAAGGCAGCATCATTGCGTTTTTATCAAACTCTGAAGGAAGGTTAGCTCGCGATCTCAAACAAAAGAAGGAATAGATTTCAGTCTCTAACTTGCCAAAATATCAATGTCTCACAATAAAAAGCAACTAAAGCATAAGATTCATAGATGATCGAGAGTTGCCATTAGAGCAAAGTAGCTGTTTCTTCGATCGTTGAAAGTTTTCAGATGTTTTTCCTTCAAAATTCAATGTCAATTTTTTTCGTCTTTTGCAAAAGTTGAGATTTGAAAATATATCATGTGGTGTAGAAAATAAAGAAAAAAGTAAAATTAAAAAAAAAAAAGAAAAAAAGAATGGAGGCATTAAAATCTGAATCGAAGTATGTTTATGAACAGCAGACTCTTCGTGGGCATCGAAAACCAATTGATTCGATCAAGATGAAGTCTTTCACTGATACAGCCCCTTCAACGCTCGCTAATAAGACTCTCATTTTCACTGGTTCAGAGGATGGCATGATTCGTGTCTGGGATGCTGACTCCCTAAGATCAATAAAGTCTTTCAGATCAACTTATTTTATGTCAAATATTGATAATATTGGATTTCATCCTCAAAATCAAGCCATTATCTTTTGCACAATAGCGAATAATATCATTTCCCTGAATTTGTCGAGTCCTAATATTATAGAAACCGAAGTTCAAAGTTGTTTTTCTTCTGATGAAATCAATGGAGAAATTAATGCATTGGCAGTTCATCCATGCAAGCCTATATTAGCAGTGAGCGATGACAGTTATGCTGTGTTTCTCATTAACTTTGATAGTGAAGGAGTGTTTTCGTCGGGCCACCCTTTTTCTGAGAAAGCCTCTGCAATAGTTTCTTCCAAAAGCCCTTCATTACATACCCTTCGAAGGCTTCATACAAATATTATTAACTGTCTATTATTCACGACTCATATGAAGCGTGATGAAATCTATGCTGGTGCATTTGACTGTGAAATTAGTTATTGGGAGATTGAAAGACCGAATCGACCAAATAAAACTGTAAAAATGAATGTAAACGATGAAAATAAAACAGAAACACAGACTCTGAACCCTCCTTTTATCTACGCATTAAGTTTAATCTGTAATAATAAAGTGTTAGTAGCAGGCGTAGGCGATGGATCGGTAAGTTCTTCAACCTTTCCTTGTTTCCAACCATGAATTTTATTTACTATTTTTCCAGATAAAGCTCTATCATAGTGCACAGTTGACTTTACTTACACAGAAACTTGTTCACTCTGGTCCTGTAGCAACTGTTAAAGTTATTGGAAATTATATTATCTCTGGAGGTATTGTTATGAACCTTGTCCTAAATTGCTAACCCTACGGAATCAATAGGCTTAGATCAATGGCTTTACTGTCATCAAGTGAAGGCTATTACAAAAAGCAAAGCACCGGCGCAGTATGAGTTAGAATTCGTTTGGTCAGTGCAACATAGCGAGAAGATCAATATGATTGATGGTAGGATACTCAGTGAAAGTAGTAGGATTCAGTTATTTGTTTCAGATATTACATCAAGTTTACATGAATATCAAATTTATTTGAGTTAAGTTTAAGTTCATTTATTTTTAGACGTCAAGATAAGGTTTAATATCAATTCCTTCTTCTTTCTGAAGAGCCTCATCAAGGGATGAGACTAATCGTTCTTCCTCAGATGAAAGCTGTTGTTCTACACTACTTAATGCTGCTGACAACTTATCTTTCTTTTGATCAACCTTTTTTCTCTCTTCATCTAACTCATTCACAATTAAATCCATAATTTGTGGATCTTGTAACATTTCTTCAATCGTTTTTGAAGATCCATCTGTTACAGCTTGATTTAATTTATATAATTTTTCTAACATTTGCGATCTTAAGTCTAAATCTTCTAACTCTCTATCAGGAATATCAGCAAATAATCCTTTCCAATTCGAATATTGAAATTTTTTCTCAATGTCGAGTTGAATATACCTTACACCATTTGAAGATCTTTCAAATGACCAAAAACAACCATCAGGTTTAATTTTTTGGATTGGTTTAAAAGATAATATTGTTTGATCTTTAATAGTAAGTTTGATGAATTCATGATCAAAGACTGAATCAATATCACGACGAACTAAATTATCACCATCATATTCATGTAATGGAATATGAATTAATACTTGATCAGCATTTTGATGCCAAAATATATTACCAAATGTACCAGAATAATAATTATTTACATCAAATAAGACTGGTAATCCAATATCTTGATAGGGATAAATACGATATAATTCCTGTCCACTCTTTGTCTTTCCCCAAACTTTCTTAGCCCTTTCTTTAAAGTTTTCATTCTCTTCCTTTGTTGGTGATAAAACCTTTTGTTTTGCTTCTATTAAATCAGCATCTATGATATTTTGAGTCACTTTACTGCTTCCTCTGGTTGTGCGAATCTTAGATTGAAAAGGGAAAAAGTACCCACTACCTATCCCAAAGGTGGAGACCAAAATAACCAAACCGAACACAAAGCACTTCATTGCATCAATTTACCGAACAATAATAACAAAAAATAGGAAAGTGAGGAAGCTCTGCCTTGTTAAAGTTGTTGCAAACAGAACAATCGAACAATTGGAAAAGTGCGTGGAAAGAAAATTTCTCTTAATTTGGCATTACTCAAACGCACTTCTTGACAAAAGAGCGGAGAGAGTGAAGTGGCTAGGAGTGAACTTGAGATTTCGTTTTGTCAGCCTCTCTGCTGAAAATTCCCAATTAATCATGGTTTATCTTGATAAGTCTTGAGATTAATTTGTACGTATGTGAAAGTCAGAATTATTTTTCAAGTTATTTCTTTTCAGTTTCGATTGTTCTACCTCATTTCCTGTTACCACTACCATGAAGTTAAACTTCAAAAGTCATATTTAAATTGCATTTGTGATAACTGACAAGCACTTGCTGTGCATATAGAGTGAGCACAAAGAAAACAGGAAGAAAAGAACCTGAAAATGAGTGGAGAAAGAAAGCGTCCAATTGAAGAAGAACCGGAGTATGACTACGATGCCCTTCTAAGCTTGGCAGAGGAAGAAATGGCTGATCCCAAGCCTTTAAGAAAGCGCCTCAAGTGCACTTCAAACGATGATGTCCATGTAACTGAAATCATTGAGAAAAAGACATCTCGATTGGCACCAGTGTTAGTTGAACGCACTAAGAAACCATTACCAACAAGACACCCAGATGGAAGACTTGCCTTTAAAGACTTCCCCGAATTCCAACCTAATCTCACCCCGAAAGAAATTATCCAGGCTGGTTCTTTTGGTGGTTGCTACTTCCAAAGACTTGTTTCAGCAGTCACTGGTCAAACTTATGTTGATGCGTGGAGAGAATTTCCCTCAGATTGGTTCGAGGGCTTAGTTATCACTGAGCATGTCGCTTCTCCTACCTATAACAAAGATGTGAATGCCTACAAGGTTTCATGCGGAAGCAGCGTCCAGCAATGGGAAGAATCGGGCTGGGTTACTGAGATTGATCCTTATGGTTGGTTTCAGTGGTACTGTCGATTTTACTTGGGTAGAAGATGTTCTGACGACTATAGGTAACTCATCTTCGAATGATATTGTTCTTATTGTTAATAGTTTGTGTTAAGACAAATTACTCGAGCTCTGGGTGTCATGGGGCCCAGTGGTAGATGGCGTAAAAATCTTATCAATAAGTGTCTCAGCTCTGGAAAAAGCCCTGATGAGGCCTGCACCGATTTTGCTATCTCCCCAAAGATTCGTCAACTTTTGCAAGTAAGGAATAATTATTTTCCATTTTTCGTTCTAACAATTTCGTTCTAGCAATGGGGATATAGATTAAGCGTGGACGACTTGACTGCTGCTGTTTCACCAAAAAAGAAGAAATCTGACCTTTAAATCCAACTGCCCAACTATATAAAGCTTTGTACATATCTTCCCGTAATTATTGTCGTGCCAATTGCCTAGTTCACCTAATAGCGCAAGTATCAAACTCGACAATTCACCTGTTCCATATCGACAAACGTTTTGATTGGAAGATCGCCTATAGAATATTAAGCTATTAATCGAATAGCTGTATTCATCGAAGCCTTTAGATGTACAAACTTCTTTTTCTGAATGTGTTTTGCTTTTACCTCATACTAGTATCTGTTCTTAACAACTTTTGTCAATTGATGCAATCAGCAAAGAATAGTGAGCAGTTAGATACTTTTGTAAATGAGAGACTTTGACATATCATAATCCACGTAGATAATTTTAATTAAACAAAAACCGTCAGAACAAAAAAAGCAAATTGCCCCTAGCTTGAGTTCTCTTTACAAAATCAACAATCATCACCTTTGATCCGATCAATCTATGGTGCTAGTGCTAGTATTCATTCCTCCTCACTTTTCTTTACATTATCAATTTCTTCAGGATCATAATCTCCTAAATCATCATCGCTTCGTTCTTTAATTTCTTCTTCCTCTTGTAAATCGGGTGATTCGATCTCCATGTTTGGATTTTCTGGGAAAGGCTCCAATTCATCACCATCGACTTCATCATTCTGGATCTCTTCTTCCGAAATAAGGCCCAGTTCTTTCTTTCTATCTCGTAGCATTCTTTTATATAGCTTTTTGTCTAATCCCTCTTTTGTCACTTCTTCATTGGTCATAGGATAGGGCTTGGTATCAACATTAGCATAGATTCGACTCATCATATCTTCATCTTCCAACATCTCCTCCATCGAAGCCGGTCTCGTTCCTTCGCCACTTAATTTGGCTAATCCTTGGTTCGCTTGATATATCTTTTGTAAAACCTTCATTCGCTCTTCTGGTGTATCAACCAAACCGTTATTGGGTAGGCCACCAAATAACCCTTTCCAATTAACATAGCGCAATCGCTTTTCTAGATCTATGTAAATATACTTCTTCCCATTATTATCATACTCAAAGCTCCAGAGACTGCTCTCCGTTATTCGATCATAACATAGAAAAGATAATCGTTCTTCGTCGTTAATCTTTATTATAACGTGTTGGTAGTCAAAACGAATGGTAACTTCAGACCTTCGGAGATCATCTGGGACTGGATAAAAGACATAGACATGATCGGTGTCTTGGTGCCAAAATAAATCTCCAAACTTTCCACTTTCATACTTTCCTGAGTCCTTTAAAAAGGGTAAACCTAGCTTATCAAATGGATACGGTTTCAAGAGAATTTGACTCGTTCTATCAATGGTATCTTTTCCTGTAACTACATCTTTGTTAATGGTTAAACCTCTAGCATTAGTTCCCCACATGCTACCAAAAGTTTTAATTTCCTCATTCACAAACTCAAAATCATTTGGGGTAGAAAAGATTGCATATTTTCGAAACCCAGAAGGTTGCTGAAGTCGAATTCTTGGATGAATAATACTTGGTAGCCTGAAAAACGAAAAACATCCCACAATATATGACAATAGTATCCACAGAGATAGGTGGAAATATGGAAACCTTCGCATTCTTCTGAAAGATGTTCCCTTCCCTCGATAAACCGGAAAACTCGCTATATATCGGTCTCTCTTTTTTCTAGATTTCAGAGAAAATGTCAAGCATCGTTGAAGCAAAGGAGAAGATTCGATTAACTCAGTACAGTCATGGTGCTGGATGTGGGTGCAAGCTTTCACCAAAGGTTCTCGACAAGATTCTTGCAGGAAGTGGTGATGGTCAAAATGATTTCAAGAATCTCTGGGTAGGAAATCACACGAAAGATGATTGTGCTGTTGTTGGGATTAATGAGGAAACAGGGATATTATCAACCACGGACTTCTTCATGCCTATTGTTGATGATCCATTTGACTTTGGAAAAATTGCTGCCACTAATGCTATTAGTGATATCTATGCTATGGGAGGCAAGCCCATTGTCGCTATTGCGATTTTAGGATGGCCCTTGAGTAAACTTCCTCCAGAAGTTGCATCGGAAGTTGTTCGCGGTGGCCGAGATGCTTGCACGAAAGCAGGTATTGCATTAGCCGGCGGTCATTCAATTGATGCTCCAGAGCCTATTTTTGGTTTGGCTGTCACCGGAATCGTTAGTAAACAAAATTTAAAGCAAAATAACACTGCCAAAGAAGGTTCTAAACTCTTCCTCACCAAGCCACTGGGTGTAGGCATCCTTGCCACTGCGGAAAAGAAACAACTCTTATTACCAGAAGATATCGGAGTTGCTAGAGATTCGATGTGTGTGTTGAATTCTTGTGGCGAAATCTTTGGTCAATTAGATTATGTCACTGCTATGACTGATGTAACTGGCTTTGGCTTGTTGGGACATTTGATTGAAGTTGCTGAAGGTAGTAATCTAACAGCCGTCATTTCCCCTCATTTGGTTCCAACTTTCCCGAGGTTGGATCACTATCTATCACATGGGTGTGCATCAGGTGGTGTGAGTCGCAACTTTGACAGTTATGGAAGCAAGGTAGCACCTCTACCAGACTACTACAGACAAGTCTTCTGTGATCCGCAGACGAGTGGGGGTTTGCTAGTTGCCATCGCTGCTGAACGGGAGCAAGATTTCTTAGAGGAGGCATCAAAGTGCGGTTTGTCTTTAACTTCCTTCGGCCACTTGGTTGCAAAAAGAGATCACTTTGTTGAGATTGCGTAGATTTCGCATTCGTAGATTGTTTTTGTTAAAAATGTCAACCAACTTTCCTCTCAAAAGCGCTTTTTCATATCCTCCCAGGTTTCCAATTTCTCATTTTACCAAACAATTCTTCAGCAAAAACGATTGAAAGATGAGTGAACAGAAACGCTGTCATGATGAATTAGGTGAAGAAAAAGAGGATGCAAAAAAGCAAAAAGTAGACCATTCAACGGATTCGTTAAAATTCGAAATTTCACCCTACCTCTACTTTGATGGGAACTGTCGAGAGGCCATTGACTTTTATGTTCAGGTATTCAACGCAAAGCTTGAGTTTATCACTCTCTATAAAGATGCTCCGCCATCTATGGAAGTTTCTGATAACTGTAAAGAGAGAGTTATGCATGCAACTCTCAAGATCAAGCGTGGCACAGATGAGCTCAGTATCATGTTCTCCGATATTCATCCTGAAATGGGAAATCATTTGATGGGAAGCAATATTCATTTAAGTGTGAGTATGTCAGATCTCTCCCTCGTGCAAGAGGTTTGGAAGAAGTTTGAAGAGCATGAAAAGACAAAGATTACGATGCCTTTGCAAAAACAATTTTGGGGATCTATGTACGGAAACTTAATTGATCCTTTTGGAGTACCCTGGATGTTTTCCGCCCCAATCCCTCCAGAGAATAATTTCGAAGATGCTTAACAAGAAAAGCTGGAGTATAATTTTGTAATGTTAAACCCTTCTCTTTTTTCTATTGTGAACTGCGTCCTGAAATTGGAATTTGTGCATTTTGAAAATTAAGACACGACGAGTAAGGAGATGCTTGTTTCGAGATTACTTGTAACAGTCATCGCTTTGATTGTACTTACTGTGAGTTTTGGTCAACTTCCGGTTGTTTGTGAAGATGTTAGTGTTGGAACTTCAGTGTTGGAAATTCTACGTGCTACTCTTTCCAAAAATTTGGTTGATTCAACTTTAGAAACGTTGAAACTCTCTCCCTCTCTGTTAGACTTTCATTTACCAATTTTGACATGGATGAGTGATATTGTTTATGCCATTGAATTTCCTTCTTCAGATCCATCTTCCTATAAAGAGATCTATATAGTCCAAGAGAATTATTCGAAATTTAATCTCTTTTGTCACTATTTTCAATCAATATCCTGGATGAATTATTTCTGTACTTGCTCATCTGATCAGAAACTTCAATCAAAGACATGGAGGAATCGAATTCTTCCACAATTCCAAGAACGCGATGCAAGTAACTATTGTGTTCGAAAGGCGTATTGTTATCGATCTGACCCTTCCTCCGGCTCTTGCTCTGTGAGTGTAGACCCTTTTCGAAGATCTTGTATCTTTATAAACAATGAAAAGTTCATCTACGGGAAGCTTGAAGATTCGACGTCTTACTCAGTCCAATACCCGAGATTGAGTCAAATACTTCCTTCCAAACAATCAGCTGTCATAGAAGAAACAGATGTTATTGGTGATTTAATCAACTTTCTTTTAAATTTAATTCCTTATTACCCCTTTCTATTTATTTTGGGATTTCTTATTATTGTGAATGCTGAGGAAATTGCTGAGACTGTTATATGTCAGAAAGCGTTTGAAGGTATCCTAGGAATAACTTTTGCATTAGTAATTCTATATTTTGTTGCACAAAGGTAACCAAATTTCTATGGCCTTCTCTATTTCTTACTTTTCGTTTTTAGTGTGCTTGGAAGAGTCTTGAATCGTTATAATGACAGTTTCTTGCGATTCGCCCAATTTCCATTTGTCTTTTCTATAATTAGTTTTGTCTGGTATAATCCTAGTAGCTTAGCTATCATACGAGATTTGCTCTTTCAATTCTGGTAAGTATGATCTGCAATTTCCCAGTGTTCATTGCTCATGCTTATCTAAAAAATAGGAATAAAGGTGCATTTGGTCTCCCTTATCTTGGGAAAGTTTATTTCATTGGTTGTGTACTAATTAGTTGGTCTATCAGCACTTATTTTGGTTGGTTTTCGAATGAGTCAAAGCTCTGGCCAATTATTCTTTACGGCGTTAGATTCATTGGGCTTATTCTTTTAAGCCAGTCTGCATCGAATCGTGAATTATCAATGGTGTTTGTTTTTATTGGATGCTTCATTCCTTATATCATGGAATGGTTGTATTATTTCCAGTATTCTTACATTGTAATTGAATCATTTCGACAAAGAAGAAAAAACGTGAAAAAAGTTACCGAAACTGAACTTCAGCGTGTAACGCGTATCAAAACACAAAATGAGTTGGCAAAATTAAGAAATTTATTAAGGAATAATCCTCAATTAGTTCAAAAAACTAATGATCGCTTTTTTGAAGGGGAAAAAACTCGTCAAATTGATTTGTTAAATCGTTTTGTTTCTGGAAATTATTCAGGAAGACCAGGTCAATACAATCAAGATGGAGATGATGATATCGATGAAGATTTAAAAGAGACACCTGGATTTATTAAATACTTCGTGTATGCTAGTTTAGTAATATTGGTGTTAGTGATAGTGAAATTTTATAAAAGTTATTTTCAAAATTTTTCACCATCAGCTATTTAAAATGATCACCTTTTTTAACTTGCTAATAACTTGGATAACCTTATGCTGACTATTTTTCCCCCATTCTTAAACAAAAATCCGACTTTTTGCAGAAGCGAATTCTATAAAAATAAACTTTTGTAAAACTCGATTAAGAAGAAACGCTCTACAGTTTCATCGTCAACAAAATCTGATAACTTTTCAAGATAAGAAGTCCTCAACAAAATCGATGAATCAAGTATAAGATCAATTGTCCTTAACTCTTTTTGTTTCCATTCTATCTTTAGCTTCTAGGTATCGTTAACTCCTTTCAAATAGCTTGATTTATCAAGAGAAAACAACAATTGAACAATAATGCGAAAATTTTGGGGAAGAAATGATTCAACCAATCACCATTATAAATTCTCTCGTGATGATGAACAAATTATAGCTTTAAACTATGAGAATTTATGCGATTCTGATTATTTAACGAGACTTTTTCTTCAAGATCACAATACTGTTGCGAAAGATGAAGCTGCTGAAGGTCGATTAACTGATTCTCCTTCCGCGCATCCTGAAATTTCAGAAGATATTATGATTTTTGGAAAATCTATACAATTAGGGAA
>VFQN01001298.1_pt1 | contig 42390 bp, 55 predicted proteins | sample 3512371 | NCBI WGS metagenome assembly VFQN01 (sample SAMN10412370, study PRJNA504923) | tailings metagenome | isolation source: Replicate 2 from Balatoc abandoned mine | place: Philippines: Itogon, Benguet | collected 2017-08-28 | reverse complement strand
AATAGGTCTCCGATAATCCCATAACCCTTCTCCTGAAAAAAAAAAAAAAAAAAAAACCTGCCCCGCACACACTCTGCGGAAAGCTTGGAGGGGTGGAGGCCACCTGGGCTGCCCCTTGCTACCTCCAGCTGCCAGGGCGTTTTGCAACACGCTGCCACCAGAAGGCACCCTTCTGGCTGCCACAGGGTGCTGCAGGCCCTTGAACGAAAGCACTCGCCCTGGCCCGCCTAGGTTGCCCATGCCCCGTGTCTGCCGTGCCTTGCAAGTACCACCAATTCCGTCCTAGCCACTTCACCGTCTGACCCAGTCGATAGTCTGATATTCGGACACGAGCCTTTCGTAGCATCGTTACCGTCCCAACTGACCCGTTATTGGCTTCTTGCTCCTCATCGCGCAACACCTCTTCTGCCCTGAACCCTCGCAGTTGGCCGTGCCATAACAGATACGTGTGTCAATTCAATAGCGAGAAACGACATGTCCGTCCTGTCCCCAGCAGCCCTGCCTAGGTGAGTTACGCGACTCTTTCCGTGGTTGCAAGGGGCTCGCCCGCACGCGGTATCCCGGGATGGGCCATGAAGTACCACTATCACATTATGATAACACTCTTGTAGCGCTCCAACAGTATCGGCATAATCAAGTTTAGGCGCCAAAGGGTGTAGGGCAAGCATCTGTGATATCCCCGAACACGCAGATGCTTGAAGTACCTTGAGAACTTGAAAGCTAAATCGACGCACGCGATCACATCCTGAGCGCTCCCTGCCTGCAGTGACGGTGGCACCAACTCGACCCTACGGCAGCACACGGCCACAAACCGCTAAATTCGGGGTTAGCTTGCATTTCGCGGGAGCGAGAAGACAGTGTTTGTGCCCTGCAAACCCCTTTCTCTACGGCCAAGCACGACAAGCTGTCACTGAGCACCCCAACCCTGACCCCCTCTTAACCCACAGCTCCATCGCGGGTGCGGCCCGCCGCGTGCAGCGGCCCGCCCCCTCCCTGGCCCTGCCCCTGCGCCGTGTCGTCCCCGTGTGCCGCCGGGCCCTGCGCCCCCTGGCTTCTGCCGACCCGGCCGTGAGCCCCTCCTCGGGCCAGCCCTCCTCGTCGCCTTCCGGTGCTTATGCGAACGGCAATGGTGCGGCTTCCGCCCCACCCACTGCCGCTATGGGCCTGGTGAACACGGTGAACGAGGTGAGGCTGTTGCGGCGTGCTGCGTGCAGCAGCAGGCACACAGCGCAGTGCACGGATTAGCGCTCGTGCGGGTCAGCGCGGTCATTGCGGTTCACATCGCGGTTGTGCTTTTCCGCTGCACGTGGCACCGGGAAGCTGTGTTTCGCCGAAGCTTGCAATCAGCGAGGCCGTTTGTTGCAAGCGTGCGGGCCAGGCTCACGGAACAGCCAGCTCACCGGGAGTTGGGGACCTGTCAACAAGTTCCGTGTTCCCGCTCAGTCGTTCCTTGTTCCCGCTCAGTCGTTCCCTGACATGCATGGGCCTGCTGCAAACAACGTGGCTTGCCGGCAGTCAACGCCTTCCAGCCCCACGCAGCATAGCTCAACTGAATCCGCCCATGCTCCAATCACCTCTGTCGCAGAACTTCACCGGCGACATGCTCAAGCCCTCAGTGGTCAACACCCCCGTCGTACGGGCGGTTGCCGTACTGGCCTCCGTGGCGCTGGTGGCGGGCAGTACGGCGTTCCTGCCGGCGCGCCTGGGGGCCTTCCTGCACGTGACGTCGTACGGTACGTGCCGTACATGGCAGCACATGGCGTGAAAGATAACCCGTACCTCTTTCGCTTGGAATAGCAATGACCCTCACCATGCTGCTAGTTGTACTTCAGGGGCGCTTCTTGCAGACCGGACACCCGCTGCGGCGTAGCTGTTCATGCTCCCCAGCCACGCTTCGCCCTGCCCAAGGCATCGCCTGCACCCACCAGACACCGTCCAGCCACCTGCACGCATGGCATCGCAGTCCTTAGCGCATCAAGACGTCCACAACGTCCGCGCTTTCGCCTTGTACGGCAGCACCTCTAACTTCCCCCCCCCCCCCGCCGCCCTGCGTACCCCGGGCACCATTTCCGTCCAACACACCCTTGACACCTTTCCCCCTCCCCAACGCCTTGCGCCCGCCATTCCTGCTCATATTGCCCCGCGCTTCATGCGTACCCCCGGCCGCACATCGCCCCCGGTTCCGGGTCATAGTTTGCAACGACAGGGTAGTAGTTTGAAACAACGTCGACGCACAACGTCATTGTCACACTCACGTGGTCCTTCTCTCGTTCCTTTCCCCGCCCCCAGCTGTGCTGCTGGGCACGCAGCTGTGGAACACCTTCTTCGTGGGCATCACCATGTTCAAGTCCCTGCCCCGACAGACCTTCGGCCGCGTGCAGTCCAAGTTGTTCCCGCAGTACTTTTCGCTCACGTCGGGTGAGTGGGCGCGCGTGGGGGAAAGCTGAGTAAGGACGGTGTGTGAAGATTTCCCTGGGTTGCGGAACGGCTGGTGCGCGCTAAATCGCAACGCGCGTCATTAGGCCCAGCGACGCAAAGGACACATTCCGTGCAACGCTTGACCTGCCAGGGGCGAACCCAGGCGCCTCATAACGTAATTGGCACCAACTGAACTCGAAATAGGATGATACAGGTTTCCTGCTGGGCCTGCGCACGCTTCTTCACCCGGGCGTTGCCACGTAGCCACTCGACCAAAGCGTCTTACCAGCACTTTGTGCCCACCCCTTTGGGCGGGGCCTATGCCCAGCATCGCACAACGCCAACGTACCAGTTTACACGGCTTTCCTAACCGCAAACTGCTCCCTCCTCCCGACCAAAGGCGCTCACCTGCCGGCCCTGGGCTTGGGCTGTTCCAGGCTGGCACCCCCGGATCCTGCGGCGACCCCTAAACACTAGCATTTGCAAGATACACTCATACCATCAACGCACACCCATCTCGCCACCGGGCCCTCCAGGCGCCAACCTGCTGGCCCTGGGCACGCTGTTCCTGGCCGGCGCCTCCTCCACCGGCCCCGGCGTGCGCGCGCTGGTGGGCCTGGGCGTGGCGCTGGCGACCAGCCTGGCCAACTGGCTGCTGCTGGAGCCCGTGTGCACCAAGCTCATGTTCGAGAGGTGGGTTAGCGAGGGTGTGTGCCGGTGCGGGTGGGTGTGCATTGGACGGACCTTAGGTGTGGGTCAAGGTCTTGGCGGCTTGTTGTGTCAGCCAGTTGCGTGGGTTTGGAAGGCGGGTAGCGGTGGTGTGGTAGGATGTGGTGCAGGAATTGGCAAAGTCCTATACCAAGGCAGTTGCGGGCGGATAACGGTGGTGTATTGGAAAAGTGAGTGTGTGCGTGGGCTCATCCGGTGTGTTTGTAAGCGTCAGAGGCGGCTGGACGTGTCGGCCGGCTTGTGCGCGTGTTCGTGGATGGGTGGGCCAGAATCGGTGCTGGGGCATCGCGGGGTCGGCAGGACTGGGCCAGTGGCACCTGAGGCAAGGGCACGGCCTGACCGTTGGTCCAGGCGGGAGTGTGCGCATTGAAAGGCATATTGCAGGGCGGTTGGCCTACACTGCTGTCTTCACTAACACCACTGCCGGCGTGCCGTGCCGTTTCTGCCGTACGCACAGGTACGACATCGAGAACCTGCCGGAGAAGACGGAGGCGGACAAGGAGCGCATCTCTGCGCTGTACAAGCAGGTGGGGAGGCAAGAGAAGCAGAGAACATGCTGGGGCGGCGCGAACATGGAGCTATTAGGCTCATCCATGCGGCTACCGGGCTACCCAGTGCTACCTGAGGAAGGGGTCGTGAGCTGGGCTTGCACTGATGCAGGTGTCGCGGCTGCACAACACCTTGGCCCGTGGCCAGGCGTGTGTGTTCAACATCATTCTATGTCTGACAGTGTGCAACTGTCACGGACTGCCTCCTACAGGACTGCCTCCTTGATTTCCAGCATCCCTGCCCCCTCCGAAACCCCCGCACTCCGTACCCTGCAATCCGCTGCAACCCCTTGCCCCCAAGCCTTGCATATGGCTGCGCAGCACACCCGCTCTCCAGCCTTTGACCCCCCTGCCCCTGTCCCCGTTCCCCCTTTCCCCGCCCCCAGTTTGGCAAGTGGCACGGCATCAGCTCCCTAGTCAACCTGGTGGGCTTCTGCGCGGTGGTGGCGCACGGCTGGTACCTGGCCTCGCTGCTGGTGGTCTAACACACATGCTCTCGGCTGCTAACACACACGCACGTAGAACACACTAACAGCGTCGCTTGTTTGACCGTACAATTGCTCCACGTCTTACCCATGCGCGTGCACAACCATGTACAGTAAGGGGCCCTGACTGAGGGGTGAGGAGTGATTATTGGAACGAGGGCTGAGCCTGTCCTTGTAGGCGCGAAGTTTGGCTGGTGTGGGACGAGAGGCATACCTCCATCGAGGGCATAGGGGGTATGCGTAAACCGCGAGGATCGAGGGCATCTGAGGGCATAGGTGGGTATGCGGTTTCGACAGTTGCAGCAGTTGGCGGGGAGGGGAGCAGGTGGCGATGGCGGCAGCTGAAAAGGCGGTTTGTGGCACGGATGGGCCGCAGAGGTGAGCGGCGTTGAACGGCGGGGAGCAGCGCGGATGGGCTGCTAGTAGGCTGCTGCGGAAAGCGTGAGGAGGGTCGTGGGGTCCGGCTTGGTCGTGGTGCGTTGCTGCTGCGCTGGCAGCTGCGGCTTGGGCTGGCGTGGAAAGGCCACGTGACGACTGCTGTAACGGTTGAGGGCGTTGGAGGGCCGCTGCCGGGAGGGAGTTGGTGCCAGGGTCGCGACCGATCGGTGTGTGGTGCTTGCTTGCGATCCGGGACAAGCGGAAAGAACGCACAGTCCACTTACTGCACTTCAAGGGTTGCTTTCGGCGCGGCTGTGTTGCCTGTTGACGTTGGCGTTGACAAGGGCCATGCGCACGGTGCGGAAGGGCCATTGGTCGGTCAGCAAAGGCAAAAAGATGCGACTTGGTGCAGATGTGCCGTACTTGGCAGCGCAGCCTGAACACGCGCCTGCACCGGGGTCCAGCGGTCCACTGTAACAGATTGGGCATGGCTAGATGCCAGACCGTGTTTGGTTGCGCCGTACTTATATTGCGATCTCCTAAGGTTGCCAGCACAAGCCATGCAATGAACAGCGAGCCCCTGCGGCATGTTGCAACTGTTGGATACAGCAGCAGGTTAAGGGTGTTTTACCCTCTCTCCCTCTGCCTTACCACACCTTACAGTACTGCGGAAGCAATGTGGAATTACAGAGATGCAAGCCGCCCTCCAAGCCCGGCACTCCTCCGCGCACGGAACAATTCAAAACCCCTCCGGTCCGGTGCTTGGAACGACCAAGACCACTCCAGACCCGTCCACATGCATTGCGCATCTCGCAATGTGGCCATGCATATAAGCCGATTGGAGGTTGCCATTGGGGGTGCAGCTGCTACCAGGCTGCTCAGTGGTCCCAAGTAACCAGGCGCTCGCTTGGGAGCACCAGGCTTCCTGCTCCTGCGCTGCTCCGTTGACGCTTCCTGTCGTGCATCCTGTGAGAACCTGTACGGCTGCCTTGACTGCTGCCTAGACGCCACCAACTGAGCTGCAAAAAGCTCCAACTTGGCCCCAAGTGTTTGCATCGCCTCAGATCGGGCGGTGTGCTGACTGGTGGCGGGCTGGGACGGTCGTGGCCTCGCCTCTAGCCTAGCACACTCGTCTCATGCTGTCGCGCTCTCGCTGAGCCTCATACCCCCATTCGCCTTTTACTCATCGTCAATAGTTGACACGCAGCGCGCAATCATTTGTTCTGAACATGTAGTGAAAGAGGCGTACGTTCCCAGCCGCAAACATGCAAGTTTCGGGCATTGGACGCGTCGTGAGCGCTTCGCTGCAGCGCTTCGCTTTGCCGTGTGCAGCGTCGCAGTGCAGCAACAGCGCTAGCGCGCTAGCCCAGGAACTTAACTACAACAATATCAGCGCTTACTGGCGCCGTGGAGCATGTCGAAACCTAGCGACCTGCTCCGAGGACTCTGAGGACCAGCCAGGCGTGCCCATTGCGGTTGTCCCTGGCACAACCTTCAACATAGAGGCGGGCAGGAACCATGTCCTGATTAACCACGTACAAGGCTGGCGGGACACAGCCACTCTGCAGGTTCGTGCGTGTGGGGCTCGGGGGGTGCTGCGGTCGCTCAGTGCCTCCAGGGCTGCACAACAGCGGGCGGCCAGGCAACGGTCAGCAAGCCACGCGTCACCTGGCACGCAGGCCGCAACTGCTCGTATTATTATAGTGCTTGCAGGAAAGCATGTGGCGTAGTAGAACACGCAATGGCTGGTGGCACACGCACGGGATCCCTTGCCCGCCAAGGGCGAGCTGAAGGGCACTGCTGTGGGCTTGGCGGTGCCTGGGCCCGTCTGTCGGGCGGCCTTGGCAACAGGGCCAAGGCCTTCCCGAGCGTCATACGGTCCGTTCAACCCCGTCTTGCTGGCGACAAAAATAACTCCCCTCAAGGAGAAGCCTTCCCATTTTAAAGTGAAGGGCACGGCTCCATGGTTCGCTGTGTTGCGCTGCACTCCCGCCTTGCAGGGGCGCCCGGGCGGCGGCACAGCATGGGCCGTGACACGGGCGCCGGGTGCACCCGGACCGCTAGCACACCAGGCAGCAGGTGGACGCGCCACCCACGCTGCTGCAGAGGCGGGGCCCGATGGCTCTCAGCTGACCGTTGGTGCGTCGGGAAGGCCTGCAGCGCTCTTGCCACTCATACCGCTCAAGATGATTGTCTAACGATGAAAAGCTGTGCATGCTAACGGCTGATCTGTTAGAGCTGATGGCAGCAGCAAACTGGTGATAGGCCGGCTTCCGTACGTACCGTACAGCAGGCAGCTGCCTTGCTACAACACACAAGTGGGGAACTAGTGACCAGCTTGGGGCTGCTCACGTTCCTACGACAATTTGCATCTGTCTTGCTCATGAACCTGTTGGCCGCTTGTGACGTAGCCGGAGGCTGCAGGTACCCCTGTGCGCTAAGCCCTGCCTTGGGGCAACAAGGCATGGGGCCGACCCGCACAAGGCCGCTGCCCACGGAGGCATAGGCGAAGCAACACGTTGGGCGCTGAACTGGCGCTCGGTACAGTTCACGTGCTATCTTACACGCGCATGCAGGGATACGGCAGGACGCGGAGCCCAGCGGTGGTGGCGGTGGTGGTAGCGGCCAGGACAGGGGAGCGCTGCAGCTGCTGGTGCCTGAGAAGTGGATGAGCTTCGACATCCGTACGGATGGTGAGCAGCTGCATGGCGTGCCTTGGGAGCAGATGGAATGGCCCCGACCCGATGGCACGTGGGAGCGGGACGCAGTTCTTTGCAACATGTTGGGTGCGCCCACGTATCTGCGGCAGGCACGTGCGCAAACGTGCCACACGGCTTGTGCCCACAGTGCAGGAGGCTGGCTGCCAGGCTCGGGGCAAGCACGGCACCATGTGGCATGGCCGTCACCGCCACCTCGTGCACAGACCGTATATCGGACGTCACCCACGCAGTGCTTCAGTGTGTCACACAGTCCCCCACTTGCTTCTCCCTTCAGGTGCCGCACCCAACGCACCTCGCGCAAGCTCCATGTGCCCCTACCCGTGCCCCACATGCCAGGTGCTCTCGTGTCGTTGACACGTGTCGTGGAAGCCAACCTGCGTGCCCGCACACGTGGCGGGCACATGTTGCTGGGCACCGTGCGGGGCCTGCAGGTGGACCTGGACGCCACGGAGCCTGGGGCAAGCCCTGGCGGTGGAGACCCCAGCCCTGCTCCTGCCGCCGCTGACGCCGAGTCCCAACCCGACCAGCTTGACTGGATGAGCGGCACCGTCAAGGTACGTGTCGCCCGCCTTCCAGGGTGTTCCTTGTGCTCCTCGTCCTTACTGCGCAAGTTGCTCCCTCACGCGCGTCGCATCCTGGTCGGGCGATGCTACAATGTTTGCAATTAGTGCATTCCTGCATTGCCCCACCGCTTCTTTCCTGACTGTGCAGCGAACATATGAGTTTAGCTACCCCCACTATGCCGTACATCCCGCTGCTCCTGCCTCTGTCCTCTGCCTGCCGTACCAACCGCAGGGCGGTGACGTCAGCGGCACATCGGTTTCCATCGCCGCCTCCCGGGGCGTGAAGGTGCGGCGGCTGGTGGGCGGCACCATGCGCCTGCACCTGTCCCCGCCCCACCCCTCGTCAGGAGCCCCTGTGGAGCTGGGGGCGGCGTACGGGGGCCGGCTGGACCTGTGCACAGGTGAGAAACAGGGACCGCAGCGCAGCACCGCACGCAGCCGTCGGGGCCGCTAGTGAGCGCCGCTAATGAGGGTGACTGGAGAGCAGAACTAGACAAGAACGCAATAGCGATGGGTTTGCGACGGGGGACGCGGTGTAAGAGGGATGGCTGGACCTTCGCACCGCGGACTGCATGAGCAGGTGCATGTGAGGCGCTGCGACTAAAAGCCCCATACTTGTAGCTTTGGTGCACAAGCCACAGTCGCACGCCATGCAAGCTACTGCATTATAGGGAGAGCGAACGGTGTGCTTGCTGCGGCTGTTGTGCTTGCCCCGTCACAGGAGGCGGAGACGTGACCATCACCACCCTGGACGTGGGGCCACACCTGCACCGGGGCCACAGCGGGGAGCAGCTCGGCGAGCACACCGCAGCGGGCGACGAGGCGCCAGCGAGCAGCAGCGACGTGAGCGCCAGCGGGGCGAACAGCCAGTGGACCAGCGGAGGCGCGGGGAGCTCTGAGGGCTGTGGGGACGATGCGGGCGGGCAGGGTGCGGCGGGCGGCGCGTGCGTTATGACACGTGGCGGTGCCATACGCGTGGACAGCCTGGCGGGCGAGGCGGTGCTGGACAGCGGGGGCGGGCCCATCAAGGTGGGTACCGGTGCCATCTCCTGATACATACTTGCGTCCACCTAGCGGCACTCGCATAGGTAGGAAGGCTGATGCCCGGAAGCCAGGACAGTCGGCCTTGTGTTGTCAGGCCAGGATCGCAAAAGCACGGTGCGTTGCCCCTCTAGGCCGCAGAGGAGTGAGATGGGGTAATGACACCCTAACCGTGGGGAGTGCCCTGCCATCACACGCAGCTACTGCCTCACTACTGATCAGGCTAAGTAACCCTCGTGTTTGCTGGGTGCTGCGCTAGCAGCGCTTGCGCGGCGTTGATTGCACCGAGTACCTGACCTTTCGATACATTGCAATCCCGCCGCCCCCTGTACGGCAGGTGCACTTGAGCGATGGCGTACGGCACGTACGGCTGGTCAGCGGTGGCGGGGACGTGGAAGTGTCCATGGACGACGTGATGGATCTGCGGCAGCTGGAGGTGGCCGGCGCCGGGAGGGTGTACGGCATAGGGCAGGGTGGGTGGCGGGGCTCTCCGCAGGTGCAGGTGAAGGGCCATATGTAGGTGCAGGCGCGGTGCAGATGCACAACGAGTTGGCGACCCGTGCTCTGACCTGCAAACAGTGCAGGTGTATCACCGTGGCAATGATGATGACTGCTTCAGGGCTGACGTGCTGGGCGCTCATTGCTGCTGCAGGCCTTGTGCGGTGGGTTAGAGAAGCAGGGGCAGCGGCAGCATCCTCAGGCGGTACCAAGGTGGAGACCGCGCGGCAAGACGCTGCTGATGAGCGTGGCGACGTGGTCGTCGTGGTGGGCCAGGAGATAGCCCTGCGTGGCGCGCTGCCGGGCGAGCAAGGCTCAGGCGGCCGCCGCGGCGGAAGCAGGCAAGTGGGGCACAGAGGTCACAATCAACTTATTGTTGCGCGTTTGGTCTCCTTGCTTCACGGCTGGCAAGGACACAGGTGTCGAGCCAGAAGAAGGGTCGCCGTTTGTAGTTCAGGCACATAGCTTACCTACGAAGTATGGCTGTTGCCAACATGCTTTGTGACTCGACAGGCTCCGGTCTGCGGACGCGTCGGCTCCCTCGGCACGTGTCACCGTGCACGCCGGCGGCGGCCACGTGACGCTGCGGGCGCTGAGCTGGATGGACGCCGTGCGGGCAAGGATGGCGGCCAAGGGGTCCACTCCCCAGGAACCTAGCGCATGAGCCGCGGAGTCGTCACCTCCTACGTCCATACATGCGCGTGTCACGACACAGCACGGCACAGGAGGCTGAGGGCAGGTTGGGACGGCGGGTGTCGAGGGTGTGTGCGTGGCGCAGAGTACGGTAGCGGGTTGGTAGCGGCAGGTGGTGCGTGACATGGCCTTGGGCGTGGGTTGGAGCCTGTGCGCCCTGCGCGCGGTTGCACACTGCTTTCAGTGGCGGCACAGCCACTTCGTAAATATTTCCGGGCCGTAAAAAGGTAGAGCGTTTCGGCAGAGCTATGGATGAAGGGCCGCAAGACATTCCAGGGTTGTGAGCCGCCGCCTACGAGGTCAGGGTATGGCGGCACAGGCGGACAAGCGTGGTCATGTGTTGCTGATAACTCATCGGGCTTTCCGTTGTAGCCCTATCGTCTGTCCAAGTGCTCTGTTGGTGTATGTAGTGACCAGAGCATCAGCTCCCGCAGCTGCTGAGGAGGTTGATGCGCCGTCGCAGAGGTCAGGTCAGGAGGTGACCGTAGCCCTTGAGCACAGCGAAAAGAGCGGAGGGATGAAAGTTGTGGCTTGGCTGGGCGCATGGGAAGAGACGAGACGGGAGGCTGAGGTCCGTTGCGTTGTGCGTAACTCCCCTGGTGCTGAACGTGGGCGCCAGGGGAGCTGGATGATGGGTGCTGCATAGATTGTTGTACTTTAGGGTTGCCTGAGAGCCTCAAGCCGTTGCCTTTGGCGAGTAGCCTGGCCACTCATTGTGAAGTAGCAGTGTACCTTAGTACCTATAACCAAGCCATGGACATCGTGGAAATCGGCGGATTGAATTTTCGGGTGGGAGGGCCGAGCGCCCGCCGACGGGCATCCGTCGGGTAGTGCCTAGCGTGCGCAACATGTAGCAAACATTTCTGTGTACAATCAAGGATAGGAATGAGTTCGTCAAGGTCGCCAAGGCAGCAGCTAGAGGCTCTGTGCCATGCCTGGGAGCGCTACGTTGCGCTGCCGCACGCCCGTGCGAACATGGCATCGCTAGCCAATATCTGCAAAGAGATTATGGAGGTGCCAATAGACAAGTTGATGGCCAACGAACGGAGCCCAAATGACAACCCGTGGTACTATTTGCTGCTGGGTCAAATGGTGCTGGAGGCCGACGCGCTGCCCTTGGCAGCTTCCGTCCTCCACAACACCGATCAACGCGTGAAAGCGGAAGGCTGCAACGCTACGGCCGCAAGCTCCACGGCCACCCTGGCCGAGTAAGTAACACGCTGTTGTCTCCCCTGCTTCAACACCACCTGTACACGTGCCTGGCGGCGCTTAGGCTTACCTCATGGCTGTGCAGCCGGGGATAATAGCCCTTGCGTTATCGTTCAGAAGCTCTGGCGCCTGCTCAGCGGCAACCCAGCCGATGGCCGCAACCAGCAAAAAGGCTGCGCCGTAACTGCTGCCCAGCACTGACACGGCTTGCATTCTCGTGCTCTCTGCTCCGCATCCTCAAACTGGTTGCAGGCTGGCGGCAAGGACCCTTCTCTTCGTGGCGAGCGCATCCACAGCGCTGCGAAGCATCTCGGACGCCTTGGCGCCGATGGCCGGCCCGCCCCTTATCGCAGCCAGCCAGCCGCTCCTCGGAACAGCCCGCAGCTTGACAGCCGGGGACGTCAAGAGGCAGCTGCTGGAGCACCTCACCGAGCCAGGGCTGCACAAGGCCGTGGCCGGGTCCCTGTCCGCGCTGCACCTCCAATCGTCAGCCCTGCAAGCCGCGCTGGTGGCTGGGGAGGTGGACGGCAGGGCGCTAAGCCACCGGTCCCGGTCGCAGATGGTGGAGGCGGTGGCTGCTGTACGGCACAAGCTGTGGAACATGATGTACGGCGCGGCCTGCATGCTGCGCACGTGTCTGGTCGTGGCCGTGGACGCTTGCGCCGACGCCGTGGACGGCACGGCAAGCAGCAGCAGCAGCAGCAAGCGCGACCCACCCCGCCCCAGCGGCTGCCCTACGCTCATATCACCCCAAGGACAGCGGCTGCTGTGCGCGTTGGAGGATAGCTGCCTGTTAAGCGTGCTTTGTGGGCTCCTGCAGTCCGTTCCAGGCCGCTACAGCCCATCAGAAGACGTGTTGATGATGCAGCTGACGGTGGACCGCCTGGGGTCGGCGATGAAGTCTCTCCTGAAGCTGGTTCCGAAAGAGCTGGGAGCGCCCCGGGGGCCCACGGGGGGCAGCGGGGAACTGCAAGCAGGGGTGTCGCAATCGGCTCCCCCGGGGGAAGAGTGTGGGAACGGCGCGCAGCTGCCCTCGGCCCGGGCGACTGCGCTGCGTGCCGCGCGACTGGTGCTCACGACGGAGGTGCAGCAGCTGCAGCTGGCTATGCTGCGTTTGTGGGTGCAGCAGCAGCAGCAAGGGCAGAGCGGGCAGGGTGTGAGAGCATTGGATCACGAGAGCGGCGGCAGTTCTGCCGGGGGCGTGGTTCGGGCGAACCCGGTGGATTCGAGCGAGGGGCAGCCACATTGGCTGTCCCTCGACCCCACCGCCTGGGGCGAGGGCGCGAGGGATATCACCAAGGGCGCAGGCCCACATGATGACAGGTTCCTGGTGCAGCCTGCGCTCGGCACGTGGCAGGTGGCGTGGCGGCTGTGGGATGCAATGCCAGAGCGCGATGCTGTGCCGCCTTGCGTGATGGCAGCGAGCTCAGCTGGACCCGACTTGCCAGCCAGCTCCACCGGTTGCAGCAGCAGCAGCAGCAGCAGCAGCGGCAGCAGCGGCGGCGGCGGCAAAAGTGTAGCCGGAAGTCCGCGTAAGGACGGCGAACGGGGCACGGGCGCTGTGTCCAGGGGGAGGCGAGACGACACGGTGCTGGAGAGAAGAAACACAGGGAGCGAGGCCGGACGCGACCCAGCGTGGCCGTGGCTGCTCTCGCCGGCTGCCTTGGTGCACGAGCTTTCCCGCTTCCTGCACGCTGCCGGCCTTGCGGTAGAGCGGACCAGCAGCTATTCGGTTTTATACGCTATGCGGGGAGAGGTCGACATCGCGACCGAGGTGTTGGGCTACGTCCTCAGGTGGCAGATACGCGGGCTGCGGCAGGCCCCGGAGCAGGAGACGGGCGCCTGCAGCCTGCCACAGGCCTGCCTAGAGGCCGCGGGGCAGGCTCTGGGTGTGCTGACCTCAGAGGCCGTGAAGCTCGTCAGAGGGCAACGACAGGACCAAGTTGAGAAGGGGGCCACCGGAGACGAAGGCATGCGGGATCGCGGGCAGGCGGACGGTGGCAGCACGGTGGGGGGCAGCCACTCGGCGGCAGCAGCAGCTGACGCAGGGTCGGCGGCAAGCGGTGGCAGGAGGGCGGGGCTACGGGCGCTGCGGGAGCAATTCAGGGCCCAGATACGGCAGGACCAGACACAGTTTGACGCTCAGGCGCTGGGCATCATGTCCGAGTCCGTGCGCAAGGCGGTGGAGGTTGTGGCACGGCTGTGCCTCTTCTTGTTTGGAAAGCCCCTTGATGACTCCCCTGAAGAAGAGCCGTCAGACACGCTCCCGCCCGACGCTCCTGCTGCTGCGGCTGCCACCGCCTTGGACGAAGCGCCCGCCTCGGCCGATTCAACAGGCTCGCCCGCGCCGTCACCCTCAGGAGCGCAACCCGCTTACGCCTTGCCAACCATTGCCTGCTCGGCCCTGCTGCGTGCTGGCATGACCCGATCGGTGGCCCGGGTAGCCCGGCTCGCTGGTTTTGGGGCAGCGGATGACGTGACCGGCACACTGCTGCTCAGCCTTTTGTCGGTCAGCCTGCACATTACGTGCCCTGTGCAGCAGCTGCTGACAGCGGCCGTGGAGTGCGGCGGCGGGCCCGCGGTGCCAGGGTCGCAGCTGTCGGCCGCCGCGAGCAACCTGGTCTGCCTGATGGAGAACATGGGCAAGGCGACGCTGTGTGCGGGGAGCCGCCTGGCCCGTTGCCTCCACGTGCTGCAGCAGCAGCAGCAGCAGGAAGCAAGCGTGCGTGCGGCGTCGGAGGCGGCGGAGCTCGTGGGCAAGTGGGCACGCCTGCTCACCGAGCAGGTGTTTGAGCTGCTCCTGGCGCTGTGTGGGCCCAGCAGCTGGATGTCCAGCACGGACCAGCCACCATCCTACTTCCTAGCCCACGGCGGGACAGGGGGCTCCGTGGCACAGCAGCTCTCTGCGACAGCTGCATTCCTGCGCTTTCGCCTGAGCGAGGCAGATCACGCCGCGCTCCGTGGCGCCGCCGCCTACTGTGCCGCCGTGCTGTGCCGTGTTGCCAAATGTCAGCTGGAGGCAGGGGAGGTCCTCGGCACGCAGCCTGGGGCATACCCCGAGAGGTCAGACGTGCTGTCCGCCGCGTGCAAGGTGCTGGTCTTCCCCTTGTGCAGCTGGGTGCCTCCCCGGAAGCTGCTCTTCCGGGCGGAGCCGCTGCGGCTGCTGGATGTGGGCTGGCGGCTGCTTGTCCCAGACCTGCAAGCGGCGGCGCAGTGCAGCGAGAACGCGCGGAACGTCAACATAGCGTCAGCGGCGCACGCTGGTGCAACGATGCTCGGGGTCCTGGCGCGTCTGGCGGCGTGCAGCGAGGCGGGGTCCCTGGTGGCGGCATGGCTGATGCAGCCGTTCCAGATTGACCCACGGGTCGTCGCTGGTGCTGGGACGGTCGGGAAGCCGGCCGGCAAGGGCAAGGGCAAGGGCAAGGGCCGGAGCAAGGGGCCAGGGAAGGCGCGGAAAAGGGAGGTGGAGGTGCAGTCGGGTGGAGGCGCCATGGGTTGCCGGGCGGTGGAGAGCAGGGCGGATGCCGTGGCCCTTGTTGCTGACCACGTGGGGGTGGTGTACGGCGCGTGTGAGTGGTGGGCAGGGTGGGCGGCGCGGCTGCTGGGGGCAGCACGAGAAGCGGCGGCTGGTGGGGGGCAGGGAGGGGCAGAGGCTGCCGGGCAGGGGGCGGACGGCGCCAGCGCCAGTGCAGCGGCCTGTTGCGAGGCGGCTGCGGTGTTGACGGAGGAGTGGAATGAGCGGATGCAGCTTGTGTGGAAGCGTACGCGGGGACCGGCGGCTCAGGGCCAGGAGGCGGCAGCTGTAGGGCCCGGGGAGGAAGCCACGGTGGGGGCAGGAGCGAGGGCTGAGGCTGGGCCCGAGGCAGATGGTGGCTGGAACCGAGAGGAGGCTAGGGAGGCAGCGGGGTGCAGCGGAGCGGTGGAACAGCCTGGGCAGGGGCAGGGACAGGCTCGTGAGGAGGCGGAGGCGGGGGTGCTGTGGCCCAGGGTGTGTGCGAATGAGCAGTGTGCCAGGTTTGTGGGAGAGCGGGATGCGGAGCTGGGGCTGAGGCGGTGCGGACGGTGCGAGGCGAGGTACTGTTGCAGGGAGTGCCAGGCGGCGCATTGGAAGGCAGGCCACAAGCGGGAGTGCGGGGATGCAGGCAGCGGCTGAGTGTGCTAGTGACGGTCAGAACGTCAGCAGTCAATGATAGGGAAGCACGGCTGACGTTGCGCTGGACCTTTTGTCGCCGCGTGCTCCAGGCATTGAGCTGATGCGGTGCATTATTTCGAATTCGAGGAACGAGGCGTATGCAACAAGTGGTACATCTATTGTTGGATTTCTTGGGGGCCAAACTACACTGGTAGCTGCGACATGTGGTAATCAGAGGGAGTGAGAACAGTACTACATGAAAGTCACCATCTGTCTATGTGTGGTGCTTGCACGGACCGAAGAGCAGGAACGAACACTGGTAGCAGGCCTGAGGTGGTGCCTTCACCCGCTATGCTGCTTGTGGGTTACCGTGGCTTGCGCTGAAGGCTGAACGTTTGCTCGCCTCATGCATACCGAGAGGCCATCACTACGTGCATCGGTAAAGGGTCTCAAAAGGTATTGCGTTTTAAAATTCATTGTAAAACGCCCCCTTTCATTCCAACCGGTGGAGTTGGATTTCCCACTATTTTCCTCTCCATGGCAAACGTTCACGCCCTAGACTGTGCATGTTTGTTTGCCAGTGCGACAACGAGGGGCCAGGATGAAGCATGGCAGTCCAGGCACGCTAGCACGGAGGGGAGCTCCCCTGCTACCACGTGCTTGCGGTTTAAGCGGTAGCGGCTTGTAGCATGCAGCGACAATGAGCATCTGCACCAACACCAACAGCAGGTGGGCCACCAACAGCAGGTGTGCGGCTGTTCGACCAACACGACAACAGTCGTTGCTCACCAAGAAAGCCTGTGACAACAGTGATCGGGATTTTGTCTTTTGCAGCTGCCATCGTGACCAGTGCGCGGCCACGCGGGGCTAACCTGGAGGGAAGCACGTGGCCTAGGGCAGTTGGTGGTGCAGCAGGGCGGGCGCCACATGCGCCGAACCCGCGGAGGGCAGTAGGGACTAGGGAGATGGCAGTAGAGGCTCGGACTAGGTGCACACCCATTTCAGTAGCCACGGACTAGTGCACCATTTCAGTAGCACAGTCCGGTGTTTTAGGTACAAGACTGGGGGAGGTGTGCCATGGGCCCTGCACAGGACAGAGGCCATGCACGCGCACTGTCCTTGAGAAGAGACTGCATATGATCCTGAATGCACATGATACAACTTTGACAATTTTGAAGCTCCAGAGGGCAGAGCGAGTTTCCTGTACAAAGTGCCTAGACCGGGTTTGCCAGTGCAGGGTAAGCCCAGAATGCACGCAGTCGTCGATATGTATTGCGGTCAAGCACACTTCCGTTCTGCAGGGTTTACCTGGATGGTACCTGCAGTGTCACGCTTTGATTTTGTGAACGTACAACACCGATGCCAAGCTGGCCCCACAGCTGGGAAGGACGCCGAGCCACCGGCTGCGGGTATCCCTCCTGTATTTTGGAGCCCTTCCAGAAGTTGCATGCTTGCCTCTACCGTGCCCGCTAGTCTCACATTACTACGGCCCTTGCATAGGTGTTCGGCGAAACACCAGCAAAGCCTTTGTGCCCATTGTGCATACTTGGACGTGTGCCGATAGGACTGGCCAGCTGGAAAGGGGAGCGGGTGCCGTAGCTGTCCCTCTCCGCACGAAGCTACCCACAGCTCAGGCTGGCAGAGGCTGGCACGTGGTAGAGCAGGGACCAAGGTAGCGAGTTCATGTACTCAAGGTGTATCTATGTAAAAGCTGTTGTGGTTGGAGCAGCAGGAGGGCGGCATGCTGCGTGTGTTGTTGGAGCGACGGTAGCGAGGATCAGGATAGTTCGGATGACATAGTTGTGGCGGTTGGGTCGTTGGCAAGTGCGAACTTTCCGTTTGCCGCCGCCCAGTCATTCTGTGGCATACCTTTGAGTTCGTTTAGAGTCTACGGGAGTATTGACGGGGTATATTTTTTATCACGACAGTCTGCGGAACGGAAGAAACCTTGCGAGACAGGAGCAAGGTACTTCACCCTCTCTCACTTGTCTGCGCCGAAGGCAGTCGAACCTTGTACCAGGATGATGGGCTGAGTTGAGGGACAAAGATGAACCCCGCTCCAGCCCCAGACCCCTTAGCGGGCAGCTCCCAGTACTTCAAGGTCAAGGACCTAGGGACAGGTCGGTCGAACACGAACAACTGCGTCGACTTTGCCTAGGGCATTCTCGCATGTCAGCTTTGTCAGCAAGATGTGCTCCTTGGACGATGGGCAACCTTACGGCCCCGACTACGCGCAGGGAGCTTTGGGAGTGTGGGACTATATGGAAGACATGAAGGTGGCTCAGAGCCTACGCTGGTGGCTTGCAAGTTCATGCCACGCAGCGGGGTCGGGGTCGACCTTCAGCTTATTCATCGTGAAGTCCAGTCTCACCGCGTGCTACGGCATCCTCATGGTAATTGCTTATACTCTCCACATCCTGTCGACTGGCTTTGCCGGCAGGTTGCAGCAGCGTCCGGGCTCATTTTGGAGGTATCAAAAGTACCGTGGCCCCTCACGCACCCTGCCCCTTTCGCTCACCTGTGTGTCAATTGCAGTTATCCGCTTCAAGCAGCTTGGGCTGACTCCTTCGCACATCTACATGACCATGGAGTAAGTTCCGCTGCCGCAACCTTAGTCATGGCCTGAACCGCGGTTCGGTGTGCTAACCCTGTCGACAACGTTGGCCTTTGCAGGTATGCTGATCAGGTGCGTCCCGGTTGGGCGCGAGGCGACAACTGGAATGCCTGAAACGGGTGTGAATGGTCGTGTGCCCGGCCACAGTGGGGAGCCGCTGTGTGGCCTGGACTTGGTAACGGAGCCCGGAGTTCCAACTTTCTTGAAATCCTGGCGGAACACAAAAGCCATGGCACTGCATGATTGCAACCATGAAGGCCGTCTGCCCATCTGGTGTGGCTGCAATCAGGGGGACCTCCTGGGCTTTCTACGGCGGAAGGGCCCGCTGCCCGAGGCGGACGCACGGTGGCTCTTCCAACAGCTCGTTTTCGGATTGGACTACTGCCACCTCAAGGTGCGCTCCTGCGGCTCCATGGTGCCGTGCTGCATACGGTAATCCTTCACGGGGCTGCCCACCTGCACAGAAACGTTTATGGTGCACACTCGCTTACCGGTATGGCGGGTGGCCTGGTACTACCGGTTGCTCGCCCTGGACGATGGCTTCAGTGCTACGAGCATACGGCAACAGGAGCGGCCGAGCAGGCGTACGCTCACACTGGGTTCTGCTGTCGTGAGAACCCCCCATCTCCTTGTGGCACGGCGTAACCTGCATGGCACAACGCCCGACTTGCAAATTGCGCTGCAGGGCGTTGTCAACCGCGACCTCAAACCTGAAAATCTCCTGCTCAAGCTCACACCGGAGGCGTCAAAGCGGCACAGGTGCGCGGTGCATGGTTGTAGCGGCGGCACAGTGGCACGATTGCACAACCACATCCTCAGGCAGGTGTACGGTGCACGCACTGGTCAGCAGGCCCTGCCCCACAGGCGATTGACCGGCCGCACGACAGCTCTTGACGCTCCAGTGCTACCAAGTTGCGCCTGCATGCTGGAGTACAACACAGTTAACCCTTTAGTCCTACAAACTTGCAGTGCACATGTTGACAAGGATGAAGGTTCCATCTACCGTACCCACCTGTCTACGCAGGCGGCACCAAATGGCGGAGCGCGAGCAGCAGCTTAAGGTCCGAGAGCAGCTGCAGCAGGCGCACGCGCAGCAGTACGGCACATCCCTGGAGGGCGCGCCCGACGGCGGCGGGGGTCCTGGCATTCCGCCGCTCAACCTGCCGCCGCTGCCGCCACTGGGGCTTATCGACCACCGCACCAGCAACACCTTCAACCTGCACCTCAAGGTACATACAGAGGTCGTGCGGTGTGTTGTGCTGCGCATGAGTGTGTGTCGAGGGGTGTGGCGTACAGTGCAGCAGGGGTGCGAGGGCGTTCCGCTGGGACGCGTGGGATGGCTCACGGGCCTGGGGATGATTCCAGAGCGAAACTCCGAGTGAGAGGAAACATGTTCTGGTCGATAGCCAGCGATAACAAAACGCACCGGCCTTGACTGACCCGAACACTGGTGGGCTGCACTTGTGGTGCCGGTAGTGGGGGCACACCTTCGCGTTGCCGCATGCCTGTCACCTGTTGCGTGCGTGTGACGTCAGGGCATTGCACCTAGACTGCTCGCCGCATGACCGCCGGGTTGCCTGTCCCCTGCCCACAGATTGCGGACTTCGGGCTCAGCAAGAAGCCAGCCAACTCGCTGCCCAAGACGCGTGTGGGCACCATCAGCTACATGGCGCCGGGTAGGCTAGGGATCTGCCAGGTTGCGGTGATGGGCCGAGGCTTGAAAGGTGCACAGCGCAACGGAAAATGCGTTCCGCTGTACACAAATGTGACTATGCACGCAAGCGTAATGCCGTTGTGCTGTCTGCCCCCTGACACTCGCCGCGCCGCCAGAGCGCTGGTCCAACCCCCCTGCGCAACGCTGCTGTCCCCCGCAGAGGTGCTGCTGGCCGGCCCCACGCAGCGCTACGACGGCCACAAGGCGGACATCTGGTCCGCGGGCGTGGTGCTGTACGCGATGCTGTTCTCCCGTGTGCCCTTCGAGGTGCACGAGGGACAGGACGGCCAGGGCAACGGGGGCGGCGTGCGCGACCGCGCCGGCACCATACAGCGCATCCTTGCAGGCGACTGGGGTGTGCCCCACGGCATTAACGTCAGCCCGCAGGTGCTAAACCTGCTGGGCCAGATCCTGGTGCCCGACCCCGGCAAGCGGGCGTCCATGGACAAGGTAGGTAGTGGTGGGTGACGAGTCTGGTGGCACAGCGGTGCCAAAGCCGGTGTACAGCCCTGTGCCGTATGCCATGCGCACGGACGCGGTACGAGATACGACGCACGCCGCAGGTGGTGCGAACGCGCAAGCGTTGGGCCTCCCGCACGGACGTGAACCTGGGTATGCCCTGCGCCGTGACAGTCCTTGCCGTCTCCGGTTTTGTTGCAGATCATGGAGCACCCCTGGTTCCGCGCGGGCCTGCCGCCCGCCGCACTGACCATGAACGTGCAACTGGTGCGGCAGCAGGCGGCGCAGGGCCTGGGCGGTGCGGGCGAGCAGCCGGAGGAGGAGATTGACGCTGTGCTGGAGCAGCTGAGGCGGCAGACGGAGGAGGAGTCGGGGCTCGCGGCTATCATGAGCGGCAACTACAGCAGGTCCAGCACGGTTACGGATTCGGAGGCGGAGGAGCGGCGCAACTTCGAGGTGAAGGGGTTGGAGGACGAGGGGGATGCGGGGCAGGGAGGGCGGGGGACGGGGACGGGCATGGGAGTGGCGAGGGGAGGGGCGTATGCGCCGAGGGTGCCGGGCGGGGGCCAGGGCCCGGGGCAGGGTGCGGCGCAATGGACGCAGCAGGCGCCGCGGGGGAGCGGGGGCGGGGCCCAGGGGAGCCCTGGCAGGGTCGGTGGGCATACGGAGGAGAGAGACTACGGCAAGGGCGCGGAATACCCTGGCCCCTCGCCGCTGCATCCGCAGCACCAGCTTGTGCAGGGCGCATTGCAGCAGCGGCAGGGGCAGAGTCCGCAGCGGCAGGGACAGCAGCAGCAGCTGCGCGCGGGGGGAGGCGGCGGCGCGGGCACCACCTGCGTGCCGAATGCGTTTCTGGCCCGCCTGGCGTGCATGGGCGTGGAGGACGTGTCTCCCGGCACAAGCAGCAGCGGGGGAGGGGAGGCCACTGCAACGGCAGCAGCTGCTGCCGCTTCTGCCGCGGGTGGTGGTGGTGGCGGCGGCGGCGGCGCACGCGCAGCATCGGGCGGCAGGGAGGCGCTGGGTTCCTACAGGGTTGGGAGCATGCCTGCGGGGCAGCAGCAGCAGCAACACCATTAGCAGCAGCATCTGCTGGCACTCGTGCAGGCAGCAACCAGCTCCGAGTCCCGGAGGGCGGACGCGCTGGACGCTATTGACGGCGCCCGGGGGCGCTGAGGGATGCTGTCAGGCGTCGGCGGAAGGGTAGAAGTGCCGGGCATGGTGTGGGACGGACGGTCCGGCCGACAAACCACCAAGGGCCATAGCCTTTGTTGCGTGGTGGAAAGAGGGATGTCAGGGGATGAGGCTGGGGGCTGTTCTTGTGCTGGAGCAGGACTTGCGGTTCTTGAAGAGCGGGTGGGGCATTGTGGGACAGCGCAGTAGGCACTGACGGTGGAGGGGCTAAAGCAGCCCGGGCTTTGTGAGCAGTAACCAGTTAGGGCACGAAGAGTTGCGGCAAGTAGTGGGTTGGTGGTTGCGAGGGGTACAGGCGACGTGGGCAGGGCGGTCTATGTAGCATAGGCATGGGGTGACCTCACTGGTGCTTCGCGGCATGCTATTCCGCCAGCCGGCTGCGCAGCCCTGCATTCGGGGCGGGTTGTGGCGGGTGGGTGCAGCCGCTGCGCCCTAGACTGCGGGATTGCGTAGTGCAGCAGCTTTGGGCCTGAATTACTGACACCGGAAGCAAGCATGCGTCCGTCGATTTGGCCGTGGGAGGGCGCACTGTTAGTGCATGGTCTGCATCGGCCGGCGCGAGGTGGAGGGAAGCTGCACCGCGTTTGTTCAGTGCTGCAAATTGCTTTCCTGAAGATCTTCTGCCGCACGTCTCATGTTCTGTGGACTGGGCTGCCTGGCGTGGGCCCATACCGTTTGGTTGGCTTTGGTACAGGGCGTAGCGCAGTGGCGGTGATGCCGTCGCTGCTCTTTTTCGCGTGGACATTCCGAGTCTGCTTTGTTTTGTTATCATACATACTTATGCGGCATGCAGCGCTGAGGCATGTTGCGTTGCGAACGTCGAGTGAATAGCAGGGTTGTCGTTGGGCATCGGTAGATGGCTGATAACAGCGCTTTAGCAGGTGCGAGTGCATGGGGGGAACGGTATGGGCTAGTACTGGGCCTTTTGGAGCCTACTGGGATACGTTCTTTTGCCGGTCGCTTGGGACTGCTATGCCAGTCGACTGTGGTTGGCACGTGCGGAGGAAGCACATCTCCACGAACCGAAAAGCTTGGCTGCACATTCAGGGCAACATGTAGCCCCTCCAGCGGTAGCCTTGTGGGCAACGCCTGAGGCCCGCACGTGTGGACGGGGAGCACGAAAGCTTCGGGGGATGTGGCACAGAACGGAGCGCGTGCGGGCGCTGCTGGCGGCTCTATTTTTACTATTGACGCTTTGCCCTCCCGGCGATCCTTTGCTCGGGCCGCGGTTTTATAACCAGGAGGCTGTGCATTGGTCGCGCGGGTGGCGCACTGCGCTTAGGACGTAGGAGGCTGCGGGATTTCCCTTGCGGGCGGTTCTACGGCGGTCTGCTGCAATGGGATGAGGTACCCCTGCTGCGAAACACGGTTGAACAAGGGCTACGGGTTCTTCTGTTGTCAGCCCGGTTGCCAAGGCGATGGGTGGTCTTGGTTGTGCTGCTGGCATGTGCCGTGCGGGGATGGTGCACTGCTGTTGCAGGAGCGCTTGCCACGTGTGGCGCAGGGCGTGGCACGGAACGATGCAATCCAAGTACGTACGGAAGTACCACGCGACGAACCGCCTGGTGGCGTGCAGGCGAACTCTGCTGCCGTGGTGGCTGCTTTCCCTGCGGGAGCCTGTGAGGCTCCAAGTTACGAATTGATAGGCGCCGTAGCGTTTTGTTGTTTGAGTTGTTCATAGTAGCCCCTGATCAGGCTGCATCTGCTCTGGGGCTCCTGTGTACGTTGGAGCACGTTGGTGCTGGGCGCTGAGCCCTGAGGGCTTCCGTGGCGTCGCATGCACCTAGCGCGGTGGCAGTCAGGCCGTGTCAGGCGGTCAGGCGCTATCACGAACACCGTTACGACAAAGTGCAAACCGGCCTGTGCCGTGCATGGATTATCCGACACAGGGATGTCCTCAGTTCAACATTAATCAGCAGTCCGGCACGCGGCAGCGTTTATTCGCGTACTGCTTCAAAGCAGTCGCACCTACGTTTTAAGCAGCAGCTGCGGTGCCACGCCGCCGTGGTGCTGCTACCGTACAGACACACCACGAGAGCCAGCCTACATGCTGCAGTTGTGCACCCACCTACAGTTGTGCGCCCCCCACAGCCCTTACACGCCTTACACGGTTTCTCGCACTTTACGCGTACCCCCACAGCCCAGACAAGCAGTGTTCAGACAGCAGTCCGAGTACCATGTACGCTCTGTCGTAAGCCAGTCCGGTCCAAGCCCCCCGCTCCACAGTGGGTACCTTCCCGTCACCACCCACGACGCACTGGTACGACCAACGTACCGAGGATGCACCATCACCGGGCATCCACCCATGATAAAAAAAACCGATTCCGGTCCTTCAACGCCCTTGGGCCAAGGAAGGACGCTTTCCCGCCCGCCGCACAAGAGCAAATGCAGCCTCCCGTCCGCTCTGCCATACCCAGACCTGCCTTCCTTCGTTGCTTGTTTGCCTCATCCTCTTGCACCTCGCGCCCTTCAAACAGGGTGCTCCGACCCGAACGACCTAGGCAGGGACGCGTCCGTCAGCACCAACCAATCGCCGTACGTGTGCAGGCGGGCGCCCACCAGCTGCTCTGACGGTACGACAACGCCCCGGCCGCTGGGCACAAAGGTGACCACCCCCACGCGCGCGTGCGGGGCGGCACGTGCCAGGTGCTCGCAGATGCCCAGCCGCTGCTCCGAGTGGAATTTGCCTGCGGGCAGGGCAAGACGACGCCGCAAGGAAAGGCGAGGGAGCCGGCGTGAGGCGGTGAAAATAGGCACGACGGTGGGCACGCAGAGTGTATGCCACGCTTATAGCATGTCCCTTGGCTGTGCGCTTGCGCTCTCCCTGTTCGCTCATGCACCAGAGGCACGAAGTGCGTGCGGCGCTAGGCCACGCCCGCCTTAGCCACGCGCTGCGCCTCCTCCGCGACCAAGTCCACGGCGGGGCACGGCAGGGAGGAGTACGCAACTTCCCTGGTGTCCCGCCCCAGCCACCTGTGAGCTGCCTCTCCTTTCGCACCCTCACCTTATCCCCCAACTGGTGCCAAGTTTGCCTTCGTTCCGGCCTTCATCAATCCCAAATTCGTGTAAGGCCCTCGTCCGCCTTCCCCCAACCCCGCGGCCCCCACCCCCACCCACCGCACACGTGCACAACCAGCGCCCCGCCCCGCGGGTGCCGCTGCAGCGCCTGCGCGATGGAGTCCGCCATGGCCGCGTCCCACAGGTTCTGTGCGTCCACGAAGTTGGACCGCAGGCTCAGGCCGATGTGCGGGCACTCCCCGCCGCCGCTGCCCCCGCTGCCCTGACTCTGCTCCCCAGCACCACCGCTGCTGCTGCTGCTGCTGCTGCGGCTGCTGTTGCCGTCGGTTGCTTCTTGGGTGTTGCTGCGGCTGCTGGGTACGGCTGGCGCTGCCGTTGCAGCTTGTTGTGCCCCCGGCGCAGCGCCTGGCCCAGGGCCCAGCGGCGCGGCCCGCTCCTCGCCATCCTCCGCTGGCTCGTCCTCCGCCGCCGGCTGTCGAGCTCTCTGCGGAGACGAAGCATGCACACAGCGTATGTTGAGAATCCAGCACAGCGTTGCAGAAGGACATGCGGAAAAGGCGCGGAAAGGCCTCAGACCACACGTGTTGGCGTTCGATTTCGCCGTCCTGTGAGCCTTGGACCACCGCACCTTCATGGTCCACTGGATCTTGCGCACGTATATGTCCGAGGCGGGGTGCAGCGGCAGGGGCGGCAGGTGCGCCCGGGAGGCGGGCGGCAGGGAAGCCAGGGCTGCGGCGCCCTTGCGCCCCGCCAGGCTGACGTGCCTGCATGCCAGGGCAATGGCGAATAACATACGGCGAAAACGATGCGCGGGCAAGATGGAGCGGCTGCATGGGCTGTGCAGTACAGTGCGGGCACTGTGCGGCGTGCGAATCTCGCCGTACCGGTAACGTCGTGTACATACTGACAAGCATGGGAGGATGCAATCGGGAACGGGGGTGCCGGTTGCCGCGGTGCGCACCTCCGTACTGCGTTGGCGCACACCACGCTCATGCCGTACTGCTTGGCCAGGTCAACCAGCGGCCGGTAGTCGGTTGGGTAGTTGGGCCACGGCCTGCGGTTGGGTGGTTGGAACGCATCGGGTAGCGTGCCAGTGTCGTACGCGCCGTACGTTGGTTGGGCGCCGACATGTGCGAACGCCAGTGGCACGGCTCCTTCAGTAGCCAGGCAGTGCTGGCAACAGGATGCATGCAAAGGGGCTATGCACCAGCCTACGCTCATGGCCCATGGCCAGCAGCAGGGCTGCTGAGGGTCAGGGCACAAAAATGGGAGCAGTGCGTGGGTAAAGGCACAGAGCGGGTGTGTAAGGGCAGCGAGGCTGCAGGGACTCAATGAGCTGAGGGCCCTCGTCCTATGGGCTGCTCACCTGCCGTCTTTCATGAGGTCCGCCTCGGTGGCGAGCCCTGGAACGGGGCCGGCAGTACGGTACATGCTAACGAGTAATGACGGGGAGTGGACACGACAGGGCTAGCTGAAAGCAACAGCCTTGTCCCCACACAGGTCGCCCGTTTGCCCACTTGCCCCCAGTTCCCGCTCCTCCCTGCAGCCCTGCCCGCCCGCTCCACCTGTCCCCCCCTTGACCCCCACCTGCCAGGTACTCGTCCATGACCCCCTGCACGTCCCGCTCAAACATCTCAAGGCTCAGCACCACGCGCCGGGGCACCACCGGCCCGCCGCGCCCGCTGCTGCTGCCGGCCCCACCACCAGCCGTGCTGCTACCGGTGATTGCATCGGCCTCAGAGCTGCTGCCGGCGCTGCTACCAGCGCCGCTGCCTCCTTGCTCCTGGTCCCCTTGTTGTCGCTGCTGTCGGCGTTGCTGCTGCTTCTGTTGCTCGTGCGGCCGGTTTGGGGCCTCCTGTACGGGCAGCCCCGCCGCCGCCCGCAGCACCTGCAGCTGCAGGTGGTGCGCCACGGGGTCGTCGTGGTACTCCCCCAGCAGTACGACATTGTACGAGTCGAGGTACGACAGCATGTCGTACAGGGAGGAAGGTTGGCCCTGACTGTCGTACACGGCGTACGACGAGCCCTCGCGGTACGGTGGCGCAGCGGGCTGGGGAGCCGGGAGCTCCCCGGCGGACTCTTGCGATGGGGGCGAGGGCGTTGGAGTACCTCTTGTTCCTCCTGCAGACGCGGATATACTGCTGCTGCTGCTGCTGCCGCTGCCGCTGCTGCTATCCATGTTCTCTTGTGAGCCAGATTTTGCCGTGCTGCCGTTGCGAGGGTCTACGTTGCTGCCAGGGTGCGGTGGCGCCTGGTTCTGGAGCCGCAGGATCGTGGGCAGCTCTGTGCCGTGAGGCAGGCCCCCACACGGGCCTCCGGATGCAGTGTCAGCACCAGCAGCTGAGGCCCACACCCCGTGCTGCACCATGGTACCTGGGTGGCCGGCTGGCGGCAGGTCCGGCGCCTCCGCAAGTGCAGCAATGCCCCCTGCCGCGGCCAGTGTCACGCCAACGCTCAGACCCGTGACATAGCCAGCTTTGGATTGCCGGACTGGCTGTGCGTCGTTCCGTCCGGTTCTGCTGATCCATTGGGTTGGCAACCCACGTGCATGGGCCTTGGCTTCGCCTGAAGGCGGGGTGCAGTTGTTGGGGTCCTCTGACGGGGCGTTTGGCTGGGGTTTCGGCCGCGGCTGCAGCTGCTCCGGCAAGGTGGCGAGCTGCCTAGGCCAAGAAAGGAGTGCACCACCGCATACATGCTGTCTTAGTAGTGATAGCGCAAGCGGCGAGAAGTTGTCTACGTTTTGGGCAGTGCCACTGCTGCTGCTTGCGGGTGTGGCCCGTGCAGCTGCCGCGGTCAACAGCGCGCGGCGCATTGCATGAATGTATGAACGCGACACAAACATAACTCGTTGCGACACTTCTCCAGTGTAGTCGGTTGGAACATACCGGTTGCGCCACGCATCATCAGCAGCAACACAGGCATGCACGCTGCAATCACCATATACATTTAATCTGCACTAGCGATGTCTATCCTGGCTGCACTCCGCCCCGCGGGGCTCTGCTCCGGCCTGGGGTCGCGCTTCGCGGCAACCTCGCTTCCGCTCCGACACCTCTGCACAGAGGCGCAAGCACCATCTCAACAGGTGCGTTACACAGCGCACGAGAATTTCACCGCGGCTGGGGAAGGTTTTCCACGGCCCAAGCTGACCGTCCCGCGGACCACCTGCCCTCCGGTCGAGGGCAGCACACGGCCTCTGACACCGGCGTCACATACAGCGTTAACCGGGCGGTGGCTGTGGGCAGCGGACCAGCCACCACCACTGGAAGACGCACAGCGCAATTGACATCGCTAGTACTTTGACAATACCTGATTTGGCACTGCCAATGTCCCCGCAGCAGCAGGACCCGGGGGAAACCAAGCTAGAGGAGCGTAAGCGGCGGGCCGTGCAGCAATACCTGGTGGGTGACCGCAACTGTGGTGCAATCCTGTGTGAGTACGCTGCTCGGGTGCCAAGCTTCTCAGGTGCCAAGTTTACATGTGCCTCATAACACACGGCGTTGGCAACGCATCCAGGCAGCTGCGGAGCTGCCCACCCCTGCTTACCCCCCCCCTACCTCCACGCCCCCTGGAACCTTCTGCTACCCCCGGCACGCTTTCTGATCTCCTTACGCCCACTGTCAGCTACAATGAACCCCCGCGCCCGGCAGGATGAGCGGCTGGGCAACCCGGACCCTCAGCGCTCGGCCCTGGCGCAGCTGCTGCAGCAGCACGGGGTGGTGGTGCGCGGGGGGCAGCGGGAGGCGCTGCGGCTGCTGGAGGCGCTAGAGGTGCGAGGGGGAAAACGCACATATGGATTTTGTACCATTGCTAAGGCATAGGCTAGGCAAACCCGGTTAACGGGTGCCTAGCGGGTTAGGGCAAGGCAAGGCGGGCCGCTGTGCGATGTCCCTATTGGAGTAGGCAGGGGGCAAGGACGTGGCGGGCAGGGCGGGACGAAGGGGCGTTGGTGGCTGGTAATGGGAAGTGAATTAGATATATACAAGGGGTACAGAGAGGACTGGGCCGGATCGGCCTGGTTGAAGTGAGGCATGACGTTGTCACGTTGCACGTATCACGCAGGGTAAAGGTGCATGCAGCATGCGGACCTCACCATTCAGATTTTCATGTCCCACGGTGTTGCTTGTAAGGCTAAGGGGTGTTCATGGACAGCGGGTCGAAGGACGCCCCACGCTTAGCGACATGGCGCATGGGGGGGCATTGTACCAGCGCGTGCTGGCGTTTGTGGCTCTGGTGCTGGGACCTGGTGGGGCACACTGCTAGGGACCGCCAACGCGTCCAACGAGTACCTTGATCCTTGCTGTATGCACAGGCGACCCGGACCGAATCCCTTTGTGCCCTGCAGGAATGGAAGCGTGGCACGTGGCAGCCAGCGGCGACGGAGGGCGTGGCGGCGGACACCGGTAAATAGCGGTTAGCGTACGACGTGCATGGGGCACGTGCGACGACGGTGGCTCCGCATTCTGAACGCTGACGGAGGCTGGTAGGCAAGTCCTGTAGGGCCTGTTTGTGGATAAGGTGGTACGGTGCGGTGTAGGAAAGGCATTGTGTTGCTCTAATGCCTCTGGTGTTGGGCGGCCCATGTTGCGCGGCTAATGTCCCACCCGACGGGCCACCAGCGAAGGTATAACTGATTGCAGGAGAGGCAGCGACGGTGTGATGTTGGGCCACGACCGTTTGGGTTGTCCCCTGTTTGTCCTCCCCGGTTTGTCCTCGTAATGCGGTGCAGTGAGGCTCGAGGACTAATTTGGGTCATGGTGGGGGCAGCCTTGTATTGTGCCCTCGAGCCGGCAGCGCGCAACGAACGCACCGACGAGGCCTTGGACTCTTGATGTTGGTCATCGGGTGCAACCAGGGTACAGAAATGCTCGGAAGCTGCAGCTGTAGCGTATGGTGCTGTTGGTTGTAGCGGTAAGAGTTGGCCCAGGTTGGCCCACAAATGAACAGCCTGCTGCCATCACTCCTTGATGTGGCCTGGTGCCCTCGCTTTGCCCAGTACCGGTAATGGTATGGGACGTTAAATCCTTCCGGTACCTCTACCCGTGTCACCGTGTTGAGAGAAGAGTCGACCATTCTTGCGAGATTGGCGCGCCGCTTTAGTAACACGATATTAGTACAGGCCCTGTCAGGCCAGGGTCACGCATCACGCAAGTAGTCTGGGTAAGCTAAATAGGCCTGTCCACGCATATGCCAATACACCCGAGGTACACTCCTGCCCTTGTCACCGCGCACACAGCACAGCACACACACCAGACATGCAGCGCTGCCAACACACCTTCTGAAAAGAACTGGAATATGTGGACCACTACCCTTCTGTCAGCTTGTCACGCACACGCAGGCCAAGCACCTTGCCAAGCACACAAGGATGTACACGCCATCAGATCATTGAACCCTTCTTCCACCGTCCTGACACCCATAATTACTAGGTGGTCGTGCACGCTATAACACGGCCACGCCGTGGTCGCAACATCAGTTCTTTTTAGTACGCCGTACCAACCGAGAAACGCGAAAGGCAGCAGTTCTGCTAGGAAATTTTTTGGTTGCACGGCAGTCGCCGCATGGCCGTCAAAGGGTATGCGCGCGACATGCCAAGTGCATTTGTATAACTCGTGTGTGCATACAAGCAACGCCCTCCATTGTTAGGCGTGTAGGCTCGGCGGAGTCGAGAGGGGCACGGCCTGCTGCTACGTCGCTACCATGCTAATCCTTGCCACACACACCGCAGCGTACAGCCCCGACGCCCCCCGTTGCAACGCCCACGCCCACACGCCCTACCTGCCTACCCGCCTGCTTGGCTAGCCCACATCCAAGCGACGAAGAACACCCCATCCGCTTGCTTTTCCGTTCAAGAGCTCTCCCAACACCAAAGCGCAACCCCAAGCGTTCGCCGCTACCATGTGTCCCACAGCTGAACTCCCACCAGACCACCAACCAAAACCTTCCCGTCCTGCGTCACACGGACGCTGCTCCCAAGCAACAACATGCGTCGCACACGACTCGTGCCACACCAGGAAAACTGCTGGGCGCCGGCCTTTCGCCAGCCGCACTGGGCGCACCTGCCGCGCCATTGCTGAGGCGCACGCAACAGCACACCCTGCGCCATGAGCCACACCGCAACAGCACACCAGTGCTCACACCTGCACGCAGCCGGGACCGCAACCCGGGCCCAGAGGCCCACCTGCACCCCTTACGCGCGACAACGGCCGTACTACACGACACACCTGCGGAACAGAGACCCCTTACAGCCCCCACAGGAGGACGTGCTCCGTCACATGCTGGGCCACCAAGGCTGGCCGTATGCTTGCGGTGTTGCTTCAAGGTCAAGACACAGCTCACGACGCCACCCCGTGCAGTGCTTCCACGACAGCTAGCCGCCCAACAGCGCAATGTGCGGCAGCACACCCTGCGTCCCGTTCGCTCCAACCAGTGTGTTACCGTCCACGCACTGGGATCGCGCAACATGCCCCAGTCCAACAGCCGGCACTGCCGGACATGCGTATTTCCCTGTACCCGGCGCACGAACGGACCCCACCAGGCGACATCCCTGGCAGAGGCCGACCGCTCGCACCCACCATACGACCAGCATGGTCCTGCTGGTCCGCCGCCTCGCCTTCCAGCTGCTCTCTCGCTTCGCTGCTCCCTGCCTCTCCTACACCGCAGCTGAAATGCTGCCCCCTGCACTCCCGCGCGCACCCAGACGCACGAACGAGGCCGCAATGCGCCGCCCTCCGCCCCCGCCTCCAAGCGCCTCTCGCTCGCCTGCGCCACTTCGCCGCTTTGCTCGCCGCCTGGCTGCTTCCTACGGGCTGCCGAGCCGCGGCACTAGCCACGCCGCTCATGTTCTTCCACCTCCGCTCATGCGGGCGCAGGCGCCGCCTCAGCGACCGCAGCGGGCGCCGCGGCTGCAGCAATGGCAGCGGCGATTGGCGTCTCAGCGGGGTTGGGGGCAGCGGCGGCGGGCGCCGGCGCCGCCGCCGGCGCGGCGGGCGCGGGGTGCGGCGGCTTGCCGTGGCCGTGGCTGTGCCCGTGGTGGGGCTTGTTGCCCTTGTGGCCCGCGGCGTCGGCGCCGCCCTTCGCGGCCTTCTCCTGTAACAACAACGGCAAAAGAGGCGACATGCCAAGAGTTGGTACAAGCCGCTGTTTACGGCTTCGTGCTGGCTCACGACCTCTCCACCTTTGCACGGCAACACCCTGTGGAGATGGTGTGCTGAAGTCGTGTAATCCGTGCGTGCTAACAAGCGTCTCGTCCTATACTGCGGGCCTTGTCTGCTTCCGCTCACCGCCTGCCGCCGCGCGTTCTCCCGCTTGAAGTCCTCCGACGACTTGTAGTCCGTCTCCAAGAGCTTCTTCAGCTGCAGTGTGTAATGCGACAACGACAAGGTAGGATGGCAAGAGTCAGTTCCAGTACGATACGGGCACTAGAGCCACGCTTGCTGTGTGGCAACCAGCATGGCCGAATTCTTCGTCAGCTGATCACTTTGTCCATCGAGTTCGCAGCTGCACTTCTGACGTGAGCCCAGTGTGAGCAATGTCTACGCGAGCACGGCCGTGGTCCCCACCTTGGGGTGGATCTCCAGGTCGCTGTCCTTGGGGAAGCCCGCGTAGAAGTGGAACGCCCAGAACTTCTCCAGGCCGTACAGGCTGTCGTACTCCTCGTACTCCCGGATGGTCATCTCCTCAAACTGCTTGTACAGGTCCGCGTCGAAGCTCTTCTCGAGGCCTGCATGGATCAGCGGGCATGCGGATCAACCCCTGCTGATCATGGCCTTGTGGGCAAGGAGGACTCGCCCCGATCCAGGGCACAGGGACAAGCGTGTGTACGTCTGCGCACTCCGGGACTGGCTGGTGCTGTCTTGCATGCATGGCTTCACTCGCCTCTATCTGGCGGGTTCCCTCAACCTGGCTCCGGACCTTCTCTCGTGGTACGTCCAGCTGCCCGCGACACTGCCCACTACCGGTCCTAGCCCCCAGGCCTCTGCTACACACCGCCCTAAGCGTTGCCTCGGCCCCCAGCTACTACGTCCCATCAACCTCGCGGCTCGCCGCCTCCCAGTCTTACCGTAGCTGAAGAACCTGAACAAGCACTCCATGCCGTAGTGGTAGTTGGCGGCCGCGTCCTCCTCCGCGTACTTGAGGAATTCCGCAAACATCTTCTCGTTGAAGTGGTCGCGCAGGAAGTAGCACCAGAAGCGGAACAGTGTGTTCATCTCCTCGCTCTGGCCGACGCCTGCAAGGGAGTCGCCAATCCGCGCCCACCGCACCCGTCAGCAAGCTGCGCGGCCGTCGTTGGCAGGACAAGACACCGCCAAGACCCTATACAGCGCACGCACTGCCGACGGACTGCGCGCAAGGCCCTTCAATCGGTGTGCTGGATGTGCTGCATGCGCTCGTGCCGTGAACACACACGATACCCTGCCAGCCACGCGTCTATTTGTTGTCCCAATAATCTACAGTGTTATAGACTAGGTTTATTTCTTGTCACGGTACTGCGCAACACTGCGGTATCAATCGATCATCTAGTGCCCCGAGCCTATACGTTGAGGTACTGCGTTTGGCGCAAACGCAGCCGTGCTCCCGCGGCGCGTGCGGCACGCCCCACTTCCAACCCACCCTTGGCCGCCCGGTCCTCAATGCACCGCTTGAACCACTTCATGTACTTGATCTGCTTGAAGCCATTCTCCTCCAGCAGCGCGTGGCTGGGGTGCTGGAACTTGGGCAGCGGCAGGGAGCTGCCCGGCCGCCCTGCGCCGCCGGGGCTGGAGCCCAGCAGCCCGCCAGCCGCCGCCATGTGCCGCTGCTTGTACGACCCGGCTCCGAAGCTGCTCGCCATCGAGCCCGACGGGGAGGTGCCGTACAGGCCATTGCCGTCGGGCGGGGTGGCGCCCATGAGCCAGCCGACCGCGCCGCCGTTGGGGGGCGAGGTGCCCGACAGGCCGTCGTGGCGGCGGTTGCGCGAGTACGAGTGGCCGCCGATGCCGTACGACGATGACTTGGGGATAGAGGAGCCGTAGAAGTGCACGCCCTGGAGGAGGTCAACACATGCCACGGGTGCACGGCAGCAACTGAGCATGGCAGGTGCGCATGTATGGGGGACGATGGGCCTATGGTGCCGCCGTACGTTGCCAGGATACACCCCAAACTTCCGAAAGTCCGGACAAGTCCGGAAGGAAAGCTGCAACAGGGCAGCCCATCCAGCTCCCAGATGGCAGAGCGCAGGAACGTAACGCACCGGAACAGAAAGCGAAAAAACGCAGCGCAAACACCATCCTGTAACCCCACCCTGTAACGCTGGTTATTATGAGGTTTTAAAGCGGCAAGCGCACGCTGCCCCGTAGTCGGTTATCCAGCCCTCACACCGCACCTGCACAGGGGCTGCAGCGCGCGACCCAGAGGCGCCGTGGGGCCCCTTGGGCGGCTTGGCGCCGTGCCCGTGCCCGTGGCGGCCCGACTTGTGCACCTGCTGCGAGGGATGGAGGTGCACGGAGTTGTGGGGCACGGAAGCGAGGCAAGCAGGACACAGCAGGTCAGCCAGTGGTAATCCCAGAGACAAGCAAGTGCCCGTAACCCATGCTGCTTGGCACGCAGTCCATTCTCCCTGGGAATGGCTACTTGAGTGCACAAGGTCTGTTACCAGTCGCCGCCTTAAGCTCCGTATGTCTCCTTTCGCCGCACCAGCGTGTATCCCTCAATCCCCGGCATTCAGAGGAGCTGGCAGGTACAGCCACCCCCAGTCCAAATCTGGAGCCAAGAGCTGGCTGGCAAAGCCACCAGCTATTTCAAGTCCGATTGCAACACCTACTCAAGACCTCTGCGTGGCGTGGCTCATGAGTGGACAGGTCATGACATAGTCTCCGCCGCTCGGCCGTCCCTTCACCTCCATGCCGAGCTGCCCCACATCCCACCCACCGTCCTGCCTAATGCGCCGGCACCGATGCTTCCCTCACTGCACCGCCGGCCCGACGCCAAATCTTCCCCAGCCTCCACACCGCATCTGCCCACACCCCTGCCCTCCGCATCCCGCCTAGCTCAACGCTCCGTGCCCACCCGCTACCGCCACCTGTTTTCCCGGCTCTCACCTCAGCCAGCTCCTGCTCATACAGCGCCAGCCCGTCCGCAATGAGCCGGCTGGTGGAGCTGTCAATGGCCTTGCCCGCCCCCGCGACGCCGTCGCCCGCCCCCGCGCTGGCGCCGCCGCGCTGTCCCCTGCTGCGGCTGGGCGTCACCACAATGAGCTTCTCCAGCACGTCCTGGTCGCTCATGGTGTTGGCCGCCGAGGCGCCGCCCATGGCACCCACGCTGTCGCCCTGCTCCTCGCGCTGCGTGGCGGCGTCAGCATCCTCCTCCTCCTCCTGCGGTAAGGGGACAGTGAGGTGCGTAGTAAAATACACGGCTTGCGGGCTTGTTCCTGTAGCCGACCCGCGTGTGCAAGTCCGCATGCCAGTGACGCAATACTGGCTCGACCAGTGGCAAGGACCAATCTATGTAGAAAGAGCTGCACAGTGCGTCTCGAGTTGCACTCCTGTACTTGCCACCCCAGTCTCGCCCAAGCCCAGATCCCTGACAGTCCACCCTGGCGCCTACAGCAGGGCTCTCAATGCTTCAGACCCTCCCGAAGGGCCTACCTCGTCCATGGCAAAGAGGTCATCATCGTCGTCATCAGCCGCCTTCTTGGCGGGCGCAGCAGGCTTGGCCTTGCCCGCGCCCGCACCACCCGCCGCCGCGATTACCCCGCCAGCCGTCTTGCCGGACGGCGGAGTCACCGGGGACCCCTTGCCCAACGAGCCCCCGACCGCAGCCGCTAGCAGCGACGCCGCTGCAACGGAGCCCTCCGCTGGTGCCGGGGACGCTGCCGCCGCCACCGCCGCCACGGTTGTCGGCTCCTGCCTGCCGCTGTCGGCAGCATCCTTGCTGCCTGCCGCCGGCTTGGCCGGGCTGGCCTCCGCCGAGCCCGCGGCGCCGCCAGAGGCCGCTGCCGCGCCGCCAGTACTGCTATTGGTGCTGGCGGCGGGTGTGGCCTTGACGGCGGCGGGGTTGTGGGACAGGTCGCGCTGCTGCGGGGGCAGGATCCACTTTTGCCAGTTATCGCGTGAGCGCAGGTGCGTGTGGTCCCCGGAGATCTCCACGATCGTCGACTCGGCCATGGCGTCCACGATGAGCGTCCAGTCCAGCGTGAGGATGCGTACCCGGTTGAAGTTGGCCACCACGGCCAGGGGAATCCAGCCATTGTCGTCCATTTTCGAGCGCAGGAAGATGTCTTTGCACAGGTTGTCCACCGAGAAGTAGTAGTCGATCTGCTTGCGGACAGCCTCCGTCAGCATCTGCTTGGTCTGCGCCTTGTCCGCCGGGCCTCCCGCGGTGCCAAACGGCGCCGTGGGGTAGAACATGCCACCGGCGAAGTAGCCGGCGGGATAGAAGCCGCCCTGGCCGGGCGCCGGAGGCACGGGGGCCGTGATGTACGGGCCCATGGTGTTCGTCTGGGCATTCGAGCTGCTGGCACCGCCTGCGCCGCCCGACTGGTAGCTGGACGAGCCCGAGCCAACGGGGGCGCCGCGGCCGCTGCCGCGACCGCCGCGGCCACGGCCGCGGCCCCCCTCACCCCTGCCGCCGTCCCCACGGCCCCCGCGCCCACCCTCCGGCCGGGAGCTGCCGCCCTCAGCGCCAGAGGCGGTCGCAGTCTCCGACTTGCGGGTCCAGGAGGATGACGCGTCAGCCTCGGAAACGGGGCCGCCCCTGCGGCCCTCTCGGCCACCTGCGGCAGCCCCCCCGCGCCCGCCCCTGCCCCCTCCCGAGCCCCTGCCGCCGCCATGGCTGCTGCTGGCACCTCCACCACTCTTGTCGCCGCCCTTGCTTTGCGCCTCCTCGCCGCCCTCACCCCGCCCGCTGTTCGCCAGGCCCTCCTGCAATGCCGAAACCGGCACACGGACTGGTTTCGTCTTGCCCTTTCCGGATGGTGCTGAGTGCTCCTTGTCCTTCTTCTCCTCCTGTACACCGTCGTGGAGAAGGGGAGGCTGGGGTAAACTACACCCGCAGGCTTTTCATATCAAGGTTTGTACATGAAAAGCTTGACCCCGCCTCTCTGAGTTTGCATACTGCAGCAGCAGCAGCAGCATGCTTACCGGGGCAGGTGCAGCGGTGCCTCCGCTTGTGCTGGCTCCGCCTGCAGGTTGTTCTGGGCGGTCACGCTTCTTCAGTGGTTGCTTCGCGTCCCCCAGTGTAGGCCAGTCCGTTTGGCCGACGTCGCTCAGAGGTGCCACTTGCGGGTCGGGGGTCGGCTGTGCGGAAAATAGGAGTAGGGAGGCGGTGCGATTCGTGTTGTCAGCCCCATCCGCGGCCACCCCCGTCGCACCAACTTAAGGTGCAGCATCTTTATAGCGTCCGCCTTTTGCCGATGTGTTAGGTAACAAGGCATGCTGCATCAACTGATGCATAGACAAGGGAGTCGCGATCGGTCGGAGAGGGGACACGCACCTTCTTCCAAGCCGGTTTGGAGGGCTTGTTTGAGGCCTCCTGTCCAATTGATTCACAGAGAGGTTACGGAGGAATTCAGTGGGTGAGCTAGACGTGGGCTTCGGTGCGTATGCAAGGCATGTCAGCATTCGACCGCCTGTTTTGCGTGCCATAGGCAACGTGTGGCCTGAGCAGGGACGCAATTGAGCACCCTCACCTTGTTCTCTGCTGAACCGGCATCAGCACCAGCCTCAGGAGCGTCGCCTGAAGCCGCTGGCACGGCTGCCGGTGCCTGGGGCGGCGGCTGCGCACGCAGCCGAGCGACAAAAGTGCAAAGACAACAATTCTGTGATACCCATCCAGGCCACACCCATCCTCATGTGCATCATTACAAGAACGGCTGTGCTGCGGTGGTCTCAGGCGATGGCTTTGCGATGCTGCATTCGGCCCATTTCGCAGCGGTGTGCTGAAGGTCCTGGGCTTGCACCCACGCCGCTGCTTTTGGTCATTGTTGAAGGCAGCACTGCTTACCGCACTGCCTTGTGGGGCAGCAGCCTTCTCCTCGCCCTTCTCAACGACGTCCGCCTTCTTCTCCGCGTTCTCCGACATCTGGCCCAACTCTGGAGCAACTATTTCCTTAGTTAGGTTAGGCACACATGGCTGCAAGCGTCCGGAGTCCAGCTCAGAGGTGCAGGGATGTGTTGGGTATCGCTGGCGTCACTATGCGTGGGCTTGTGTGCTTAAATGCAGTCAAAAGTACAGCAAATTCTCTTACTGCGTGTGGGAAAAGATCCAGTATGCACCGAGTATGCGCGGAGAGATTGCCCTGCGATGAGCCAGCTTGAAAGGACTAATCGACAGCCAAAGTAACAACGTTAATTTCGTGAGACGACCCTGTTTTTAATAAAGCATTATTCACCTTTATCCATCTTATGCCTTGTCTGATGCCCGACTTCGGAAACGCCCAATAACTGCTTTATGGCCGGGAACCCAGACGACCAGAAGAGCAGCCTGTCACAGTCTTTGCAAGGCTGAGTTTAGAGTAGGCCCGACCGGGCTCAGCCCGGGAGACGATGGTGCAGGCAAGAAGCTTGTCCTGCGACCTTTGAGTTTGGCGCGCGCAGAGCAGCTTTCTGTCCTGCAGGACACAAGCGTCTGAGCGTGTTGCATTGCCTGCCAAAGCAGGTATATAAGGAGCCGCTCTGCCGCCGCTACTATGGGAGTATCCTTGGCGAGGCGGTTCTCCTGCGCGTCTTTGCCTACCTGGGTGCCATAGCGCTTGCCCTCGTTGTGGCCTACGCCACTGGGGGCTTCTGGATCAAACTGAAGCCTGACAATGTGCAAGCGAGTGTACATTACACATACGACGCCCTGCTTATCTTTGAGGTGCGGATATGACAGCATACACACGGTCCTGCATGAAATGCATGATTGCCGCCATGCATGCAGCGTACAGACCCGCAGAAGTGGTTCAGCGGGGGCCCTGTCGGACCGAGATGAGAACAACGCATACCATTCTTGCTTGCGCGCAGGGGTTGAATCCTGGGGAGGTCATGGTGTGGAGCTCCCTCTCTACCATCAACACCCAGTTCTCAAACTACGTCACGGCAGCCACAGTTCAGGTACGCAGGTGTGGGTACAAGCTACAGGATACGGAAGTGGTTTGCGAGCACTCCTAGCCCAGGTCCGCACAACATGCCCTGTCAGCCGTGTCGACACCTTTGCGTGGTAGGGCTACCGTACTTGTGTTGGGCCTCGGCACGTCTGCACCAGCATCCAGCCAACCACTTTGCGAGGACGGCCGCTGGTCAGCATGTGGACTAGTAGTATCATTGGGGGCGTTACCTGATCGGCACCTAATGGACATGGTGCTCCGAGAGGGTGCCAACATCGGCAGCTGCCCGTGCGCCGCGAGGACAGCGGCAGCATGGCGCAAGCAGCTTTGGGAGTGGCGCGGGATGCAGGGATACGCCACGGTTGGTTTGTGCCGTAAGGGCGGTGGCCTCGACGCTGGTCGCACGGAGCAGCGGCAGGAAACCCGCAGCAGGAGCAGAGCCCATCGTACATCAATAAGGGGCTGAACGGATATGGAGCGGCGTTGCGAGTCCGGGTGGTCCCCAAAGCCGGCATGTGGCCCCGTTCTGCTGGCCGTTGGCTGGATGAGGTGGCACGCGGCGGGCAGTGTCCAGCGCCACGCAGAGCAATGCAGCAGTGGATACGCAGCCATTTGCACGGGTCGTGTACAGGCATGTCGGGACAAGATGGGGCGACTGCAGCAGCTGGCGCTTGCATACCGCAAGCGCGTTTGAGCTCCGTCGCCAGCGACGCACCATGCTCATGGGCCTCAGTGCTCGAGCGATGGGCATAAGCGGCCGGCCAGGGTCTGGCGGGGCTGTCAGGAGGAAGCAGGACTGGGCACGCAGCCCGATGTACGGTTAGCGGCAAGCATGTCGGGATAAGGAGGGGCGTCTGCAGCAACTGCCGCTTGCATAGCGCAAGCGCGTTTGAGCTCCGGTCCCCAGCTACCCACCATGCTCATGGGCCGTAGTGGCCGAGTGCATGAGCGGTCAGCCATGGTCTGGCGGGGCTGCCAGGCGGAAACCTCCTTGGTGGCTTGCGTGCAGCTGGGAGGCGGCTGGCAGCATTGGCTCCACCCACCTGCCAAATCTTCCCGTCCGCGGGGACTCCCCGGGGCGGCGTGCAAGCCAGCAGCGAGCATGCTGCTTAGAGCCAGCTGCTTCTCCTCTACAGGGAGCAATGTCAGCGGGGAGGTGCCGCAGACTCTGGCAGGCCTGGCGCCAACGTCGGCTGCGCATTGGCATCCAGGCATAAGGCCCCGAGCTGGGATGTGGCAGCCACGTCAGCGTCGCGCAGCAAAACTGCCTCATGCCCTTTCGCCATATCATTCTCAGCTCTCCCCCTTTTAAGACCATGTTTGCAACACCCTGCTGTGCGCACGTTCCCTTACCAGGCGGGGGAGGAGGACATCAACAATGACGGGAAGGTGGACATCATCAACTTCAGCGCGGCAGTCGCCAAGGACTTTCCGATCCACAGCGTGAAGGCGCTGCTACAGTTCCACTACTCCATATCGGTAAGGGCTTCGGCGAGAGGGGGCCAACGTATGCAGGGTTGTGCAAGGCTGAACAGCTCGTGCTCCATAGTGTGCAATCGGCCCCATGGATGCTGCCGGGCTGCCGCAGTGATCGCAAACCCGTAGTGCACTCTTGCACTGAACAGCATACACCTCGGCAAAACTTGCCTACTCAAGACATGCACCCCCCCCCCCCCGCCGTCGCTCCATGGCACTGCAGGGCTCCCTCAAACTGGACATGTACTCGCTGGCGTACCTGCAGCACAGCTCGCCTGTGCAGGGGGCAGCGCTCTTCACGGACGGACACGTAGGTGCCGCACATGTGCAGGCCGGCAGAAGATGGAAGTGCACCACCACCACATACACTTGGTGTTTCCGTATGCTCCACAGGAGATAATGTGAAAAGCCCTTGTGCCCCAACCACCCCCGCTGAACACTTGCTGATTGCCGCTGGCCGCGCCCGCATTATGCAAACAGCCCTCACGTCGGGGACAGCCACTTTGCTTTTGCGTGCCGCAAATAAGCGCACTCCACACAGACGCACAATGCACCTCCCTCCTCTAGCGGCCAGCGCGAGGTAGCCTCCTCTTTGGTCCCACCACAGCTGGAGCTGGTGGCCCTGACCCAGCTGGCTGCCAACCGCTACTCCTCCGTGTACAACACTCCGCTGCTCAACTCAACAGCCCCCCTGGTGCAGTCGGTGGTGCAGGTGGGGCAGCGGGGAGGTCCATACCGAGGCGAAAAAGCTGGCTGGCTTGCATCTGGGTCCTTCCATGGTGTCTGTCACGCAGTGCTGCTTTGGCGCCAGGGCGGCCTTTGCGCCACGGGCTCGCTGGAACAGGGGCTTTGCGGGGTGGACAGAACGCGCCTGCAGTGCTGCATGTGGTGCTGATATCGGGTCTACTCTTCCGGTTTTCGGCCCTTTGCGTATGGTCCTCACAGCCCACCGTCCAGCTGGAGCTGCAGTCCATCCTCCAAGGCTACCTATCTCGGAACTACACGACCTCCTACCAAAACTACAACCCCGTCTGGATGGTGGGTACTGCGGACAGACGGAATCCGTGGGGCATTTCCAGTGTGCTGACTGACAGCAGTGGGCATTCCTCGTGCCTGCTTGCTCACATTGCCACGCATGCACATCTACTGTTCACTGTTCCCGGTACCAGGCTCCGTTGCACGTCCTTGCCGCTTGATTGCTGTCCTCTGCCCTGTGCAATGCAGTCGGGCATACGCGACAGCTTCACCCTCAACATGCGGATACGGATACCGCCGCACCAAGTCGTGTACTACAGGTAGGCATCCACTGCTGCTACCACAACGCGTATGCCTTCACCGAAGTCCACCGACTTTGACCTCAATCCGACGCCGTTAGCATCGTGCCCACTGAAGCATATCTTGCACACATCGCCCTTCTCAACTTGCAAGGTATCTTCCATAATTATTGGCTCATCTCACATACTGACTGCATCAAGGTGACACACCAGCAACAGTACCCTCCGCATACCACCTACCCTGTTGTGCCACGACGTGTGCTTTCCCAGGCCGAGCCCGATTGAGATGCTCAAGGGCGGGTGGATCCAGTGGCTAGCCACCTTTGTGGCCCTGTGGTACCTGCTCACATGGGCCGAGTGGTTCGTGTTCACGCAGCGGCTGGTGGAGACACGCGTGGTGTCGGACTTCAAGCCCAAGATGCAGAAGTTCTAGGCTAGGGGCTTTTGGGACATGGAATGGTGTGGAGTCAGGCGGGCGCGCGCTTGAAGCGAGCGCAGACTGATGCGTGCACGACGGGGACGTGGGCGCGACTGAAGAGAACGCCGCACTCCAGACCGCCAATGCAGCTAGCGCAGCGCACGGAGTATGCAGCATGGAGTGTGCCTGCATTGGCATCTTGCGGCCTACACATGCCATGCCCCACCGCACGCCTGTTACTGCTGAGCGTCGCAGTGAGATAATAAGCTAGTATGGTCTGTGGTGGAGGTGCGTTCGGCCAGCGCGCGTGTGTAGGTGCAGCTTCATTGAGCGCGCGGCGAGGTCGCTCCACGAGAGGGGTCTCAGGGCGGCACCGTGGGTGGGGCGTCACGAGTGGGGCACTTATGCACCTTATCAACGTTGAGAGCGCGAGGTGAGGTGAAGGCTTGGATGATGCGGTTATCTGAAACTGTTCGGTTGTGCGGGACGTTTCGCGCTCTACCTGGCTCTACCAAGGTGCCGGAAGCTGTGATCATGTTGGGCGCCTTCCCTGTTGGCGGAGTCACGTGTGCCGGTCTGCAGGCCACGCCTGATGGAACCACCCCTGCCCAGGTGTGTGAAACCAGTGTTACACTGTGGGCAAAAGCCGGGGGTCCATAGCCGGACCGAGACACAGCGATGGCCTCTAGGGCCTTAGGCACGAGCCGGGAGGGCTCGAAACACGGGACAACGCCCGACAGCACACGCGGGGGT
>VFQN01001297.1_pt1 | contig 42396 bp, 35 predicted proteins | sample 3512371 | NCBI WGS metagenome assembly VFQN01 (sample SAMN10412370, study PRJNA504923) | tailings metagenome | isolation source: Replicate 2 from Balatoc abandoned mine | place: Philippines: Itogon, Benguet | collected 2017-08-28 | reverse complement strand
CCTTGATGAGCGCGCATCTCTGTGCCGCCATGCCGAACTTCCGCATCATGGAAATCGATATCGACGACGTGCCGTGGAAGGACGATCTGGTGACTCACCCGCCGGTGATCCAGAATGGCGAACTGATCGTGCCCACCCGGCCCGGCTGGGGTGCCGACATCAACGAGGAGGCGGTCAGGGCGCATCCGCCGAAGAATCCGCATCCCTGAGAGGAAGAGAGATCCCATGGTCTACGAGTTTCGCACCTACACGCTGGCGCCCGGCAAGATGCCGGAATATCTCAAGGCCGCCGAGACGATCGGCCGGCCGGCCCGCGGCAACAATTACGGCGTCAACCATGGCTACTGGACGTCGGAGTTCGGCGCCCTGAACCAGATCTGGCATCTGTGGAAGTACGACAGCTACGAGGAGCGCACGCGCCTGCGCGCCGAGCTGCAGAAGAACAAGGACTGGACCGAGAAGTACATCCCGATCGTGCGCACCTGCGTCGTCCGCCAGGACCTGCGGCTGATGAATGCCGTGGTCGACATCAGGCCGGACGACGGCACGACGGGCAACGTCTACGAGCTGCGCATCTACCGCTGCGGCCTGGGCGGCGCGGTGCAGTACGGAAAGGACTTCAAGGAAGTCCAGGCGGCGCGTGAGAAGTACTCGCCGATCTGGGGCGCCTGGACCGGCGAGTTCCCGCAGCCCAACGAGTGGATCCATCTGTGGCGCTACAAGAACCTGCAGGAGCGGTTCGAGGCCCGCGCCGCGGCAATGAAGGATCCGGCCTGGCAGGCCTATCTCGCCAAGGGCCCGGCCAAGCTGCAGGAGATGCATTCGACGCTTCTGCTGCCGACGAACTATTCGCCGCTCAAGTAGCAACCTCTTCGTTGTCATCCTGAGGCGAAGCCGAAGGGTCCTTCGCTTCGCTCAGGATGACAATTTTTTTGTGACCAAGAGTATGCGCATGGATACGTTCGACGACAGCCTCGCCTTCGTGAAGTTCGGCGTCGGCCAGCCGGTGACGCGCAAGGAGGATCCGACCCTCCTGCGCGGCGAGGGCCGCTACACCGACGACATCAATCTTCCGGGCCAGGCCCATGCAGTGATGGTGCGCAGCCGCAACGCGCACGGTGTGCTGAAGGGGATCGACGCGTCCCAGGCGAAGGCCATGCCGGGCGTGCTGCTGATCCTGACGGCGGCCGATCTCGACGAGGCGGGCTTCGGTCCGCTGATGTGCCCGCTCAACATCCCGCAGCGCGACGGCACCCCGATGAAGACGCCGCCGCGCTGGCCTTTGGCGAAGGGCAAGGTGCGGTTCGTCGGCGAAGTCGTGGCCATGGTCGTCGCGGAAACGGCGGTCCTGGCCAAGGACGCGGCGGAAGCCGTCATGCTCGACATCGAGGAACTGCCGGCCGTGACCAGCCCCGAAGCGGCGCTGGCCGAGGGCGCGCCGCAGATCCATGCCGAAGCGCCGGGCAACCTCGTGCTCGATTTCCATTTCGGCGATGCCGAGGCCGTCGCGAAGGCCTTTGCTGAAGCCGCCCATGTCACGCGCCTCGAGATCGATTCCCAGCGCATCGTGGTCAACGCGATGGAGCCGCGCTCGGCCATCGGCTCCTACGATACCGAGAAGGACCGCTGGGTGCTGAACGTCGGCTGCCAGGGCGTGTTCGGCCTGCGCGGCGGCCTGGCCAAGGATGTGCTGAAGGTCACGCCCGACAAGTTGCATGTGTTGACCGGCAATGTCGGCGGCTCGTTCGGCATGAAGGCGCCGCCCTATCCGGAATATGCGCCATTGTTGCTGGCGGCGAAGATGCTCGGCCGTCCGGTGAAATGGACCGACGAGCGGTCCGAGAGCTTCCTGTCGGATCATCATGGCCGCGATCATGAGCGCATTGCGGAGCTGGCGCTCGACAAGGACGGCAGGTTCCTCGCGGTGCGGCTCACCGGCTACGGCAATGCCGGCGCCTACATCTATCCGCCGATGCCCGCCACGACCAACGCGGTGAAGAACCTGATCGACGTCTACCGGACGCCGGCGATGGAGGTGAACTCGAAGATCGTCTTCACCAACTGCACACCGGTCGCGGCCTATCGCGGCGCCGGTCGTCCCGAGGGCAACTATTTCATGGAGCGCCTGATCGACACGGCGGCGCGCGAGATGGGCATCGACGCCATCGAGCTGCGGCGGCGCAACCACATCGCGCCGGAGCAGATGCCGTACAAGTCGCCGGCCAACAATCTCTACGATTCGGGCGAGTTCCGCGCCATCCTCGACGAGACGCTGCAGATCGCCGACTGGGACGGCTTCGCGGCCCGCAAAGAAGAGAGTGCGAAGCGCGGCAGGCTGCGCGGCCGTGGCGTCGGCAGCTATCTTGAGGTGACGGCGCCGGCCGGCAAGGAACATGGCGGCATCCGCTTCGAGCCCGATGGCACCGTCACCATGCTGAGCGGCACGCTCGACTACGGCCAGGGCCATGCCTCGGCCTTCGCCCAGGTGCTGACGGGACTGCTGGGCATTCCCTTCGAGCGCTTCAAGCTGCTGCAGGGCGACAGCGACCAGCTCAAGGCGGGCGGCGGCACTGGCGGCTCGCGCTCGGCGCTGGTCGGCGCCGAGGCCTTCCTCGAAGCCAGCCGCAAGGTGATCGACCAGGGCAAGCAGATCGCTGCGCACGTGCTCGAAGCCTCGGTGGCCGACATGGAATTCGACAAGGGGCGCTTCAAGATCGCCGGCACCGATCGCGGCATCGGCATCCTAGAGCTGGCGCAGAAGCTGCGCGACGGGCTGGCGCTGCCCGAGGACGTGCCGCAGACGCTCGATGTCGCGCATGTCTCCGACACGCCGCCTTCGTCGTTCCCCAACGGCTGCCATGTTTGCGAGGTCGAGATCGATCCCGAGACGGGCACGATCGAGCTGGTGCGCTACTTCATGGTCAACGACTTCGGCACGGTCATCAATCCGCTGCTGGTCGAGGGCCAGGCGCATGGCGGCGTCGTGCAGGGGCTCGGCCAGGCGATCATGGAGCGCACCGTCTACGACGAGCAGGGCCAGCTGCTGACCGGCTCCTTCACCGACTACGCCCTGCCGCGGGCCGAGGATGCGCCGAGCTTCACGATCCGGAGCCATCCCGTGCCGGCCAGGACCAACACGCTCGGCGTGAAGGGTTGCGGCGAAGCGGGCTGCGCGGGCGCATTGCCCTCGATCATGAACGCCATCGTCGACGCGCTGGGCGGCAAGCACATCGACATGCCGGCCACGCCCGAGAAGGTCTGGCGGGCGTTGAACGCGGGTTAGCCCTTCGCCTCGATCTCGATCGTCTTCTTGACCGCCGGCCGCTCCAGCATGCGGGCGTGGTGCGCTTCGAGCGCGGGGAAGTCGCCCGGCTGGCGCTCGAGCTGGTCGCGGAAGCGCCAGTAGACGCGGAACAGGTGGATGTCGGCGATCGAATAGCGGTCGCCCAGGATCCAGGTGCGATCCCCCAGCCGCTTGTCTGCCACCGCGTAGAGCTCGCGTGCCTCGGCGACGCCCTGCCGGATCGCCGGATGGATCGTCGAGGCGACGTAGGACATCCAGGAAATGACCTGCGCCTCGGCCTCGATGTCGCCGGTTGGCAGCAGGTTGGCCGCGGGATAGGTGCGGGCGAGGTAATGGAGGATGCCGGCCACCTCGGTGAGCGGGCGGCCATCGATCATCAGCACCGGAACCTTGCCGACGGGGTTCACGGACAGGAAGGCCGCGTTGCGCGTTTCCTTGCGCGGCACCGAGACCGCCTGCTTCTCGAACGCGGCGCCGACTTCGTGGAGGGCGATGTGGGCTGCCATCGAGCTGGAGCCGGGCGAGTAATAGAGCTTGAGCATGTCGGACCGTACCATGCCTGTCGTCGCGGTCGAGGGTCGGTTATCCTGCCGTCATGATCACGCTTCTGCTGTCGTCCCACGCGCAGCGTATCTGGGGCGAGCGCATCGCGGCCGCCGTGCCGCCCGGCACGCTGTCCTTCCTCACCGCCGAGGAGGCGCTGGCGGCCGACGGGCCCAGCGCCGCCGACATCGCGTTCATGACCCGCGAAGTCACCGGCAAATCCAGCCCGACCCTTCCAACGCCGGAGCTGCAGGGCTTCGACGCGGTGGTACGCAAATCGCCAAACCTCAAATGGCTGCAGATCCATCCGGCGGGCGCCGAGCGGCCGATCTATCGCGAGCTGCGCGCGCGCGGCGTCAAGGTGACGACGGCCTCGGGCGCCACGGCGGTCACGGTGGCGCACAGCACGTTGGGCGCCCTCATTGCCATCAACCGCCGCTTCCCGCTGCTCGCCGATGCCCAGCGCCGCCATGCCTGGGAGCCGCGCCTCGGCGAGCGCTCGCCGCGCGATCTCGTCGGCCAGTGCGCCGTCATCGTCGGCATGGGCCCGATCGGCCGCACCATCGCTTCGCTGCTCGCGGTGCTGGGGATGCGTACGATCGGCGTGCGCCGGACGGCCGAGACTGTCGAGCATTGCGAGAAGGTCGTCGCCTACGAGCAGTTGCACCAGGTATTGCCACAGGCCGACTGGCTGATCCTGTGTTGCCCGGCCTCGCCGGTGACGCGCGGCATCGCCAATGCGGCGGCCTTCGCGGCGATGCCCGACGGGTCGCACCTGATCAACGTCGCGCGCGGCGAGATCGCGGTGGAGAAGGACGTCATCGCGGCGCTGCAGAGCGGCAAGCTGTCGGGCGCCTATCTCGATGTGTTCGAGCGCGAGCCGCTCGATGCCGCGTCGCCGCTGTGGGACCTTCCCAACGTCATCGTGTCGCCGCACACCGCCAGCCATTCGCTGGGCCAGAACGAGGCGATCTTCGGCATCTTCCTCGACAACCTGGCGCGCTTCCGCGCCGGTCAGGCGCTGCGCAACGACGTCGACAATCTGGGCTGAAGCGCTTCCGCCACGGCGCGTCGGTCGAGGTCGCGGCGCAGGCCGATCACGACCAGCCGGCCCGGTTTCGTGCCGGCAGGGGCCGCGTCGATCTCGAAGCGCCGGCCGACGACGTGCAATGCCACGCCGTTCAGGATGCCCTTGGCGCGCAGCACGCCCATGCCGGGGGCGCTGAGACGGCGGCCGAGTTCCTCCGCGTCGATGTCTTCAGGCACGTTCAGTTCGAGCGAGTCGTAGAGTGAAGCTGCGTCCGGCCCGCCGGGCGTCGTGAGCGTCGCCGACAGTCGGGGCGGCGCGGCATCGCGCAAACCCAGCAGCAGGTCTGGCGCGATCTCTGCCCGCGTCGCAGCCAGAATCTGCGCCGACGGGCTCTGCGTGGCGAGCCAGGCGAGCGTCTCCTGCAGCGCGGTCTCGTCGACGAGATCGCATCGATTGGCGACGACGAGGTCCGCGGCGCCGAGCTGGCGCGTGATCGTGTCGCCGAGATAGGCATCGTCGGCCATCGTCCGCACCGTTTCGACGTCGACCATCACCACGATCCCGTCGATGCGATAGGCCGGCAACAGGGTGACCGCGCTGGCCACCATGCCGGGCAGGGCGACGCCGCTGGTTTCCAGCACCACGCGCTCGATGTCCGGCCGCTGGGTCGGCAGCGCCATCAGCGTGTCCATGAGATCGGAGCCGTAGCTGCAGCAGACGCAGCCGCCCGAGATTTCCAGCGTGTCGCCGTCCGCTGACACGATCAGGTCGCGGTCGATCGGCGTCGCACCGAAATCGTTGACCAGGACCGCAAGCCGCTGTCCGTCGGCGGCGCGCAGCAGGCGGTTGACCAGGGTCGTCTTGCCGGCGCCGAGATAGCCGCCGATCACCGTGACCGGCAGCCGTCCGCCCGGTCCGGTCGTGTTCACGCGCCGTTGGCGGGAAAGGGACGGCCGCCCTGCACCGTGCCCCAGATGCGCACGTCCTTGAGCTTCTCCGGTGCGATCTCCAGCGGATCGTCCTCCAGCACCGCGAAGTCGGCGCGCTTGCCGCATTCGATCGAGCCGACCTCGCCGTCGAGCTTCAGCGTCCAGGCGGCGCCCAGGGTGATCGTGCGCAGCGCGTCGGCCACCGATATCGCCTCGCTGGTCCCGAGAGTGCGCCCGCTGGCGGTGCGGCGGTTGACGGCGCCCCAGGCGGTGAAGAGTGGGCCGAGCGGCGTCACGGGGGCGTCGGAGTGGATGGCGAGCGGCACGCCGCTGGCCAGCGCCGTGGCGCAGGCATTCATGCGCATCGCCCGCTCCGGTCCCACCGTCGTCTCGTAGTGCTGGTCGCCCCAATAGAAGTGGTGATTGGGAAACAGGTTGGCGCACATGCCGAGCCGCGCCATGCGCCGGAACTGCGCCGCATCGGCCAGCTGGCAGTGCTGCAGGGTGAAGCGGTGGTCGCGCGCGGGCTGGTCGAGCAGGGCGCCTTCGAGACAGTCGAGCGCCATCTCGGTCGCCTGGTCGCCGTTGGTGTGGCTGTGCACCAGCACACCCTTCTCAAGAGCCAGTTTGTAGAGGCCGCTGATCGCCTCGGGCGGCGTGTACCACAGGCCGTTGGGCGCGCCGTTATAGTAGCCGGGCCAGCGCAGCCGGGCCGAGAAGCCCTGGATGGAGCCGTCGACGAACAGTTTGATGGCGCCGAGGCGCAGACGGTCCGTCGACTTCGCCTTGAGCTTGACCGCGATCTCGACCGCCTGCTCGGGCGTCAGCGCCTGGAAGCGGCGGAACGACACGATGCGCACCGGGAAACCGGCTTCGCCCGTGACGCGCGCCATCATCGACACGGCATCGTCGGGCAACAGGTTGGCGAGATCGGTCGCGGTCGTGACGCCCTGGCGCACGCAGAGCTTGGCGAAGCGGCGCAAGCCGTCCTCGTCGTTGGCCAGCGCTTCGCGGTCGAAGCCGACATGGGCGCCGACGATCGTCATCGCCTCGGGGCCCTTCAGCTCGCCGGTCGGCAGGCCGTCGGGCCCAAGCGGGATGCCGGGATGGTTGACGCCCGGCCGCAACAGGCCGGCCAGCTCCAGCGCGCGGGTGTTCACGTTGAAGATGTGGCCGCTCGCATGCATCACGCCGACCGCGCGCGTCGTCGACACGCGGTCGAAGTCGGCGCGCACGACGCGGCGGTCGCCGTAATAGATCGGATCGAGGCCCCAGCCGGCCAGCGATTCGGTGGGCGAACCCAGCTGGCGTTCGGCTTCCTGAAGGCGCGTCACCACATCTTCGATGGACTGCGCGCCGGGCCACACCTTGCCCTCGGGGTCCATGCGATCGAAGCGGCCGAGATAGGTGTAGCGCCAGAAGGTGCCCTCGGCGGCGTGGCTGTGGCCCTCGACGAAACCGGGCATCAGCACCTTGTCGGCGAACGTGTCGTCGAGCGTGTAGGGGCCCCAGCCGGCCAGCTCCTCCAGCGGGCCGGTGCCCAGGATGCGGCCGTCGCGGACCGCCACATGCGTGGCCTCCGGACGCGCGGGGTTCATGGTGAGGATGCGGCGGGCGCGGAAGATCGTGATCGGGCTCGATGTCATGCGCCGGACAGTAGCGGCCGGCGACACATGACGCCAAGAACTTCGGAGGCGTCCAGTGGCCGCGTACATATGTTGTCGCAACGACGCGAGAATGCGATCAGCGAGACGGGGAGAGGTAGAGCATGATCAGGTTCTGGCGGTGTCTGCGGGCGGCTGTGTTGACGTTGGCGCTGCTCTCGTCTTCCCTCGCGCCGCAGCGCGTGTCCGCGCAGCAGGTGCCGGTGAGCGAATTCCCGGGGTTGGTGCTCGCCGTCTACAATTTCAAGCAGGACAATCCGAACCAGTCACCGATCGGCACACCGATCAGGCTGGTGGCGATTGCGGCGGCGCTCCTGTTTCTGCCCAGCATCATCGGCGTGATGGATTATCCGGTCGGTTCCGGGTCGGTCGCTGCGCTGAGCTGTCCGGTCTTCATCGGCGGGGGCACGCTTCTCGGCGAGGATGGCTGTGCCTGGGCCAAGGCCGGTATGGCGTGGGAGCGACAGGAAGGCGTGGCGATGCAGCGCGGTGCCTATCGCGCCGGCGGCCAGGCCGAAATCGCGCCGGGATGGTTTCTCGGCGGCACGTTCGGTGCGGCCAACCAGATCACCCAAGGCGTGGCCACGCTCGGCACCGGCCAGTCGTTCGATGGCGCCGTCGCGCTGAAGTACTCGCAGGATGCCCTCCTGCTTGCCGGCTCGGCCGGCTTCTCCTCGGCGTGGAACCGCTTCTCGGGCACGCCTGGTATCCTCTCCGACGCCGACGTGACAAACCAGACCGCCCGGGTCCATCTGCGCGGGGCCTACGATTTCGCCTTCGACGGCTGGTATGTGCGGCCGCGCCTCGACCTCGATCTCGCCTACCGCCACATGCCGGGCTTTCAGGTCATGTCCCGGGGCGTGACGGTGATGTCCGTCGGCTCGTTCTCGCAGGCGAGCTTTTCGGCCTCGCCGATGGTCGAGATCGGCGGCCGGCTCGATGTCGAGAGCACGGGCATGATCTTCCGGCCCTATGCAGCCCTCGGCGCGACTTTCCTGCCCGGCAACACGTCGACCTTCAACGTGCAGTTTGCCGGCCCGCTGGCTTTCATGGGCGGCTTCCAGCCCTACCTGCAGGGACCGTCGGTCACGGCCAACGTCGAAGCCGGCGTCCAGCTCTATCGCAGCCGCGGGCTCGAGTTCCGGGCCGAGTATGGGCTGATCGCCGGCACCTCGCTCCTCAGCCAGACCGCCGCCCTGCGGGCGGCCTGGCACTTCTAGGAGATCGCCGCTCCGCCTAGCGCACCGTGTTGCGCGGCACGTCCCGGAACGGCTTGTTGGTGTCGATGCTCGGCTCTTTCGGCATCTTGAGGACACGCTCGGAGATGATGTTGCGCTGGATCTCGTCGGTGCCGCCGGCGATCGACGTGGCCGGCACCGAGACGAGGATCTCCGCGATCACGCCGTTCATCGGGCTGTCGGATCCGGACAGCAAGGCGTCGGCGCCGGAGAGCTGGGTGTGCACGCGCGCGGCGGCGCGGGCGACATGGCTCGCGACCAGCTTGCCGAGCGAGCCTTCGGGACCCTGCGGCTTGCCCAGCTGGGCGGCGGCCCGGGCGCGGCGCGCCGTCCATTCGGCGGCCTTGGACATGACCAGCAGCTTCGCGATTTCCTGGCGCACCACGGGATCGTCGAAGCGGCCGGCTTCCTTCGCGCGCTGCAGGATGAGATCGACCCGGCCCGCGCGCTGCGGATACCACTTGTAGGGCTCCATCGTGGTCGCGATCTCGGCGCGCTCCTCGTCGTAGATGCGGCCCTTGCGGTCCGAACCCATCGCCCAGGTGCGCAAGCCGTCGGCGCCGCGGCGCTCGTGCATCAGGGTCGTCGTCGTGACGGCCCAGCCGTCGCCCACGTTGGCGACCAGGAACTCCGGTTCGACCACGGCGTCGGTCATGAACACCTGGTTGAACGAGGCATGGCCGTTCATCTGCTTCAGCGGCTGTACCTTCACGCCGGGCTGGTGCATGTCGAGGATGAAGTAGGAGAGGCCTTTGTGCTTGGTCTGGTCCCAGTCGGTGCGGGCCAGCAGCAGGCCCCAATGGGCGTGATGCGCACTGGTGGTCCAGACCTTCTGGCCGTTCACCACCCACTTGTTGCCGCGCATCTCCGCGCGCGTCACCGCACCGGCCACGTCCGATCCCGAGCCCGGCTCGCTGAAGAGCTGGCACCAGGTGTCTTCGCCCGTGAGGATGCGGCGCAGGAATTTCTCCTTATGAAGATCGGTGCCGTGCGCCAGGATCGTTGCGGCAGCGAGCGTGCGGATGCCGGCCTTGGCGACTCCGATCGCGCCGATGCGGGCAAACTCCTCGTCGACCACCGGCTGCAACGCCTGCGGCAGGTCGCGGCCGTACCATTGCTTGGGCCAAGTCGGCACACCCCAGCCGGAATCGGCCAGCTTGTTGCGCCATTCGACGAGGCCGAGTTCGGGATTCCAGTTCGCTTCGAGCCAGGCGCGGACTTCGGCGCGGACGTTCTCTTCGTTCAGTTCGCTCATGTCCCGTCCTCCCTCAGGCCGCCCAGCGCTGCATCATCAGCTCGCGATGATGATGGGCATCGCCCAGCAGCACCTCCGAACTCTTGGCGCGCTTGAACCAGAGATGGGTGTCGTTGTCCCAGGTGAAGCCGATGCCGCCATGGATCTGGACGGCATGGATGGCGGTCTGCAGGGCGGCCTCGCTGGCGGCGGCCTTGGCGAGCGACGCGACCGCGACGATGTCCTCGTCGCCCTCGTCGAGGGCTGCGGCGGCATAGTAGGCGGCCGACTTCGCCAGCTCGACGTCGACCAGCATGTCGGCCTGCTTGTGCTTCATCGACTGGAAGGAGGCGATGGGCCGGCCGAACTGCATGCGCATCTGCGCATAGGCCAGCGCGTCCTCGCGCAGCCGTTCGGAGACGCCGGCCATTTCGTTCGAGAGGCAGACCGCCGCCTCGACCAGGGTGCGGGCGAACGGCACGGCGGCGGCACCCTCCTCCGTGCCGAGGAGCGTGGCCTCGACGCCTTTGAAATCCAGCCGCGCCAGCTTGCGCGTCGGGTCCATCACCTTGAGGTTCCGCCGCTCCAACCCCTTGGCGTCGCCCTTGACGGTGAACAGCGAGAGGCCGGAATCCCCGGAAGTGCCGGCGGTGCGCGCCAGCACGACGATGAGATCGGCCGTGTGACCGTCCAGCACGTAGCTCTTGTGGCCGTCGAGCTTCCAGGTGCCTCCGGCTTGCGTTGCCGTCATCCGGGTCGCCGATCCCTCCCAATGGTTGGGATCCTCGACCCAGGCCAGCGTGGCGATCGTGTCGCCCACGGCGATGCCGGGCAGCAGCGCCTGCTTCTGGTATTCGCTGCCGGCGTTCAGGATCGAGCCGGTGGCGAGAACCGCCGTCGAGAAGAAGGGCGCGCAGAGCAGCGCCCGGCCCATCTCCTCCAGCACGATGCCGAGTTCACCGAAGCCGAAACCCTGTCCGCCATAGGCCTCCGGAATGCGCACCGCGGTCAGGCCGAGCTCGCCGTTGAGCTTGCGCCAGGCGTCAGGCTCGAAGCCGGCATCGGTCTCCATCAGGCGCCGTACTTCCTTGGTGGGCGAACGCTCGCCCAGGAACCGGCGCAGGCTGGTCCGGAATTCCTCCTGCTCGCTGGAGAAGCTGAACTTCATAAACAAATCCTCCCAGTGCCGATTTTAGGCACTGGGAAGGATGACCGGAAGCGTCCGTCGAGCGTCGTGGATTGCAGGGCGAGACGCGGCCTCAGACGTCGAGCAGGTCGATATGCACGGCCGATGGGTTCTGGGCGCCCGAGGCGACGAAACCAAAGCTGGTCTCGCCGTCATGGGCGATCGTTCCGTTGTACGAGGCATTGCCGACGACGTAGCCGCTTGCATCGTGCGACACGATGACGGCGTTCCAGATGTCGGTGATCTGGTTGGTGGTCTCGATCCGGACCTGCCATCCGTTGACCGCGCTCTCGCCGTCGTTCTCGAGCGTGACGCTGCCGTTGAAGCCGCCCGACCAGGAATTGACGATCGCGAACATGGCATCGAGGTCGCCCGAGCCGGATGGCGGCGTCGGATCGGTCGGCGTCGTCGGGGCGGCATCGTCGTCGACGATCGTTCCCGTCCCCGTTGCGCGCGTGATCGTGGCGCCCACCGCGTTGCTCAGGACGACGCCGAAATGCTCGTTGCCCTCGACGAGCTTGTCCGGGGAGATCTCGATCGTGATCGTCTTGCTCTGCTCGCCGGCCGCGAAGGTGACGCGGCCGTTGCCGGCGACGAAGTCCGATGCACCCGCCTCGCCGTAGACGGTCTGGTAGTCGACCGTCACTTCGTGCGTCGCGGCCTCCGAGAGGGTGAGCACGAAGCTCGCTGTCGGACCGCTCGGCGTGCCGCCGTCGCCCGGGGTATCCTCGTGGAACTCGTACTGGATGGGCGTGAGGTAGCCCATCTTGTCGTGGTTCACGGTCCGCCAGTCGTTGGCCAGGATGCCGCCGGTGTCGCTGGAATTGGGATTCCACGACCAGAAGGTCCAGCTCACGCCCTTCTGACCGGCCGGCAGGTCGTGCGTGCCGTTATTGTCGAGATCGCCCGAGAGATAGGACGTGATCGCTTCCAGCCACGGCGCATCCTTGGGGTCCTGGAGTTTCGTGCCGAACTCGCCGATGTAAACCGGCGCGATGCCTTCCTTGAAGATATAGCCCCACATCTGGTCGAACTTCGCGGGCAGGGCTTGCGCGAAATTGGCGCCCTGGAACCAGGGTTGGGCGTAGACCGAGTTGGGATAGTCGTGCGCCGAGTAGACGAGCTTGTTGGCGATCTCGAGCTCGATCGGCCGGTCGCGCACACCCATCAGGTTGCCGCCCCACCAGTAGCTCTGGCCCTTATAGTTGGCGACGCCCTCGACGAAGATCAGCATGTTGGGATTGACCTCGCCGATGGCGTTGCCGGCACGCTCCGCCGCCGCCGCCCAGTCGTTCGGTCCGCCCCCACCCCAGGTGCCGTTGTACGGCTCGTTGTGCAGGTCCGCGCCGATCACCGCCGGGGTGTCGGCGTAGCGCTCCGCCAGCATCTTCCAGTCGTTGATCCAGTCGGCTTCGCTGTGCCGGCTGTCGTACCAGAGGCCGTTCTCCGAAGCGCCGGCGCCGGAATTGTTGCGATGATGGTCGAGGATGATCTTCAGCCCGATCTCCTCGGCATAGGCCACGATTCTGTCCATGACCTGAAGGGCGGTGAGGCCGCGCAGGTCGGGGTTCGCCGCGTAGTTGATGTTGGGCGTGGCCGTGCTGTGGAGCGTGTCGTTGGAGAAGGGCAGGCGGATCGTGTTGAAGCCCAGATCCGCCATCTGGTCCATCATCTCCTTGTAATTGCGCGTCCACAGGCCGTGCGGCGCCAGGTCGTTGTTCTCGAAGCCGAACCAGTTCACGCCGGCGATCTGGACCGAGTGCCCGGCCGAGTCGACGATCTGGTTGCCCGAGGTGCTGAGCCAGCCAGGCGCCGCGCCGCCGCCGGGATTGCCCTCGATCACCGTTGCGTCGGAAATCCCGAGCGTCGGCAAGGCCGGCCCCGTGTCGTCATTGACGATCGTGGCGATGCCGGTGGCGTCGGCGATGGTGGCGCCGCTGGCGCCCGAGAGCACGAGGCTGAAGCTTTCGTTGGCCTCGGGAACCGCGTCGCCGATCGTGGCGACCTGGATGGTCTTCTGCGTCTCGCCGGCGGCGAAGGTGAGCGTGCCGGATCGGCCGGCATAGTCGCTGCCGGCCACCGCCGTGCCGTCGGCCGTCGCGAAATTGACGGTCACCGGGCCGGTGGCTGCGGATGACAGGCTCACGGTGAACGTGGTTTGCCCGGGCGTTGCCGCACTGCCTTCGACGGACGAGGCGTCGCTGACCGACAGCGAGGGTGGGGGAGCGGTGTCGTCGTTGACGATGGTACCGGTGGCCACGCCGTCATCGATCGTTGCGCCGGTCGGCGACGACAGGGTGAGCCTGAGCGTCTCGTTGGCCTCGACCGTCGCATCGCCCGTCACCGGCACGAACACGACCTTCGACGTCTCGCCGGCGGCAAAGGTCAGCGTGCCGGACCGGGCGGCATAGTCCTGGCCCGCCCTGGCCGAGACGTCGCTGGTGGCATAGGCGACGGTGACGGGACCGGACGCCGCGGCGGACAGCGTGACGGTGAAGGCGAGGTTGCTGGTGCCGTTGTTCCCTTCCGTCACCGTCGCGTCGGCCACCGAAATCCGCGCATCGTCGTTGACGATCGTGCCGGTCGCTGAGCTGCTGGCGATCGTGGCGCCGGTCGGGGAGGTGAGGTTGATCTTCAGCGTCTCGTTGCCCTCGATCGCCGTATCGCCGGCAACCTTGACCTTGATCGTCTTGGAGGTCTCGCCGGGCGCGAAGGTCAGCGTGCCGGTCTGCGCGATGTAGTCCTGACCGGCCCTGGCGGTACCGTCCGCCGTGCCGTAGGCCACCGTGACCGTGCCGGTGGTGGCCTGCGACAGCGTGACGGTGAAGGCGAGGTCGCGGGTTCCGCTGTCGCCTTCCTTCACCGTGGCGTCGGTGATGGCGATCCTGGGAACGACGACGTCGTCGGTGAGGATCGTGCCGACCGCCGCGCCGTCGGCGATGGTGGCGCCGCTCGGCGACGAGAGGTTGAGCGCCAGGGTTTCGTTGAGTTCCACCGCCGTGTCGCCGTTGACCGTGACGCTGATCGTCTTCCGGGTCTCACCGGCCGCGAACGTGATCGTTCCGGACTTGGCGACGTAGTCCTGGCTGGCCGTCGCCGTGCCATTGGCGGTCGCGTACTTGACCGTCACGGGCCCCGTGGCGGCCTGCGAGAGGCTGACCGTGAACACCATCTGCTTGGTGCCGCCGTTGCCCTCCACGACCGAGGCATCGCCGACCGATATCGTCGGCAGGACAGGCGGCGGCTCCCCGCCGGCGCCGTTCAGAGACAGGCCGGTCGCCGTCGTGCCGCCCGTGGCGCCGGTCGCCGCCTGGAAGCCGAAGGTCACGCTCCCGCCCGGCGGGACGTTCGCATTGTAGGAAGCGTTGCGCAGGACATAGTGGGTGCCGACATGGCTGACGATCTCGGCGCCCCAGATGTTCGTGATGGCGAAGCCGGCATCGAACTCGACGGTCCATCCCTGCGCGCCGGTACCGGCGCCTTCGACCGTCATGTTCCCAATGAAGCCCGCGCCCCAATTGTCCCTGACCGTGTATCGCACCGTTGCCATGGCCTACCTCCACCCGATTGCGTGCCTGCACAGTTGCCATCGACTTTCGGACAGTAAACCGGCAGCCCGCGCCCCAGTCGACGAACCCGGCAGGAAAATCGGCGAACGGTGCTCGGGCGCCGTGGCAGGGGCGGCGCTTGCCCCGCTTCGCCAAATGCCCAATCTTCCGCCCGACTTCCGCTGCCTCCTGGGTTCACGATCTTGTCCGCATTCTTCCTTGCCCGTTGGAACGGTCTGCCCTTGTTCTGGCGGGCCCAGCTTGCGGGTTGGGGGCTGTTCGCGATCGCCAACCTCATGGCGCAGCGCGTGGCCTTTCACAGTTACGGTGTCGCCTTCGCCCGCACCGGGCTCATTCTCCTGTGCCTGGTCGCGGTCTCGACGGCGATGCGCGCCGTGTACGTATCGCGCCGCTCCGAAGCCCGGGTCTCGTTTCGAGGGATGGCCCTGATCGCCGTGCTTTCGCTGCTCGGCGCGCTGGTGACCGCGAGTGCGATCGTTGCCGCCCATGAAGTGCTTCCCTGGCTCGTGACGCCCGATCACCGCGGGGCGGGAGAATTTCTCGTCCCGCTCGTGCATTACTTCTTCGTCCTGGCGGGATGGAGTCTCGCCTATTTCTGGCTGCGCGCCGAACTGGCGGAGCAGGCCGAGCATCGCAAGGCGATGCGGGCTCAGGCCAACGCCCTGCGGGCCGAACTCGAGCAACTGCGGCTCCAGCTCGACCCGCACTTTCTCTTCAATGCCCTGAACGGGGTCGCCGAGGAGATTCCCGAGCATCCGGCCGCGGCCCTGGAGATGCTGCGCAACCTCACCGCCTACCTCCGGCATTCGCTCGACGGCATCGATCACACGGTCGTAACGGTTTCGCGCGAGATTGGCGGCCTGACGGCCTATCTCGGCGTCCAGAGGGCGCGCTTCGGCAACCGCCTGCAGGCGCGAGTCGACGTGACGCCCGAGGCCGCGCAACGGCGCATCGCGAGCTTCCTGCTGCAGCCGCTCGTGGAGAACGCCGTGAAGCACGGCCGGCGCGACGGCGGACTGGATCTCCATGTCGACATTCGCCTTTCGGGCGATACGCTCCACGTCGAAATCGGGAACAGCGGTGTGCTCGACACCGCGCCGCGCCCGACCCGTCGCCCGCGTCCCGGCATCGGGTTGGAGAATGTGCGCCGTCGTCTCGCGCTGCACTATCCGGACCGCCATGCCTTCAATATACGCGAGATCGGTGACGATGCCGGGGACAAGAGAGTGATCGCGACGCTCGAACTGCGGGGAGAGCCGTGCGGGTCCTGATCGTCGACGACGAGCCGCTGGCTCGCAGCGCCCTGCGGCGGCTGCTCGCGGCCCATCCCCAGGTCGCCATCGTCGGCGAGGCCGACAGCACGGAGGCCGCCCGCGAGCAGGTCGCCGGCACGCGGCCGGACCTCGTCTTCCTCGACATCGAGCTGGGGGGCGGCCGTGACGGATTCGACCTCCTCGATTCGCTGGAACGCCGGCCCATCGTGGTCTTCGTCACGGCCTATGCCGAACACGCGGTCGATGCCTTCGCCGTCGAGGCCGTCGATTTTCTCCTGAAGCCGGTGGAGCCGGCCCGGCTGGAACGGGCGCTGGCCCGCGCGGCACGGCAGATCGCCCTGTCGGCACTGCCCGCCGGTCCCGGAACGATCGAGCTCCGGACGCCCCGCCGGACCCTGCTCGTCGCGCCGGCGGAGATCGTGGCGGTCTGCGCCGACGGCGACTTCGTGCGGGTGTTCGTGGCCGGGCAGCCGCCGGTGATGATCCTGCGGACGCTGGCGCATTTCGAGGAGGTTCTGCCGTCCCGCACGTTCGTGCGGCTGGGCCGGTCGGTGATGATCAATCTCGACCGGCTGCGCCGCTTCGAATCGCCGGCGAGGTCGAGCAGCCGGCTCGTCCTCGAGGGTATGGCCGATTCGCTGGTCATCGGCCGCGCCGCCACGGCCCGCCTGCGGGAGGTGCTGGCGGAGAAGGGCTGAGCCGCATCCGAACGGCGGACCGGCCTCTTTCTGGCACCGAAGCTGCAAGGCTCCTGCCGCAACATCGCGGGAGGACCTGATGAAAGCCGTCGTCATCCATGCCACCGGCGGCCCCGAGCAGCTCGTGCTGGCCGATCTTCCCGATCCGGTGCCGGGTGCGGGCGAGGTGCTGATCGACGTTGCCTACGCCGGCTGCAACTGGGCCGACACGCAGGTCCGCATGGGCATCTATCCGCATCCGATGACCTATCCGATGGTCCTGGGCTTCGAGGTCTCGGGGACGGTGGCGGCGCTGGGACCGGGCGTGACCGGCGTGGCGGTGGGCGACCGCGTCGCGACCTTCCCCGAGAAGGGCGGCGCCTATGCCGAGAAATGCGTGGCGTCGGCGAAGGGGCTGATCAGGCTGCCTGACGCGGTCGGGCTGGACGTGGGGGCGGCTTTTCCCATCCAGGCGCTGACGGCCTGGCACATGATGTGGACGATCTACGGCGGCATCGGGCCGGGCGATACGATCCTGGTGAACGCGATCGGCGGTGGAGTGGGGTTGATGTGCACCCAGCTCGCCGTCCATGCCGGCGCGCGCGTCATCGGCACGACGGGCACGCCGGGCAAGGAAGCCCGGGCCCTCGCCTACGGGGCCGCGAGGGTCGTGGTGACGTCTCAGGAGGATTTCGAGCGCGCGGTGCTCGACTTCACCGGCGGCAAGGGCGTCGACCTCGCCATCGATTCCTACGGCGCCACGATGCTCGATCGCACGTTCGGTGTCGTGAAGATGCTGGGCCATGTCATCAGCATCGGCGAAGCCGAGGGGCAGCCCTTCAAGAACATCCGCGAGCGCATCCTGCCGCGCTCCCAGACCTTCACGCGCCTGCATCTCGGCCATATCGACCAGACATCGCCCGAGTGGCAGGAGGGTGTCGAGCGGGTGATGGCCGGCCTGGCCGGGGGCTGGCTCAAGGTTCCCATCGAGGGTGTGTTTCCACTCGGCCAGGCGGCGGAGATGCACCGCCGCCTCGAAGGCCGGGGCGTCGCCGGCAAGTTGCTGCTGAAGGCGAACGGCTGATCCTGCGTCAGCGATCGATCCAGACGTCCTCGAACCGCCAGTTGTTGTAGATGCTGTTGATGTGCAGCGTCACGTTCTTCACGTGAGGCTGCCAGCATCCGGCGATGCGTCCGTGGCTGATGATCGGCCGCGCCACATCCTCCTGCAGCTTGCGGTCGATCTCCCAGACGAGTTCCTGACGCTTCCTGCGGTCGGTCTCGCGCGACTGCTCCTCGAAGAGCTTCGTCATCTCCGGATCGCAGTAGTTGTTGTAGTTGCGCAGCGAACCGCAGGCATAGCCCTCGAACAGGGTGACGTCCGGATCGTCGACGGCGCTGCCGGTGAGGTTGAGCGCGACGACATAGTCTTTCTTGAAGACGCGATTGTAGTAGATCGTCGTGTCGATGATCTCGAGCTCGGCATCTATCCAGATCTGCTTGAGCTGGTCGATCAGGATCACCGCCGGGTCCTTGTAGGTGGCGATGTTGCGCGTGCTGACCCTGAGCTTCAGCCGCTTTTCGGGGCCGTAGCCCGCCTCTTTCATCAGCGCCCTGGCTTCCTCGCGGGATTTCTCCACGTCGCCGTAGCCGATGAGACCCTCGAGTTTCTCCGGCGGCAGGCCCCAGACGCCGTCGGGCGGCGGCAGCAGGGCGCCCCCCATCTGGCCTTCGCCCTCGCTCAGAATCCGGATGAAAGCGTCGCGGTCGAGCGTCAGCGCCATGGCGCGGCGAATCTTCGGATCGTCGAAGGGCGGCACCTCGCGATTGACGATCAGGTTGGTGCTGACGCCGCTCGCGCGCATGGTGCATTGCGCCTGGGGCGCGTCGCGCCTGACGTTCTTCAGCAGCGGAACGGTGACGTCGGCCGGGAAGGTCATGTCGAATTTGCCGGCGACGAACGACAGCATGCGGGTCGAGCGATCCGGGATGATCGAAAACTCGATGGCATCGAGATAGGGGCGGCCCGGCTTCCAGTAGTCCGGGTTCTTCACCAGCTTGATGCCCTCGTTCATCCTGAACTCGGCCAGCTTGAACGGGCCGGTGCCGACCGGTTTGCGCCGCATGTCGGCGGCCGGCACGTGGCAGGGATAGATCGGGGTGTAGCCCGAGGCGAGCAGCGCCAGGAGCGAGGGCTGCGGCTGCTTCAGGTGGAAGGTCACTTCCGAGGGACCGTCGGCCGTAACTTTTTCGACGTTGGTGTACCAGGCGCTGCGCGGATTGCGGCGCAGTCGGTCGGGCGTGAGGATGAGATCGAAGGTGCAGGCCACGTCGGCGGCCGAGAAGGGCTTGCCGTCGTGCCACTTCACGCCGTCGCGGGTCCTGAACACCAGCTTGCGGCCGCCATCCTTGGTTTCCCAGCTCGTCGCGAGGTCGGGCACGATCGATTCGAGGCTGTTCTTCGGAACGTTCTGATCGAAGACGACGAGGTTGTTGTAGATCGCCATGAAAGGAACGGCGACGGAAACCGTCGATTCCTCATGGATGGAGGCGCTCGGTGGCGTGTCCATATGCTGTATGCGCAGCGTGCCGCCGCTTTTCTGTGCCCATCCGGCGCCGGTCCACCCGATGAGTCCTGCGGCGATGCAGATCGAAACAAAAAGCGTCTTGGCGACATTCATTTTGGTTTCCTCCCGAAGATGTCTTGCTGTCGGTGCTTCTCGGTCTCCATTGGATTGCAGTGCGGATGAAACCCTAGACCCTGTGCCGTCGCGGTGTCGACCCGCCTTCACGGTCTGCTATCGTCCGCCGCCTTGTCAGCGAACCCGAGGAGATCGTCTTGACCACTGCCCCCCAGCGTCTGCGCGCCCTGCTGGCCGAGCCCGGCCTCGTCGTCATGCCGGCGGTGTGGGACGGGTTGACCGCGAAGCTGGCCTACGGCGAGGGCTTCAGGACGGCCTTTCTCTCCGGCTCATGCGTTGCCGCCAGCCGCCTGGGCGGCCCCGATCTGGATCTCGTCTCGTTCGGCGAGATGTTCGATTCCTTCAACATGGTGCGAGGCGCGGCGCCGGACCTGCTGGTCCTGGCCGACGGCGACCATGGCTACGGCAACGCCATGAACGTCCAGCGTACCGTCCGTGCCTATGGCCGCGCCGGGGCGGCGGCGGTGCTGATCGAGGACAAGATCACGCCGCGCGCCCTCACGGCCGCGGGCAAGCCCTGCCTGCCGCGCGACGAGGCGCGCATGAAGATCCGCGCCGCCGTCCAGGCCGCCAGGGAGTCCGGCATCCTCGTGCTGGCGCGCACCGACTGCCGTCCGACGCAGGGCATCGACGAGGCCGTGGCGCGCATCGAGATGTATGTCGAGGAAGGGGCCGACATCCTGTTCCTCGACTCGCCGGCCGACGACGAGGAGATCCGGCGCGGCGTCGCCGCCGCCAAGGGCCGTCCGTCCTTCGCGGTGCTGTCGCCCGGCGCGCCACGGGCCACGCCCTCGCAGACCGAAGCCCTCGCGCTCGGCTTCAAGATCGGGACCTATCCGACCGGCATGCTCTCGCCGGCCGCCGCCGGCATGAAGGCGGGCCTGGCCGCGCTCAAGGCCGGGGAGGCCGAGAGCAAGAGCGCCCTGTCGCCGGCCGATCTGCGCGCGACCCTGGGCTATGCCGACTACGACGCCGCGGCGAAGCCTTTCATCGTGAAGAGCTGACGTCCGCCCAGTTGCGAGAGCCATTCCAGCCATGAGACGCAAGACCAGCAAGGCGTTCGTACATCTCGGTCCTTCTTCGATTCATGGTCTCGGCTGCTTTGCCGATATCGATATCAGGAAGGACGAATTGGTCCGCGTGTGGGACGGCAAGGACAGCCGCTTCATTCCGCTCTCCCGGGCGCATGCCTCGCCACAGGTCCAGCTCATCAAGCGCTTCGGCATCCGAACCGCTCGCGGGTACTGGGCGCCGCTCGATTTCCTGCGCATCTCGACGGGCTGGTACATGAACCACTCCGCCGATCCCAACATCGGCTCCGACGACGGTGACGTCACCTACCACGCGCTGCGTGACATCAAGGCGGGCGAAGAACTCACCATGGACTACCGGCTGATGGACGAGGACTACGATAATCTGGACCGCGACGAGGTCGTTCCGGCTTCCTCGCGAGCGAAATCTCGCCGTCGTCGCTGACCAGCCGCCCGGGGCCCAACCCAGAGAGGGCCCCTCGCCCCGTCTGAGTCGCGCGCTACAGGTGCTCCTTCTCGAAGTCCTCGCAGGACAGGTCGAAGGCCGAGAGCCCGTCCGCGAGATGATCGGCGAGCAACGGCTGTCCCAGCAGATAGGCCGAGGTGCGTTCGTTTCGGGCCTCCCGGGCCTGGCTGCGTAGGTCCTCCCAGTCCTCTAGATCCCCGTCGCCGCGGCCGAGCCAGAGAAGGGCGACGAGTTCGACCTGCTCGTCTTCGTCGAGCGCTTCGATGAAGGCGACGAGTTCCGCACGGGTGGGATCGTCGGCATGCTCTTCCAGGATGGAAACCCCGCCGTCGTCAGAGGCGTTCGATCCCGAATCAGGGTCCGTCTCGACATCCTGCGCATCGAACTCGCGGGCCCTGACGATGATGTGGCAGACCGTGTCGAGGGCGATGACGAGGGCGGGCGGGTTCGTCGTGTTGTCAGACATCCTTGAGCTCCACAGAAGGTGGATGAGGCCCACCAACGGCGCCGGGTCCCTCCCGTTGCCAAGCCCTTGCTAGCGCGGCTGCTTCCGGATCCACTCGTGTGCCGGGCCGGCCTGGTGGAAGACGCGCATCGGCCTGCTCGCCGCGGCCAGCATGCCGAGCACACGGGAGACCATGGCGATCTTGTCCTCGGCCACGACGACGGCCAGCGGACCCACCGGGTAAACCTGATGTGAAGCGCGCATCCGCACGCCCATCGCCATGATGTTCTCCGCTCCCATGCTCGGTTCGGCATGGATGCCGTCGAACAGCTTGCGATAGGTGTGGAGGCCCGCCTGGTCGATCATGTCGAGATAGGCTTCGAATTCGTCCCGCGTGACATCGCCCTCCGCCACGGCGGTGAGGAGCTTCGCCTTCGAATCGATGGTCCAGTGCAGCGGCATGGCAGGCTCATTTTGCCAGCGTCGCGGAACGAGCACCAGAGCGGCTAAAGGAGGGGGTGACCACGTCGCTCTGCGGCCGGCGGGTCAGGCGGCCACGGCCGCGATGTAGGCCTCGGCTCGCGCCGCGTCTTCGGGTGATCCGGCGAAGCCGACATATCCGTCGGGCCGGATCAGGCGGAGGGCGGTCATGTGCGCCGGATCGCCTGCCGGTGCGGCGACGATCAGGTTCGGAAACTTCGCGGCGAGACCGCTCACGACATCGGTCGGTCCGAGGGCGGTGAACTTGCGGCCCCCGGCCCCTGCGGGCAGACGGTACGGCCATCGCTCGCCCGGCTTCGGCCCGTCGACCGCGTGGCCGTTCCTGGACGTGAGGGGGCTGTCGGGATAGCCGATGTCCATCTCGCCAAGCTGATCCGCCATCCTGTGCTGAACCTGCGGGAAGCCCGCCGCGAAGCGAACGACCGCGTTGCGCAGATCCTGCAGCAGCGGATTGCGCAGCATCGCCGCCTCGGTGAGGCGGCCGGCATTCTTCAGCACACGGTCGCCGACGGCCGTGCGCTCCGGCGAATAGCTGTCCAGCAGCGTGGGCTTTGCCGCGCCCTCGATGACGAGCGTCAGCTTCCAGGCAAGATTGAAGGCATCCTGCATGCCGGTGTTCATGCCCTGGCCGCCCGCCGGGCTGTGGATGTGCGCCGCATCCCCGGCCAGGAACACACGGCCCTTCGAATAGTCCCTGACCTTGCGCTCGTTGATGCGAAAGGCCGCCAGCCAGAATGGATCGGACATCACGAGGCCCGGCGAGCCGCGCCGCGCCATCAGCTCGTTGATCTCCCCGAGCGTCGGGTCGGGGTGCGTGTCGCCGTTTTTGGCGGGGCCCAGGTTGGCGATCACCCGCCAGCGGTCGCCGGCGATCGGGAAGAAGGCGAGGATGCCGTCGCGATGCCAGAAGATGTGGAGATGATCCGCCGGGTCCAGACCGGAGAGGTGGCCGTCGGCCAGCGCCCAGTGCGACTGGAGCGTCGAGCCTTCGAACGCGAAGCCCAGCCCGTGCCGCACGGTCGAGTGGGCGCCGTCGCATCCCACCAGCCAGTCGGCCTCGAGCGTTTCCCGCTGGCCGTTCGCCCTGGTGAGGACTGCTTCCACGGAAGTGCCCTTGTCGGAGAAACCCGTCAGCTCGACCGTGCGTTCGACCGTAACGCCGGCCGCCGCCAGTCTTTCCTCGAGAATCCTCTCGGTTTCGCTTTGGGCGATCATCAGCGCATAGGCGAAGCGGCTGTCGATCCGGTCGAATGGGACACGGGCCACGACCTGTGTGCCGGTCGAAATCTGCGCGCCATGCGCCGGCATGCCGGACGACAGCAAGTCCTTGGCATATCCGGCGTCGTCCAGCAGTTCGAGCGTGCGGCTCCACAGGACGAGCGCCTTGGATTTGTCGGTGCGGGCGGCGGACTTGTCGACGATACGGACGGAAATCCCGTGTCGCGCCAACTCGTTGGCGAGGGTGAGACCCACCGGGCCGGCACCGGTGATCAGCACTTTCGGATGGTTGGCCATGCGAACTCCCATGCATGTCTGACGGCACCCTAGCCGCCCGCGGCCAAACGGTCCTTGCAAAACTCCCGGCAAAAGGCCATATGCACGCGGTCGATAGACGGACAGACGATTTGGTCCGCGTTCCCGGCCCCGCCGGCAGCTCGCTCCCGAACTTTGATCCCGAAAACCAGTGCGAATTCGACGGCCGGCTGCGCGTTCCGTTTTGTAAGTGGGACGCCGCGCGGTTCAGCATATCTAAAGTAGTGAAAGGGTTACCCATGGCGACGGGAACCGTGAAGTGGTTCAATATTCAGAAGGGCTTCGGCTTCATCCAGCCGGACAACGGCGGTGCCGATGCCTTCGTGCACATCAGCGCCGTCGAGCGCGCTGGCCTGGGCACGCTCAACGAAGGCCAGAAGGTCGAGTTCGAACTCGTCGCTGACCGTCGCAGCGGCAAGATGGCAGCCGACAATCTGAAGGCGATCGGCTGATCGAGCGGCCGCCGGCAACGGCGGCCACGTCTCGGATGCGAGATTGGCCCCGCACCCTCTGGGTGCGGGGCTTTTCTTTGGTTTTCTGCTCTACCGTCGCGGCTCGGCTGGCGCGGCGAGATCGTCCGGAACCGGTTGCCGAACTGTCGCCTCGATCCCCCGTTCGGGCGCGTGGGCTTCGTCCGGTGCCTTCAGGACCGGGATGCCCATGGCGAAATAGCCCACGACCAGTACGGCCGCGAGAAGGCCTGCGACAATGAAGGGCAGGCTGCCGCTGTCCGCGGCCGTGGCCCGCGGGACGACCGGCGTCTGAAGGTCGGGTTGGCGGTCTGGGTCGGGCATGGCAGCGCCTCCCTTGCGCATGAGTTCTGCGACCAACGCACGCCCCCTGAACGCGTTCCCGACGGGGAAAGCGCACCGACCTCCTCCAAGTCGACGGACTTGCACCGATATGGAGGCCCGCATGGCCAGGAAATCCAGCAAGCGCACGGAATACGTGCTGTTCAACGTCACCTACGAGGACGGCAGCCAGCGCTCCAACCGCCGCGTGCCACTCGAGGCCCTCGAAGGGCTCGAAAAGGACCTGCCGGCCCGGGCGATCATCGAGGAGCAGGATCGCGAGGTCGCGGAGAAGTCCGGCAAGCCGGTGCTCGCCATCAAGACGGTCGTGCGCGCCTGATCGCCGGCGCGGGACCGCTCCCTCATCCCGTGAAGGGACCGATCCTGGCCGCCGCGAACGCCGGCCGCGACTGGATCGCCGTCCACCAGGCCGCGACCCGCGGATGTCTGGCCGGCGTGATCTCCTGCGGTGCGATCTCCTCGTCGATCCGCTTGATGAAGGGCACTGCACCGATGTCGGCCAGCGAATAGCTGTCGCCGGCCAGCCAGCGGCTGTGGCGCAGCGTCTGTTCCATGCGGTCGACCAGCCCGACCTTCAATTTGTTGCGGGCCTCCTCGCGCTCCTCCTCGGTGTAGGGCTTGCGCGCGGTACGCAGCCACGCCTCGCGCCGTTCCTTGCTGGGGACGTTGGCCAGCTTCTCCGCGAGCTCGGCGTCGGACCACTGCGTGGCGACCTTGGCCATCGAGTGCGCCCAATTGAAGATGATCAGGTTGCCGATCAGCCCGTCGACATGACGAATCCAGTTGCGCATCACGGCGCGCCCGTAGGCGTCGGCCGGCCGCAGCGGCGGCTCGGGCCAGGTTTCGTCGATGTATTCGCAGATCGTGCCGCTTTCGTAGAGGGAGCGCCCGTCGTCGAGGACCAGCAGCGGGATGACGCCGTTGGGGTTGAGCTTCAGGAAGGCCGGCGCGTGATGCTCCATCTTGCTGAGGTCGATCACCTTGCTCTCGAAGGCGAGCCCCTTCTCGGCCAGGCACAACCGTACCCGCCGCGACGCCGACGATTTCCAGCCGTGATAGAGCGTGAGCATTCCTGCATCCCCGAGTGACGAATGGCGGCCCGAGGGCCGTCGCCGTTCCTAACCGAACGGTAGGTGAGAAGTTCCCGAAACCGTGGCCCGAAGCCGTGGATGGCGGAACGTCCTCATCGATCTGTCGCGACCATCGACGTCCGTTCAGGGCGTCGGGGGCAGCAGCCGGTCGATGGCGTGCATCCACACGTCGCGCGCCTCCTCGACCGAAAGACCGTGGCGCTCGCGCATGCGGCCCCAGCTCTCGAAGTCGGTCAATGCCTCCAGCGTGATCAGCAGGGCCTTGCGATCGGCCTCCGCCAGGGTCGACAGCTCAGGCCCGTACATCAGCATCAGCCGCGCCCAAACCGCGTCGCGCATGCGGTCGATGCGCACCCTCAGGAGGGGCGATTCCCGCTGGTTGTGCAGCAGGGCGCGCCACAGCGGCAGCCACTGCTCGCAGATTCCGGCGCGCGTCTCGACCTGGGAGCGGATCCGCGCCGCGCGATCGCCGTCGAGATCGCGGACCGTTGCCTGGGCCAGCCCCGCAGCAAAAGCATAATCCGCCGCGGCGAGGCTGAGCGCCAGCAGGTCGTCGAACCGCTCGAAGATCGAGCGCACGGAATAGCCGGCTCGCGTGGCGATCTGAGCGCCTGTCGGCACGTCGGGGCTTTCGCGCAGCAGTGCGAGATAGGCCTCGATGATCAGCTGCTTGGTGCGCTCGCTGCGCAGCCGCCGGCCGTCCATGCGGGCGGAGACCGCTCGGTCGGGGAGCTTCACCGTTTCCTGACCGTCTTCCAATTCGTCCCCGTGGTCTCGTTCTGCCGTCGCTGTGTACTTTGGCGCTATTCCCGGATCGACGCCACACGCATCGTGCAAAAGCAATGGCCGGCGAGGCTGGCCGGCATCCGGTCTCACGCGGCAGGCGGCCGCTTCCTGAGTGCCAGCACCATCGCGCCCGTGAGCACCAGCCCCGCCGCTGCCATCGCGATCACCGCGCCGCGCGGCCCGAGGGGGGCCGCGAGGGCGCCGGCGGCGAGCTGGCCGAGCGGACCCGTCCCGATGCAGACGGTGACGACTCCCATCAGGCGGCTGCGCATGTCGGGGGGCGCCTCGGTCAGCATCAGGGTCGACTGCATGTTGCCGAAGCCCGCCGTGCCGAAGCCGCCCAGCACGAGCAGCGCGAAGGCGAGCCAATAGGACGGCGACAGGGCCATCAGGATGAGCGCGACCATGAACAGCGCCGCGCCGCCGGCGAAGGCGAGCCGCCGGTCCATGCGCACGATGCTGGCCGCGATCAGCGCCCCGCCCACCAGCGCGCCCAGCGGCTCTCCGGCGGCCAGCAGGCCGACCAGCGCCGGCGAGACGTGGAACTCGCCCTCGCCGAGCGGCGCGACCAGGCCCGAATAGGCGAAGGCGAAGGCGTTGGTGACGATGGTGACTCCGAACACCAGCAGGATGGTGGGCCGCGTCCAGGCGAAGCGCAGCCCGTCGGCGATCTCCTGCGGGATGCGCAACAGGTCGAGCCGCCGCGTCACCTGGGCGTGGGCGAGGCCGGCGATGGCGAAGGCGCCGAAGAACTGCACGAGCGCGGTGAGGGTGTAGGCGCCCTTCATGCCGAGCCATTCGAAGGCCACGCCACCCAGCAGCGGTCCGACCGCGCGCGTGGCTGCCGAGGTGACGCTGTCGAGGGCGATGGCGTTCACGATGCGATGCGGTCCCGCGACCTCGCCGACCATGCGCCGGCGCGTCGACATCTCGGTCGACCACATGGTGCCGGAGACGAGGTTGCCCAGCGCCACGTGCCAGACTTCGAGATGGCCGGTGAAGGCCAGCGTCGCGAGCAGGGTCGAGATGACCGCCGGCACGACCAGCGCCAGCATGAAGATCAGCTTGCGGTTCAACGCCTCGGAGAGGGCGCCCGCGAAGGCGCCGAACAGGAGCTGCGGAATCTGCCGCAGGGCGACCACGACCGTGACGGCGAAGGCGGAATGGGTGACTTCCCAGGCGAACAGGCCCGACGCCAGCAGCTCCAGCCAGCGCATCGCGTTGGCGAAGGCGCCGACCAGCCACAGTCTCAGGAAGTCGGGCGAGCGCAGCAGCTCCCGGATCGGCGAGTCCATTTCGCCGAGGGTACCCGCGGGGCCGCGTCAAGCGAAGCGCGGCCTGCGGGTTTCAGCGGCCGATCTCCTCCAAATTGACGCCTGCCGTCTCGATGCGAAACCACCAGGTGATCAGCGCCCCCAGAAGGGAGGTGAAGACGAGGCCGGTCAGCAGGACGTCGGTTCCGGTATCGGCCAGGATCACCGGGAAGATGAAGGCCGTCAGCACCGCGCCGATCTTGGCGAAGGCGGCGGCGAAGCCCGCGCCCTTGCCGCGGATGTGGGTCGGGAAGACCTCGCCGGCCAGGAGGTAGGTCTGCGAGTTGGGCCCGAGGTTGGTCATGAAATTGAACAGCATGAAGCCCCCGAACAGCAGCATCGTGCGCGCCGGCTCCTCGACATGGGACTGCAGCGCCGCCATCGCGAGCCCGGCGGCGCAGCCGAGGAAGCCCAGAACCTGCAGCCGGATCCGGCCGACCTTGTCGGACATCAGCACCGCGGCGAGGATTCCCACGATGAGCAGCGTGTCCACCAGCGCCGCCCCCTTCGCGCCCTCGAGGTCGCGGGCGATGATCGCCGAGACGTTGTGGGCGTTCGTGACCTCGTGCCCGATCGTGTGGGCGAGGATCGTCGGCGTGAAGATGCCGATGCCGTAGGTCCCGAGGTCCTGCAGGAACCACGGTACGGAGGCCAGGATCGTGGCGCGCCGGTTCTTCTTGTTGAAGAGGTCGGCCCAGCGACCGTGCCGATGGTGGCTGTGATGGGCGGGGTCGTCGTCGCTCCCGGCCAGGCGCACCTGCTTGGGGTATTGCGGCTTGCGCTTCAGCAGCCGACGCAGCTCGCGCTCGGCCTCGGTGCGGCGGCCACGGCTCACCAGCCACTGGCCGCTGTCGCTCACGAACAACCGGGCGAACACGACGAACGCGGCCGGCACGATCGCCGTGGCGTACATCCAGCGCCAGGCGTCGAGCGAGGGGTCGAACGTCAGGATCACGAAGCCCAGTGCCGTGCCGGCGAGCGCGCCGATCGCCTGGAAGGCGAAGGCGGCCAGCACCAGCTTGCCGCGGTCGCGGCTGGGAATGCTCTCGGAGATCACGAGGTGCGCGGTGGGGTAGTCGCAGCCCAGCGCCACGCCGACGCCGAACAGAAAGAGGACCAGCCAGCCGAAGTTCGGTGCGATGGTCAGGCCGGCCAGGAAGATGACGAAGACCAGCATTTCGATCACGAACATGCGGCGCCGGCCGTAGGTGTCGGCCAGGCCGCCCAGCGCCACCGCGCCGACCATGATGCCCGCCAGGGTGGCGGCGCTCACGATGCCCTTGCCCGCGGGCGAGAGGCCGAACTCCTCGACGATCAGCGGCAGGGCGACGCCGGTCATGAACACGACCAGGCCTTCGAAGAACTTGCCGGCGGTCGCGAGCGTCCAGATGCGCCATTGCATCTGGGTCATCGGGACGCTGGGGGTCGGGGTGCCATCCGGCCAGGACGGAGTCTGGTCGATGTAGGCCTGTACGCTCTGGGGTTCTGTCATCTGGACAGATTACCCAAGCACGTTACGCTCGGATGTCTCAAAAGCAAAAACTGGAAGTTTGGGGGAAATGCCATGAAGAGACGCAGCCTGCTCGTCGCGGCTCTCGCCGCGCCGACGATCCTGCCCGCCGTCGCACGGGGGCAGGGGGGATGGCCCAACAAGACGGTGAAGTTCATCTGCCCCTTCGCGGCGGGCGGCGGCACCGACACGGTGAGCCGGCTGATGTGCGACCAGCTTTCGAAGGCGCTGGGCCAGACTTTCGTGGTCGAGAACAAGGGCGGGGCGGGCGGCAACATCGGCACCGTCGAACTCGCGCGGGCGGCTCCCGACGGCTACACGATCGGCCTCATCTCGGTGGCAAGCCATACGCTGAACCCGATGCTCTACTCGAGGCTGCCCTACAACCCCGACAGGGACATCGTGGCGGTCTCGCGGGTCGCGCTCCTCGCCAACCTGCTGGGCGTGACGCCGTCGCTGCCGGCCAACAACGTCGCGGAGCTGATCGCGCTCTGCAAGAAGGAGCCGGGCAAATACTCCTTCGCCTCGTCGGGCCCCGGCACGTCGCTCCACCTGAGTGGCGAGCTGTTCAAGAAAATGACCGGGGTCGACATCATCCACGTGCCCTACAAGGGCGCCGGCCCGGTCTATTCCGACCTGATGGCCGGGATCGTGAACATGATGTTCGCCAACATGCCCTCGATGCTGCCGCAGGTGCGCGCCGGGAAGCTGAAGGGGCTGGGCGTCACATCGGCCCAGCGCTCCAAGGCGGCGCCGGACATTCCGGCCATCGCCGAGACCGTGCCGGGTTATGTTGCCACCTCCTGGTACGGGATCGGCGCGCCGGCCGGCACGCCCGAGCCGATCCTCGCCCGGCTCGAGAGCGCGATCGGCGAGGCGCTGAAGTCGCCCGAGATCCAGAGGCGCTGGAACGACGACCTCGGCCTCGACATGCCGCCGCCCGGCCGTGCCGGCTTCGACCGGTTCCTGGCCGAGGACCGCAAGCTCTGGGAGCCCGCGGTCAAGGCCTCGGGCGTGAAGCTCGACTGATCCTCTTCGGGAGTGGTGTTGATGTCCGTACAGTTTGCCGAAGTCCCGGATGAAGCCGGGGAGATCGCCGCGCGCTGGCTCGATTCGTTCGCGGCCGCGCTCCAGGCGCAGGACGCCGCCTCCGTCGCGGCGACGTTCAAGCCCGACGGGCATTGGCGTGACGTGCTGGCCTTCACCTGGGACGTCGTGACCCATTCCGGACGCGCGGCGATCGAAGCGGCGCTGGCGCCGGTGCTCGCGCGCACCGCCGCGAAGGATGTCGAGATCCCGGGCACGCGCACGCCACCGCGCCGCGTGAAGCGCGCCGGTGTCGATTGCATCGAGGCCATCTTCGAGTTCGAAACCGCCTTCGGCCATGCCAACGCCGTCGTGCGCCTGGTCGATGCCGATGGCGCGTGGCGGGCCTGGTCGCTGCTCACCACGTTGGAGGAGCTGCACGGATGGCCCGACGGGAAGCCGCGCGAGCTGAGCGATGCCGAGCGCTACAGCCGCGACTTCGGCGGCGACAACTGGCTCGACCAGCGGCTCAGGGCGCAGGCCTACGAGGATCGCGACCCCGCTGTGCTGGTGGTCGGTGGCGGCCAGGCCGGCCTCGCCACCGCCGCGCGCTTGCGCGCGCTGGGCGTCGACACGCTGATCGTCGATCGTCACCAGCGCATCGGCGACAACTGGCGGCGGCGCTACCACTCGCTCACGCTGCACAACGAGGTGCACGTCAATCACCTGCCGCTGATGCCGTTCCCCTCGACCTTTCCGGTGTTCATTCCCAAGGACAAGCTGGCGAACTGGTTCGAAGCCTATGTCGAAACCCTCGACCTCAACTATTGGACCGACACGCAGCTCACCGCGGGCCGCTACGTCGAGGCGGCGCAGCACTGGACGGTAACCCTGAAGCGGGGCGACGGGACGGAGCGCGTACTCCATCCGCGCCATGTCGTCTTCGCCACCGGCGTGAGCGCCATCCCGATCAGGCCGTCGCTGCCAGGCCTCGACTCATTTGCCGGCACGGTCATGCATTCCGGCGACTATACCAACGGCGCCGCCTGGAAGGGCCGCAAGGCGATCGTCGTCGGCACCGGCAACAGCGGCCATGACGTGGCGCAGGATCTCTGCGCCAGCGGCGCCGAAGTGACGATGGTCCAGCGCAGCCCGACCTATGTCGTGTCGATCCGCGAGGCCCAGAAGGTCTATTCGATCTACACCGAGGGCCTGCCGTTCGAGGATTGCGACCTGCTGGCCGCCGCCTCTCCCTACCCGGTGCTGCAGCGCGCCTATCAGCTCTCGACCGCCGAGATGCGCCAGGTCGATCGCGATCTCCTGTCGGGGCTGGAGAAGCGCGGCTTTCGCTTGACCTTCGGCGAAGACGACACCGGCTTCCAGATGATGTATCTGCGCCGCGGCGGCGGCTACTACTTCAACGTCGGCTGCTCCGACATGATCGTCGACGGGCGGATCGGGCTGCTGCAGTACGACGACATCGACCGCTTCGAGACGGGCGGCGTGCGCCTGAAGGACGGAACGCTGCGCGAGGCCGAGCTGGTGGTGGTCGCCACCGGCTACGAGAACCAGCAGGAGACGGTGCGCGCCTTCCTGGGCGACGCGGTGGCCGACCGGATCGGACCGGTCTGGGGCTTCGATGCCGGCGGCGAACTCGCCAACATGTTCAAGCCGACGCCGCAGCCCGGCCTGTGGTTCATCGCCGGCAGCCTCGCCCAGTGCCGCATCTACTCCCGCTACCTCGCCCTGCAGATCAAGGCGCGGGAAGAGGGATTGATCTCTTCATAGGAGCGCGGCACTCCGACCAGCTTTCCTCCCCCGTCATACGGGGGAGGTGGCCCGAAGGGCCGGAGGGGGAGGGCCGCATACCCGAACCACTCTTCAAATCATCGGGTTGCTTTCCCCCTCCCGGCCTCCCCCGTAAGACGGGGGAGGTGGAAGAAGAGAGCGACGGAACTTGAGGCCGCTCGCTCTAAACGAACTGGCGGATCGTCGCGATCACAACAAGCGCGCCGATCGCCATGACGGCGCTTCCGAGCGAGATCACATAGAGGGCGCGGCCGGGCGACAGCCGGCCCATGTGGGCGGCGATCCAGAAGAAAGGGTCGTTGACGTGGCAGATCGCCATCGAGCCCGCACCGACGGCCGCCGCCGCGATGGCGCGGCCCGAGCCGCTGTCGAGACCGAGCGCCGGCAGCATCGGCTCGACCATGCCGGAGGCGGTGAGAACGGCGGTCAGCGTGTTGCCCAGCATCGTCTTCACGATGGCGGCCGCCAGAAACGGCGTCAGGACGCCATAGCGCGGGTGCAGGGCATATTCCGCGAGAAGCTCCGCCATGCCGGTCTCGTCGAAGACGCGGGCCAGGCCGCCCGATGCACCGACCGCCAGCAGCAGCGGCGCCCAGGACCGGCCAGCCAGGACCGACGGTTCCCAGCGGCGGGCGAACAGGATCGCCAGGGTGATGGCGATGGCCGTGAGCATCAGCGGCCTGGAGATGCCGACATAGAATTCGCGGTCGCCGCCCCTGCCCAGCGGTTCGCTGGGCATCTGCGCCACCGACTGCAGGACCAGCAGGACGAGCGGGATGCCGACGCACAGCCATGCCCAGGAGAGCTGTCCTTCGGCCGGCTGTGAGGGCACCTGCCGCGCCACGTGCCACCAGCCCAGCGCCACGGCGACCGCCGCGACCGGCAGGGCGATCGTGAATTCGATACGGATGTCCGCCTTCAAGACCGAAGCCGCTGCGACCGCGAGCGGCGAGGGCGCCATGAGCGAGGCGACGGCGAGCAGCGTGAGCGCCAGACCGAGACCGCGCCGCGGCGCGTCCTGCCCGGCCGGTTGCAGGAGCGCCAGCCCGGCCGAAGCGGAGGCGCCCAGTCCCGCCACCAGTCCCGCCGCGGCGGAGGTGCCGGTGCCAAGCGGCGTGCGCAGTACCAGGCCGCCCACCAGCGCGCCCGCGACGACCAGCAGTCCGGTCTGCTCCAGTGCCGTCGTGAAGCCCAGCCCGAAGGCCTTGCCGACCGACTGGAAGGTCATGTCGGCGGCGATGCCATAGACGACCACCGTGGCCATGATCGCGAGAAAGACGGGCAGGCGGACACGCTGGACCAGGAAGACGATCGCGGCGACCGCCATCGGCAGCAGGAGCGAGGCGAGAATCATGACGGAACGAACCTTAGTGTCCTGCTACAGTTCCGTCATGCGCCTCCTCGTCGCTCTCCTGATATTGCTCGGTCTCGCGTCGCCTGTTCATGCCGACGCGCTGGTGCGCATCGAGGGCAGGAACTTCGTCGAGCCAAACGGTCGCATCCTGCGGCTCAAGGGGATAAGCCTCGGCAACTGGCTGATGCCCGAAGGCTACATGTTCAAGTTCGAGGTCGCGAAGTCGCCGCGCCAGATCTACGGCGCCTTCGAGCGCCTGCTGGGACCGGAGCGCGCGGTCCGCTTCTGGCGGCAGTATCGCGACGCCTACGTGACCGAGGACGACATCCGCTTCATCAAGTCGGTCGGTTTCAACATGGTGCGCGTGCCGCTGCACTGGCAGTTGTTCATGACCGCCGACGGCGAGATCGGCGGCTTCGGCTGGTCGCTGCTCGACCGGGTCGTCGGCTGGGCCGCCGCCGCCGGCCTGTACGTGATTCCCGACCTGCACGCCGCGCCCGGCGGCCAGACCGGCATCAACCACGATGACGGGCCGGGCTATCCGCTGATGTTCTACGTGCCGCGCCATCGCGATCTCACGGTGAAGCTGTGGCGCGCCGTGGCGGAACGCTATCGCGGCAACCCCGCGATCCTGGGATACGATATCCTGAACGAGCCGATCGCGCCCTATCACGACGTGGCGACGCTGAACGGGCGGCTGGAGCCGTTCTACAAGCGCGCCACGGCGGCGATCCGCGAGATCGATCCGGCGCGCATCGTGATCCTGGCGGGCGGCCAGTGGAGTTCGAGTTTCGCCATGCTCGGCCCGCCCTTCGCGAAGAATCTCGCCTATACCTATCATTCGTTCTGGGCCTCGACGCAGCGCGACTCGATCCAGCGCCATCTGAATTTCGCCAATCTCCATGACGTGCCGCTGTTCCTCGGCGAAACCGGCGAGCTCACTGACGAATGGAACGAGGAGTTCCGCCGTCTGCACGAGACCCACGGGATCGGCTGGTCGTTCTGGACCTACAAGAACCTCGACACGCCATCGACCATCGTATCGATCCGGCGCCCCGACGGCTGGAAGGAGATCGTCGCCTATGCCGACGGCGCCACGAAGGAGAAGCCGTCAGCGGAAGTGATCGACCGGGCCGTCGAGCAGTATCTCGACGGGATTCGTTTCAGGAACGGCACGGTGCGCTGGAGCTACCTGGCGTCGCTCGGCTTACAGGCCAATCCCTAGCAATCGACGCACGGTGTCGGCGGTGCCGTAGTGCAGGCGCGCGCGAGCGGCCTCGACGGTGGCTTCCAGAATGCCGTGCAGCGGGTCCCTCGTGGCGGCTGCCGCGGCCGCCGCCTGGGCCTTCAGGGCATCCAGCCGGCTGAGAGCATCGACGGTCGCCTCGGCGAGGCCGTCCGGGCTGTAGCGAGACATGGCGACGCCATGCCCCTCTTCGAAGGCCGGCCACGCGAAGGCGCAATCAGCCGGCGCCACGATGGGAATGCCCATCCATCGTGCCTCGTGGGACATCGCCGAACCACGCGCCCCGTAGGACTGGGGATCGTAGGGAAGCAGCAGCAGGTCGGTGCGCGAAAGCAGATCGACATAGGCTTCGTCGGACAGCACGCCTCTGCGTATGTCGACGCGGGGTCCCAGCCTCTCGAGATCGTCGAAGATCCAGCCGTCGTCCTCGGCGTCCGATCCGGCGACGATGCCATGGACGGTGAAGCGTGGGGTCGCGCGATGCTGCAGCACGCGCGGAATCGCCTCGGGCAGCAGACGGTAGCCCTTGGCGCGGTTGGCAAAGCCGGCGATCGTCAGATGGGGATGGTCGGTCGCGCCCGGCTGCGCTCCTTCGACGGTGGCGGGCAGGGCAATGCCCGCACCGGGCGCAACGCGGACGTCGAAGGGCAGCAACCCGCGATAGAACGCGGCCATTGCCTCGGTCTCGCTGTAGGCAGCGAGATGTCGCCGGTCGCCAAGGGCCCTCAGCAGGGAGGTGAAGGCGCGGCGCGCCTCGTCGTGAAGGGCCATGCTTGAAGGGTGGTCCGGCGCGAGCCGATGATGGGGGCCATAGAGCAGCCACATCAGCACCTGCGGCGGGGGCTTCAGCGGATGCCGTCGCAACACGCGCGCCACGGACGCAGCCAGTACCTGGTCGCAGCAGGGCAGGATCAGGATGTCGGGCCACGTCCCCAGCTGCCGCAGGGCGCGCGTCAACTCACGACTCGTCCGGTCGACCCGGCCCTGGAACTCCCTCGGGCCACCATAGTCGCGTCCGTAGACGGGGCACGTGAAGGTGGCGGCGCACTCCAGGGTGTGCACGACGTCGGACGTGGCAGCCATCGAACCCAGGCTCGCCGGGTCGATCCCCAGCCTGGCAAGCTCGGCCTGCAAGCGCTCCATCGCGGTATAGTGATGCCCGCCGCGGGAATGGATGGCCGGATCGACGATCAGCGCCTTCATCGGCAGTACCCTAGCCTCCGCCAGGCGGGACGATAGCGTTCGACGGCTTCCCTCAGCCGCATCGCGACGCGCCATCGGAAATCGAACTCCGCGGCATCGTAGAGATGTTGTCGCGGCGCCCGCACCTGCAGTTCGGGGAAGACATGCAGGCGGCCGCCCGCGCGCCCGATCGCTTCGTTGAAGGCTACATGCTCCGACGTCTCGCGCCCCTTGGCGTCGAGGCCGACATAGGCCGAGTCGAGGCCGTACGACATGCGATAGATGCCCAGCCCGCCAAAGGCCGACCGCACTTCGATGGGCGGCAGCTGGGGCGGCAGGGCGATCTGGCGGGCAAAGACCTCGCGGAACTTCGCGGCCTCGAACGATTCCCGCGCCGGGCGGCCCCATATGCGGTGCCAGCAATCATGCGGACTCCAGGTTGGGTGCCTCAGCGCCCAGATGTCGTAGTAACGCGGTGCCGCGCTGGCAAATACGGCGGCGCGGTCCGGCGCCGCGGCGAGCCACGCCGAAGCCCGGGCAAAGGCCGCGGCGTCGATCGGTGCCGCGAGCACGTCGTCCATGTCGACGACGACCAACCGGCCATATCCCGACCAGGGGGAGTTTCTGATTTCATCGAGGCAGGCGTTGCGGGCATGGGCAATGCGGTCCGTCCGCGCCTCGAACCGCCGCTCCAGGTCGCCGAGGTCGATCACCCTGCCGGCCTTGTCCGCCATCCAGCTGTTCAACTGGTCGGCCGTACGGTCGGTCGTGTCGCTGACGGCGAAGACAAAGGCCGATCGGGCGTAGAGCTTCGACAGCCGCGAGAGATTGTCCAGCACGGCGGGCAGCCAGCGCGCACAGTTGCGGGCCGTGCCGGCGAACACGGCGCTATCTGGGCTCTCCGGTGTCACGCCGAGGCCTGCTCCCAGGACGTCATCTCCATGCGCCAAGGGCCGAACGACTGCGCGCGAACAGGTTCCGAGTCCTGGCCGACAGCTGGTCGACGAAGCGGATCCACGCGCCCCTGCCGCTGTCCGAGCGTGCATCGAGGGCGCGTTTCACCAACGCCTTCGAGTGGGCGTGGCGCCAGTCGCCGAAGACCGCCCGGATGGACGAGGCTTCTTCGTCGAGGATGCGCTGGACGAGCCCGAGGATGTGATTGCTGATCGGCTCCCAGTCCTTGGTCGAGGAATTGTAGCTGCCGCCCATCACCGTGGCGTTCGAATGCTTGTTCGCACCGTGCATGCGGTATGCATAGAGCGCGTCGTGGATCGCGATCGAGCCCGTCAGCAGGACGGCAAAGGTCGACAGGTAGTAGTCGAGGTAGAGCCTCAGATCCTCGTCCGGCACGACGAGCACCAGGTCCACGAAGCTGCGGCGGAACATCATGCTCGCCATGCTGTTCGTGGCACTGAGCGGCGTCCAGTTCGGGTGGAAGGTCAGCCGGCCGTTCGCCGGAAAGGTGAACTCGCCGGTCGCCGCGTCGATCCTCGGGACGATGGCGGCATCGAAAGCCTTGTTCGCCGAGGCGCCCTGTTCGAACCACCAGGCGGTGCCGGCCAGCAGATGGTCGTCGCCGTCGATGATGTGCGAGTCGCAATAGGTGAGCGCGACGGGAAAGTCGGCGTTCATGTGAACGCAAAGATGTCGCTCGATGAAATTCTCGTACCACCTGTCGTCGGAATCGAGGAAGCCGACGAACGGCGTGTCCAGTCGGGCGAGGCCGCGCTTGATCGCGCCGGTCTGCCCGACGTTGGCGTCGAGGCGGACATAGTCGAATCTCGGATCGCTGAGCCGCGACAGGCAATTGCGGATCTCTTCGTCGGAATTGTCGGTGGAGGCATCATCGACGATGATGGTCCGCAGGTTCCCGCACGACTGGCGGGAGACCGATTCGATCGCCCGTCCCACGAAGGCGCCGTTGTTGTAGTTGGCGATCACCACACCGACCGGGGGCGCTGAAGGCATGCTTACCGTTTCCGTCTACTGGGTTGGAACTTGAGGGCAATCGCACGGAATATGCGGCGCACTGAAGATGGTCGACGTTTGGGTGCACTGCAACCTCGACCCGCCGACTCTGGGTCGGGGCTCCCACTCCCTTTGTGTAGGGACCGTTAAATCTTGGTCACAAATGGCTATTTGGAGGCGAAGGGAGAGACAGTCGCGGTTTGTCGGTGCTAGTGGGACTTGGGCTGCCGTCCGCGGCGGCCGGCCGGTCTGAAGAGGGATTTCACAAGCAGCATGACGCGGGCACCATCTCCTGCAGCAGGGTCGCCACGAACCGAGCTGGCGGAGGTGCTGCGGTCGTGTCGCACCTCCTATCTCGGGGTAGCGCTGTTCACCGCCATCCTGAACGTGCTGTATCTCACCGGCTCGTTCTTCATGCTCCAGGTCTACGACAGGGTGCTCCCGAGCCGCAGCGTTCCCACCCTGGTCGCGCTCTGTATCCTTGCCCTCGGTCTCTACGGATTCCAGGCCATCCTGGACATCGTGCGCAATCGGGTCCTCATCCGGATCGCCGGCGGGTTTGCCGAGACGCTGGACCGCCGCGTCTATCACCTGCTGGTCAAGCTGCCGCTGCGGGCGCCGCAGCTGAACGGTTTCGAGCCGGTTCGCGATCTCGACCAGATCCGCAGTTTCATGTCCGGCACCGGCCCCGCGGCGCTGTTCGATCTGCCCTGGATGCCGCTCTATCTCGGCATCTGCTACCTGTTCCATCCGCTGATCGGCCTCACGGCGACGGTCGGCGCGCTGATCCTGGTCGCCATCACCTTCATCACCGAGGTCAAGGTCCGGCAGCCGTCGATCGAGGTCTCGTCGCTCTCCAGCCGGCGCACCAGCCTCGCCGAGGCCAGCCGCCGCAATTCCGAGGTCCTGCACGCCATGGGCATGGTCGGGCGGTTCGCCCACCAGTGGGCGGACTACGGGCGTCGCTACGTCGAGGCCCACCAGCGGGCGGGCGACATCACCGGCGGCATGGGCAGCTTCTCGCGGGCGTTGCGCATGGCGCTGCAATCGGCGGTTCTCGCGGTCGGCGCCTACCTCGTGATCAACCAGCAGGCGACCGCCGGCATCATCATCGCCGGCTCCATCCTGTCGGCGCGCGCCCTGGCGCCCGTCGAGCAGGTGATCGCGCAGTGGCGGGTCTTCGTCTCGGCACGGCAGAGCTGGCACCGGCTCAACAACCTGCTGGTGCGGATTCCCGAAGACCGCGACGTCATGCAGCTCCCGAAGCCCAAGGCTTCGCTGTCGGTCGAAACGATCAGCGTGGCGCCGCCGGGCGTCAACATGCTGGTGGCCCGCGAAATCGCCTTCGGCCTGAAGGCCGGCCAGGGGCTGGGCATCATCGGCCCCAGCGCCTCGGGCAAGTCGTCCCTCGCCCGCACCCTCGTGGGCGTCTGGCAGCCGGTCTCCGGCAAGGTCCGGATCGATGGCGCGACGCTCGACCAATGGTCGTCGGAGGCGCTGGGCGAGCATATCGGCTACCTGCCGCAGGACATGGAGCTGTTCTCCGGCACGGTCGCGCAGAACATCGCGCGCCTCGAACCGGAGCCCGACCCCGCCAAGGTGATCGCCGCGGCGCAGGCGGCGGGCGTGCATGAACTCATCCTCGGCCTGCCCAACGGCTACGAGACCGAGATGGGCGAGGGCGGCACCGCCCTGTCGGCCGGCCAGCGCCAGCGGGTCGGGCTGGCGCGGGCGCTCTACGGCGATCCGTTCCTCGTGGTGCTGGACGAGCCCAATTCTAGTCTCGACCACGATGGCGAGGAGGCCCTGACCAAGGCCATCATGTCGGTGCGGGCTCGGGGAGGCATCGCCATCGTGATCGCCCATCGGCCGAGCGCCCTGGCGGCCGTCGATCAGCTCCTCGTGATGCGGGGCGGCCGGCAGCAGGCGTTCGGGCCGAAGGATGCCGTCCTGAGGGAGACGCTGAAGGCCGCGTCACCGCCACCGGGGCCGCCTCCGGGGCCGCCTCCGGGGGCGCCGAAACCGGCGGGACCACCGGCCGCCGTCGCCCAACCGATGACCCTTCGTCCACCCGTCGTCCGCGCGCGCGAGCCGTCATGACCCAGACCCATCCCACGCGGATTCCGGCGATGACCCGGAAACCTCTCATGATCGGCCTCGTGTCCTGCTTCGTCCTCGTCTTCGGCGTCGGGGGATGGGCCGCCACGACGCAACTGTCCGGCGCCGTGATCGCGCCCGGCAAGCTGGTGGTCGACACCAACGTCAAGAAGATCCAGCACCCGACCGGCGGCGTCGTGGGCGAACTGCTGGTTAAGGAAGGCGACAAGGTCAAGCAGGGCGACGTGGTCGTCCGGCTCGACGGCACCCAGGCCAAGGCGAATCTCGGCATCGTGACCAAGTCGCTCGACGAACTGGCCGCCCGCCAGGCCCGCTTCGAGGCCGAGCGCGACAACGACAGGACCGTCGAGTTCCCGCCCGAACTGACGTCCCGTGCGAACGATCCGGAGATCGCGCGTCTTATGAGCGGCGAGCAGAAGCTCTTCGAGATGCGCCGCACCGCGCGCGACGGCCAGAAGGCCCAGCTCCGGGAGCAGATCAAGCAGCTCAATCTCCAGATCGACGGCACGCAGGCGCAGGAAGCCGCCAAGGGCAAGGAGCTGGCGCTGCTGGCGCAGGAGCTCGAGGGGGTCCGTACGCTCTGGAAGCAGAACCTCGTGCCGATCAGCCGGGTGACGACCCTGGAGCGCGACTCGGCCCGCATGGAGGGCGAGCGCTCCGCCCTGATCGCCTCGCTGGCGCAGAGCCGGGGCCGCATCGCCGAACTCGAACTCAAGATCCATCAGATCGACCAGGATCTCAGCAGCGAGGTCGGCAAGGAGCTGGCCGAGATCCGCGCCAAGAAGGCGGAGATGACCGAGCGCCGTGTCGCCGCCGAGGATCAGCTGAAGCGCATCGATCTCGTCTCGCCGCAGAACGGCAAGGTTTTCCAGAGGAACGTCCATACGGTCGGCGGCGTGGTCCAGGCCGGCGAACCGCTGATGCTGATCGTGCCCGACTCCGACACGCTGATCGTCGACGCCAAGGTGGCGCCGCAGGACATCGACCAGATCCATGTCGGCCAGCACGCCGTCCTGCGCTTCGCCGCCTTCAACCAGCGCACGACCCCAGAGGTCGATGGCGAGGTGATCCATATCGGCGCCGACGTCACGCAGGAGGACAGGGCGACCGAACCTTACTACTCGGTGCGCATCCGGGTTTCCGAAAGCGGGCTCGCCAGTCTCCAGGGGCTGCAGCTCCTGGCCGGCATGCCGGTCGAGGCCTTCATCGAGACCACGCCGCGCACCGTCGCGTCGTTCCTGGTGAAGCCGCTCAGCGACCAGCTCGCGCGCGCCTTCCGCGGGCGGTGATCAGGCTGAGCTACGCTCAGCCCTCCAACACCATCTCCGCCGCCTTCTCGCCGATCATGATCGAGGGCGCGTTGGTGTTGCCCGAGGTGAGCGTCGGCATGATCGAGGCGTCGGCGACCCGCAGCCCCTCGATGCCGTGCACGCGCAGCCGCGCATCGACCACCGCCATCGGGTCGGCGCCCATCCTGCAGGTGCCGACCGGGTGATAGGTCGTCTCGGCGGCGCGGCGCACCCAGTCGAGGATCTCCTCGTCGCCGTTGGCCGCCGGTCCGGGCGCGATTTCGGCCACCTGCAGCGGCGCCATCGCCGGCGCGGTCATGATGGCGCGGGCGATGCGCACGGCGCGCACCGTCAGCTCGCCGTCGGCCGGCGCCGACAGGAAATTGTAGCGGATCTCCGGCGGCCGCTTCGGATCGGCCGAGACGATGTGGATGGTGCCCTTGCTCTCGGGCCGCATCGGATGGGCGTAGCAGGAGACACCCGACTGGCGCGCGATCCGCGGACCCCGAGGCCCCGCCTCGGTGAACATCGGCACCCAGCCCAGCAGCAGGTCGGGCGCCGCGAGTCCGTCACGCGAGCGCACGAAGGCGCGCAAGGGTGCACCGACCATCGAGAGGAGGCTGTCGCGATTGGCCGCCCAGCGCAGCGCCTGGTGCACGAGGCCGAGCCCGCGGCCGCGATCGTTGAAGGTGACGCCGCGTTTGCCGATGGTCCATCGCGTGCGCGGCGCATAGTGCTCGCGCAGGTTCTCGCCCACGCCCGGCAAGGCTTGCCGCACCTCGATGCCCAGCGCGCGCAGCCGGTCAGGCTGGCCGATGCCCGACAGTTCGAGGAGCTGCGGCGAGTTGATCGATCCGCCGCTCACCACGACGGCGCGGCCCGCCCGCGCTTCGCGCGCTGAGCCGCCAACCGAATAGCGCACCCCGGTGCAGCGCCTTCCATCGAGCAGCAGCCGTTCGGCCAGCGCCCCGGTCTCGATGCGCAGGTTGGGCCGCCGTTTCGCCGGATCGAGGTAGCAGCGGGCCGTGCTCATGCGCCAGCCCGAGGCGATGGTGGCCTGGCTCATGGCGATGCCGTCCTGACTGGCCCCGTTGTAATCGGGGTTGTGCGGGATGCCGACCTCGCCGGCCGCCTCGATCACCGTGGCGTAGAGCGGATTGAGCGGCGGCGGATTGGTGACCTTCAGCGGTCCCGAGCGGCCGCGAAAGCGCTCGTCGCCTTCCGGATAGCTCTCCATGCGCTTGAAGAAGGGGAGCACGTCCTCGTAGGCCCAGCCCTGGTTGCCCATCTGCGCCCAGGTGTCGAAGTCCTGCGCCTGGCCGCGCACGAAGGCGAGGCCGTTGATGGCGCTGGAGCCGCCCAGCAGCTTGCCGCGCGGCACCGGGATGCGGCGGCCATTGGTGCCGGGTTCGGGCTCGGAACTGTAGAGCCAGTTGACCGCCGGGTTGGTGATCAACCGCGAATAGCCGACGGGGATGCGGGTCCAGGGGTGATCGGCGGGCCCGGCTTCGAGCAGCAGCACCTTGTGGCGCGGGTCGGCCGACAGCCTGTTGGCGACGACGGCGC